>Ga0209401_1000639_pt1 | contig 23568 bp, 36 predicted proteins | sample M_140807_MF_Meta_FD_187318 | JGI IMG/M metagenome (GOLD analysis project Ga0209401, IMG submission 187318) | Freshwater microbial communities from Lake Montjoie, Canada to study carbon cycling - M_140807_MF_MetaG (SPAdes) (version 2) | ecosystem: Environmental > Aquatic > Freshwater > Lake... | reverse complement strand
GTTTTGCCGCAATGCGGGCAGTGCCTGCCTAGGCCGGGGTCGATGGGTTGGGTATCAAGCCAGGCGCACAGATCGTGGTAAGATCTGCGACCGAAGTTGGGCCACTTGAACGGAACGATTTCACGGGTTTCGATCAACATAATGGCGGTCGCCTTGTCTTCGACTCCGAGTTTCTCCATCAAGAGGACGTTGCGAGTGCTGAGACCGCTGGTCCATTTGTTTTTGTCATCATCGCGCTTTTTGCTGGCAGAGATGATTTGTGATACCCGTTGCTTCGAGATCTTCATCTCGTCACCGATAGCTTTGTAGGTGTAACCCTTAAGCCTCAGTTCTTTTATCTTAATGATTGAGTCGTTGATTTTCATGTATGTATGTTTGAGAAGCTTCCTTCTTTTCTTGCTGACTGCTTTATCTATTGCAATGGTATCTGGACCGCTCGATACCGTTTGTTTGCTTTGTGGCACTGGACACACAGTCCGGTTTGTGTTGTGCATCCGCAGCCCAAGCATGCGGCCAATTCGTGACATAACTGTTTCCATCGTTGTTCCTCTATTGTTTGTTTGTTTGTTTGTTTTTCTTGTTCATGATGTTCCATGCACATGATGATGAGATTCCGTATTTCTTGGCCAACTCCCTGCATGTGAAGGTTGCGTGTTCCTTGAGGATGGCTTCCTTAATTTCTTCTGGAACGGCTTCCCACCGCCTGGGAATCTTGGGGTCAGGGTCTTTGAAGGCGGTGACTGGTCCCAACATCTTTTCCATTGACTCCTTGGTCAACCGTAATTGTTTGAGTATGCTCATTTTATTCGCAGGAGAAGACGGTGTCGGTTGTGATCAGTCCAGTTGGCCATCCAGTTGTAGTGAATGACTTCTCGATGAAGATTACTTTGTCGGTGGGTTGAATTGTGAGGCGTTCGCCCTCGGTTCGGATGAACATGAACTCCTTAGCCTGGTTAGGCTGACGACTCCAGCTATCGCCTATGGGGGCGGCGGTGAAGAGGTAGTCGCCAGTGGTGATTAAATCATCGCATTTGACGTTGCATTCCAGCCCCCGCAGGAACGTGTACTCGATGGTGGTGAAATCGGTTCCGTAGCAGTCCCATCGCTGGGCGTTTTGTTTGCTCCAAATGGGGTCAGGTTGTAGATCGAATGCTATGGCGTGAGGCGGAACCGCCCGGTAGACCGCTCCGCATTCCAGCATGATGGTACAGCCCCACATTCGACCTGGGATCGAGACCAGGCCGAACCAGACGCAGGGGGCAAACCCGGTGCGACTGGAGATGAACGAGGCATCGACGAAGCAATATTGGTGATGGGGCAGTTGGCCCGCTTGTGAGTAGGTCATGTCAGAAGGTGTTTGATGATCTGATTTCTGTCTTTAATCGTCGCTCGGAGAATGCTCTCTAGAACAACGTGAGGGTTGATTGTCGCAACGTGATTCCACTCTGGATTGCCATCGATGTGTTTAGCTGTATCTAGACTCTCCACGCGAACTAGTCCGTTAGATTTGTGGACGTAGATGAAGGCGCAGTCTCTCATTTGTCTTCCTTCTTGTGGGCGTTTTTATAGTTTTTCCATGCTGCCTTTTCCAGCCTCTTGATGAGTTCCTTCGCTTCGTTAAGTTCACGTTCTATATCACAACCGACACGATAAACATCTCCAGTCATGTGTTCCAATGCGGCCATCTGCGCCGCTTTCATGCGTGGGGTGTCACTCACGCCATTTGTCCTCCCAATAGAGCAATAGATCCGCTCGCATTGCGTCGTTCTCGGTTTCGAGTTGTTTGATGCGGTCTTCTATTTTACGGACCTCCAGAGCAATTTTTCGCAGTGAGTTTTTATCACAAAGGCCAAAAGGGTCTTCCGCTATGTAAAGCAGTCGTTGTTCAATGTTCACGGCTTGGCCTCCTTGGCTTTGCGCCCGTAGTCTTTTGCGAGAGCATCACGCGCAGCATCACCTTCTGGTCCTTGTCGGTTGCAGTCCGAAACTTTGGTTTCGTACCAAGCTAAAGCCTCCTCCAGCCGCTTGATGCGCTCTTGAAGCTGCGATGCATACCCGCATGCTACGGAAGGAATTTGAGTGCTTGATCCGCACTTGAAATGGCGCGTATTAACTCCATTAAAACACAGAAATTCAGCCTTACACCGAGGGCAATAGTGTTCGTCACTCACGGCTTGGCCTCCTTAAATTTCATGTAGATTCCCCACGCATTATCAATTTTATCGGTAACAGCTTCTAATGTTTCATCCAGCCGCTTGATGCGGTCTTGTAACCTAAGGTTCTCTTCATTCAACAATTGCTGCTGACGGATAATTGAGTTTGCTGCGTTGAGTTCACGTTCCAGCCTCCTGCACAGCATACCGAGGTCGCCTACGTTGTGAGCGGTTGAGTCGGATATGGGGGTGTCGCTCACGGCTTGACCTCCTTGGCTTTGTGCCACAATTGCTTTGCTGGAAGATTCTCTCCAGCTATAGATAAAAGACATTCGTCTAAGTAGTTTCCAGCTTTCACTAACCGATTGATATACTCCTCTTGCTCGCGAATCTTGGTGGCCTGTGCATCGGCCAGCCATTCCTGCTTCATCAGTCCAAGAACCATTTTGGCAGCGTCTGTGGCGGGTATGGATTCGTTGACCGTGAACCCACCATCCAGATCGACCCGCATGATTTGGGTCGTTGGATTGGATATTGGGTGGCTGTTGGTTGAAAAGTAGATTGGTTCGCTCATTTGCACTCCTTCCATTTAAACTCCGCTTCTCCGCGTTCGTTCGCAACCCATTGAGCATGGCCCGTCTTCACCGCTGATGTTTTCCATGAGCTGTTGGTTGATATCGTTCCGAGCAACATACCAACAACAAACCCCAAACCGAAAGGGAGGATCAGAATTGGCCACGGGAAATATTTGTCACTCACGGCTTGGCCTCCTTGGATTTGTACTGCCGAATCCAGTTGTCGATGGCATTTAGAACAGCGGCATGGCTGTTTTCTACGCTCTCCAACCGCTTGATTCGCTCGTTTGCTGCGTTGAGCTGCTGGGTTAGCTCGTCAATCCGTTGCTGTGCGCCCCAACAAGTGCCGTAGCATTGCTCTTGAATTGTATTTTCGGATTCACTCATTGCTTGTTCTCCTTTGCTCGCTGCCATGCGTTGGCCAGCAACCGATAGTTTGAGTCGGAAATAGCACCATCCTTCAGCCATTCAATCAGCTCGTTACCAGAACTCTTGAGTAGCTTGATGTGCTCATTGGCCGCGTTGAGTTCGCGTTCGATGTTCTCAGCTACTATTTGTAGATCGTAAATGTTACACGCCGCATCCGTCCTCGGTGTTTCACTCACGGCTTGGCCTCCTTGGATTTGTTCCACTTCTCAATCTCCATGTGCCACCCCATAAAGGCGGCAGCAGCGCATAGCGCATCCCCCGCCTCCTCCAGCCGCTTGATGCGCTCGTTGGCCGCATAGAGTTCGCGTTCGAGTTGTCGAGCAAAGGCCACATCTACCATCTCAAGCGATTCTGGCGGCTCCGAATCGTAACTAAGATACTCAGCGTCATCTGTCCTCGGGGTATCGCTGATCATTTTCGTGGCGTCAGGAATATGATCGCTCATCGACCACCTCCGAGTGCGTAGTGAAGGATGAGCAGCGCGTCGCAGTTTCGAAGCGTCACGTCTAGTTGCGGATACAGCTCCTGGGCCTTGCTCTTGAGCTTTCGCTTCCATTCAGGACCAGTAGCGCATGAACGCTTTCCACCGAGTCCAAGAGGTTCCTGCCAGACCTTGGGTTCAACACGGTGAAGTGCGTAGCCTTGAGAGTAGGCTAGTCCTTGGATGATTCCGTAGTTCTCGTGCAGTGTAGCCACGCTCGATGAGGGGGTGAGATTGCTTACGAACTTGGGTACCTTCTCGACCCATAGGTGGGAGTCCGCCACCTTGAATCCGCTGATGAGTTGCGCCATATCCGGTAAGGATTCGGGCATTGCGAACAGGAGTATCCCGTCCTTGGTGTGGATTGCGAATCCGCCGTTTACGCCTGGATCACAGGCTACGATTGTTTTGTTCATTGGTTTGTTTGTTTGTTTATAGGATCGAGCATCCAAGTTCCTTGTAGCACTTGACCCGTTTCTTGGAGTGAGCCTGAGCCAGAGGATGGAATGTATCCTTGAAGTCATGGATGATTGCAGTGTCCTTGCCCGGTGCCCGCCGCAGCGCACGGCTGGCCCGCTGGATGGTTTTCTGTGCGCTCCGCCCTCCAGATACCATTACGAGGGTGTGGACGTTAGGAAGGTCAAGCCCCTCATCGGCCAAGGAGGTGGCGATCATGGTTGGGATGTTCCCTGCCTTGAACTCTTCCATTGCTTCCCGGCGATCCTTCTTAGGCATCTTGGAATGAACCAGTACCGATCCTTTGATCTCGTAGGCGTACACCTCGCCAAGGCTTACCCGGGGGACAAGCACCAGGGTAGGTCCAGTTGCAGATGAGCAGTTGGCCAACTTGATAGCTTCCTCATTCCGTTTCTTGTTCCCACAGATACCGATCTCGGTGAGTGCTTCCCAAGCGCACATGGCCCGAAGGATGGGCTGACTCACTTGCATGTACCTCTTGCGAGCGGTGAACAGCCTCTCGATTTGATCATCGATCCACTGCTGGAGATAGAGGTCAGTGGCAGAATGCATGTACACGGTGGCATGAGCCAGTATCCCGGCTAGCTCCTCACGGCGGATCTCGAACTGGGTATCGCGGAAGAGCTTGCGAAGGATCTCATTGCGCTCGCTATCATCGGACCAAGGGGTCGCATCAAATCCGAAGCGAAGTCCTTTGCACTGGTCTATAATTTTGTGCCAAATTTTCGCTGGACTATGTTTACACTCGTCAACGATGATCAGGTTCTTGCGGGAGAAATCTACGGATTCATGGGGGCAACGAACCTCGACCCGTGAAGCATCGACTCCTACTGCTATGAGCGAATCGATTGCCTGCTGACAGGTTTCACGGGTGGGAGCGAGCCATCCGAAGGTCCACTCGGGCCATCGAGCAAAGTGCTTGATTATGGAGGAGGCGATGACGGTTTTGCCGCATCCAGCAGGAGCGATGATGAGTCCATCGGCTCCACACTTAGCCCACTCGACTGCTCGTTGTTGATAGGGACGCAGCAGAAAAGCTTGCGTCGAATTGGTTTCGGGATGATCTTGGTGTTGCATAGCGTGTCGTTGCGCTCTGTTTGTTTGGGACTCGATCACCCCCCGGAGCTTGCACTCTCTGGGGGGCTTTCGTTTGTAGGTTAGATGCCGTCGAGATCAGCGGGCACCTTCTTCATCCGCTTGACCCTGAAGGTCGTCTGTTCGGCTCCGTGCTTGTCGATGTACTTCTCTTCCTCGATCACGATCACGAGGGACAAGCCAACGAATCCCTGCAAGAACCGTAGGAACGCCCCTCCAATGCTAAAATCGAACTCATCTCCATCAGCGATATTAGCTTCGGTGGCACTGATGAGGGCCTGAAGCCGCCACATCATCGTGTCCTTCAACACGAACCGGTCGCTGATGATCTCACCGGCTGGCCCCTTGTAACGGAGGGTTGCGACGGCGTTACCGTTCTTGTCGAGTCCATCGTCCTTGCAGGAATTGACGGTGACGGTGTATTCGCCGGGTTGGGCGAACGGTTTAACTTCTGCGGATGCTCTATCTACTGTGAATTTCATATTAGTGTGCGTTGGTTGATGTTTGTTTATTCGGACTGACGAGCCGCCCACGCGGGCAGCGAGAGTGTTTGGGTAGTGGACGGGTAACAAGGCCAAGAGTTGAGTTCTTGGCATTCGATAAACGTGCGGAGCTGCTCGTCGATAATGGAGTTACCAAGATCGATGGCCTGCTGATCAAGCTCGTAGCAGCAGACTCCGTAGGGAGCTTCCTTCTCGACTGCGATGAAGATGAACCGGTTTATGCCGGTGATGCGCTGATACCAAGCCGCTTGGACATGGTAGCGAAACTGAGCGCATGATTTCGCGAACGCCGCGGGTGAAGCGTCCTGGGTGGTCTTGAGGTCGATGATGTAATCCTTGCCGATCCCATCGATGCGAGCTTTGACCTCGATGCCGGACCATTCGGCGAAGTAGGAGACCTCGGTCTTGATTCCATCAAGTAGGCCAGCGGCAGCGGGATGAGCGTGAACCGCATCAGCGGCTCCGGTGAGATTGTTCCACTGATCTTGAGGCAGCGGGATCTGTCCGTTGTCGATGATCAGTTGGAAGTCCTCCTTACCCTGCTTGGTGCGACGATCACCAGTGAACATCCTGTAGGTCAGGATGAAGCGTTCCGGCTCCAGGACGGCGCAATGGGCGGCGGTACCGAACTCCAGCGCGGGGCTGGATTCGTTGCGAGTCTTGCCATCCTGCCAAGCGCGGAAGTGCGCGGGCGACTTGCGGAACTGGTCGAGACCAGACTTCGATAAAGCCTTCGCCTCGTGGTAATCCGAAGCGGGCATGTCGTGCATGATATCAACCATTGGAAACCTCCGTGGTGGCGATCTCAGGGGTGACGATGACGGCGAGCTTGCTGAGGATGAGGTCCGGCTTGGAGATGTACTTGGATGCAACCGCATCGGGGAGATCGCGGAAGGTCTGACCATCCTGAATGCGACCGGCCTTGAGCAGCAGGGCGTTAACCTCTTGCTCGCGATCCTCGAACAGGGCTTCAAGCTTGGCGGTGATGTCGAAGCTCTTGGTGGGAGCGACTGTAACCTCGGTGATGGAGGGCTGGAAGTCCTCGGTCTCCTCTGGGGTATAGACGCCGGCCACAACCTCTGGGGCGAGCATGCGAACCGCTTTGCTGATACACCGAGCGCGGAGCATTGCGGAAGGATCCTTGGCCCATCCAGAGCCCGGCTTGGCGGGTAGTAAGCCAGCCATCTTAGCGTCCTCGGTTGAGAAACCAATCTCGCAAGCATTGCCATCGTAGGTCCAGAGAGCTATGGCGGCGCGGGAGTCGAACTGCTTCCAGAGGATCTTACCTCCGCGGGCACGGTATCCGGCAAGCATGGCATCGGAGCGCATGCTCAAGGATCCGTTGATGATGTGATATTCTCTCTTGAAATCGAACGGGGTCTTCTTCTCGGCGGCGCATTGCCACGCGATGAGTTTACCTTGTTCGACCTTGGTGCAGCCAAGCATTCCGCTGGCCGCGATCCACTCGCCCATCTTCTCGATGGCTGAGATTGGATCCTGTATTTTGGAGTACATCTCGGAGTTATCCGAGGGCGTTGTCGTTGCGATTGAGTTGTTCATTGTGGGTTTTGTCTGAGTAGTTCCTCGATTACATCGGAGCGGACACGGATGGTGCGCTTCGTAGCTTTCATAGCCGGAAGTTTTCCTGACCGGATCCACCGACGCACCGTCTCGGGATGAGTCCCGAGAGCCGAGGCAATCTCTTGGACGGTTAGAAGTTTTACGCTCACGCAAGCCAAAGTAGCAGCGTGTTGCAAACTGTCGAGAGTTTTCTTTCGGAAAGTTTACTCGGAGCGGTCTTCGTCCGCGTATCGACGGAGGAGTTGGAGCTGCTGCGGCTGCGGTTTTTCAGCGATTTGCTTGAGTAAACCGTAGAATTGCTTGCGATCTCGAAGCCCACTGACACCGGCCCCCTTTGCGAGAACCCTAGACCAGTAAGCGTATCCTAAGGTACTCCCTAACTTACTGGCCAAGTTGACGGCGGGTTTGACCAAATCACCACTTGCCATCTGAATTGGAGCCTCAAGAGCAGCTTTGCCAAGACGTTCGACCGCCGCACCCCGAACCGTAGATCCAGCCATTCCCGCAGATTCCCGAGCGGTTTCCATCACTCGGAATCCTGGCACGAAGACATCATCAATGGTCTTCAGCAGTTTAGGTCCGAGGATCAACTGAACTTTTTGGCGCATTTCCGGGTTAGTCAGCTCAATCAACGATCCGAGGTTGGGCTTTGGTCCGGTCTTGCTGGCTTCGAGAAGGATATTCTCGATTTCCCTGGCGCGGATGTTCAGAAGAGTCTCGCCGGCTGCTTTCGATCCCTTAACTGCCTGTTTTTCCAGCGATTTCAGCACCGAATCCACGGTGGCAAGGTCTGGAAGCATTTGGACCGCCCTCGATGCCACAGCGAACCCGGCTGGAGTGCCGCTCTTGAGAAGATCAAGCACCACTTCTGGTCCCTTGGCCTTGGCAGGATCAAGATTCTCCATGTATTGGACAAACCGGTTTAGTTCCGATTTAGTTCCAAATCCAAGCTTGGCCAATCCGCCAGGTTTCTGCTGCTCAATGTAGTTTAGATCGCCGGCAAGCTTCTTAAGGTCTAGTTGATTGGTAACTGGATCAATCGACCGATCCACGATCCCAGATCGCGTAATATCGATAAGATTTGAAGAGCTAGGTACGTTTTGAACCTTGGCTTTGGCAAGATCCTCAAGCAGCGATGAGGCATTCTCGAACGCTGGCGTTGCAGTTCCCTGACGAGCGACTCGACCGGCATACAAGTCGGCCATCTGCCCTGTCTCCATTGTGCCAGGTTTGAACGCTTGAACAACTCCGAATTCATCGAAGCGAGGGCGGAACTCGCTATAGAACGAGTTGGCTGTTTTCAGAGAATCTGCGTTCGCCTGTCCGAGAAAGGATGGAGCCTGATAATCAATGGTCTGAGTGATCCGGTTGGCTACGCCACGAATATCCCGTTTTGCGGAAGTTCCAAACGCTTGACCAGCAACGTCCGATACGTCGTACAACTGATCTCTGATTGCCCTGAGCTGATTGAGTGATGTCGGGATCTTTCCATCGATGATTTCTTGAAGCTTTTTGAAGTATGGAGTGAACGCCCTGCTCTGCTCTCCAGTGCTGAGAACCGGGTATTTGTCCATCAGGTTGAGAACCTCTTGTTCCACCGAAGGATCGGTTGGACCGGCTCTTCCGGTCAGAACAAAAACAGGGTCGTTCTCAAACTGTTTAACCGGAGTGTATAGGATATCGGCGTGATTAGAAAAAGCCTTCTTGGTATTTCCAAGCACCTCCTCGATTTTATTTCCCATTACCGCGGACTGATAAGGTCTGACACCGCCTCCACGGATTCCACCCTTGAGTGTTTCCATCTCAACGGATTTTTGGAATGACTGTTGAGCCTCAGCAAGAGCGTCTTGAGCAACGCTTTTCTGGGCTGCTGAACGAGCGCGTTCAACGGCAAAAAACGCATCATTAACACCTTGCGCCTCATTGGCCAACCTTGCCCCGGTCTCAGGACTCAGACCTCCAAAGGTTTGAGCTATTCTGCTTACGAGATCAGAGTGAGCCTCAGCGGGAATACCGGTGATTTTTTGGACCGCATTTGCAACAGCTCTGGATTGATCGAGAAGCTGCTGATTGAGTTCCTGACTTCCAGTTTGTGAAGCAACGCGAGCTTCAAGACCCGCAAACTCCGGAAAAGCCTGACCGAAAGTTGCTTTGATTTGACCTGGAGCAATTCTCTCTATGTCCTGAGAACGAGTTATGCCTCCAGTAAGCCTTTGTCGATTGGCTCCAAGCATAGTGCCAGCACCTTGAAGTATCCCAGCCGGAAGTGCGCCGTATGCGAATTCTTTTGCTCCGCTTCCCAGTCCAGTAACCTTACCTTCCGCTGCTCCACCAAGCAGGCCAGAAAGTCCAGCTCCTCCAACCGTTTTTGCGAGACCAGATGCTCCTTTAAAAACGGGAGCAGCACCGCGAAGAAACGCTCCTGCAATTTCACCTTTTCGATAATCTCCATCTTCAAAAGTTTGTGCGCCTGTTTCTCCTAGTGCAGCAGAAGTCGATCCCGCTGCGATTTGAATAGGAATACTAGCCCCTCCAGTAGCCATACCAACCGCAAGAGGCACACCATATCGAAGCGAAGCTTTTCCAAGATCGCTCATTTTCTCGCGCTGAATAGCTTCGGCTTCAGCCATCGACTCTTCTCCGATTGTCTGTCTGGTGGGAGGCATGAACGCACCGCCGGTCATCGGGAGTCTGCTCAAGCTGGCCACTTGTTGTTCTGTGGCCGGAATGTCTTGTGTCTCTAGCTTAGCAAGTTCTCTCTCAATCTCAGCCATGCGGGCTAAAGCAGCCTCACGAGTGGGTCTATTTTCCATAATGATTATCGGTTAGCTGGAGGAGTGTTGGTGAGAGCAGAACGAAGAGCGTTTAACTCTCCTCGAAGATCTTGAATTCTGCTGTCTTTGTTTTTGGATGTGCCCTGTTTCCCTCCGAAGTTAAGACTCTCACGAGTTTTTAGCCAAGAATTACGGGCCTCTTGTGTGCGCTTCTCAAGCGATTCAGGAACTTGAATTCCAAAGGATTTAAAGTCTTCTTGAACAACATCTCGGCTAAACACGCCATCCAAGAATCCGATCATTCGAGGCAGGAAGTTTGCCGAGTTAGGATCACCGAACTGAGAGCGCGCTGAAACCAGTTCGTTTCCAGTAAGCGAAGCACCGAACAGATCTTTTCGTGTCCCAGCAACAACTTGTTCAAATTGCTGAACAACTTCGTTTAGCAGAGCAACCTTTGGATCCTCAGAACCGTATTTATTGCCAACACCTCGAAGCCAGCTTGTGAATCCATTGAAGTTCTGCTGAGATACTTTTGAGAGGTCTTCGCTCTTGGCCAACTCAGAGATATTTCCAGCAAGTGTCTGAGCCTTAGAAAGCAAACCAGTATATTTGGTGAGTTGCTCGCGCTCCTTAGGAGTCGCAACGCTCGTAACTCCAGCTATATCGCGATTACGAGCATCTTTCTGAGCATCCAAAGGAAGAGCATAGAACATCTCCTGCAACTTAGCCTGATCAGGAGCTTCTTTTCGAGCTTCCTGCATGAATCCACGGATTGAATTCTGATCCTGTTTTTCTCGCTCTTGAAAAGCAAACACTCGCTTGCTTTCAGCATATTGCTTTGAAACCGGTTCCTCTTCTGCAATTGCTTGAGCAGCGGAAAACTTTGATACATCAATAGGAGACGGATAAAAGCCTTTCGATTGCATGTTTCTAAGAGCCGCACGAGAAATATCACCGCGTTGCTCAAATGGAATAGCTGACTGCATCTTGATATCTTCAGTGCGTCGAAGAGCCTCAAGTTGGCCAGCGGTTGCTCCATCGGGAATGTTTATTCCTCGCCCTTCAAGGAACTGACGATTTTCTTCTGCTGCTATATCCCTTCTTTGTTTAAGCCCAGCACCTTGTTGAGCCAATTCAGCTTGAGCTTGGCCCGCTGCAATGTTGAACGCGGGATCAGCTTGAGACTGCATTGGCCCCATTGATTGTCCATAGCCGAACAGTTTCCCTTCAGTGGCAGCAATTTGCCTACGAAGAGACTTGTTCCTAAAGTCGGCCATCTTCTCTTCAAGGGTTGCTCCGGTAGGAGCCTCAATCCCCTGCTGAAGCGCATTGATCATCAACTGACGATCAAGCATCCGCTGCTCGTCCCGCTTACCAAACTCCTCCTGAAGCAACGCCTGACGCGCACGAGCAGCCTCCTGACCGCGTTGAGTGGTTCCAGTCACTGCGCCGGCAAGACCGCCAGTCAGGACGTTGAAGATGTTGGAAGCGACACCAGGGCGGTATTTCGCCTGAGCCTCGATGTCGGCGGGATCGGGATAGTTGTAGTTCGTAGCCATAGGTTAGTAGCCTCCAGCGAAAGTGTTTTTCTTGCGAAGTGTTCCGGGTGCGACGGGCGTGGGGGCCATGCTGCGATCGGGATTCATTTCGCTCCCAACAGGTTCTTGTACTGGACCCATTCTGTATTGATTCATTCGATCCTCCATGCGCCGCTGAAGTTCTTCATCTCTAATCTGCTTCATTGCCATAGCTCGTTTTTCGAGCTTGTCGTTCATGCCACTGGCCTGTCCATAGATACCCCCAGTCAGCAGATTGCCAAGGCGTTCCATGATGGAGGGATCGTATTTCGCAGCCTCGCGAACCAGCTCGGGGTTTACGCGGAATGCTTCGGCCTCAGCAAGTTGTTGCTGCTGAAGCTCTTTGTCGCGCCCGCTGAGGTTGTTATACAAACCACCTGTAGCAAAATTCGCGGCGTTCTGTAGGAAGTTTTCTAAAGCCATAGTGTTAGTACATCAAAGATCTTCCCGCGCTACGTCCACGAATCACCCTCATCGCTGCTGCGAGGATCTCATCGGGATCATAGTTGATATCTTGAGAGTATCCAGGAGCAAGCAATCCTGCTTCCCTACGAGGTGGAATCGGAACTTCCGTTGGCATCTTAAATGGGATTATTTTTCCTTCTCTTCTAGTTATCCCAGTAGATGTTTGAGTTGGATATTCCTTGAATTGATAAGGTTTAGGAATAGGAGCCTTAGGAATATTGGTTGTAATTACATCTCTTACAACATTGTACTTCCAAGGTACTGGAACATCATCTTTAGGAGGCACCGGAGGCGTTGGAGTCTGATCACCAATCAGATCCTCAACTTCTTTATCGGTAAGGTCTTTTACATTCTCATCCTCGGTAGGAGTATTAGGAGTAGTGGGGGTAGCAGGTTTTATTATTCTACGACCTGTCCACTCCCGTGTATCAAAATTAAAAACAGGATCTATTAAATCTTTAGGAACTGGAGGAATGCCAAATCTAGGAGGATCTGGAACTACTCTTGGCTCTACAAAGTCTGGATTTGGAATTGTATCTACCCACTTATCATCAACCAAACGAAAGTTGTCGTCTACTTGATCATTACTGACCATAGAATCGCTCAACTCCATTCTTTTTAATCGAAAACTTCCGCCCCCAACATTAGTAGTATCGGGTGGAACTGGCTCTACGTTATCACCTACAAGAACAGGTTTTGAAGGTTTCCTAGGAGATAAAGTATTAGGGACACTTAGATCGGGATCACCTACAAGAGGAGTTTCTGGAATTATTTCAGGATCCGAGTAGTAACTCAGAGGATCAACAGGAGGTTGAGCATATCCAGATGGGGTTACTGGACCGAACTGGGCAGGAGGAGACACCTGAACAGCCGACGGTTTATCCATCGGGGTAAACGTAGGAGTGGAAGGCCCCTCATACGAACCGGGCTTAAATTCAACAGGAGGTTGAAGATTCTCCAGATCCATCAAGTATTTTTCAAAAGGAGATACCGGTTCCGTAGGTGTTGCAGGAGGAGACACCCGAACAGCCGTAGGAGCTGCCGTAGGTGTAAACGATGGTGCAGAAGGTTCTTGATACGAACCAGGTGTAAATCCAACAGGAGGTTGAAGGCTTTCAAGATCAACAAGAAACTTATCAAACGGAGACACCGGTTCCTGAGGAGTTCCAGTCGGAAACTCAAATGAGTAAGGAGGAGCAGCAGGTTCTGGATCTTGTGTGGAAACGTAACGATCTTTCCATTGTCTAGAAACAGCGTCAAAAAAGGGATCGACCATTCCAGGAGGCTCTGGAGGAATTATGTTTCCACCATAAGTTGCCTGATTATTTGTATCTTGAACCGGAGGGTCGATCGGGCGAGGCATATATCAGTTTTTGGGGATAATGCTGTTGATTCGAGCTATCATCCAGTTGGCCACAAGCTTCTTCGCCTTCGGCTTGTCCTTGAGCCACTTCGCAAACTTCTCAGCGTTGCTGTCATAGACGCTCTTGAACCACTTGGGTCCAACGAGTTCCTTCCAGAAGTAGAACGCTTCCCACTGATCCGGGATACACTCACGAGCGACATGGCAGGCTATAGCAGCACTTCCAAGTGATCCGATCGCGCTCGTAACACCCTTAAGAATGGCCAACGGAGATCCAGCTTGAGAAGCTTGAAAATCATTCTGAGCGTTCTGAAGAGCGAAGCTAGATCCAGTCTGGAGCAACTGACCTGGTCCTGCCTGCTGCATACCTTGGATATATTGAGGCGGAGCAAACGGAGACGCACCCTGCTGGAGGTTACCAAGTTGGGCGGCTTGAGAAACGATCGGCTGGAGTCCAAGAGCGGATTGGATATTCGCAATGTTTTGTTGCTGGGTACCCTGACGTTGCTGCTGCGAAGCCATCTGGCCCGCAAAGCTCTGCTGCATGGCAGTGTTCCGCTGACCGGTGGCAGCGAGGATGTTCTGGAAGGCTTCTTGCGCCTGTCGATTTGCGACATCACTGCTGGTCTGACCGCTTTGAAGTAGGCCAATAGCTTGCTGCCGGCGTTGGACATCGGCGTTGGAGATGGCCTCGTTTACAGCGCGGGCCTCGCGGAATGCCGAGAGGTTACCAAGGAGATTGCCAGTGGAAGTTCCACGGGCGCGAGCGGCTTGTTCCGCACCTCGGATCATGGCTGGATCAAGCGTACCAGCTTGAGCGAGACCAGAACTAATCTGCCGTTCAAGGTTACTACGAATCCTTGCAGCCTCACCAGTGTCTTGAGGACCACTCGGCATGCCTACACGCTCGTAGGAAGGAGACTCGATCGTGTCTTCAGGAATCTGATTCTTTCCAGTTTTTAGATCCTGAATAAAAGAATCATAAAGTGCGTAGCGTTTAGGATCAAGAGTCTCAAGCTCATTTCTACGCTGCTGTGCAAACTGAGTACCATATTTTTGAGCTACAGCAAGTTGAGCTGCGGCCTGTGGATCGGCCAACTCATTGGATACTTGAGCAATTTGTTTCGTTAGATCGACATCCCCTAGACCTTCAAAGTTGTATTTCCTCGTTACTGGATTGCCTTTTGCATCAACCCGTGGATTTCCTTTCTCATCAAGGACTGCATACTCTCCACTTGTTCCAAGTCGAGAAGCAGCATCTAGCTGTCGGATAATAGGAAAGGTTTCCGCTTGGGCATAAACTGCCTCGCGGTTCGCCGCTGCCATGTCTGGTGCTTTATATGATCCGCCCATAAGAAATCCTCTTGTTCATCAGCAGTTTGGAGTACCTGTCAAAATCGTACAAACGGTTAATGCCTTTTCTAAAACCGCCCAGCTTGGTGACGTTTTTAGAGCACAACCGCATCATGGCCAACCAAAGGGTTTGAACCGCATACGGCTCGGTGCCAATGGCAATCTCGATCCACGCGATGTGACCTTCTGGGAAGTTGTTGTTGAGATCCTCGGATTCCTCAATGGAGTTTAGAAACCGAACAGCTCCCACCCCGACGCACTTTCCTTCCTCATTCTTCACAATGCCAATCAGCTTCTTTGCGCTGAAGATTCCGATCCAGTTGATGATCTGATCATCGGTCCACGAGGAGCAGGTTGGCCAATGCTCTCGCAGTAGCTTGGCCGCTTCAATGTTTGTTGGATGAACGCTCATTGCTGGGGACGCACCGAGTCTACGAATCCGGAGAGAATGGTAGATTGCAGAGACAAGCGACCAGAGTCTGTGGTTACCTTGAATTGCAAAGTATTCCAGCGACCTTGGCTGATCAGGTTGTAAGCCTTCAGGAACTTCTGGCTTGAGGTGATCGCCAGCGCGGAATCGAGCGTCACGAATGTGGCCGACATATCCTTGGACAGCGACACTTCGGCGGTTGTGGTGGCGGAAGTGTACGGGTTGTCGAAGGCGAATTGAACGCTGTATCCGATCTTGTCAGGGATAGGTTCGTTCAGGTTGTAAGCCTTGGTGATCACCGTGGATTGGTAATTCGCACCTCCATCGGTGTATGCGGAGCTTGAAATCGGATTGAGCCGGCTGTTCGGAAGGTAATCGTTGAAGGACCAGACCTGGCCGGCTCCCGCTGACACCGAGATGATATCGCCAGCAAACATGAGGACGGGTCCAAATGTTGAGAACGAGGTTGGGATGAAGTCGTTTACGATCCAGTTGTCCCAGTAACCAAGCCACGAGCGGGCCAGTGAGTGGTATACGATGACCGCGTTGTTCTCGTTGAGTGCTCCTTCAAGGGCGATATCAATGCTGTTCTCGGTCAGGAGCGCGTACTCGCTTTCGACTCCCAGGATCGTTGGTTCCTCGGTGACAAACGGAACTGCCAGCAGATATCGGTTGTTCCAGAATACACCGTCGCAGAGGTCGAGCTTGGTTTTGTCGATGCGACTGATGAGGTCGTTGATCGGGCTGGATAGCGCGAGACCTACGCTCGTCTGGGTACCGGCTTGGATCTGCTGGAGAGATCGGACGCCATCTCGGGACAGGAAGAATACGTCAGGACCAACCGCGGTGATTGAGCGGTGCGATGAGCAGCCGATATTGCCGCTGATGAGTGATATGGTCCAATCGGCAGCATCCTGCGTAGGATCGGCATTTACGCTCCAAATAGAGCGTTCCTTGAAGACGATGAGTTGATAGCCGAACCAAGAGTAGAGTCCCTTGATGGGATCGCCATCACCACCGATCCGGATGGAACCGAGAGGATCCCATGATTCGCCATCGAGGATATCCGAGAAGTAGAGGGTATCGGGCTGGATGGATGTATCCGCGGAAACTGCAAACAACCGATTGGTATGGGTGGTAAGAAAGATCGGCTTGGCAGGAGGCGTGAGCGATACGAAGGCTACGGCGTGAGACGAGGAGGCAGGAGAAATAGTAATCGCTGGAGCGGTCGTATAGCCGCTTCCAGGATTGGTGATCGTTATGAATACGAGATTACCATCGTTAGAAACAACCGCAGTGGCCGTAGCCGTGATGCCGCTGGGAGGGGCTGCAACGGTTATCGTTGGAATGGAGCCGTGATTCGATCCCTGATTAATGACATCGATGCGGCTGATCTTGCCTGCTGCGGTGGAGTTGCTGAGGTTCGAGCTTGAGACGTACTTCAGCGTTCCGAGACCGTCTGAATAAAACAATTTGTCATTTAATTGAGCAAAATAGACGTAGAAAGCAGAAGCGTTGAGCGTTGACCCTGAAATCTGACTGTAGGAAGTTGCCGGTGATCCGAAGTAGAGGCTCTTGGTTGATGTACTGATGTCATTTACTGCAATGACAAGGCGTTCGGATGTTGCGGTATCGAAGTAAAATCCCGATAGGACCGTGGAGTTGGATTGAAGGTTGGACCCAAAATTGGAATTCGTTGACTCCCAGTTCGAGACGATATCTTCCCAATTAGATACTTCGCTGGCTCCGGTCAGTGAAACGGTTCCGAGTCGTGTGACGAGATTGCCGAAGTCGTCATAGTCCATGTTGATTGCCGATTCCATGCTGGTTGCAGGAATGGCATCAGGACGAGTGGCAGAGATGACGCCAGTGCTGAACCCCGTGCTTCCATCCAGAAGCATCTGATCATCGAGAGCATCTGAGGATTGGAATGGCATGGCGATTACAGGATGTCCTGGAACGTGTAATCGTACAAGCTATCTGGGATGATGCGGCTGATTTGCTGCTGCTGGCCGCGTTCCATGTCTTTCATTATGGAGACCTGAGCGGCTCCCTCTTGGAACTTGGCTTGGGCTTTTCCGTACTGGCGTGAGTATTCGAGGAGATCGCCTTCGGTGTAGGCCATCAGTGCGTTCTCTACACCTCGCAGCTCGAAGTTGGTATCGTTCGAGATGGTGACAGCCTCACCGAACTGCCGCATCTGCGACTGTTTCTTGGCGAGGATGAACAGGGTTCCATCGGCATTGGGAGTGGGGACGAGTTTGATGCGTGGAACACCGGCCTCGCCGTAAGCTCCACCAATCAACCGGGTCCAGTTAACGAAGTTTCCGGGGGTGGATTTACGGCTATCGACGTTGTTCCAGGTGTTGGGATCGAGCTGGAAGAAGGAAACCCATTCCGCGGCGGGCACTTCGATGCCATCGGTATCTCCGGTGACCGTGAAGCGGATGGCGACGGGGAAGTCGATGAAAGTGTTGTAGCCGGTACCTGAAGCGTAAGCGGATGCAACGTAATCCGATAGGGTGATCATCTCATCTCCGGCGGTGACCGGATGAGAGATAACGCCGAGGGTATCGTTCCACAGGCATGAATCCCAGATCATCGAGTAGCGGCGGATACAGAACTTCTTGGCCAACGCGATGGTGGCCGAGTCTGTGAACGACAGCTTATCGCAAGCTGCCTGAGCCGCTTCGGAGGGTTTCATGCGAAGTATTCTTGCAATGTCATTGAGGAGCTGACGCGAGATGCAGCTTCAGATTGGCCACTGGTAACGTCATAATATGATTTATTAAGCCACATTGATGGAATGTACGTTCTTGCATAGTAAAAATGGATTCTGTAAGTAACAGCAGATGTGGATGCTGGTGAATCAAGAATCTGAATAAACTGGGTGCTTAAAGAGACATTACTAGTGTTTGCAATACCAGGAAAAGGCGCAATACCGAACAAGTCTGTACCTACGTTGTTGTCTCCAATAGGTATATTGTTACGAGTGATTCTAAACACTCCGTAATTTGCATATTGCTGATTACTATAGTTTATGACTATTGAAACCAACACTGTTGAAGATGTATACCTAGGAGTGATTGAAGTAGTCAGAACCGTTATCTCTGTTCCTGATCCAACATTTGTGGCAACAAACGGACTTCCTGATGCGGTGGAGTCTTTGTAAATCGTCTGTTTTACTTGCGGAGTAAAATAGGTTCCAGCAACAAGCCTTACCTTATTGTCTGTTGCGTCTTTGATCAGAACATTATCAGCGGTAAAATCAACGACAACAGGGGTGAGGTTTGGAACCGTGATGTTGTCCGAGTTAAGCGTCAGCGTGTCGGTGCCGGCATTTCCAAGCGTGGTGTTCCCATTGGCCGCAAGATCACCTGTTAGCGTGGTGTTACCGGTCACTCCAACGCTTGCCAAGGTGCTTGCTCCCGTGACCCCTAGGGTACCGGTAACGGCGGTATTGCCGGTCAGCGTGGAGGTTCCCGTGACCGCAAGGTTTCCTGGGACTGTCAGGTTGCCAGTGAGCGTAATTGCTCCGGTGACATTGAGCGCACCGCCTATGGTCGCTGCACCGCTCGTAGCGAGGCTTGAGAGGCTGGTAGCCCCGGTCACACCAAGAGTGCCTGCAATGGCCGTGTTGCCGCTTGCAGCAGCCACTGTGAGCTTGTTAGTGGCTACGCTGAAATCGTTGGTGGTATTAACTGCAACGCTGGAGATCTGGAGAGCGGAGTCATTGCCGCTGCCGTCGCTGATGGCTTTGAGCGTTGCGCCTACGGTGGAGTTGTCGGTGTTCTTGAGTAGGCCAGTGTAGGTCGATGCAACGCTACTGCCTGTAAGTGGTGTTCCCATATCAGTTCTTTGGCAAAACGTACCAACCGGCTGGAAGGGTCACCTTAGATGGCCCCACCAATTTCTTGTCCTTGTCAAAAGCGTAGACACGAGCGCGGACAGGCTCGGCCAGCATCACGGGATCACCGTTAGGAACCAGAATCACTTTTGTCTGGCAGCCCAGGCAGATCGGCAACACGAGCAGCCAGATCAGATTTGAGAGGCTTTGGCGCATTTCCTTCTTCTATTTTTGGTGCAGGCGTCTCCCGGAGGAAGTCCAAGAGAGCCTTCACGAGTTGATAAATCCAGTTCAAGGCTTCGGAGCTTCGGCTTCCTTGGCGTCCTTAGCCCAGATCAGTCCAATGCCAGCGGTGACCGCTGCAATGGTGGTAGTCAGGTCGAGGTTGGTCGAGGGGTCACCATCAAAGATAGCCTTCAAGGCCCCACCAACAGCGACGAGGATTGCACCGACACCTGCGAGAGTTGTTTTTGTGTTTTTCATTTGGATTTAAATAAGCGAAACGCTGCGTAACAGGCGCAAAGTAAGCCGATCACTGCCGTGATAAGCCTTACCCAGTCGGTGAGCTGTGGAATAAACGAAACAGCGGTGGCACCTGCCGCTGCTGCTAGGGATAGTCCAGGGCTGGTGCTGCTGTTCGTTGGTTCCATTACTCGGGCTTGGGTTGAGCGGCTGCGAGGATTAAGTCTGCCAAAGGAACGCCTACCTTAGCGTTCTGATAGCCACCGGCTTTGATGGCAATGTCGATGAGTTGGAGAAGGCTGTTGGCCTGCTCCTGAGTGAGTTCGATCTTGATCATACGACGGGAGCGTCAGCGATAACAACAGGCTCCGCAACCTTAACCGGAGGCTGCGCCGCCCACGGCAACGGCAGCGTCACCACGGGCGGATTGATCTGATTCTCAATCTGCGCGGTGACGTTCGCCTCGATGGCGGTCTTGTCCGCGCCATTCGCATAACACCAACCAAGCACCTGCGCTTCGGTCAGGTCCTCGTAAGGCGTGAACTCACCAGACGGCGGAGCGAACGAGCATGAGCCGTAGCAGGTGCCGCTGTATTGATCCTGAGTGCCGTTGCATCGCCAGTCGGCGGTAATCACGACATCAGTGAGGGAGCCTTCGGTCGGCTTAACGAGAAGGCGTTCGATGATCCAAGAGAGGGTAATCATGGGATTAGGCGAGAGTGATGTTGGCTGTGCGAGTCGTGCCATCAGTGCCGCGAACCGAGATGCGTAGGTTGGTATTGCTCGTCAGGTTGAAAACCATCTGGCTGTTTGTTGCCAATGTGGGCGCGGTTCCTGTCACGTTTGAAATAACGTTGCCGGCAGTCGATATTCGCATTGCTCCGGTAATAGAGCTAACATCAAAGCGCAGTCCGCCATTGGTGCGGTCGTAGAGAATACTTGCACCATCAGCACCAGCCGCTTCAAGTATTAACGTCGGATCGCCGGAAGTGTTCGTTTGTATTTTCGCTGTTTGAGTTCCAGTACCAGCAATGTGCAGCTTTGTTGCCGGACTAACCCCCACGCCCAACCCCGTAGAGTTGAGGGTCATGGCGTCCGCATCGTTTATTTGGAAAATATGACCATTTCCAGTCGATACGTTGTAGCCCATCGCGGCATCCGAACTTATCTTAACGGACGCAGCACCATAAGATCTGACATCGAACTTTCCCGAAGGCGTTTTAACCGCAAACACGGAATCAGTCGCAAAAGTTGTCGTGTTTACTGATACGCGATTGAGCGTCGAGTCAACCTTCAGTACGTTAGTATCCACCGTCAGATCGCCGGTGATGGTGGCGGAGGCGAGGGTGGCGGTGCCGGATGCTCCGAGGATGTTGTTGACGCTGATCTTCTTAGTCGTACCAGATGCCGCCATCGTGGTATCGCTGACATCAACGATAGGGATAACGTCATTAGCCGGATCAGCGGCGGTCAACGCCGTCAGTGCTGTGATCTTTGTGTCTGCCATAGGTCAGTAAACGGTTAGAATGAATTTGTCGGATGCTTCGGTTAAAATGAGATCGGTGCCCTGCTCAGTTGCCATTCGATCGTAGGTGCCAAAAGACAACACGATCTTCCCAGTTCCATCCTCTTGCAGTACGAAGAACTCGTCTTCCTGCAATAGATCCCGGCGCACGATCGGCAGATCGGCGGGCGTGACGTTTCCGCCAGACCCACTTGAAGCCAATCGTGTTCCAAGAGCGAGTGTCACGGTTAGGAGCTGATGATTCCGTTGAACGCGACCACCTGACCACTGGAAATCTGGAAGCTCGTAATCGGCCCAGGAAGCGTAATGCCAGCGGGGATAGCCACTGTGGACCAAGATCCGCTGATTCCATTACCGGTGATCGAAGTGAAAGTGGTGACGGCAATCGTGGTGATTGCAACGAATGGGCCAGTGGTCAACGCGGTAGAGGTCACGAGCTGGAAGCCCGCATTGCCCATCGAATACTCGATTGCCAGATTAGATTCTATGCTCATATGTCCCAAATTTTACGGATCTGATTCTTGCTGAAAGTGCTCTCGAAGCGGGTACCCTGCCGGTCTTCCATCCGGCTAAAGCCCTGCTTCACCTTGTCCTTGAGTTCGGCTTCGCGGGCAAAACCGGTAACCCCGAAGCGGGCTACCGGCTGCCTCGTCCAGCGTTCACCCTTGATAACAAGAGAATCGGTTCCCATCGGAGCGATTTGCTCCACGGACTTGCCTTTGTTCTCGAAGGTGTAGATCGGCATGTTAGGACTCCATCTCGCCGTCGTGCATCATGGCCATCTTACGCATGCCTTTTTCGTCCATGGTCTGTTTGGATTCCATGGCATCGTCTCCAGTGTTTTCGTATTCAGCGGGCATACCGTTTACGGTCTTAATTTCAACGTAAGCTTCACCGTTCTCAAGCTTGCGAAGAATACCCCGCACATCATCGAGTAGAACTTCATCACCAACCTCGGGGGAAGCCTGTTGGCCATCTTCCGTGTCAGTGGAAAGAGCCTCGACTGGAATCGCAATCATTGGCGCATTGTTGTCAGCCTCATCACATCCGCAAGCGGAATGAGAAGGGGCACCACCGATTTCTCGACGATGCCCCTTTGGGCCGACGGCAATCACCATGATGGTGGCCGTCTTAGGTCGCATATTACAGCGTGGTAGAGGTCTTCGTACGATGCACCAGGTACCACACCGGGTTGATATTCCCAGGAGAAGCACCACTGGTGTTACCAGCGGCCAAACGCAGAGCGGCGAAGTACAGCTTCACACCAACGGTGACGAGCTGGTTCAACGGATCGCTCTTGTCGGGGGTATCAGTGATCACAACCTTTGGGGACAACGGATCATCACCGGTCAAGGCAGGGATACCAAACGCCTCGTTACCAAGGAAGAACGAGGCGATGATGTCCTTACCGGCGGTCAGACCGCCACCCACGGCGGAAGCCTGATACACAAACTCATCACCAGCGGTGCTGGAACCGGTGCTGACAAACGAGTTGGTCTGAGTGACAACGCGGCAACCGTAGATGGAACCCACCTCGCCCTTGTAGAACGGGGTACCCTTGTTGCCGTAGTTGGAGGCGTTCAACCAATCGGTATCGCGCATCAAATCACGGACAACACGAGGATCAGTCGCCAGGACGTAGCCACCGTTGATCATCGGAGCGCGGTTACGCTTCAGACGAGTCATGGAATCCAAGACAGCCGAAGAGGTCATCGTGGCATCAGCAGCGCTAGTCGCGCTGTTCAACGCAGAGAAGGTCTGGGTCGTCAGCGTGGCGGGGTTACCGTAGACCTTAACACCCGTAGGGTTTGCGTTCGCACTGACGTTGATTGCGTCATCGTTGGAAATCGTTGATTCAATACCGTTACCAATCGAAGAGCCGCTGGCGGTGAGATTGGAACCAACGAGGACGTTACGGATCACCGAGTCAACCCAGAGGGCCATGTCCAGACCAGAGGTCTTGGTGGCCTGCTGGAGCGAGTTGAACAGGTCCGTGGCGCGGAGGATGTCGGTCAAACCGATCACCTGACCGTACTGAGCAAGGCTCTTGGTTAGCTTGTTCAGAACAAGGGAACGGTAGTTTCCTGAAGAAATAGCTGTTCCCTCAGTCAACGTCTTAACATCAGCAACGCTCGGCGAACCAAAGCGGAACATCGTGATGGCTTGGTTACCGTTGTTCTTGGGGATCGTAGCCTTGGTGGCAAACTGATCAAGAATCGTCTCCTGTTGGACGATCGAGAGCAGCTCCTTGCTGAAGAAGTTTTGGAACTGGTTTGTAAGTTGGGTTGAATTAGTAATGCCTGCCATATTTTAGTTGTGGTTGTGCTATTGGTTGCTTTCCCGGTCGAACTCTCTCATCGCTCGCATGAGCGCATCCCTTTGCTCCTTCTGGGATAGCTTGGAAAAATCCTTTTCCTCTGCTTTGAGTTGTCCTGCCGGAACGCTTTTACCAATGGCGGTCTTCTGCTGGAGCTTGTT
>Ga0209401_1000638_pt1 | contig 23572 bp, 22 predicted proteins | sample M_140807_MF_Meta_FD_187318 | JGI IMG/M metagenome (GOLD analysis project Ga0209401, IMG submission 187318) | Freshwater microbial communities from Lake Montjoie, Canada to study carbon cycling - M_140807_MF_MetaG (SPAdes) (version 2) | ecosystem: Environmental > Aquatic > Freshwater > Lake... | reverse complement strand
GCCAAAAACAGCACGAAGGCTGGCGCAATCTCGGCAGTCGCTTCGCCAATCGCACAGCCAACTGGCTGCTTGATCTGCCTGATCGCTTCTATCTCTCCAGCTTTCGTTGCGTCTCCGGGCTGATTGCGCACCGGGTGGCGGATTACCAGGGTCCCTATCCCTACATCGACGGCCTCCTCTCGCAGTACACGCAACGGATCGGCAGTTTAAAGGTGCAGCACGACCGTCGCCTGGCCGGAGAAACCAACTATAATCTTCGCCGTTTGACTCGCCTCTGGCTCAATATCTTCACCAGCTTCTCGATCATGCCGCTGCGGCTGGCCACGCTTCTGGGGATTGTGATGGCCAGCATCGGGGCCGCCTCGCTGATCATCCTGGTTGCGCAAGCCCTGATCCAGGGGCAGACGGTGCAGGGCTGGCTCTCGATCATCTGCACGATCCTGATTTTTGGTGGCATCCAGTGCCTGCTGATTGGGATGGTGGGTGAGTATCTCGGGCGCATCTTCCTCACGGTCAGCGGTAAACCTCAGTCCTTTCTGCGCAGTGTCGAGGCCATCGAAGCCCTCGGCTCACGATGAGCGCTCTTCGCTTCCTGCTGGTGAGTGCCCTGGGTGAGCTCACCTACCTCGCCCTGTTCGCCATCGCCAGCTGGGCAGGCTTAGGCAACTTGGTGGCCATCACCCTGGCGGGTGCTTTCTGCGTCATCCAAAATGGCTTTCTGCATGCCCGCATCAGCTTTCGAGTGCGGTTCGCCGGAACCCTCCTGCGTGACTACCTGGCGGTGCAGTTGCTGTGCATGGCCGCGGCCCTAGGTGCCGGCGCCCTAATGGAGAAGCTGGGGGCGAAGTCTGCGGTGATTGCGGTGGCCACCTATGTGCTCTGGGCCGGAGCCTCTTTCCTGCTCACCCGCTGGCGCTACCGGCAGGCAGACTGAACAAATGGTTTCCAGCGCCCAACGTTCCACCGGTGAGGGCAAGGATCCCCGGTTGGTTCCCCCAACCGCTGCGGTGATCGCCGCCGCCGACCCCTGCGTGCACTGCGGCTTTTGCCTGCCCACCTGCGCCAGCTACCGGGTGCTGGCCACCGAGATGGATTCCCCTCGGGGTCGCATCCACGCCCTCAAGGCGATCGAGGCTGGCAATCTCGTCCTCGATGCCACCGTGGCGAGCCACTTCGACACCTGTCTGGGCTGCTTTGCCTGCGTCACCGCCTGCCCATCAGGGGTCCGCTACGACCAGCTGATCGAGGCCACACGGCCGAAGCTCAATGCCCCCGAGCTGCGCACGCCGGCCCAGCGGGCCTTCCGCCGCCTGCTGTTCAGCCTCCTGCCCTATCCCAATCGCCTGCGGGCGGTGCTCACCCCCCTGCGGGCCTATGCCGGCACTCCACTGCAGGCCCTGGCGCGGCGCAGTGGTCTCACCCGGCTGTTCGGCCCCCAGGTGGAGGCGCTGGAGAGTCTGCTGCCGCCCCTGGCCCCCGAGGCCTTCCGTGATTCCCTGCCGGTGGTGGTGCCGGCCGAGGGCGAACGGCGCTATCGGGTGGGGCTGGTGCTGGGCTGCGTGCAGCGGCTCTTTGATCCGGCGGTGAATGCGGCGGCAATCCGGGTGCTGAGCGCCAATGGGATCGAAGTGGTGATCCCCCCCGACCAGGGCTGCTGCGGCGCCGTGACCCACCACCAGGGCGAACTGGAGCAGACCTGCGAGCTGGCCAACGACCTGATCGCCTCCTTCGCGGCGGTGATCGGCGAGGGAAGGCCGGCGGGCCCGGAACCCCTCGATGCGGTGCTGGTGGCTGCCTCCGGCTGCGGCCACACCCTCAAGCACTACGGCGAGATCCTGGCAGCTGGGCCAGCCAAGGCCGGCTCTCCCCTTGCGGCAGCCACCGATCCGGACGCCGCCGCACCTGGATCCAGTCCACCGCCCGGAGTTCCGGCAGGTGCCTCCCACCCGCCGATCCCCAACACAGGCACACCAGACCCGGCCACCGCCTTCGCCCACCAGGTGGCCGACATCCAGGAGTTCCTGGATCGGGTGGGGCCCAGCGAAGCCTTCCGCGCTGCCCTCCAACCGCTACGCCACCGTGATGGCACCCCCGCCACGGCCGAAAGCCCCCTGCGGCTGGCCTACCACGACGCCTGCCACATGCTCCACGGTCAGGGTCTTCGCGAGCAACCGCGCTCCCTGCTGCGCTCCATCCCCCACGTGCGCCTGGTTGAGGCCAGCGAAGCCGGGGTGTGTTGCGGCAGCGCCGGCATCTACAACCTGGTGCAACCCGAGGAGGCGGCCGAGCTGGGGCGCATCAAGGCGGCGGATCTTTCCGGCACCGGCGCCGACCTGGCCGTGAGCGCCAACATCGGCTGCACGCTCCAGATCCGCAGCCACATGGAGAGCACCCCACGGCCGATCCCGGTGCTCCACCCGGTGCAACTCCTGCAGCGCAGCCTGGAGGGGGGCTGAAGAGCGGCTTCAAGGGGGGATGAAGAGCGGCGGCGCCAAGGCCCCCACTGCGGCGCCTGGGCAGGAGCCTGGTCCATATGCTGACCTCGGGCCCTGCCCCTCACCTTGCCAAACATCTCGGCACGACCGAGAAACGTCTCGGCACCATCGAGAAAAGTCTCAGCACAATCGAGATCGGCAGCCGCCCCCTCAGGTCAGGCCCTCGAGGCGCTGCCACAGCCGCACCAGGGTGTCGGCTTCACCGAGGTTGCCCGGCACCGTGACCAGGGGCAGCGCTTCGATGCCCTCCATCCGGGCGCGTGCCGCACCGGTGGATCCGGCCGCTGGCACCAGCACCAGAGAGAGCCCCTGCTGCAGCTGCCCCTGCAGTTCCACCCAGTCGAGGCCGAGCCCTTCGGCCAGCAGGGTATGGCTGGTGATGCCTCCCTTGCTGATCAGGTAGCCCAGCTGTGGCGCCAGCCGAGCCGCCACCCGGGCCATGGCGGCGGCCAGGGCCAACCCCAGCGCCCGCCGCTCGGCAGCGTGGCGGCAGAGCAGCTCGCCGCGGCTGGTGTAGAGCACCGGCGTGCGGCCCGCCGCCAGCAGATCCCGCAGCCGCTCCAACCATGCCTGCTCCAGGGAGGCCAGCAGCTTGTCGGGGAGGGGCCCCTCCAGCACCCGCTGCACCCGGGCCACGGGCACCTCCACCCCGCCGCAACCGGGCTCGACCAACAGGGTGGCGAGCTGGGCATCGGCCAGGGGCACATGGGAGCCCACCAGCACCAGCCCCGGCCGTCGCCCCCCATCGGGGCCGCGGCGGCAGAGGGCAGCCAGGCCCTGGGCATCAAGGGGCTGGGGCGGCAGCGTCACTAACCCATTGAGAAGGCTGGCGGCGCTCTGGAACAGGAGGCGGTGCGGTGGATCCGGCGGACCAGCCACCAGCTCCCGCACCACCGCCCCGAAGGTGGCGAGTTGGGCGGGCCGCTCCGCATCCACCACCACCAGCGGGTTCCCCGTCAACGCCCCCAGGCGATGGCGCAAGGCCCGTTGGGCCGCCGCCGAAGGCTCCAATTCCGCCAGGCCGATGTGCTGCACCGCGGCAGCCGCGATGCGGCCACCACTCTTGTCCTGCGCCCAGTCGGAAAGGCGGCTGGTGCCGTAGCCGAACAGGCTGTCGCGGGCGAAGGCGCTCAGGTGCACCGGAGCACCCGCCAGCCGATGCACCCCCTCCACGGTGGTCCGGCCCCCCTCGAGGAAGGCGGGCGCCAAAAAGGTGGCGTCGAAGGGTCCGAGCTCCTGATCGATCACCTCCACCTCCAGCGGGAAGTGGCCGCGCAGGGTGGAATCGCCGCGGCTCACCACCAGCCAGCGGTCGATCGCACCGGCCTGGCGAGCCTCTTCCAGAGCGGGCACCAGGGCCCGACAGATCTCGCGCACCCGCCCGCGGGCCCCGTCGGGATCGAGGGCGCGGGTGTTGGCCAGCAGGAAGAGCAGGGGGGAGGGATGGCGCAGGCCGGCCGCCAGGGTGGGGGCATCCCAGCAGAGCAGCAACGGCGCGCTGTGCACGGTCTGGGAGCCGGTGGGGTCGTCGTCGAAGACGATCACCTTGAGCTGTGGCGGCGAAGGCCGACCGGGCGTGGGGGCTGGAAGGGAGAAAGGCTCGCTCGGGAGCTCAACCATGGAAGGTGCAGGGGCGCAGCCGGCAACCAGGCCCCAGGAGGGCGGCCGCCATGGCACCATCGTGCCGTGAACCGTCCTGAGCCCCGGGAACTGCAGGAGCTGGTGCGGGATCTGCACCGGCAGGGAACCCCCTGGCTGCCCGCCGGCCTCGGCAGCCGGCTCGACTGGGGAGCGCCGGTTGCCCCCTGCCCGGTGGTGAGCTGCGGAGCCCTGAGCGGCATCCGGGAGCACAGCCCCGGCGATTTCACGGTCACGGTGGGGGCGGGAACCCCCCTGGAGGAGCTGCAGGAGGCCTTGGCCCCCCATCAGCAGTGGTTGGCCCTCGATCCCCCCTTTCAAACCGGTCCGTCGGCGGTCTCTGAACCCGGCACAGGCCAGCCCCCACCCCCGTCCCAGGGGAGCATCGGCGGTCTGGTGGCCCGGGGCCTGGCCGGGGGCTACCGCGAGCGCTACCTGGGCGTGCGCGATCAACTGATCGGCCTGCGCCTGCTGCGGGCCGATGGGGTGGAGGCGATGGCCGGCGGCAAGGTGGTGAAGAACGTGGCCGGGTACGACCTGATGCGGCTGCTCTGCGGCAGCTGGGGCAGCCTCGGCCTGATTACCGAGGTCACCCTGCGCACCATGCCCCTGCCGCCCCAGCGACGGGGCCTGTTGCTGAGCGGCCCGGTGGCGGCCCTGATGGCCTGGAGCTCCGGGATCCTGCGCTCCGGGATCACGCCCGAGCGGCTCGATCTCTGGAGCCCGGCCCTGGCAGCCGCGGCCGGCCAGGAGCCGGCACCGCTGCTGTTGGTGGGTCTGGCCAGCGTCAGCGCCGCCAACCTCGAAGCCCAGCTGACGGCCCTGAGCGAAAGCTTCGGCGGACCCGGCGGCCGGGCCGATAACGGGGACGGCGCCGTAGCCATGCGGGGCTGCAGCGCCAGCGAACTGACCAGCCTGCTGGCGTGGGGGCACCAGGCCCAGGCTGGCCCATCGGCGGCCGCCGATGCCCGGGTCGCCAGCAGCTCCCCGGCGCAGGAGCCGGCGGCCTGGCTGCTGCGACTCGGCGTGAGCCCCGACCGGGGCGGCGAGCTGCTGGCCCACCCGCTCCTGGCAGATCGGCCGGTGAATCTGGCCGCCAGCAGCGGCCTGGCCCTGACCTGGGCCGACGCCGAGCTACCTCCCGAATGGGTTGAGCAGCTCAGGCTCCACTGCCGGGCCCTCGGCGGGCACCTCACGGTGCTGCGCCGTCCAGCCAGCTCCGACCCGGCCGCTAACGCGGCCCTGCCAGCCTGGGAGGACGCAGCCTCCCGGCCAATGATCGAGGCGATCAAGGCCCGGTTTGACCCCAAGGGGCAACTGGCGCCGGGCCGCCTCCCGGGCGTGGCCCGGCCGATCGGGCCGGCCCCCACGGCCTAAAGGCGAGCACCGGTGCCAACCGCCGCAACCTCCAGCCCCTCCAACCAGCGCAGCATCTCGGCGTTCACCCGCTCGGGCACCTCATCGTGGGGGCAGTGGCCCGCCTCCAGAACCACCTCGCTAGTGGCCGCCGGGGCGTGGCGCTGGAAGGCGGCGCGGCGTCCGGGAGCATTGATCCAAGGATCGCGGATACCCCACACCAGCAGCAGGGGGCAGCAGAGCTGGGAGAAGAGATCGTCGAGCGGCTCGCCGCTGGGGATGTCGAACACGGTGCGGAACACACCGAAGGCCCCCGGATCCCGAGAAGGGCCCAGGATCGCCTGCACCAGCTCCTCATCCACGTTGGTGCGGTCTACGTACACCTGGTTGAGGGTGCGGCGGATTGTGGCGGGTCGGCGCAGGTTCTCGAACAGCAATCGCTGCAGCACCGGACCCTTGAGCAACGCCCCAGCAATCGTGCGGCGGGCGATCGCCCCCCAGCCGCTGGGGGGTTGCTGATCCTGGCGGAACGGCCCGGCGGCATTGAGCAGCACCACCCCGGCGGCCCGCTCCCCCAGGGCGGCAGCGGCCGCCAGGGCGGCATAGCCCCCGAGGGAGTTGCCTACGAGCACCGTGGGGCGCCCGATCCGCTCTTCCACGTACGCCACCAGCTGGTCGCGCCAGAGGGCGCCGCCATAGGGCAGGCCAGCGGGCTTGGCGCTGCGGCCGAAGCCGAGCAGATCCAGAGCGTGCACCTCATGCCGCCGCGCCAGGGCTGGAATGTTGTGACGCCAGTGGTCGGTGGAGGCGCCGAAGCCATGCACCAGCAGAATCGTCGGCCCCACGACCCGCTCCGGCGCCGCCCGCAGAGCATGCACGGCGTGGCCGCGGTAGGTCCAGGGCTCGATCACGCTGCGCCCGGAGGTTGCTGGCGAGGCCTCCGGCACCACCGCTTCAGCCGCTTCAGCCGCCGCCGCCCCGCCAGCGCCCGCCAGCGGGCGGCCCCCCTCAGGTTCGGCCGCCGTGGCGGCGGCCAGGGCGGCAGCTGTCGCGGCGGCCGAACCTGGCTGCGCCGCTGAACCGGACTGCGACGCCACCATCCCAACCACCAACCAACAACCTGGCGATGCTAGGAACGCCATCACAACCATCGCCCGCCGTTCCGGCCGCCGTGGAAGCCGCCCCGCCGATGCCCCTCTCCGACGCCCTCGCCGACTGGCGCGCCCTGCTGCCTGGCATCGCCATCTGGGCCCTGGCTCTCTACGGGCCCCTGAGTCTGCAGCTGGGCAGGCTGGAGGAGGGTCTGGCCTCGGGCCCGCTGGCCGGTGGTAGCGGCGAGGTGCTTCTGGCCATCGGCAGCCTGCTCCTGGCCCTGGTGGCCGGGCTGGCGGTGGACCTGCTGCTGGGCTGGACCCTCGGTCCCGGCTGGGCCTCGAGCCTGGGGTTGTTGGCGGCTCTGTGGGGACCGTTCCTCGCCCTGGCCTCCCGCAAGGACAGCTGAAGCCAAGCGACCAAAACCTCAATCCCGTCGGCTAACGCCAGTCGAGCCAGGGCAGATGGGGCACGATCGCGGGGGTGGCAGCGCAGTAGGCGCCATAGCTGGGATGCAGGGCCAACAGGGAGCGCTCCTCCCGCCGCGCCTTGCCCCCCAGCAAGGCCGCCAGCGCGATCAGCAGCGTCAGATGGAGCAGGCTGCCCTGCAGCAGGGCCATGCCAGCGGCCCCCAGCAGGATCTGGCGGTAGAGGGGATGGCGGCAGTGGGCATAGGGCCCCTCCGTGACCAAGGCAGCGCCGGGCATCGGCTCCGGCAGGGGCGTGAGGCTGGAACCGAGGCGCAGCAACGAGCGGGCGGCCCCCACCAGGCCGAACAGCACCAGCGCCGCCCCGGCCAGGCGGAGGGCCAACGGCCAGGACAGGCCGAAGTCCGCCGGAGCCGGCCAGGCGGGCAGCAGCAGGGCCGCAATCAGCAGCAACTGGGCCGCCAACCACCATTCACCGCGGCGGTTGTCGCGCCAGCCGGCGAGTGTGAAACCCCAACGGCGCAGCAGAGCGGCCAGGCCGCCTTCAGAGAGGTTGCTCGACAACGCTGGTCTCCGGGGTGGAGAGCACCAGTCTGAGCAGGATCGGCGCCAGGAAGGTGGTGCCGATCACCATCAGCAGGATGGCGGCCTCCAGGGCCGGGGTGAGGATGCCGGCCTGGGTGCCGAGGCCCAGGAAGATCAGGCCCACCTCGCCGCGGGGCAGCATGCCCAGGCCCACCACCAGTCGGCGGGTGGGTTCGGCACTCCAGTAGCTCCAGCCGGCCGCCAGCTTGCCCACCACCGCCACCGCCAGCAGGAAGGCGGCCACCACCAGGCCCTCCCGGTTGGCCGGATCCAAGGGATTGAGCACCGAGAGGTCCATACCGGTGCCGATCAGCACGAAGAACACGGTGGCGAAGAGGGCCACCAGGGGCTTCACCGTTTCCTGGATCGCCTCGGTGTGGCGTGAACGGCTGAGGATCAAACCGGCGGCGAAAGCCCCGAGGGCGGCCTCCAGGCCGATCGCCTGGGCCGAGAAGCAGCAGAGGATGAGCACCACAAAACCGGCCACCACCACCTCGCCGGGGGCCTTGAGGCGGTCGAGCACCCAGTCGAAGACGGGGGCGGCCCTGCTGCTCAACCAGAGGGCGGCCGCCACGAACACCACGGCGGCCACCACGAGCTTCAGGATTGGCGCCAGGGCGAAGGAGTCGCCGCTAGCCAGGCTCACCACCACCGCCAGGATCACGATGCCGAGGATGTCATCGAGCACGGCGGCGCCGATCACGATCTGGCCCTCGCGGGTGCGCAGCCAGCCCAGTTCGCCGAACACGCTGGCGGTGATGCCGATGCTGGTGGCGGTCATGGCGGCGCCGGCGAACACCGCCAGCACCAGGGGCACATGGAAGAGGAGGTGGAGGCCGAGGCTGCCGGCGGCGAAGGGCAGCACCACACCGGTCACGGCCACGGTGGTGGCCTGCAGACCCACCGCCACCAGCTCATCGAGCTCGCTCTCGAGGCCTGTGAGGAAGAGCAGGGCATACAGACCCAGCAGCGACACCTGCTGCAGGCCCGGGAAGCTCTCGTTGTAAAGGCTCTGCACCATGTCGGCATTGACCCCGGAGAGGCCGGCCACCAGGTCGAGAAGCCAGTGGCTGAGGCGAGCGCCGCTGTCCGGCGGGATCATCAGATGGAAGCCGGACACCCCGATCAGCACCCCGGCCAGCAGCTCCCCGAGGATGGTGGGCAGCTGCATCCGCACCATCACCTCGGCCAGGGTGCGGGCGGCCAGGAAGATCACCAGGAAGCGGCCCACCTGAATCAGGGTCTCGGCCACCTCCACGCTGTGGTTGCTGATTGAACCGGGGTCGACCTGGAGCAACCAAGCGGGCCAGGCCATCAACAGGGAGGAGGTCCCAGCCGGCAGGGCCACCACCGGAGCGAGGCCAGCGAGGCTGGTAAATGGACTCAACAATGCGGGCAGCACAGGCGCAACATCAAGGTCCAACGGCTGTGCTCCGCGGGAGCTGCCGGGCGGAATGGCTCAAACCCTAGGCGCCCCTGCAGCGTGTTCGCTTCCTGATCTCCAAGTGACGATCCGCTGCAGAAACGGCAGCGACCGCTACGGTCTGATGAGGCGCCCCATGGCATGCGCCACCCCCCAAGCGGCCCACGCCGGAGAGCGCCATGACCACCGCCGAACCCCTTCGCCGCACCCTGCGCCTTCCCACGCCGGGCTGCAATGCCGATGCCGACCGAAGCGGCCTGATGGCCGACGACGTGTTCGACGGCATGACCGAACACCTCTTCTACACCCTCGGCAAGCTTGCCCCCGCGGCCAGCCGCCACGACCTCTACCTGGCGCTCAGCTACGCCGTGCGCGACCGCCTGATGACCCGGTACCTGGCCGGCATCGAGGCGATCAACGCCACCCCCACCCGGGTGGTGGCCTACCTCTCGGCCGAGTTCCTGATCGGCCCGCAGCTGGGCAACAACCTGCTGATGCTGGGCATCCGCGATGAGGCGGCCGAGGCCCTGCGCCGCTTCGGGGTCGCCGACCTCGAAGAGATTCTTGAGGTGGAAGAGGAGCCTGGCCTGGGCAACGGCGGCCTGGGACGGCTGGCGGCCTGTTTCCTGGAATCGCTGGCCTCCCTGGAGATTCCAGCCACCGGCTATGGCATCCGCTACGAGTTCGGCATCTTCGACCAGCTGATCCGCGACGGCTGGCAGGTGGAGATCACCGATAAATGGCTCAAGAGCGGCTGGCCGTGGGAGATCCCCCACCCGGACCAATCCTGCTTCGTGGGCTTCGGCGGCCGCACCGAGAGCTACCGCGATCCGAAGGGCGCCTACCGGGTGCGCTGGATCCCGGCCGAGCATGCCATCGGCGTGCCCCACGACGTGCCAGTGCTGGGCTACCGGGTGAACACCTGCGACCGGCTGCGGCTATGGCGGGCCGATGCCACCGAATCCTTCGATTTCTACGCCTTCAACATCGGCGATTACTACGGCGCCGTGGAGGAGAAGGTGGGCTCCGAAACCCTCTCCAAAGTGCTCTATCCCAATGACGGCACCGATGAGGGAAGGCGGCTGCGGCTGAAGCAGCAGCACTTCTTCGTGAGCTGCTCCCTGCAGGACATGCTCCGCAGCCTCGACCACCGCGGCATCCCGGTGCAGGAGTTCCCGGACCACTGGGCGGTGCAGCTCAACGACACCCACCCGGCCATCGCCGTGGCGGAGCTGATGCGGCTGCTGATCGACGACAAGCACCTGGAGTGGGAGGACGCCTGGGACATCACCAGCCGGGCCCTCTCCTACACCAACCACACCCTGCTACCGGAAGCCCTCGAGAAATGGGGCGTGGATCTGTTCAGCAATCTGCTGCCGCGCCACTACGAACTGATCTGCGAGATCAACCGCCGCTTCCTGCAGCAGGTGCGGCTGAAGTATCCGGGCAACGACCAGATCCTGCGCAAGGTGTCGATCATCGATGAGGAGGGCCGCAAGACGGTGCGGATGGCCCACCTGGCCACGATCGCCAGCCACCATGTGAATGGGGTGGCTGCTCTGCACAGCGACCTGGTGAAGAGTGAGCTGTTCCCTGAATTCGCCGCAATCTGGCCCGAGAAGTTCACCAATGTCACCAATGGCGTCACCCCGCGCCGCTGGGTGGCCCTGGCCAATCCACGCCTCTCGGCCTTGCTCAATGAGGCGGTGGGACCCGGCTGGGTGAGCGACCTCGATCAGCTGCGCCAGCTCGAGCGCTTCGCTGGCGATGGCGGCTTCCTGGAGCGTTGGGAGAGCACCAAGCTCACCGTGAAGCAGCACCTGAGCAATTACATCCACCGCCACACCGGCGTGTTGGTGGATCCTCAGTCGCTGTTTGATGTGCAGGTGAAGCGGATCCATGAGTACAAGCGCCAGCACCTCAACGCCCTGCAGGTGGTGGCCCAGTACCTGCGCATCAAGAGCGGCGATACCGCCGGCATGGCGCCGCGCACCGTGATCTTTGGCGGTAAGGCAGCGCCTGGCTACGCGATGGCCAAGCTGATCATCCGCTTCATCAATGGCGTGGCCGACATGGTGAACGCCGATCCGGACACCGAGGGGCTGCTGCGGGTGGTGTTCCTGGCCGACTACAACGTGAAGCTGGGGGAGCGGGTGTACCCGGCGGCGGATCTTTCCGAGCAGATTTCTACCGCCGGCATGGAGGCCTCCGGCACGGGCAACATGAAATTCGCCATGAACGGCGCCCTCACGATCGGCACCCTCGACGGAGCGAACGTGGAAATCCGCGAGCAGGTGGGCGCCGAAAACTTCTTCCTGTTTGGCAAGACCACGGCGGAGATCGCGGCTCTGCAGAAGCAGGGCTACCGGCCCTGGGAGCTGATTCCAGGCCTGGAGGCCATGCCCGAGGTGCTGCGGCTGATCGAGCAGGGCCATTTCAGCAATGGTGATGGCGAGATGTTCCGTCCGCTGCTCCAGAACCTCACCGGCGACGACCGCTTCTTCGTGCTGGCCGACTTCGCCGACTACCTGCGGGCCCAGGCCGAGGTGAGCCAGGCCTGGACCGACCGGGGCCGCTGGAACCGGATGTCGCTGCTCAACACAGCCCGCACCGGCTTCTTCTCCTCGGATCGCTCGATCCGCGACTACGCGAGCCGGATCTGGAAGGCGGAACCCTTCCCGGTCACGATCAGCTGCGAACTCGACGACTAACGGATCGTCCCGGGGCTCTCAGCCCAAGGAACAGAATCCCTCAACCGCTGGCTTCAACCCGGCCCTTGCAGGGCCGAGCCCGCTGGCTGGGCCGCGGCTCGGCGGATGCGTCATTCAGCCCCGGTCGGGCAGATCGGGGGTTTGGTGCAGCAGGCGGTTGAGCCGCAGGCGATCGGCATTGAGGGGATCGGGGGCCAGTTCACCGGCCACCTCGCGAAATTTCTGCTCCACCTCTTCGGGCACCCTCACATCAAAGATGCGCTCCATCAGCACCTCAATCGAGAAGAGGTGGGCGTTGATGTTCTCCAGATCGGCCATCGCCTGCTGAATGGCATCGGCCTCAGCAGGGCCGGCGGAGGCGGCGGCAGCACCCCGCACCCCATCCGGCGAAGGAGCCCCGGCGGCCCGGGCTCCTTCGGGGGCCGGGGACTCACCATCGCCATGCTGCTTCTGAAGCTCCTCCAGCACCCGTCCCGCCAAAGTGCGGAAGGATTGGAGGGCGGCCCAGTTGAGCTCCTGCTGCTGCCGGAGACTGGCGTTCTCCCGGATCAGCCGGTCGTGTTCTCGGTAGAACCGCTGGCAATCAGGGCATTGGCAGGGCTCTTCGGGCACCGCTTCCCTTCTGTGCATTGGTTTCCATCATGGCACTGAACCCGATGGGCTGGTGCCGCCGTTGCAGGGAGCCTCAGGCCGCCAGCGGGCCGCCCTGGTGCTTGGGGTCAACGAGGGGATCGTCCCAGTCACCGGGCTCTGCCTGGACAGGAAGGGGGATCTCGATCGAGGACACCACGTTGATCACGTCCCGCAGACGCATCGCATCGGCGAACCAGCCCATCGCCTGCTCCACATCGCCGCGGCGCTCGGCATCGCTGGCCTGTTCCTCGTGGGCCTCGGCCAGCAGGGCCAGCCAGCAGAGGGTGCGAGCCTGCACCACCGAAAGGTCGAGCTCATCGGGCTGGCTCTCGGCGATCCGCTCGCCCTCCTGCTGCACCAGCAGCCGCAGCCGCAGGTCGTGGAGCTGGGTCATCCGCCAAGGGGAGCTCCATAAACACTAGCGGCAGTGGCAAGACCCTCAAAAAGGCACCATGGATGGGGCTGGGTCGGATAACCCTCCCCAGCAGCCAGCCAGTAGGCCGTGTGAAAATCACAACACGCACAGGGTCAGTGGTCAAAATCTGGCGCGTTGTGCTTAAATACCTTGGCAGATAAATTTTTCATCCCATGAACAAGCAACTCAAATCCAGGGCTGCTTTGCTTTTTGCAGCTGGAGCTCTCACTTTTGTAGGCACAGCGCCAGCACGGGCTGCTGCTTGCCCAAATTCTTCAGTACAACTGGGCACCCTTACCCCACTCTCCTATTCCTGTGATCAAGGAAACTTTACATTTACATTAACAAATTTTACAGGATTTGTTGGGACTGATTCCATCTCATTCTCAAACCCAACTGTCGATAAATTTACTTACGGGATCCAAGCTAATACCCCTTGGACTGTAGGTGGATCTCCTTACACCTTCATCTACAGCGTGGCAGCACTAGCGCCCAACCAAAAAATTGTCAGCTACACTTCCGATCTTTCAAGTTCCGTTGCTCCCGGCACTGATGCTGGCACTTGGTCCGTTACTGGTAACAATGGACCAGCAACTACCAGCTTGGGAACGCCGGCAGCAACTGTAAGTACATCCCCGATCTTAACGACTGCCACTTTTACCGGATCACTTAATGTGACTGCTGGAAACATCCAGCAAGTTAACTCTACCATAACTGCTCAAACTCAATCCACTTCAGGAGTGCCGAGCCCCCTTCCCATTTTGGGAGCAGGAGCTGCCTTCAGCTTCTCTCGTCGTATTCGTAGCCGCATCAAATTGGCTGCATGATCTAGATTTGAGTTCAGATTAGCTTCTTCGAAATCCTCCTTTATAAGGAGGATTTTTTTATGTAGATGCAACCACTGTTTTCCAATCTCAACCAGCCCTCGTGTTAAAATTTTGATCTGTATTTTTTGTGGCAGTGCCAATGGCCTCTATTGATTCGGATTCTGTTGGGCGCAATCGATTGAAAGCAAAAACCGCTTTAACCATTGCCACCATTGGCTGGCTAATGATTGGATTCAGCCTCAATACAATCATTTTCAACTCCTTCCCCTTGAGGCTCGCCACACCTGAGTGGCAACTGAACCTAATCGCTTCCCTGCTCTCATCGAGCACATTTCTTCTGATTGGCGCCACGCTCATCACCCTTGCACTGGTGTTCAATCCTGAAGAAAGAATCCTGAAAGACTGGAATCTAACTGCAGCCCGCTCAGCCTCGTTGTTTGCGATTGTACTGTTGCTGATCATCCCTTTACAATTTTATCTCGGCTCCATCTCCTTGAGAAAGCAAACCAACAGCGCGCTCGAGTCAATCAATAGACTGAAGACCACCGTAGCGGCTATCAAGAACCTTAATTCTGAGGCTGAACTGCGCCTGTTCGCGGCATCGCTGCCCAATCCCCCAACCCTGCCAGCTAAGTTTGATGCCAAATTTCCAGTTATCAAGGAACGTGCTGTAGATAATATTCAGGCACAAATTAATAGTGCCACCGAAAATCTCAGTATCCGAAAAAACGAGGCAACTCAGATCTTCTTGAAAGAGGCAATCAGGAATACCGCCCAAGCGATCCTATCGTCCGCCGCATTCTCAGCCTTGGCCAGCCTTAACCCGAGGTCCCGAAACGCGATTACCAAGATCTTTGCAAAGCTAATGATTTCAGGACGCTCTGCTGATTAATAAATGTCTAACTGATCCGAATCGCGGCAAAAGCTATAATCAATCAACACTGCAACCTCGTCCCCAAATCAAGCCTTCTGTATTCATCCTTTACAGAAGAACGGGGCTGGCGGGACTCGAACCCACGACCTACGGTTTAGGAAACCGTCGCTCTATCCGGCTGAGCTACAGCCCCGTGGCCTCTAGCCTATCGCTTGCACCTGCCTGCCCTCCAGAGTTGCGAGGCGCCTCGTTGGCATCGCGTTGCACTCCGCTAGCTAACCTGATCCTTGGAAAGCAGCCGAGGTGATCGCGATCGGTGGAGAGTTGCCTGGGCTTCGGCCTAGGGGGTGCTCCGGCCGGTTGAGGAAAGTCCGGGCTCCCCGATGGCCAGGCCTGCCGGGTAACGCCCGGTGCGGGCGACCGTGAGGACAGTGCCACAGAAACACACCGCCGATGGCGGTCTGCGGGCCTCGGTCCGCCGGCCGCACAGGTAAGGGTGCAAGGGTGCGGTAAGAGCGCACCAGCGGCATCGAGAGGTGCCGGCTCGGTAAACCCCGGCCGGGAGCAAGGCCAGGGCTTCGGCCCGCGGAACAAGGGTTGGCCATCGTTCCCGTTCCGTCCCCCCAGTGCCGCTCGAGGCCGCCGGTAACGGCGGTCCCAGACAGATGGTCACCCCCGCCGCCGGCCCTCGGGTCCGGTGGCGGTGAACAGAACCCGGCTTATGAGCTGCTTTCCACCCCTTTGCTCTTGATGGGGCCCTGCAACTGTGTCCTCGCCAGGTGGCTGAGATCGCTACCCAGGCCCGGATTCAGTCTTCGCTCCACGCTTCCTGCATCGAGAGATCGAGGGCACGCGCCATGGTGACGAGCACCTGCCGCACCACCTGAGGGTCGCTCCGGCCAATCGGCCCCTGCAACTGGTCCCGCACCACCGTGGTGGGCAACCAGGCCATGGCGAAACTTCTCCTCGCCAGCCCACTCGCCTCATCGGCGCTGATCGGCACCGCCAGGGGATGGGCCTCCAAGCGAGGATCACTACTGATCGGCACCACCACCCAGCGCTCCATCACGGCGGTGGCTGCGTCGGGGGCGATCACGATCACCGGCCTGGCCTTGGCATCGCCCAGGCTGCGATTGCGGGCCCAGCGGTAGATCCTGCCGCGCTCAGCCATCGAGACCCTGCAGCACAGCCGTGCCCATGGCTGCCCCATCGGCCATGGCGTGGTCGAGATCGCCGCCCTGGATCTGAGCCAACTGGCCATAGGCCTCCTGCAGGCGCTCCAGTTCCCGGCGGCGCAGCCAGAGCTGAATGGCCGCCGTTACGGACGCCGATCGGTTGACACCCTGGGCATCCAGGGCGGCCAGAAGCTCCTCATCCAGAGAAACACTGATCGAACGGGTGGCCATCGGCCTGGCAACTTTACTGTTGGTAATCCTAATGGCATTGGCAGCAGGATTCCCTCCCGGCCGAGGCCTTGCCGCCAGGGCCGTCTGGCGGCCCTGGCGGAAACGGGCGGATGGGCTACCGCCGGATGGATGGGCTACCGCCGGATGGAAGGATGAAGAACACCCCTCCGCATCGTCCACCGCCGCATGGGCAAGGCGTCCCGCTTACCCCCGATCAGCTCTCAGCGACTGGAAGAGCTGGGCGCACTCCTGGCCAGGCTCGGGCTCGATCCCCTCGACCCCGGCGGGTCCGCTGGGGATGACCACCCGCAGGCCGATGCCGCGGCCCTCGCCCCGATCGAGGAGGCCCTCACCCACACCTCCGCCGGCCGCGGGCGCAACCACGAACAGCTGGAATTCCTCGGCGATGCGGTGCTGCGGCTGGCCGCCGCCGAGTACCTCGAGCGCCGCCATCCCTCCCTCAGCGTGGGGCAGCGCTCCGCCCTGCGGGCCCAGCTGGTGAGTGATCGCTGGCTGGCCGAACTGGCCGAACAGATGGAGCTGGCCCCCCTGCTGCGGCTGGGGCCGGTGGCCCTCGGCGATGCCAGCGGCCGGGCCACCGTGCTGGCCGAATGCTGTGAGGCTCTCGTGGGCGCCCTCTACCGGCTGGGCGGCGGCAGCGGCGGCGGGCTGGAGCTGGTGCTCCGCTGGCTGGAACCGGCCTGGGAGCGCGCCAGTGCCGAGCTGCTCGCCGATCCGGAGCGCCACAACTGGAAGACGGCCCTGCAGGAATGGAGCCAGGGCAGCGGGCTTGGACTTCCCCACTACCGCTGCGAGGAGATGAGCCGCCGCCATGGCGATCCACGCCGCTTCCGCGCCCGGGTGCGCTGCGGATCGCAGGACGGTGCGGAAGCCGATCAGGAAGCTCTGGCCCTCCTGGCCAACCCCGAAGCCCAGGCCAACGGTGATGCGCCTGCGGCAGGCTCTGGTTCCGAAGAAGAGGGCCGCCCCTCAGACAACCGAGCTGGCAGAACCCCTGACAACGTCGCCGCGGGCTGTTTCGGCGAGGGCTGGGGCGGCTCCCGCCGCGAAGCCGAGCAGCAGGCAGCCCGCGCCGCTCTGGCCGAACTCAGACGGCCTGAAGGGTGGTCAACGGCACGGTGATCAGCTTGTCCCAGTTACCGCCCTCGAAGAGCACCGCTGCCCGCCGGCCGCTGATCCTCTGCACGAAGCCCCGGTAGCCGTTGTAGATCGAGCCGGGATCGCTCACCACCACCGTGCTGCCCGGCAGGATCGGGGCTGGAGACTCGGAAACCATGGCGGGGCCGGGGGTGGAGGGGTTGAGGGATGGTCGACCGCCATTATCGGAGCCTGCACCCACATCTGACGCATTCCCGGCGATGGTCGATTCCTTGCCCCCCCGCTCCGATGCCGCGCTGAAGCCAGGAGCCGCGACCCCGCCTCCCGAGCTGCTGGTGGTGGGCCGGCTGGTGGCCGCCCAGGGGCTGGCGGGCGAGCTGCGGGTTCTCCCCCTCTCCGACTTCCCCGAGCGCTTCACCCGCCCCGGTGGGCGCTGGCTGAAGGCCCGGGACGGTCCCGCTCAGCCCGTGGAGCTGCGTAGTGGCCGCCAACTGCCCGGCAAGGAGCTCTTTGTGGTGCGCATCGCCGGCATCGACAGCCGCGACGCCGCCGAAGCCCTGGTGGGCCAGGAGTTGCTGGTGCCCGCCGCCGATCGCCCTCCCCTGGAGGAGGGCGAATTCCACCTGCTCGATCTGGTGGGGCTGGAGGTGCGGCTGCTGGCGGATGGCTGCCCGCCGGAGCGGAACGGCCACCCAACCGGAGGCAGCGCTGCAAGCGAACCGCCCGAGGGAAAGAAGGACGACGACGAGGGCACAGCCAGCAGTGCGACCGAAGGCCTGGCTGCCTCGGTCATCGGCCGGGTGCTCGATCTCATTCATGCCGGCAACGACCTGCTGGAGGTGGAACTCACCATCGCGGCCCCGGGCGGTGGGCCCCGGCGCCTGTTCATTCCCTTCGTGGAGCCGATCGTGCCGGTGGTGAACCTGGCCGAGGGTTGGATCGGCATCACCCCGCCGCCGGGGCTGCTGGAGCTCTGAGGCCCGCCGGGGGCCGATCGCCCGCCGTCGACCCGCCGGAACCCGCCGCTCAGGCGCCGACCAAGCGCCGCAGCCGAGCCAATCGAGCCCGATCAAGGTGGCCAAGGTGCCCGCTGCTGCCACCGACCGCATCCAGGTCAGGTTGAATGGGGCGGATTCGGTTCAGCGCAAACGCCACGGCTGCCATGGCCCCCACTCCCCTGGTTCCGGTGATCCTCTGCGGCGGCACCGGCACCCGCCTCTGGCCCCTCTCCCGGGCCAGCTATCCCAAGCAGTACTGGCCCCTGGCCGGCCCGGGGGATGACACCCTGCTGCAGCAGACCCAGCTGCGGCTAGAGGGCCTACCGGAGCTCGCGCCCCCCCTGCTGATCTGCAACGAGGATCACCGCTTCATCGTGGCCGAGCAACTGCGCCAGATCGACGTGGAGCCGGCCGGCATCCTCCTGGAACCCCTCGGCCGCAACACCGCTCCCGCCGTGGCGATCGCCGCCCTGCAGGCAACCACCAGCGGCGCCGATCCCCTGCTGCTCATTCTGGCGGCCGACCACGTGATCAACCAGCCCGAGCGCTTCCGCGCCACCGTGGCCGCCGGCATCCCAGCCGCCGAAGCCGGCCAGCTGGTGACCTTCGGCATCGTGCCCACCGCGCCAGAAACGGGTTATGGCTACATCGAGGCCGCCCAGTCCCTCGATCCCGCCGCGCCAGTGCCGATCGCCCGCTTTGTGGAGAAGCCCGATCTCGCCACCGCCCAGGGTTTCCTGGCCACCGGCCGCTTCACCTGGAACAGCGGCATGTTCCTCTTCCGCGCCAGCGCCATCCTTTCGGAGCTGGAGCGCCTGGCCCCGGAGGTGGTGAGCGCCTGCCGCGCCGCCCTCGACCAGGACAGCCCCGATCTCGAATTCCTGCGGCTGGAGCGGGAAGCCTTCGCCAACTGTCCCAGTGTGGCCCTCGACGTGGCCGTGATGGAGAAGACCAACCGCGGCGCCGTGCTTCCCCTCGATGCCGACTGGAGCGATGTGGGCAGCTGGGGCGCCCTGTGGGAAACCGGAGAGCAGGATGCGGCGGGCAATGTGCTGCGGGGCCGGGTGATCAGCGAAGGCTCCCGCAACTGCTATCTGCGCAGCGAACACCGCCTGGTGGTGGGCCTCGGCGTGGAGGATCTGGTGGTGGTGGAAACCGACGACGTGGTGCTGGTGGCCCACCGCGACCGCGCCCAGGAGGTGAAGGCGATCGTGGGCCGACTGGAGCGCGAAGGTGCCCCGGAAAGCAAGGCCCACCGCCGCATCTATCGGCCCTGGGGCTACTACGACGGCGTGGTGGAGGGCGAACGCTGGCAGGTGAAGAAGATCGAGGTAAAACCCGGGGCCAGCCTCTCGCTCCAGATGCACCACCACCGCGCCGAACACTGGGTGGTGGTGAAGGGCACCGCCCTGGTGGAGAAGAACGGCGTGGAGGAGTTGGTGGGCGAGAACCAAAGCACCTACATCCCCCTGGGCTCCCGCCACCGCCTGCGCAACCCCGGCAAGATCCCCGTGGAGCTGATCGAGGTGCAGAGCGGCCCTTATCTCGGCGAAGACGACATCGTGCGCTTCGAGGACCGCTACGGCCGCACCGATATGACGGCCGTGAAGTAAGCCGAAGCCTTCCCGGCCTCAAGATCGGCGGCGACCCTGGCTAGCTCACCCCCCAAACGGCGAGCCCCCACCACGACTCCGCCCACTGCTGAGAGATCCGCCGCATCGGCAACCGCGGGGAGCTCGGGCCTGTTGCGGTGGGCGGCGTGAGCGAGCGAAGCGAAAATCACCTCTCAGCCTCCGCTTCCATCCCCCCTTACCCCCTCAGTAGCGGGCCTGTTGCGGTGGGCGGCGTGAGCGAGCGAAGCGAGCGTTGCCGCCCACCGCAACAGGCCCGCTACTCAACCGTGACACTCTTGGCCAGATTCCTGGGCTGATCCACATCCAGGCCCCGATGGGCCGCAATGTGATAGCTGAGCAGCTGCATCGGGATCACCGTGAGCAGAGGGCTGAGCAATTCATCCACCACCGGCAGCGGCAGCAGCAGGTCAAACACCTCCGCATCGGGGCAGTCGGGGGCCACGCCGATCAGCTGGGCATCGCGGGCCTTGGCCTCCTGGGCATTGGAGAGCACTTTGTCGAACACCGTGCCTGGCACCGCGATCGAAACCACCGGAACCCGGGCATCCAGCAGGGCAATCGGGCCGTGCTTCATCTCGCCAGCGGGGTAGCCCTCGGCGTGGATGTAGCTGATCTCCTTGAGCTTGAGGGCTCCCTCCATGGCGATCGGGTAGTTGATGCCCCGGCCCAGGAAGATCACATCCTGGGTATCGGCAAACAGATGGGCCAGCCCCGCGCAGCGCTGATCGTGGTCTACCACCAGGCTCTGCAGCTGGGCCGGCAGGGCCCGCAGGCCATCGACCAGGGCGCGCAGCTCGGCGGGGCTGCGCAGGGGTGCTTCGGAGCGACCCGGGGAACCGGGCGGCGGCGGATCTCCTGCCACGAGGGCAGCGGCCGCCAGGTGGCGGCGTTCCGCGAAAGCCAGGGCCAGGCCGTAGAAGGCCAGCAGCTGCCCCAGGAAGGTCTTGGTGGCAGCCACCCCCACCTCGATGCCGGCGCCGATGTCGAGCAGGTGGGGCACGAGGCGGGCCAGGGAGCTCTCCGGACGGTTGGTAATCCCCAGCAGGCAGGGGGCGAAGGCGGGATCGCCATGGGCCAGTCGGCGGTCCTGCTCCATGGCCAGGGCCGCCAGGGTGTCGGCCGTCTCCCCCGACTGGGTCACGCCGATCGTGAGGGTGTGGGCGGCCACGGGCGGTGGCGCGTAGCGGAACTCACTCGCGTAAAACACGCTGGTGGGAATGCCCGCCAATTGCTCCAGCAGGTAGGCCCCCACCAGGGCGGCATGGCGGCTGGTGCCGCAGGCCAGGATCTGGATCCGTTCAACCCCGGCGTACACCGCGTCATCGAGGGGGAGGGCCACCAGGGCCTCGGGAGGCAGATGCCGCGCCACCCAAAGGGCCGCCGTTTCTGGCTGCTCGTGGATCTCCTTGAGCATGAAGTGGCGGAAGCTGCGCTTGTCCGCCACGTGCTCCGTGCCGCTCAATAGGCTCGGCGTGCGCTGCACCCGCTCGCCTACCTCGTTGTAGAGCTCAATCCCCAGAGGGGTGAGCAAGGCCACCTCGCCATCCTCCATGGGCAGGATCGTGCGGGTGAAGCCCGCCAAGGCGGGGGTGTCGCTGGCGCAGAGGAACTCCCCTTCGCCCAGGCCGATCAGTAACGGCGCCTGGCGTCGCGCCACCACCAGGGCACCCGGCACCGCCGCCCATACCACCGCCAAGGCATAGGCCCCGTGCAGCCGCGGCAGCACCTCCTGCACCGCCTGCAGCAGCAGGGAGGCCGAGGGGAACCCGCCAGCGGCCTCCAGCTCCGCCAGGCGCCGGGCCACCAGGTGGGGGATCACCTCGGTATCGGTGTCCGAGAGAAACACCACACCGCTGGCCTGCAGCTCCTCGCGCAGGCTGCGATGGTTCTCGATGATGCCGTTCTGCACCACCGCCAGCCGGCCGCTGCCATCGAGGTGGGGATGGGCGTTGCGCTCCTCCGGCTTGCCGTGGGTGGCCCAGCGGGTGTGGCCGATGCCGCAGAGGCCCGGTGCCCCGCGCTCCTCGTAGAGGGCGGTGAGATTCACCAGCTTGCCCTCGGCCTTGAGGCAGTGGAGGTGTCCTCCTGTGGCATCGAGTGCCACCGTGGCGATGCCCGCCGAGTCGTAGCCGCGGTATTCAAGCTGGCGCAGGCCATCCAGCAACTGGGGTGCAGCCTCGCGCGAACCGATCAAGGCAACGATGCCGCACATAGCTGGGGGGCGCGGAAGGGGAGCGCCATGGAAAGGCGTCAGCTGAGCTTATGGGCAGATGGGCCCGGCTCCGCGCCCGGATCCAGCCGGCAACAAAGGGGCACCGCCAACCAAAAAGCCAGGCACGGGCCTGGCGGGAGGGAATGGGCAAGGATCGCAAGGACGGTGTACGAGACGCATCCAGGATCAGCGACGGAACCCGGACCGGGCGGTCACGATCGGAAGCGACCACCAAGCCGTGACCTCAATAGGCCAGACCCATGGAGCGGGAGGTCTCGTCGCCCAGATAGACCCGGATGGAAAGGAAGTCGGTGGGGCAAGCGGTTTCACAACGCTTGCAGCCCACGCAGTCTTCAGTGCGGGGGGAGGAAGCGATTTGGCCGGCTTTGCAACCGTCCCAGGGAACCATCTCGAGCACATCGAGAGGGCAGGCCCGCACGCACTGGGTGCAACCGATGCAGGTGTCGTAGATCTTGACGGCGTGGGACATGATCGCTCGAAAGGCCGGCGTAAAGCAAAGGTACCGAGCGCCGCCCTGCCGAAGCTCCGAGGGGAGCCAGGCCGTCACCCTTGTTCATACGTTGAGGGGAGCCGCAAGGGGTCGACCCGTAGGATGCGGCCTCCCACACAGCGGCCATGTCCCAGGAAGCGATCTTCGAGAAAGTGCGCTCGATCGTTGCCGAGCAGCTCAGCGTCGATGCTGGCGAGGTGAAGCCCGAGTCGAACTTCCAGAACGACCTCGGTGCCGACTCCCTCGACACTGTCGAGCTGGTGATGGCCCTGGAGGAAGCCTTCGACATCGAGATCCCCGACGAGTCGGCCGAGGGCATCACCACCGTTGGTGATGCCGTCAAGTTCATCCAAGAGAAACAGGCCTGAGGCGTCCATGGTGGAGGGACTCCGCCGCGTCGTTGTCACGGGACTGGGCGCGGTCACACCGATCGGCAACGACGTTGCCGCCTACTGGGATGGACTGCGCACGGCCCGCAACGGCGTGGCACCGATCACCCTTTTCGATGCCTCGCGGCATGCCTGCCGCTTCGCCGCCGAGGTGAAGGATTTTGACCCGGCCGGATTCTTGGAGCCGAAGGAGGCGAAGCGCTGGGACCGTTTTTGCCAGTTCGGCGTGGTCGCGGCCAAACAGGCCGTGGCCGATGCCGGGCTGAGCATCGATGACGGCAACCGCCACCGCGTTGGCGTGTCGATCGGCTCCGGTGTGGGCGGTCTCCTGATGATGGAGACCCAGGCTCACGTGCTGGCCGACCGGGGCCCGGACCGGGTGAGCCCCTTCTGCGTGCCGATGATGATCCCCAACATGGCCACCGGCCTGGCGGCGATCGCCCTCGGCGCCCGTGGGCCAAGCAGCGCCGTGGCCACCGCCTGCGCCGCCGGCTCGAACGCCATCGGCGATGCCTTCCGCCAGATCCAGCTCGGCCTGGCCGACGCCATGGTGTGCGGCGGGGCCGAATCGGCCATCACCCCCCTCGGGGTGGCCGGTTTCGCCAGCGCCAAGGCCCTCTCCTTCCGCAACGATGACCCGGCCACCGCCAGCCGTCCCTTCGATCTGGAGCGCAACGGCTTCGTGATCGGGGAAGGGGCCGGCGTGGTGGTGCTCGAGAGCCTGGAGCACGCCACCGCCCGGAGTGCCCGGGTGCTGGCGGAGCTGGTGGGATACGGGGTCACTTGCGATGCCTATCACTACACCCTCCCATCACCGGGAGGGGTC
>Ga0209401_1000635_pt1 | contig 23623 bp, 21 predicted proteins | sample M_140807_MF_Meta_FD_187318 | JGI IMG/M metagenome (GOLD analysis project Ga0209401, IMG submission 187318) | Freshwater microbial communities from Lake Montjoie, Canada to study carbon cycling - M_140807_MF_MetaG (SPAdes) (version 2) | ecosystem: Environmental > Aquatic > Freshwater > Lake... | reverse complement strand
CCGCCCCACCGCCATGTAGTGCCGCAACAGGGGCAGCCGCTGCCGCTCGTAGGCCAGCAGGGCGGCCTCGATCGCCGCGGGATCGCCGGCATCCCGCAGCAGATCCCGCAGCAGGCAGGCATCCTCAAGGGCAAGGTTCACCCCCTGGCTGGTGAAGGGCAGCAGGGGGTGGGCCGCATCGCCGAGCAGGGCGACGTTGGGACCCACCAACCGGGTGGGCGGGTCGAGATCGAGGGGGCGCCAGTGGTGGGGGAGGCCGTTCTCCGTGCCAGCGATCACCTCCTGCAGCCACGGCGGAAAGCGCTGGAGCAGCTGCTCCAGAAAGGGCAGCGGCCCCGCCGCGTGGGGCCAGCCATGGCGCTCCGTGTCGAACTGCACGAACCACACCACTCGGCCGCGGGCCAGGGGGAGCAGACCCACCGCCAACCCGGCACCGGGCGCCACGACCTTCAGCATCCCGGAGCCGAGCCGGGCCGCCAGCGCCGGAGCCGACACCAGGGCCACGATCTCCTGGACCCGCGCCACGGTGCCCGGCATCCACGGTTCCTCGGGGTGTTCCAGCAGGGCCCGGCGGCAGCGCGACACCGCCCCATCGGCGCCGAACACGAGGTCGGCGCCGATCTCCTCACCGCCGCGGAAGCCCGCGGCCACCACCCGCCCAGCGGCGGAGCGACGCAGGGTCTCGAAGCGTCTCCCCTCGAGGATCCGGGTTCCATCCAGCCGGCTCCGCAGGGCCGCCAGCAGCCGGGAACGGTCGAGCGCCACGGTTCCCGGCTCGAGGCGATGCTCGGCGATGGTCTCGCCCTCCAGCGTGACCAGGCGGGTGTGCTCGATCGGGTGTGGCTCCAGCTCCCGCTCGGTATCCACCCCGAGGGCAGCCAGGGCCTGGAGGCCCCGGGGCAGCAGCAGGAAACCAAAGCCCTGCTGGGTGGGTGCCACCTTCTGCTCACACAGCAAGGGGGTCTGGCCATGGGCCTGCTGCCAGCCCACCGCAAGCGCCAAACCCGCCACGCCGGCACCGATGATCAGGGGTTGGGTGTCAGGCAACGGTCGGGATTCCAGTTGGGCTGCCGGAGATCAGGAGGGGTCGGCACGGAGAGGGCAGACTGGTCGGACATCAACCCTGCACCCAATCCTGCCGAGCATGGTCGTTTCCGCAACGGGAAACAGCAACGGAATCACCACCCAGCTGGGTCAGCAGGGCCTCGGCCAGCAGCCCTGGTGGGTGGAGCAGTGGATGGAGCTGATCAACGCTTACCGCTTCAAGAAACGGCTGGAGCGAGCCTGGGACTACGCCCGTTCCGGCAACGTGGTGTCGATCCGCTTTGAAGGTCGCCGCGTGCATGCCCGCGTGCAGGGCACCGGTGAGGATCCCTACAAGGTGAAGCTCTGGCTCGATGTGCTCAACGACGAGGACTGGGGCTACGTGCTCGAGGCCCTGAGCCTGAAGGCGCGCTGGTCGGCCCAGCTGCTGGCCGGGATCATGCCCCAGGACATCGAGCGGGCCTTCGCGGCCAGTGGCAAGCGGCTGTTTCCGTTCAAGTTGCAGGAGGTGCGCAGTGAATGCACCTGCCCCGACAAGGCCAATCCCTGCAAGCACGTGAGCGCCGTCTACTACCTGATGGGCGACCGCTTCTCGGAGGATCCCTTCGTGCTCTTCCAGCTGCGCGGCCGCACCCGCAGCCAGCTCCTCGCCGACCTGGCCGAGCGGCGGCGCCAGGGGGCGGTGGTGCGTCGGGAGCATGCGCCCCATCCGGTGCATGCGGCGATCGCCGATCCGGCCCGCTGGTGGCGCTATGACGCCGCCCTCGATCCCGACCTGGTGGTGATCACCCCGGCCCTGGAGGGGGAATCGGGCCTGGAGGGGGCCGGTCCCCTGCCCCTGGCGGAGGAACCCCGTTTCCCGGAGGCCAACCACCTCTTCCTGGAGCGGCTTCAAGCCCATGGCACGGCCCTGGGCCAGCTGGCCATGGCGCGGGCGATGGCCACCGGCCAGGGCCAGGAGGACCCTTCAGCCCCCCCCGGCGCGGACGGATGAAGCCACCGGGGAGAGGCGCATCGGAGGCCCCCTGGCTGACAGCCGCGAGCCTCGCCAACGCCGGGATGATTCTCGAAGGCCATCGCCAGACCTGGGGTCGGCCCCTGCTGGCCCTCCGACCCGGCAGCCCGGCGCGACTGCAGGGCCAGGAGTTGTTTGCCACGGCCACCGTGGTGCTCGCCCACGATGGGGCCGACGATCCCCGCCTGATCTACGCCAACAAGGCCGCTCTGGCCCTGTGGCGCCGCGACTGGCCCACCATGGTGGGCCTCCCATCCCGCCTCACTGCCGAGCCGGCCGAACGACAGGGCCGGGCTGGGGCCCTGGCCGAGGCCCTGCGCCAGGGGGGGATCGCTGGCTACGGCGGCATCCGCATCGACAGTGAGGGCCGGAGGTTCCGGATCGCGGGAGCCCGGCTCTGGAGCCTGCGGGATGGCAAGGGGAAGACCTGCGGCCAGGCGGCCTGCTTCGCCAGCTGGTGGTGGATCTGAACCTGGCCGCGACAGCCACGACAGCTAGCGATCAGGTCGAGGGATTGTGCAGGGTGGCGTTTTGGAGGGCGAGACCGAAGACCGTGATGTAGGGGTTGCGATCGACCCAGCGCACGGTGCCCTCCAGCTCGTAACACTCGGCCTCGGGGGCTCCCACCAGCAGGTTGCAGAGCTGATCCACTTCCACCGGGTGACTCACCGCCAGGACAATCTTCATGCCATCCCGGCTGAAATCGAGAATCTCTCCCACCACCGGTGTGGCCGCCCGGGGATCGCCAAACAGGATCCTCGCCAGGGAAAGGTCCTTAATCGGCTTGAAACGGGAGGGGCGGGTGGCCTCCTCCAACCGATTCTCCAGCCGCTCTAGGGCCAGGCGGAAGCCATCCAAACCTGCCGCCGCGAAGGCCGGCGAAGCGTCGCTCCAGGGGGCAGGGCGCGGAAGTTGGGGGCTAGGGGAACCGAAAGCTGGATCGCCAGGGGTCAAGGGTCTGCAGCTCGGCCGGATCGTCTTCATTGTGCTACTCCCATCAAGGGACTCCCCGCCGTTTCGTCGTACACCGACAAACCAAGTTGTTCCTACAGTCCATCCACAAGATCCAGGAGCGGTTGGAGACCCCATGAGCCCCACCTCGTCCTCCTCCCCCACCAGCAGCCCATCGGACGTGCAGGCCGCCGTTTCGGGCCCGGTGGCGGGGCGCCTCAGCCTGCAGTGCGAATCGATCGCCGCCGACACCACCACGATCCGCTCCCTCGACTGGGACCGCAGCCGCTTCGACATCGAATTTGGCCTCCGAAACGGCACCACCTACAACGCCTTCCTGGTGCGGGGCGAACGCACGGCCCTGATCGACACCAGCCATCTCAAGTTCGAGGCCACCTGGCTGCCGTTGCTGCAGGAGCAGATCGACCCGAAGGCGATCGACCATCTGATCGTGAGCCACACCGAACCGGACCACTCCGGCCTGATCGGGCACCTGATCGACCTCAACCCCGAGATCGAGATCGTTGGCTCCAAGGTGGCGATCCAGTTCCTGGAAAACCAGGTGCACCGCCCCTTCCGCTCCCGCGCCGTGAAGAGCGGCGATGAGCTGGATCTCGGCACCAACCCCGAAAGCGGCGTGGCCCACCGCTTCGAATTCCTCAGTGCCCCCAACCTTCACTGGCCCGACACGATCTTCTCCTTCGACCACGGCACCGGCATCCTCTACACCTGCGATGCCTTTGGCCTGCACTATTGCTCGGAGGAGCTGTTCGACAGCGATCCCGGCGCCATCGCCCCGGATTTCCGCTTCTACTACGACTGCCTGATGGGTCCCAACGCCCGCAGCGTGCTGCAGGCCATGAAGCGAATGGATGCCCTGTCGGCGATCAACATGATCGCCGTGGGCCATGGCCCACTGCTGCGCCACCATCTCGATCTCTGGCTCGGCGACTACCGCGACTGGAGCACCGGCCGCAGCAAAGGGGAGGCCTATTCGGCGGTCTGTTATCTGAGCCAATACGGCTTCTGCGACCGCATCAGCCAGGCGATCGCCCGCGGCATCAGCAAGGCCGAGGCCCAGGTGCAGCTGGTGGATCTGCGTGCCACCGATGCCCAGGAGTTGGCCGCCTTGGTGGGCGAGGCCAGCGCCGTGGTGGTACCCACCTGGCCGGCCCAGCCCGATGCGGAGCTGCAGGCCTCGATCGGCACCCTCCTGGCCGCCCTGCAAAGCGGCCAGTGGGTGGCCTGCTACGACGCCTACGGCGGCAACGACGAAGCGATTGACACCGTGGCCTCCCAGCTGCGGGGTCTGGGCCAGAAGCAGGCCTTCGAGCCGTTGCGGATCCGCCAGGTGCCCTCGGCCGAGGATTACCAGCGCTGTGAGGAGGCCGGCACCGACCTGGGCCAGCTGCTCACCCGCGAGAAAACCATCGCGGCGATGAAGAGCCTCGACGGCGACCTCGACAAGGCCCTGGGCCGACTTTCGGGCGGGCTCTATGTCGTCACGGCGCGACAAGGGGAGGGCGAATCCCTGCGCAGCGGCGCCATGGTGGCCAGCTGGGTGAGCCAGGCCAGCTTTGAGCCGCCGGGCCTCACCGTGGCGGTGGCGAAGGACCGGGCCATCGAATCGCTGATGCAGGTGGGCGATCGCTTCGTGCTCAACGTGCTGCGGGAGGACAACCACCAGGAGCTGCTGCGCCACTTCCTGCGTCGCTTTCCGCCCGGTGCCGACCGCTTCGCCGGCGTGGCCACCCTCGATGGCGTGGCGGTCGGCGGGCCGGTGCTGGGGGATGCCCTGGCCTTCCTCGGCTGCCGCGTGGCCCAGCGGCTTGAGGGCCCTGACCACTGGATCATCTACGCGGTGGTGGAGCAGGGCAACGTGGCCGACACCACCACCAGCACCGCCGTGCACCACCGCAAGGTGGGCAACCACTACTGATGCCCCCCACCGCCGCCACCGACCGTTCGGTGATCGTGCTGCCGATCGATCCGGGCCTCACCTGCTTGCGGGGCCTGAGCCCGCGGCGCCTGCGTTTCGAGGTGGAATACGGCCTGGAGCGCGGAACCAGTGCCAACAGCTTCCTGTTTACGGGCGGCACCACCAGCGCAGGGCAGCCGGTGCCGCCGGTGCTGGTGCATCCCCCCGGCGCCTCCTTCGCCGCGCCGTTCCTCGAGACGCTGACCGGCCTGATTCCCGCCGATGCCCCCCTGAAGGTGGTGGTGGGCCACGTGAATCCCAATCGGGTGGCCCTGCTGCGCCAGCTGGCGGAGCGCTGGCCGGCTCTGATGCTGGTGGCCTCGAATGCCGGGGCACGGCTGCTGCAGGATTTATGGAGCCAGCAGAAACCGGGCGCCGGCGCTGGGGGCTCTGGTGCTTCCGGCTCCAGTGCAAGCGGTGCTGAAGTCTCGGGCGCGAGCGGCGAGGCCGGGGCTGGGGGAGGCCCCGCTTCCTCCCGGACCACCACGGACCGCTCTGGCGAGGCTGGCGAGCCCTCCCAGCCGCCCCTGCCCCCGATCGATGTGGTGAAGCAGGAGGTGAGCCGCGAACTCGCCGGCGGCCACCGTCTCACCCTGATCCCGGTGCCCACCCCCCGCTGGCCCGGGGCGCTCGTGGCCTTCGAGGAGAGCAGCGGCCTGCTCATGAGCGGCAAGTTCTTCGCCGCCCACCTCTGCAGCAACAGCTTCGCCGAGGCCAACCCCAGCAGCACGGAAGAAGACCGCCGCTACTTCTACGACTGCCTGATGGCCCCGATGGCGCGGCCGGTGGAAGGCATCGTGGACCGGCTGGATGAACTGCCGATCCGCACCATCGCCCCCGGCCACGGCCCCGCCATTGCCACCAGCTGGCGCAGCCTGCTTGCCGACTACCGCCGCTGGGGCGAAAGCCAGGGACGCTCGGGGCTCACCGTCACGCTCCTGTATGCCAGCGCCTATGGCAACACCGCCGCCATCGCCGACGCCCTGGCCCAGGGGGTGGCCCGCAGCGGCGTGCGGGTGGAGAGCCTCAATTGCGAGTTCGCCCCCAGCGACCAGCTGATCGCCGCGATCCGCGCCGGCGATGCCCTGCTGATCGGCTCCCCCACCCTCGGGGGCCATGCACCAACGCCGATCGTGTCGGCCCTGGGCACGGTGCTGGCCGAAGGCGACCGCGAGAAGCCGGTGGGGGTCTTCGGCAGCTTCGGCTGGAGCGGTGAGGCGATCGACCTGCTGGAGAGCAAGCTGCGCGATGGCGGCTTCCGCTTCGCCTTCGAGCCGATCCGCGTGAAATTCAGCCCGGATGGGGCCACCCTTCGCACCCTCGAGGAGACGGGCATCGCCCTGGGGCGGCAGTTGCAGGCGGAGCAGCGCCGCAGCCAGCGCCGCAGCAGCAGCGGTGGGCTGGATGAAAGCCGCAGCAACCCCGCCGTGCAGGCCCTCGGCCGGGTGGTGGGCTCCCTCTGCGTGGTCACGGCCCGCAAGGGGGAGGGCGACGCAGCCCTGGGGGGGGCGATGGTGGCCAGCTGGGTGAGCCAGGCCAGCTTCAATCCGCCGGGCTTCACGGTGGCGGTCGCGCGGGAGCGGGCGGTGGAAAGCCTCCTGCACGTGGGCGATCGCTTCGCCCTCAACGTGCTGGCGGCGGGCCGCGAGACGGGGCCGATGCGCCAGTTCCTGCAGCCCTTCCCCCCCGGCGCCGACCGCTTCGCTGGCCTCGAGCTCCAGGCCAGCCCCGGCGGCCAGCCGATCCTGCCGGAGGCCCTGGCCTGGCTGGAGGCCCAGGTGACGGCCCGCATGGAATGCGGCGACCACTGGCTGCTGTACGCCCAAGTGAGCCACGGCGGCCTGCTGGATCCGGCCGGCACCACGGCGGTGCACCAGCGGCGCACGGGAGCCGCCTACTGAGCGGTACCCGTGCAGCTGAAAGGGACCCCGCTTGGGCAGAGGAATCCCGCAGCCTCATCTCATGGCGAGCCGCTGCCGCATCTCAGGCCAGGGTGGCGATGTTGATGCGCTTGCGAAGACGACGGCTGAAGCCGAGAGCCATGCCAGCGCCAAGAATCGGCAAGGGAGCGGGAACCTCGTCGACAATCTCCTTCCTAATCTTTAGCTTAACGGCGTCATTAAAATCAGAAAAGTCGGCCGCTGGCATGATGAATCCATCAGCTGTTTTCACATTGACTGTATACCAATTCAGGAGATCAGCCTGACCGAGGATGGGCAGGCCATTGATCCTGATATTCAGCGCAGCGGCCGCATCGCGAGCGGCAGCGGTGGCCACAGTGCCCGCGACATTGTCACGACCATCTCCAGACACATCAATAATGGACTTGCCAACATAGTCGTTGCCTTGGATCTCAGCCACCGCCGCATTGATCCCGCAAGACACGCAGGTGTTGCCGGTCGACAGCCTGGTGATGCCAGAAATAGCCGTGGCAAATGCATCAGCATCAGCCCCTGTTTTCAGCAAGGACCAGCCCAGGATCGGCGTGTTGGCCACTGCGCCCCACTGGCCAAGGGCCACGGCGACGCCATTCGACTTGCTTGCAATGGCAGCATGAATGGCTGCATCTTGAAAGGCCTGGACATAGCCTTGCTTCTGGAGGTCGAATTCGGTTGCGTCAACGCTCCCGGAGACGTCCATGGAGAGGAAGAGCTCCAGGTCAACGGGTGTCAGCGCCGCCGACGCCATGGTGGCGGACAGCAAGGTGATGGTGGCAACCGAGGCAGAGGCCACGGCAGTTCTTTTCCAGAGTGGCCGGAATGAAGGATTCATGGTGAAGCGAAAGGGGATTGACCCGCCAAAAGCTATGGATATCGAATGTACTTAGGCCCCACCTGCCACTCAATAGCCCCCAATCTGCGCCTCTCTCTGCATAGAGCCGCAGTGCTGCTGCACGTCTGCCCATCGGATCGAACGGCTGTTTCACCTCCAGCCTCTCTCGCGTGCCTCGCTGCCGAGTGCAACCCGTTGGGAGTGGCTGACGGCAGGGCCTTGACCAAGACCCACCGCCCCAGCTTTGGCGATCCAGAGGGCAGTCGATCGGCCGGGAACCGCTTGGAGGAGAACCCCGCCTAGGCCGCCGTGGGCGTGGGCGATCGCTTCGCTGGCCCCAACGGCCTGCTGGATCCGGCCGGCACCACGGCGGCGCATCAACGACGCAGCGGCGCGAGCTCCTAGGCACCGAGCGGCAACACCCCGCTGCGCCCAGACAGGCGGGCGGCACCTAACTCATACTCACTCCGGCTTGGGCTAGGATTCGGCAAAATTCGCCTCCTACCGATGGACCTCTCCAATCCCGCGACCCAGGCCAACCTCGAAGCCGCCTTCGGGGGCGAGAGCATGGCCAACCGCAAATACCTTTTCTTCGCCGATGTGGCCAAGCAGCTCGGCAACGGCGAGCTGGCCCGCCTGTTCCGCGACACCGCCAACCAGGAGACCGAGCACGCCTTCGCCCACTTCCGCCTGCTCCACCCCGAACTCGTGGTGAGCGACCCCGACAGCCTCGATGAAGCCGGAAAACAGGCGATCCTCAGCCGCTGCCTGGAGCTGGCGATCGAGGGCGAAACCTATGAGTACACCACCATGTACCCCGAATTCGCCACCCAGGCCCGCGCCGACCGTGACAGCAGCGCCACAGCAGAATTCGAGGAGCAGATCGCCGAATCGCGCGACCACGCCGGCATCTTCCGCACCGCCGCCCGCAACTTCGGCCTGCTGGCCCCGATCGAGCAGCACCATGCCGAGCGCTACGGCGTGGCTCTCCAGGCCCTCCAGGGCCAGGGGGTGGCCGGCGAGGCAGCCGAACCGGTAGCAGGCAAGTGGATCTGCAAGGTGTGCTCCATGATCTACGACCCTGCCCTGGGCGATCCGGATTCCGGCATCGTCGCCGGCACCCCCTTCGAGGCGATTCCGGACGATTGGACCTGCCCGATCTGCGGCACCCGCAAGGCCAACTTCATCCCCTACCGCGAGGCTGAACTGCAGGCGGCCTGACGGGGCCTTGGAGGGATGGGATGGGCTGAGCTCAATCAGCAAGCCCACACCGGAGCGGTGAGCCTGGCCCGCCTCAATGGCCTGATTCCCCCGTCCAGCCAAGGCAGGGCGGGGGATTTCCCTTAAAGAAGTAGCGCCGAATACGGCGTTGATTCTTCTTCGCAGCTCCTGACAACCCCCCAGGGCCAGGAGACACTGGGCAGCGACATTGACCCCGCCTCCATGGGCTCTGCATCGCGTTCCATCCTCCAGACCACGCCCGCCCTGGAAACGGAGCAGCCCATCCTTCGCGAACTGGGGCATTTGCCGATGGTGCGCTATCGCGGCTTCGTGCTCATCCCCCAGGCCGACCTCACCTGGCTGATCCGACCGGAACGCAGCCCGCTGACGATCCTGCCCTTCCGGGCCCCGGTCTGCTCCCTCACCGATGTGAAGGCCCTGCTGGACTGGAGGTTGGCCCAGCTCTGATCAGTCCTGTTGAGCGGACTGATCAGGGCTTGGTCAGGCCGCCTGGGGAGGGGTGGGACCGCCGCCGCCACCATGGAAGGGAAGCACCAGGGTGGCCCAGTGGTCGGGACGCTCGGGCCGGGCCCGGCGGGCCCGGCGCACGCCGAAGGGCACCCGCAGCACATTCGTGCCTTCCACTCGCCTCACTCCCCCAATGGGAGCGGCTGCCTGGTCGCCTGTGCCATCGCCCTTCATGGTCCCCTGTAATGAATGGCTGCCGTTCCGAATCTCCTGCCACCGGGGCAGGACAAGGGGAAAGCACGGCCATCTTGCGCCATGGCGATGAACCATGGTAGCCCCCCGAACCTTCAGGCAACCAGTTCCGTAACTGCCACCTCTTCAACGGAGGGGCACGTGCACACCAGATTGCGATCGCCGAAGGCGTTGTCGATCCGGGCCACAGCCGGCCAGATCTTGCTGGAGCGCTGCTGGGCACCGGCCGGGAAGGCCGCCTCGCTGCGGCTGTAGGCCCGCTCCCAGCTGTCGGCGGTCACGGCGGCCAGGGTGTGGGGAGCCCGTTTGAGCGGGTTGTCGAGGGGATCGGCAGCGCCGGATTCGAGGGCAGCCGCCTCGCCGCGGATCGCCACCATCGCCGCGCAGAATCGGTCGATCTCGGCCAGCGACTCGCTTTCGGTGGGCTCCACCATCACCGTGCCGGCCACCGGCCAGCTCACGGTGGGGGCATGGAAGCCGTAGTCCATCAGGCGTTTGGCCAGGTCGTCCACCTCCAGGCCGCAGCTGCGCTTGAGGGGCCGCAGATCGAGAATGCACTCGTGGGCCACCCGCCCGCCCGCGCCGCGGAAGAGGACCGGGAAGTGGGGATCAAGGCGTTCGGCGATCAGGTTCGCGGCCAGCAGGGCCACCTGGCTGGCGGTGCGCAGACCGGGGCCGCCCATCATGCGGATGTACATCCAGCTGATCGGCAGGATGCCGGCGCTGCCCCAGGGGGCCGCCGAAACCGGCCCGATCGACTGGCCGCCAGCAGCCATCCCGCCGGCCCCACCACCGACCGCCGCCAGGGGATGGCCGGGCAGGAAGGGCACCAGGTGGGCTGCCACCCCGATCGGCCCCACGCCGGGCCCGCCCCCGCCATGGGGGATGCAGAAGGTCTTGTGCAGGTTGAGGTGGCACACGTCGGCGCCGTAGAGGCCCGGCTTGCAGAGCCCCACCTGGGCATTGAGATTGGCGCCGTCGAGGTACACCTGGCCGCCGTGGTCGTGCACCAGCTGGCAGATGCGACGGATGCCGGTTTCGAACACCCCGTGGGTGGAGGGGTAGGTCACCATCAGCGCCGCCAGGTCGGCGGCGTGGGCGATGGTCTTGGCCTCCAGGTCGGCCAGGTCGATGTTGCCAGCCTCGTCACAGGCCACGGCCACCACCTGCATGCCGGCCATCACGGCGCTGGCGGGGTTGGTGCCGTGAGCACTGGTGGGGATTAGACAAACCCGCCGGTGGCCCTCGCCGCGGCTGCGGTGCCAGGCGCGGATCACCATCAGGCCGGCGTATTCCCCTTGGGATCCGGCATTGGGCTGCAGGGAAACCCCCGCGAAGCCGGTGATCGCCCCCAGCCAGGCCTCCAGGTCCGCCACCAGGCGGGCGTAGCCGCGGGTCTGGTCGGCCGGGGCGAAGGGATGGAGCTGGGCAAAGGCAGGCCAGCTCACCGGCGCCAGCTCGGCGGCGGCGTTGAGCTTCATGGTGCAGCTGCCCAGCGGGATCATGCCGTGCACCAGGGAAAGGTCCTTCGACACCAGGTGCTGGATGTAGCGCAATAGCTCGGTCTCGCTGCGGTAGCGGTGGAACACCTCCTGACCCAGCCAGGGATCGCGGCGCAGGGGAACGCCGGCAAGGGCCCAGGGCGAGGCCTCCGGGGCCGCCGCCAGCCGGGCCTGCAGCGCCCCGGCCGATTGGGCGGCCAAGGCGGCATTGGGGGCCAGGGCCTCAAGCAGGCGCTGCAGTTCCTCTGGGTTGCTGAGCTCATCAAGGCTGATCGCCAGAGCACCGGCCCCGCTGGCCGCCTGGCCATCGCTCCCCTGCCGCAGGTTGAAACCGGCCGCCGCCGCTTGCTCCCGCAGCGAGAGCGCCTCAGGCGTGCGCACCACGAGGGTGTCGAAGCCGGGACCGGGCTCGGGGGGAAGCCCCAGGACGGTGAGCGCCTCAGCCAGGGCCTCCCGCAGCGCGAGGATGCGGCGGGCAATGGCCGCCAGCCCCTCCGGTCCATGGTGCACGGCGTAAAAGCTGGCCATCACCGCCAGCAGCACCTGGGCGGTGCAGATGTTGCTGGTGGCTTTGTCGCGGCGGATGTGCTGCTCACGGGTCTGGAGGGCCAGGCGCAGGGCGGGATTGCCCTCGGCATCGCGGGACTGGCCCACCAGGCGGCCGGGGATCTGGCGCTTGTAGGCCTCGCTGGTGGCGAAGAAGGCGGCATGGGGGCCACCAAAGCCCATCGGCACGCCGTAGCGCTGCAGGCTGCCCACGGCGATATCGGCGCCGAGGTGGCCCACCGGCGCCAACAGCACCTGGGCGAGGGGATCCACGGCGGCGGTGCTGATCAGGCCCTCGGCCCGGGCGGCGGCCAGCAGGGGAGCCGGGTCCCAGAGGTGCCCCTCCACGCCGGGCAGCTGGAGCAGCAGGCCGAAGGCATCGGCGGCGAAGGGTGCGGCAGGAACAGCTTCAGAGGCTTCCCCCTCGCCACCACCACGGGCGAGGCCATCGAGGCCCGCGGCGACCAGGGATGCAGCAAGCCCCTGGGCATCAATGGTTTCAACCGTGATCCCCAGCGGCTCGGCCCGGGTGGCGAGCACGGCCAGGGTCTGGGGCAGCACGGCCCGGTCCACCAGATAACGGCGGGCCCCGGAGCGCCGGCTCACCGCCAGGGAGAGGGCCATCGCCTCGGCGGCGGCCGTGCCCTCATCGAGCAGGGAGGCGTTAGCGATCGGCAGACCGGTGAGTTCGCTCACCAGGGTCTGGAAATTGAGCAGGGCCTCCAGGCGTCCCTGGGCGATCTCCGCCTGGTAGGGGGTGTAGGCGGTGTACCAGCAGGGGTTCTCCAGCACATGGCGCTGGATCAGGGCCGGCGTGGCGGTGCCGTGGTAGCCGAGGCCGATCAGGCTGCGGGCCGGCGTGTTGGCGGCAGCGATGGCGGCCAGCTCGGCCAGGGCCTCAGCCTCGGAGCAGGCCCCGGGCAGCCCCTCGGCGGCTGCCGCCGGCGGCAGCAAGATGTCGGCCGGCACCACGGAGGCGGCCAGATCTTCGAGTGAATCGAGGCCGAGTTCTGCCAGCATCCGCCGCTGATCGTCGGCCCCGGGACCCAGGTGCCGAATCAGAAACGGTGCTGCCACAGGAACCGGCCAGAGTGAGGCCGGATCCTAAGGAAAATGGAAGGGCCAGCGAGAGGGCATGAGGCGGCCTCTCAGGCGGCACCCCGGGGCGGCTTCCTGTGCCGGATACCACCGACGCAACCGGCCCCGACCGCAAACCTCAGTGGCCCTCGACCGCGGCCCCGTAGGCCACCGCATCCATCAGCCCCTCCAGCTCGGCGGGATCGGCGGGACGCACCAGCAGCAGCCAGCCTTCGCCGTAGGGATCGTTCTGCAGCTCCTCTGGGCTGGCCAGCACGGCCTCATTGCGGGCCTCCACCACCCCGCTGATCGGGGCCATCAGATCCTCCACCGCCTTCACCGATTCCACCGAGCCGAAGCTGGCGCCCTGGCTGAGGGTGGCGCCCACCTCGGGGAGTTCCACGAACACGATGTCGCCGAGCTGATCCACCGCGAAGGCACTGATGCCGACCCGCACGGCCTCGCCCTCGGGGCGGGCGTACTCGTGGCTGTCGGCGTAGCGGCAGTCCTCGGGGATGGGCAGGGCCATGGGCGGAGCGGGGCGCTGGGGTGGCCCCAGTTTGTCGGAAGCCGCGCCCAGGCGCCTCGTTTCCCCCGGGCCGTTCTCGATCCGAGCAGCACCCACCAGCGCCCGGCACCCACCAAAAGCAGCGCCTCTGAGCCACCGGGATCTTCAGCGCCTCGTCCAGGCCCCGCCGCAGCGCCCCATCTCGGGGCCCCATCTCGGCGCCCCGTCTCAGAGCTCCACCAGACCCGCGCTGGCCAGCCCCACCAGGGCCCGCTCCAGGGCGATCACCTGGTGGCTGTGGTGGGTGCCGCCCTGGGCATAGAGCACGAAGGGCTCCCGCAGCGGCGCGTCGGCGGAGAACTCGCTGGTGCTGCCATCGATGAAGGTGCCGCCGGCCATCACCAGCTCGCTGGCGTAGCCGGGCATCGGGGCGGGCACCGGATCGAGGTAAGAGCCCACCGGCGAGGCGGCCTGGAAGGCGCGGCACACCAACTTGATCGCCTCGGGGCTGCCGAGCCGCACCGCCTGGATCGTGTCGCTGCGCTCGGCGCCGGGCAGGGGGTTCACCGCGAAGCCCAGGTCGGCGAACAGGCGGGCCACCAACTCGGCACCAATCAGGGATTCCGCCACCATCTGAGGCGCCAGGAAGAGCCCCTGAAACAGAAGCCGGTGCAGATCAAAGCCGCTTCCCCCCTCGCTGCCGATGCCGGGGGCGGTGAGGCGGCAACAGGCCCGCTCCACCAGCTCGGCGCGGCCGGCCACGTAGCCGCCGCCGGGGGCGAGGGTGCCGCCCAGGTTTTTGATCAACGAACCGGCCATCAGGTCGGCCCCCACGGCGGTGGGCTCGAACTCCTGCACCAGCTCGCCGTAGCAGTTGTCCACGAAGCAAAAGCAATCGGGCCGGATCGCCTTCACCCGCTCGCAGAGCCGGCCGATCGTGGCCACCGGCAAGGAGGGGCGCCAGCTATAGCCGCAACTGCGCTGGATCAGCACCATCCGGGTGGGCGCCGCCAGGGCCTCCTCCAGCCGTTCCCCATCCACCAGGCCCTCGGCCGTGAGCGGCAGTTCGTCGTAGCTGATGCCGAACTCGGCAAGGGAGCCGGCGCCGCTGCCCCGCAGGCCGATCACCTCCTCAAGGGTGTCGTAGGGGCGGCCGGTAAGGGAGAGCAGCCGATCGCCCGGCCGCAGAACCCCAAAGAGGGCCGCGGCGATGGCATGGGTGCCGCTCACGAATTGCACCCGCACGGCGGCCGCCTCGGCCTGCAGCACCCGCGCAAACACCCGATCCAGCGTCTCGCGCCCCAGGTCGCCGTGGCCGTAGCCGCTCACCGAGGCGAAGTGCTGCACCCCGAGGCGCTCGGCCGCAAAAGCCGCCAGCACTCTCTCCAGCCTGGAACGCACGGCGGCGGTGCGGGCGGCGGCCAGCGGAGCGATGGCGGCCAGGGCGGCGGCCACCCGATCCCTGGCCCAGCCTGGGCCTTCGGCCACCCCAGCGCCCAAACCAGCACCCAACCCATCCGGTTCCGCCCTGCCCATCACCCTCTTCCAGAAGCCACCGTGGAACCAATCTGGCCCCCCTGTGGGCGTGTACTGACAGAGTTGTGGCCTTGTTGACACATGGGCTCTACATCCCCTATGTTGATGGCATGTTGTAGGGGGGCTAGCCCCAGTCATGTCGCGAATTACCAGACCATCAAAGGGATTTGCCATCGTTGGCGCCCTAATGATCGGCTTTTTGCCGGGCGCAGCCCATGCGAAGTGGATCAAAGCCACGGTGAGCGGACTACTGAAGAGCGGCTCGGCAGATGGCTTGGCGGCTGTTGGCGGAGATGTCTCGCTCGATTTCGTCATTCAAAATTACACGCGCACGTCAGGCTCGACCGACACCACCAATCAGTGGAAGCAAACTATTGCGAAGAGCAACTATACCCAACTGTTCAATTACGGCACTGGCGCCAACTCGACCGGACTGGGTCTCAATGGCAATTACGACGCCTCTACAACTCCTCAAGGCCCTGGAGCCATCTTTCAATCCTCCAACAACGGCTCAGATTTTTTGATGCTCGTTTCGGGAACGCCTTCTTCTGGCCTTTACATCACAGATAGCGGCACGCGAGTTAACATAAAAAGCATAAAAGTTAGTGGGGCTATTTCTAATTTTGCCTCCACAGTGCCAGCATCACTCGATATTGTTGATTTCCTGAGTGCATCTGGAGCAACCGGCGAAAAAAGCTGTAACGCTCCCGACTACTGCGGCAAAGGTGAGATTGAACGGGCATCCGGAGGTAAAATTGAGTTCAAATGGACCAAGGTTAAATTCCAAGAAATGCAAGCTGTGCCTGCCCCCCTGCCCCTAACCGGCCTGCTCGCCGCCTTCCGCCTTTCCAGAAAAATTCGAACGCGCATCAAAAGCAGTTGATCTTCCCTAATCGAATTACCCTAAGCTTCCACACCTATCGGCAATGCAGGCAGGCCACTGATCAAAGAATCACGCGAGACATTTTCCTCAACCCTCTGGTCCGTGGGGGTTGTTCTTTTGTTTTCCTATCCTGTTGCTGTTTTTTCGAGCATTCTCCCGCCCAAGCCATTCGATCCGGCCTGGCAGCTCAACCTCATCACCAACCTGGTTGACAACGGCGGCATCCCGCTGATCGGCCTGCTCTGTATCCAGGCGGCGGCCCAGTTCAGCCCTGGGAGCAGTCCTCGCCAGGGGATCCACGCCACCCTGGCCAACCTCTCCCTTGGGGCGATGGCTGGCTTTCTTCTGGTGGTGCCCCTGCAGCTGGTGGCGAGCCTCACCCTCTTTGAAACCTTCAAGAGCGATCAAGTCAGTCGCGTCGAGCGGGGAAGCCGGCGTTTGGGCACTCTCAGCCTCGCCATTACCAAGGCCAGGCGGACCGAGGATCTCCAAGCGGAACTCCAAAAGTTCGATGGCCTCAGCCTCAGCCAGGACGATCTCGCCCTACCGCTCCCCAGGCTCAAGGCGAGCCTGCTCGAGCGCCTCGGCAAGGCCCAACGCCAACTTGAAGCCCAGCTGCCTCCCCCGGGCCAGCAACTGAGCTGGCCGATGATCCAAGCCAGCCTGCGGATCGTGCCCACCTCCCTGGCCTATGCCTTTGGTTTCGCCGCCGCCGGCCGCCGCCGCGGCCAAAGGATCTCCCTACTGGATGAGCGTCGGGCCCTCAACCTCCAGAACGCCCGAACCCGGGAGGAACGACGCCGCAGCCGCCAGGCCTTCCTCCAAGGCGTGGAAGATGCCCGCATGGAGAAGGCGATGTTCGCCCAGGACGACCGGTCAAGCGCTCCTCCCCGGGAGGGCGACCCAAGCCAGCAGCAACACCGCTCCGCCAAGAATCCATCGCCCCTAGCTCCCAAGGAACGGGGAGGGCGCCAGCGGGGACCGGTGGATCTGTCCTACTTCGAGGAGCTCAGCCGGCTTGAAGAGCCGGAATCCCCGGCCGACGAATCAAACGACCGGCCGAACTAAGCGGTCGACGATCCATCCGCACCAGCCATCGGCGGGACCCTGCACGATCATCGGCGCGCCCGGATACCGCACCCCAGGCTTCTGGGTGATCTAGCGCTGGCCGAGCCGACGGTTGCCCTTGTCGGCGCCGCAGCCCCGCCGCATAGAGTTGATTTCTGCTTTGGCCGTCCGCCCATCCCGCCACCACCGCAACGCATGCCCATCTCCGTCGCCGCGGGATCCCCCCCTCCGGCTGGTTCCAGCGCCGACAACACACCCAACCCAGGGGAGGAGGTCTTCTCCTCCAGCGGCCCCTCCGCCAGGGAGCAGCGCCTGCGGGATGGCCTGGTGGCCGAGCGCCCCCCCCTGCCCGGCCGGCAGCGGAAGTTCAAGGGAGGGACCACCGGCTTCATGCTTGTGCTCCACGTAGGCGCGGTGGCAGCCCTCCTGCCCCGCTTCTGGAGCTGGCAGGGCGTGGTGGCCCTCGCGGTGCTGTATTGGACCACGGTGCTGGGGGTAACCCTGGGGCTGCACCGGCTTCTGGCCCACCGCAGCTTCGAAGCGCCGCGCTGGGTGGAGCGATTCCTCGCCCTGATGGGCACCCTGGCCTGCCAAAGCGGCCCGATCGAATGGGTGGGTCTGCACCGCCATCACCACCTCTTCTCCGACCAGCCCAACGACCACCACGACGCCGCCCGGGGCCTCTGGTGGGCCCACAGCGAATGGATGCTGCATGAAATCCCGGCCCTGCGGGAGATCCACCGCTTCACCGGAGATCTCCGCCAGGACCCCTTCTACCGCTGGCTCGATCGCTGGTTCCTGCTGGTGCAGCTGCCCGTCGGTCTGGCCCTGTGGTTCTACGGCGAACACGCCGGCGTCCATGGGGGCGGCCTCGGTTTGGTGCTCTGGGCCATCCCCCTGCGGCTGGTGCTCGTGTATCACGTGACCTGGCTGGTGAACTCCGCCACCCATGCCTTCGGCTACCGCAACTTCGATTCTCCCGATCTCTCCCGCAACTGCTGGTGGGTGGCGCTGTTGAGCTTCGGTGAAGGCTGGCACAACAATCACCACGCCTTTCCCCACTCGGCCCGCCATGGCCTGCGCTGGTTCGAATTCGACATCACCTGGCAGCACATCCGTCTGCTGAGGGCCCTTGGGTGGGCACAGCGGATCCGCATTGCATCGCCCCCTGGCAGCAGGGCCTAGGGCTTTGTATAATCAGCCAACAACTTCCAACCATGGCAGCTTTGGCGCGCAAGCAGGTTCATCTCTTGATGCCTGAAGACCTTCACGAATTGGTGAAGGCTCGGGCCGATGAAGCTGGCGTGAGCCTCACCGCCTACGTGCTTTCCGTTCTGGAAACCGATCTCAACGCCGATCCCCAGGGTCGCACCACGCTGTCCAGCCTGGCCTTGCGGGTGAGGGCCGTTGAGACGCACCTCGGACTGGATTCACGCCAACCCGGCTTCCTGCGTGCCCAGGCAGCTGCAGCCGCCGCCGCCAGCCCAATCGTGCTTGAGCCGGGCGAGGCCCCTCCGGAACGACGTCGCGCCGCCGACCGGGCCGCCAGCGCCGAAACGCCGGCCTGAGCCATCCAACCGATCGTCGTCTCAGGCGGCTCCGTCGAGTTTCTGTCGGATGGCACTGGCCAGATCCACCGGCATGGCCCCCTCCAGCGAAGGCTGCTGACGAGCCCGCTGGCGGAGGAGGTCAAGGAAGCGATCGGCACCCAGGTCCTCCTCACCGGCCGCCCCGATCATCGCCAGGGTGCGGCGTAGGTCGAGCAATTCCGCCTCCAGCTCAGCCGCGCTGTAATCCCCCTGGCCGGCCATCACGGCTGCGAAGCGCTCACGGCGCTGGCGCTTCTCCACCGGATAGGCCGCCATCAGCTGGTCGCGGCAGAGCCGCCAGGGGCGACCGGCCGTGAATAGCAGACCAAGGGCGGCGCTGAGGTCGGCCGCCTCCGCGTCGTCGATGCGCAGATCGAAGGCGGAGGGGGGCTGACGCAGACCGACGAACACCTCCAGCAGCTCCCCTGGCCCGAGCACCTCGTGGCCATCGCCGCGCACGGGGAGAGCGGAAGCCTGCAGGGCCTCGTAGAGCTCGGGATGGTGGCCATCCAACAGCGCCTCGGACCGGCCGAGGTCGAGCCGGCCCTCCGGAGCCTCGGCCGCCAGCCAGCGGTTGATCCGCCCCAGGGCGAGGAACACCTCCGGCCCGGGGGAGGCCAACTTGCCGTTGCGCAGCATCGAGAGCTGGGAGTTGTGCACCCGGCCCACATCAAGGGCCTCCGCCAGCCCCGGCAGCACCCGGTGGGACCAACCGTTGCAACCATGCCAGTGGCGGATCAGGTGGGCGAAGGCCACCCGCCCCGATGCGATGTCATCTCGATAACCCAAGCGATCAGAATCCGTATTGCTACCATTCTATCGATCCAACCGGAGCCGGTCCTGCATGGCCGCCACATCCCTTCCCCGCCCCGCCGCCCTCCACACCCGGGCGGCCGCCACCATCACCGGCGGCACCAGCGCCCATCGCCGCGCCGCTGCCCTGCACCAGCCTCGCCGCGGCGAGCCCATCCCGGCGGCACCTCCGGGCCGTCGCTGGGGGACGATCGGCTTCATGGTGGTGATCCACATCCTTGCCGTGGTGGCTCTTCTGCCCCGCTTCTGGAGCCTGCCAGCCCTGGCCAGCCTGCTGGTGCTCTACTGGGTCACCGCCTGCCTCGGCGTGACGATCGGCTACCACCGGCTGCTAAGCCACCGCGCCTTCAAGGTGCCCACCTGGCTGGAGCGCGTCTTCGCCACCTGCGGTGCCCTCAGCTGCCAGCACGGTCCGATCGACTGGGTGGGCCTGCACCGCCACCACCACAAGTTCTCCGATACGGATGCGGATCACCACGACAGCAACAAGGGCTTCTGGTGGTCCCACATGGGCTGGATGTTTGAGGAAATCCCCGCCATGGCAGCGGTGCCCCGCCTCACCGGCGACCTGGCCCGCGATCCCTACTACCGCTGGCTGAACACCTGGTTCCTGAGCCTGCAGGTGGTGCTCGGCCTACTCCTCTTCTGGATCGGCAGCGCCACAGGCGTGGGCGGCTGGGGCCTGGTGCTCTGGGGCATCCCCCTGCGCCTGGTGCTCGTCTACCACTGCACCTGGCTGGTGAACTCCGCCACCCACTGCTGGGGTGAGGCCCGCCATGACAGCGGCGACAACTCGATGAACAATCCCTGGGTGGCCGCAGTGACCTTCGGCGAGGGCTGGCACAACAACCACCACGCCTTCCCCCATTCGGCCCGCCACGGCTTCGGCCCCGGCCAGATCGACCTCACCTGGCAACACATCCGCCTCATGCAGCGCCTTGGCCTGGCCACCCAGGTGCGGCTGCCCCAGGCAGCGGATCCGGGCAACGCGGGGGTGCCTGGCTGAATCAGGGTTTGGCGATTCCAACCCTGGAAACGGCCGCAGAATGGACAGGAGTCAGGCCCGGGCGCACAACGGGCAGGCGGTCCCAGGGAATCAAGGGTGTGGATTCAACCGGGGGAAGCAAAGGCTCGGCTCCAGGCAAGTACTCCGTCCTGAGGCTGAGTTGCGACTCCCCCCGCAGGCGATACCAATCCTGCAGCAGTCCTGCCGTTGGCGACGGGGGCTCCCAAAGGATCAAGCGCACACCATCCACATCTAGATGGGTTCGACCGATGCCGGGGGGGTCAAGAATCACATTCAGCCCCAAGGCGGTGACATGGGTCGGCACGGTCAAATCCACGCGCACGGGCGTCCAGCGGTCTGGCCCCAGCAGAGTGATTGGACGCTCGAACCGGGCCTGGGAAGCCCCGCGCCTGGAGGAGTACCAACCAACCATCAACCGGGGCTGCACGCCAGCAGGGCCCCTGATCCATCCCAGGATCGAAAGCTGTTGACCCTGCTTCACCGGGATTCGATGCAAGGGGCTCAGGATCGCCGGCCGGCGATTGGCAGAACGACGCCATAGGCGCGCCCCGAGGCGTCCTTCAGCGGCAGCACGCCCCTCCACAACCTTGTCTGGTGCAGCGAGATTCCAGAGGACGCCGGTAGCGGCAGGCACACCAACCGCCTCATCTTCAAAGCCCCCCACCCAGAGCAGATCACGACCAGCCTGCACCTGGCCAGGACCCTGGGATCGGCTCATCCAAACACCGGGGGCCGCCCGCAGAATGGTGCCGTTCTGCCGATCACCCGTGAGCTGCATAGTCCACGAGCGTTGCCTGCGCCGGTTGGCCACATCAAGTTCCATCGTGCCGTTCTCCACAAGCAGAGGACCAGACTCCCGACCAGCAGCCCCACGGGCCACAAAATCGGCAAGGGATCCAACCACCGCATAGGGACGGTAGCCACTCAGAATCAACGGTTCCGCCATGGCACGCACCACAGCACCGTGGCGCAGATGCAGCACAACCAGATAGGACTCAAAGGTGGGCCAAATCGTCTGATCGAATAGAAAGTTTCCCAGGGAGCGAGCCACGAGTGCGTGGCCATTCCAGTGAAATCCTCCGACCACATGGGGGTGATGATTCAGAATCGCCGAGGCACCAGCAGCGAGGGCGGTATCAATGAAGAATTGAACACTTGGTGTGGAACGACGCTGATACTCATTACCACCATGAATCATCACAACCACCGTGGCATCGCGCTGGCGGGCCGAACGGATCGCCGCCGAGAGTGCGCGGGGCTCACAGGGCGCCGCACCACCCTTGGCCTGGGATTCTGAGACAACGTAGTTCAGAGGATTCTGGTGGCCTGCAATCGTGGTGCAGCCTAGGAATGCGATCAGCTGCCCCTGACGGCTCTGGTAAGCCGGCCTCCATGCCTCCCGCAACGTCGACCCCGCTCCAAACACTCCATTTCCAGGCAGAAAGCCAGCCATACGGAGGTTTGAAAGGGTGGATTGCAAGCCCCCCTCAAGCGCATCATAGAGATGATTATTGCCCAGACCAAGCACATCAAAGCCACTCTCCCGCAGAGCATGAGCCGCAGCAGGAGCACTGGCAAACACATAGTCCTTACTCTGGTTGAAGCGATCGGGCCTCGCCGCAGCGTGATCCAGCGAAGGCTGGCTGATCAAGGGTGTTTCAAAGTTGCCTACGGTGAGATCTGCATTGGCAAGTAAGGGCTCAATCGGCGCCAACAAAGCCCGATGGGCAGCAACTGAATCGGTGGGATGGAGCTGGGGCTGAATCTCCTCTTGGGCTGTCTTGGATCCAAAGAAACGGCGGCCAAACATCACATCCCCAACGGCATGAATCACCACCGTTTCACCATCATCAGGACTGAGACGAACCAAGGCTGCTTCGCCGGCCACAACCGCCTTGATGCTCCGCAAGAAGCCGGGCCGTTGCACCTCCAACCATTGGGGACGCAAGGAGGTATCCGCCCGAAACCAGCCATCCGGCCCGCTGGTGGTTGTGCCATTGAGGAAGCGGATCGCAGCTCCAGCAATGGGATGGCCATCAAGATCCACCACGCGACCCAGCAGCACCCCGCTTTGGCCGTGCTGTTGGAAGGAATGGGACCAGGTGCTGCTGCGACTAGCCCCGAAAAACAAAGCAACGCCGCCCAGCAGGGCAAACACAGACCAGAAAGAAATCCGCGGCACAAACCACTAGCCATCTGGCAGATCTATTTAGGGCAGAGGCGATAAACGGCGCCAAGATCAACACTCATCTGCCGCAAGAAGAAGCATATTTACCGTGATGAAGGACGAAGGGCGACAGGTCCAAGCATGGCCAACGAAGATGGCCACGCCAGTAGCAACCTGCGTGACCGCCTTTCTTCTCGTGCTGATTGGCTCCTACGGCTACACGGCGTGGAGCATTATCTCTTATCAAAAGTTTCTAGCCCGACTGAGGTCGATCGAGTGGCGCATTCACGTGAATGGAATCCGTGGCAAATCAACCGTCACGCGCTATCTCGCCGCCATCCTTCGAGAGGCTGGGTACCATACCTTCGGCAAGACCACAGGTAGTGCCGCAAGGATTTTACAACCCAATGGGCAAGATGCTGACGTCGGGAGAAAAGGATTTGCCAATGTCAATGAACAGGTGCGAATGATCAATGAGTTTGGCAGGCAGCATGCCGAAGCCGTTGTGGTTGAGTGCATGGCCATCAACCCTGTCTACGCAAAATGGCTTGAGGATCGAGTTGTAAAATCGGATCTTGGTGTCATCACGAATGTGAGGTATGACCATGCTGAATACATGGGAGAAACGCTGGAGGAGATTGCAGGCTCGTTGGCCCATACAATCCCACGGAAAGGGATTATTATTACGGCCGAACGGGAAGCCAATCTTCTGAAGATTCTTGCAGAAGAAGCCAACAAGAAAGAAACCAAACTGATCGTCGCAGAGAACAATCTGGTCAGCGATGCTGACCTCATCGGCTTTTCACATTTTGCGATCGAAGCCAATGTCGCCATCGGCTTCTGCGTTGCCGATCTAATCGGACTCAACCGCGAACGGGCACTGGGGGCGATGCAGAATGCGGCCAATGATCCGGGTGCTTTCCGCATCGAAAGACTGAAACATCGGCATCATGAAGTGATTTGGGCCAATCTATTTGCCGTGAACGATCGCGAGAGCTTTGTCAACCTCTGTGAGATCATCTTCAAGCAATACCCCAAATACAAAAAAGTGGTGATTCTCAATAACCGCCTAGATCGTCCAGCCCGGGTAAGGCTCTTTACAGAGCTATCCATTGATTTGGGGTTCGATCAGATTGTCACCTTTGGCGATTATGAAGCAGAGGTCAGTGCCGTGGCCGCCAAGCAGCAGGACCTGATTCAGAATCT
>Ga0209401_1000633_pt1 | contig 23683 bp, 23 predicted proteins | sample M_140807_MF_Meta_FD_187318 | JGI IMG/M metagenome (GOLD analysis project Ga0209401, IMG submission 187318) | Freshwater microbial communities from Lake Montjoie, Canada to study carbon cycling - M_140807_MF_MetaG (SPAdes) (version 2) | ecosystem: Environmental > Aquatic > Freshwater > Lake... | reverse complement strand
GCGAAATGGCGGCCGCGGCGGCAGTCCTCCCGCTCGACCCAGGCCATCACATCCCGGTCACTAAAAAAGGCCTCGAGATCGGGATCGGCGTCCAGGTCGCGATAGCCCGGCAACACATCCCGGCTCAGCCAGTCCCGGCACCAGGCACACAGCTGTCCCAGGGGGTCGTCACTATGGCCGACCGCCCAGGCGGCGAGCTCGGTGCCGGCGCCGCGCTTGAAGCTGTGCAGGGCCCCATCCACATCGCCAAGAAGCAGGGCCAGGTTCGCCAGCAGCGGTTCGATGCCCTCCCGCCCGCTGGCCAGGAGCCGATCCCGTGCGGCCGCGATCCTCTCTGGCTTGCGTTGGGCGAAGCCCGAAGCCGTGAGGGCGATGCTGGCCAGGAAATCGGCGGCGCCGGATCCCTGCTTCGACCAACGGTCGAACAGATCGATCTGTTCCTGGACGGTGAGAAAGGTGCGGATCTGCTTGAAGAACGTCTGGAAATCCTCCGGGGCGAATCCGTCATCGGCGCTTCCCTCCAGGCCACCGCGGCGCTGCACCAACTGCTCGAGCAGGCTGAGTCCCTCCTCCCGTTCCCGGGTTGCCGAGGGATCACGGCTGAGGAGGTCGAGCACCCGGAAGGGGGCCAGGGCCTCCAGGTCGATCTGGATCCGCTCCCGGACCTCTGGCAGCTGGCCCATGCGTTGCAGAAGCTGGAGACCCTGCTGGAGCGTCTGGGCTGCCACCTCGTAATGGCGTTCCAGCCGGTAGTCCTCAGCGGCCGCCAGGCAAGCCTCTCCAGCCAGAAGGGTGAGGTCGGCCTCGCGACGGCTTCCGAGGGCCGGGGCCTGGGGGGGGTGCAGGCAGCGGTTGGCCAGGGTCAGCACGTCCAGGGGCTGGCCCGCCTCCAGCAGCAGCAGCAATCCGGCCACCTCCCGGCTGGAGGGAATCTCCAGGGCGGCGATCAAGGTTTCCGGGGCGTCCGCGAGAGCGGTGAGATCGGCCTCATAGGTGGACCTTCGCTCGGCGTCGCTCAGGAGATCGGCACTGGCGCGCAGCAGATCCGCTCTCGCCTTGAGGGTCTCGTCGCTGTAGCCCTGGTCCGGAACCCGGTCGAGACGCAGCTGGAGGGTGCGAAGCACAGTCTGGGCGTCGGTGGCCGGGCTGACGCCCAGCAGCCTGAAGTGGTCGAGCGGCAGATCCAACCCCATCGTGACTCCGGGATCAGGACTGTAGTCAGAGGCAGCGGTTTTCACCGTCCTGCGGTGATGGACCCCGTACAGTCGCAATCACGACCCGTACCGCCGACGGCCATGACCAAGGAACTGACGGCTGCCCTGGCCGCCCAGGCCGCAGAACCGCCCCCGGGCTCCGCGACGTCCGTTCCCCTCAGCGCCGGCAGCCATGCCGAACGGCACCAGTCGCTTTATCCGGGGGAGCGGGCCGAGGTGAACCGCCAGGAGGGATTGCTCTTGTATCGGGACATGACCCTTGGTCGTCGCTTTGAGGACAAATGCGCCGAGATGTACTACCGGGGCAAAATGTTTGGCTTCGTGCACCTCTACAACGGCCAGGAGGCCGTGAGCACCGGGGTGATCAAGGCGATGCGCCTCCAGCACGACTGGTTCTGCAGCACCTACCGCGACCATGTGCATGCCTTGAGCTGCGGTGTACCCGCCCGGGAGGTGATGAGTGAGCTGTTCGGCAAGCAGACCGGCTGCAGCAAGGGCCGCGGCGGCTCCATGCACCTGTTCTCCAGGGAGCATCATCTCCTCGGGGGCTACGCCTTCATCGGCGAGGGAATCCCGGTAGCCCTTGGGGCCGCCTTCAGCAGCCGATACAAGCGTGATGCTCTCGGTCAGGCCGATAGCGATTCGGTCACGGCCGCCTTCTTCGGCGATGGGACCTGCAATGTGGGCCAGTTCTTCGAGTGCCTGAACATGGCTTCGCTCTGGAAGTTGCCGATCCTGTTCGTGGTGGAGAACAACCGCTGGGCCATCGGCATGGACCACAACCGCGCCACCAGTGATCCGGAGATCTGGCGCAAGGCGGCCGCCTTCGACATGGCCGGTGAGGAGGTGGATGGCATGGATGTGCTCGCGGTGCGGGCCGCCGCCCAACGGGCCATCGAACGGGCCCGAGCCGGCGAGGGTCCCACCTTGCTGGAATGTCTCACCTACCGCTTCCGGGGCCATTCCCTCGCCGATCCTGATGAACTCAGGGCCGCCGCTGAAAAGGAATTCTGGGCTCAGCGCGATCCCATCAAGCGGCTGGCCGCCGATCTGATCGCTGCGGGACTGGTGAGCGAAGGCGAACTCAAGGAGATCGAGCGCGAGGTCGACGCCGAGATCCGTGATTGCGTGGAGTTTGCCCTCGCCGCTCCCGAGCCCGATAGCTCGGAACTCACCCGTTACATCTGGGCGGAAGACTGAACGCTCGGTGTTCCACCCCGGACAGAGCCTGGTCGGGACAGCTGCTGGCGGCAGGCATCAGATCCCTGCCGGTATCCGGCGGGTGAGATTTCGCAGTTTGCGCAGGGCCTTGAGCTCAACCTGCCGCACCCGTTCCCGGGACACCTCAAGCCGGCGGCCGATCTCGGCCAGGGTGTGGCGGTCAAGGCCATCCAGCCCGAAACGCAGCGACAGCACTTCTCGCTCCTGTTCATTCAGGTGGCCCAGCCAGCGGCCGAGCTGCTCCTGGTGAATCCCCCGCTCCACCTGATCGAGGGGTTCTTCGCCGCCTCCATCGGCGATCAGGTCGCCGAGGTAACTGCGGCCATCGTCGGCGTTGATCGGAGCATCGAGGCTGGAGGTGGTGAGCGATTGCCGCAGCAGGGAGTCCAGCTCTTCGAGGGGCATGGCAATCGCTTCGGCGATTTCCTGACGGCTGGGCATGGCACCGAGCTTCTGGGCCAGTTCCAGGCTCGCCTTGCGGATGGTGGAGAGTCGCTCGCCGAGGTGCACGGGCAGACGGATCGTGCGCGACTGGCAGGCGATGGCACGGGTCATGCTCTGGCGGATCCACCAGAAGGCATAGGTGGAAAACTTGTAGCCCCTGGTGGGATCAAATTTCTCCACGGCCCGCTCTAGGCCGAGGGATCCTTCTTGAATCAGGTCCAGCAGCTCTAGACCCTTGCCCTGGTACTTCTTGGCGACGCTGACGACGAGCCTGAGGTTGGCCCGCATCATCCGTTCCTTGGAGCGGCGTCCGATCTTGATGATCTTGCGCTCATGGATGGAATAGTCGTCGCGTTTCTCTTCCACCAGCCGCATCATGGTCTGAACCTGATTGCCGAGTTCGATTTCCTCGGCTGGAGTCAGCAGCGGTTCCCGACCGATCGAGGTCAGGTACCAGGTCATCGAGTCGGTGCCTCTTCGGCCAGAGCCGTCGGTGCTGCTGGCGGAGGAAGCGATCATGGAGTAGTTGAAAGTGGCTTGACTATCAGTCGCTATCTAGACTAACCGGCACTTTTTAAGCATGGCTTCAGCTTCGGTTTGCGATTCAACACGTTGCGGTGATCTTGTCGGATTCTTCCGTTTTTGGATTCTCTTTAAAGTTTATTGCTGGCAATCGGCTGGGAAAGACGAGATCCATCCTTGTTTCTCTTCCGTTTTGGCGGGATCCTCGTTGTGGCGGGCCCCGGCGAGGGTGGAGGCAATCGCCTGGGGTGTCGCACCGCCCGGGCCGTGGCGCTCCGTGCAGCGGCAACCGGCCAGGGCGTGGTCGAGGGCTGCCACAGCCAGCAGCACCCCATCGAGACGGCCGCAGGCTGAGGCCCGCGAGCCGAGGCCAGCGGCGTAGCCGGCCAGCACATCCCCAAGCCCGGCGCGGGCCGCCGCTCCACAGGCACGCACCACCTGCCAGCGTCGACCATCGGCGGCGGCGATCACACTGCGGGCTCCCTTGAGCAGCACGGTGACCCCGGTGCGGCGGGCGGCCTTTGCGGCGGCTTCCAGGGGCGGGGAGTCGGCCAGATCGGGGAAGAGGCGGCCGAATTCGCCGCCGTGGGGCGTGATCCAGGTCGGTCCCTGTCGCTGGCTGAGCCAGGCGGGGTTGATGCGGTTGAGTCCATCGGCGTCGAGCACCAGGAGGCCGGGGAAGCCCTGCAGGGCTTCCCACCAGGGCTCGGAGGGCGGCCGCATGTTGCCCCCCGGCTGCAGCGGGTCCGGCCCAGAGCCCAATCCAGGCCCCACCAGCACCGCGTCGAGCCGCTCGAAACTGGAGGGGCCCAGGGGCGGCTCCTCCAGCACCACGTGGGGGTGCACCATCCACAGCGCTTCGCCCATGGCTGGCGGCAGCGCGGCTCGCAGACTGCCGCAGCCCGAAGCGGTGGCTCCCGCCAGGGCAAGGTGGCCAGCCCCCCGGTAGCGGGCACTGCCGGCGATCACCAGCAGGCGGCCCCGGCCGTACTTTCCGGCAGCTGGATCCGGCTCCGGTCTGGGGGCATCCCGATCGTCACGGCTGGCAACGATCGCCGGATCAGCAGGAGGTCCCCCCAGCCCCAGGGGTTGGTCCGCCGGCAGGCGCTCCAGCAGCTTCCGGGGCAGACCCAGGTCCACCCGTTCGAGGCGCCCGACCCAGCTCAGGGCCCGGTCCTGCACCAGCCCCCGTTTCCAGAGGCCGATGCAGAGGGTGAGGTCGGCCCGGGCTGCGGTTCTCCCCAGCAGGTCGCCGGTGTCACTGCAGAGGCCGGTGGGCACATCGATCGCCACCAGCCCCCTCGAGGAGAGGTTCCGCGCCTCCAGCAGGGCTTCGATCGCGTGGCCGGGCGCCCGGCTCTGGCCGTTGCCGAAGAGGGCATCGATCCAGAGTTCCCGCCCCTCCGCCGCCGGCGGATCCACCAGCACCGGAATCTCCAGCCAGTGGGCGTGCCTCCAGTGCTGCTCGGTGAGGGGCTTGCGGCGCTCGAACGGGCTCCACAGCTGCACCGGGATCCCGGCCAGGTGGAGTTCCCGAGCCACCACCAGCCCATCGCCGCCGTTATGGCCCGGTCCCACCAGCACCACCACGCCCTCCGCCGGGATCAGGCTGGCTCCGCTCCAATCCCGAAGCTCCAGAAGCTGACGGCTCACCGCCAACGCCGCCTTTTCCATCAGGGACTCCACCGGCAGCCCGCTGGCGAAGAGCTCGGCTTCCAGCGCAGCCATCTGATCACCGCTCACCAGCAGATGGTCGGCGTCGCGGCGCGGCCAGCACCGGCTGCGTTCGGGGCTGGGTGACACGGCAGCCCGGGGCAACAGACTTCCATGATGGGGAGGGAATGGCACCGCCACCAGCCACCGTTCCGTTCTTTTCCTTTCCTGCCGGTGAGCTTCGCCGTTTCCGACCCCTACTCCCCTGGCATGGCCGCCACCCCCGCCGGGGCAGCGAGCCTGGCGCGGCTGCGGGCCTGGCCCGGAGAGCACCGGGTGGTGGTGGGCCTCTCCGGCGGGGTGGACAGTTCCCTGACGGCAGCCTTGCTGGTGGAGGCCGGCTGGCAGGTGGAGGGGCTAACCCTGTGGTTGATGAGCGGCAAGGGGGCCTGCTGTGCCGAGGGCCTGGTGGATGCCGCCGCCATCTGTGAGCAGCTGGGGGTTCCCCACCACGTGGTGGATTTCCGCGAGCACTTTCAGCGGCAGATCGTGGATTTCCTGGTGGATGGCTACGGCCGTGGTGTCACCCCCCTGCCCTGTTCCCGCTGCAACCGGGAGGTCAAGTTCGGACCGATGCTGGCCTGGTCCCGTTCCGAGCGCGAGATCGGCCGGCTCGCTACCGGCCACTACGCCAGGGTGAGGCACGCTGGAGGCGGCGATTCGCTGCCGGTGCCCGGCGATAGCCGCGGCCGGCACCAGTTGCTGCGCGGTTTGGATGGCCTCAAGGACCAGAGCTATTTCCTCTACGACCTGCCCCAGGAGGTGCTGGGTGAGCTGGTGTTTCCCCTCGGGGAGATGTGCAAGAGCGAAACCCGCCAGGAGGCGCAGCGTTTCGGTCTGCGTACCGCCGCCAAGCCCGAGAGCCAGGATCTCTGCCTGGCCGATCACCACGGATCGATGAAGGCCTTCCTCGATGCCTATCTTCCGCCGCGTTTGGGCGAGATCGTTCTCCAGGATGGAACGGTGGTGGGCCAGCACGATGGCATCGAGCATTTCACCATCGGCCAGCGGCGGGGGCTGGGGGTGGCCTGGCGGGAACCCCTGCATGTGGTGCGGCTCGATCCCGCCTTCAACCGGGTGGTTGTAGCGCCGCGGCAGGAGGCAGCCCGCAGCGGCTGCATCGTCCAGGCGGTCAACTGGGTCTCGATGGCACCACCGGAACAGCCGCTCGAGGTGCAGGTGCAGGTGCGCTACCGCAGCGAGCCTGAAACGGCCTGGATGATCCCGAAACCAGCCGGTCTCGGGGAGGAAGAGACGGCTGGAGTCCGGAGGGTTGAGCTGCAGTTTGCCTCACCCCAGTTTTCGATTACACCGGGTCAGGCTGCTGTTTTTTATGCCGGCGAGGTGGTGCTTGGTGGCGGTTTGATCGAAGGCTGAATAGCAGGATTTTCTACTGCTGCTAGCAACTAAAAAGTCATTGCGACAACAACGCAGTTGCAGCGTATTTGCTTTCTGTTCGAAAGCGGTTCATGGCAGCTTCGATGACCACATGCATGTCCATGTATTTGTATTCAGATAGTCGGCCGCCAAAAATGTGTGAGGGCAGGGAGGAGGCTTTATCTTTGTAGAGAGCATAGGTTTTCTGATTCTGTTCGCTGTTGACCGGGTAATAGGGAATTCGCCCTGACGTGCAGTCCTGCGGAAACTCACGCGTCACGACGGTGACTTCGGATTGGCTGTTTTCAAAGTGCTTGTGTTCGATGGTGCGGGTGTGGGGAACGGAGTCGTCGCAGTAATTGACCACAGCGTTGCCTTGGTGGTTCTCGTGTTCGTGGATCTCGTGTTCAAAGTCGAGGGATCGATATTCGAGCTGGCCGAAGCAATGGTTAAAGAAGGCATCGATGCAGCCGGTGTAAACGACTTTGCGGGCGATGCCATCAAAAAACTCACGATTTAGAAAGTAATCCGTATTCAGCCTCACTTCGATTCCTTCCAGCATGCGCTCGAACATGGTGGTGTAGCCACCGATGGGAATACCTTGGTAGCGATCGTTGAAGTAGTTGTTGTTAAAGGTGAAGCGCAGCGGCAGGCGTTTGATGATGAAGGCCGGCAGTTCCCTGGGGTGACGCCCCCATTGCTTCTTGGTGTAATCCCGGATCAAGGTGGTGTAAATATCCTCGCCCACGAGAGAGAGTGCCTGTTCCTCAAGATTGGTGGGTTCGCCACGGAAGCGTTGCTCCTCAATCCGGGCGCGAGCCTGCTCGGGGGTCTGCACCTGCCAGAGTTCATGAAATGTATTCATATTGAATGGCAATGAATACAGGCGGCCGCTGGAGAGAGCCTTGGGGGAATTGATGTAGTTATTAAAATCGGCAAAGCGGTGCACAAAATCCCACACAACCCTGTTGCTGGTGTGGAAGATATGGGCGCCATAGGTGTGCACGTTGATGCCGTGCCGGTTGTCCGTATGGCAGTTGCCGCCCAGATGGGGCCGTTGATCGATCACCAGACAGCGCAGGCCCGCGTCGCTGGCGAGCCGAGCGAAAGTAGCCCCGTACAAGCCGCAGCCAACGATCAGATAGTCGTAGGTAGCCTCGACTCCGGGATCGGACGGTTCATCCACGGGCTAGTCGATCACTTGACGTTAAACTAACACGACTTCGGCTTGCCACGGCCGCCCCGGCGGCCCGCTTCCATCGGCCGTGCCTGCTGCCGGCGGGAGCTGTGAAATCGTACTGCTAGCGTTCAGGATCGAAGCTGATTCTTGGCGAGCATGGCTTGCGATCCAGCTTGAACATGGGTTCACTGTTGTGGTGGGATTGCTGAGGGATGAACAGGCCGATCTGCCGCATCGTTTCCAGTGAGTATCTGGACAAAGACGTGTATCTCAATATTCGTGCGTTTTATCGGGCGGCGGGTTATCGCTTGATTCCGCCAGCGGCTCGCCCGAAGGGCGCTGCCGCTGATCAGGCCAACCTTCTGGTTGTGTTGCGTGGTGACCATGGCTCCGATCTGAAGGATTTCACGGGTCCGATCCACATTTATGATTACGTCAAGGAATATGTCGTTGATTGGGCGCACCGTTATCCAGCGGCCGCCCAGATCACGGTGGTGACCCTGGCCGCTTCTTCCAGCCATCCTGCCGAAGAGTTCCAGCCTGCTACTGGACCAGCCAGATTGAGGTGGGTGGATGCCTATCTGCCTGTGATTCCGGCCCTGTGGATGCGTCCTTGGGCAGGCAAAAGCCAGCAGCCGGTTCACATCTCCAACTTCAAGCGGATGGGCGATGACGCCTATCAACAGGACCTTCTCGCCTTGATTCGCTCCGGGGTGGTTCGTGCCTTCGGGGCCAACTGGCAGCTTGCCGGTGTGAAGGCCCATCCCCTCAGCTACCGGCAGGCCAACCGGCTGCTGGCGGCTTCGGCCTGGTGCTTCGGCCTGATGTGGCCCTATCAGCGGGGCCGCACCCTCTCCGGCCGCATGTGGCAGGCTCCCCTCAACGGTTGCTTCGTGCTCAGCGAAACGGGCACCGACATCCTGGGCTGCCCAGGTGTGCTCGAGCGCGAGGCCTTCCAGGCTGCGGCCGACGCCTTGGTGCTGGCTCCCCAGGCCTGCCGGGACCTTGCCCTTGAGGCCTCGCTCTTCTGGGAGTCCCACAGCCGCTCCCTGGCCGCGGCGCTTGGCTTGGATCCACACCTTTCCCTCACCGCTGCCAACCTGCGACCGGAGCGCGCCCTGCTGGTGCTCTGGGATCTGGAGTTCCGCTGGCAGCGGCTTTTGGCAGAGATCCAAGCGGCCGTCAGGCCCCTTCTTCAAGGCCTCCGCCGAGGCCTGGCCCGGCTGGCCCGGCGTTGCGGTGTCCATCCCCGCCAGCTCGCCGGCCGCCGCACCCGCTCCTAAGGGTTTCGAGCCCGCACGCTCACCAGTGGGGATCGTCCACCCGGCGAACGTCAAGCCCCCGCGGGCCCACGGCTGGCACCGTACTGATGCAGGCGCGGATCACGACGCCGTTCACCTCGATCTCACAGGCGCCACAGCTGCCGGTGCGGCAGGCCGTTGGGATGGTCTGGCGGCAGCGACGGGCGGCCTCGAGCCAGGGCTCCCCGGCCCTGGCTTGGTCGCGGCGGCCATCGGGCCACTGGATCGGGATCGTGGATTCAGCCATCGCGGCGCAGCAGGGGTTCCAGGTCAACGTGGCGCTCAAAACTGTCGGCCAATCGCTCCAGCAGCCGATGCCTCTGGTCGGCGTGGTTCTCCTCCAGTTCCGGCAGGGGCTGCAGGCCTCGGCGACGGCGCAGCTGGTTCAGCCAGCGCCGGCGCCAACCGCCGCTTTCGAAAATGCCGTGCAGGTAGGTGCCCGCCACCACCCCACCCTGGGGCGTGGCACGCCACCAACCGAGGTCCTGGTCATCGCTGAGCAGGGCCTCCGCCTCGGAGCCGTCAGCGTCCAGCCAGCGGCTGCGGCCATGGTGCAGTTCGAAGCCCTTGAGCTCCAGGGGGGGGCCCGGCGGCCAGCGCATCCCCACCCGCCGTTGGGCGAGCTGTTTCCTGCTGCCGAACCTGGTCTGCAGTGGAAGCAGGTCCAGTCCCCGTAGGCCTCTGGTGAGGGTCTGTGCCTCCCCGCCTTCGAGGCCCTCGGGATCCAGCAGCTCCCGGCCCAGCATCTGGAGTCCACCGCAGATTCCGAAGAGTGTGCCTCCCCGGGCCAGGTAGGTGTTCAGTTGCCGATCCAGGCCCGTCTCGCCCAGCCAGGCGAGATCCCGCAGCGTCTGCTTGCTGCCCGCCAGCACCACCGCGTCCGGATCCCCCAAGGCTTCGCCGGGCCGGAGCCAGCGCAGCCGCACGCTGGGTTCGGCCTCCAGGGGGTCCAGATCGGAGAAGTTGCTCAGGGAGGGCAAACGCAGCACGGCAATCGTGAGCTCGGCCTGAGGTTTGGCCGCGCGGCGCTCCAGCAGGTCGAGGGAGTCCTCGGGCGGAAACAGCTCCTCCAGCCAGGGCATCACCCCCAGCACGGGGATCCCCGTTTCCCGCTCCAGCCAGCGGCGCCCCTCCTCAAACAGCTCGGATCGGCCGCGGAAGCGGTTGATCAGGAGGCCCCGGATCAGGGGCCTCTCCACCGGCCGCAGCAGCGCCAGGGTGCCCACGAGCTGCGCGAACACGCCGCCCCGTTCGATGTCGGCCACCAGCAGGCAGCGGGCTCGCAGGTACTGGGCCAGCCGCAGGTTGGTGAGATCGCGGGGCTGCAGGTTCACCTCCACCGGACTGCCGGCGCCCTCGAGCACCAGCCGGCCGCCGGGATGGCTCGCCTGCAGCAGGCCCAGTCCGGTGCGGATCGCCGCCCAGCCGGGGCGAAACCAGTCGCGGTAGTAGTACTCGGCCCGGGCGAGGCCCACGGAGCGGCCCAGGTGAATCACCTCACTGGTGCTGTCCCCCTGGGGTTTGAGTAGCACAGGATTCATGGCCGCCACCGGCTCCAGATGTGCTGCCCAGGCCTGCAGGGCCTGGGAGTAGGCCATCTCCCCGCCCTCCTGGTCCACCCAGGCATTGAGGCTCATGTTCTGCCCCTTGAAGGGAAGGGGCTGTTCACCCCGTCGCCGCAGGACCCGGCAGAGGGCTGCCGTCATCAGGGATTTCCCGGCTCCACTGCTGGTGCCAAGCACCATTAGGGGGGAGGGGGAGCCGGGGGCCGGACGGGTCAAGGGGGCTCAGAACCGCGGCCGATGCCGCCTGAAATTCTCCTGGATCCTCTCGCGCAGCCCGGCCCGGGGAATCTCGCCGCTCCACTGAGCCAGAACCTGCCGGCCCAGCGGGGTGAGGCGCACCCGCTCGGTGAGGCCCTGGCCATCCACCTCGCGCCGCAGCACGCCCAGCCGGATCAGCCAGTTGAAATGGGCTTCGGCCCGTTCCACGCCGAAGGGCGCGAACACCAGAGACTGCCAGTCGGGCCTGCGGCAGAGCTCCCAGCTGCTGATCGGCTGCTCGCTCACCTCCTCGAAGAAGGCACGCCGGAAGGGCAGGCTGCGGAGGGAGCGGCAGGCTCGCTCCAGGGCCACGGGATCGCCAGCGTTCACAGGAAGAGGGTATCGAGCAGGTCTTGGCCCGTTTCGCCGGTGGAGCGGGGGGCGGCGCTGGGGGGCAGCGGGCCTTCGGCAGGGATCTCGCCGCGGGCCTGGCGCGGACGGCTCACCTCCAGCAGCAGATTGGCCCAACGGAATTGCACGCTGTTGCCCCGGTCGTTGAGGAACACGGGCCAGGTGCCGGTGGCATCGCTGAGCACCAGCAGGTTGGCGCGGCGCTGGAAGCGATAGAGCTGGCCACGACCCATCTGCACCACGTAGGAGCGCCAGGAGCCCTCGTTCTGGCGGTAGAGCCGGCAGGCACCGTTCACCACCAGCTGGCCCCGTTGACTGAGTTGGCAGCTTCGATCACCAACAGGGGGACCCTGAGGCGCTGGCAGCGTTGCCATGGCGGGGGTGGTGCTGAAGAGATGGCGGCCCAAGAGAGAATTCACCTGCCGCCGCCGCCAGCCGTCATCCCAGCAGATCTGCTGATTGGTGTCGCAGAGCTGGCCGCCGCTGAGCAGAAACTGGCGCTCCGGTGGGCGGCCGGAGAGTTGGGCCAGCAGTCGGTTGCTGGCGCCATAGCCGTAGAACTGGCGGGTGAGGGCCACCGATGGCCCCTGGCTGTCGAAGCAGACCTGGCGCGGCGCATCGCAGACCACCCCGGGCCTGGGGAAATCAACCGCCCGGGCCGGCCTGGCTGTGGTGAAGCCGGCCAGCACACCAAGCCCAACGCCCAGCAGGAGGGGCCTGGCGAGCCCCTGGATCTTGAGGCGAGTGGGCGTACGGTCCATGCCGGCGTGGATGTTCTGAGCGGAAGTTAGCCCGTGGGGCCGCATCGGCACGATGGTTCCGAAGGTTCGTGAACCCGCCCCGGGCGAAGGGTTGTGGCAGGTTTGGCCGGTTTCCCTGGTCTGTTCCCCGTGTTGTTGCTGGCTTCGGCCTCGCCGGCCCGCCGCCGCCTGCTCCAGCAGGCCGCCATCCCCCATCGGGTGCGGGTGAGCGGCCTTGATGAGGAGGCCATCGTTGATCCGGATCCGATCCAGCTGGTGCAGCGTTTGGCCCGAGCCAAGGCCCTGGCGGTGGCAGCCGCTGCCGGAGCGCTCCTGCAGGCCGAAGATGGCACCGCCTGCACTGCCCTGTTGGGCTGTGATTCGGTGCTCTGCTTCGAAGGGGAGGTCTTTGGCAAACCCCGCGATGCCGAGCAGGCGATCCAGCGCTGGCAGCGGCTGGCCGGCCGCTGGGCCGAGCTGCATACGGGCCACTGTCTGCTCCAAACAACCCCAGCCGCGCAGGCCCCAGAGGATCTGCCCCTTCGCTGCGAAACCATCACCACCCGGGTGCTGCTGGCGCCCTTGGATCGCGATGCCATTGAGGCCTACGTGGCCACGGGTGAGCCGCTCGCCTGTGCGGGCGGCTTTGCCCTGGAGGGGCGGGGCGGCTTGCTGGTGGAGCGGATCGATGGCTGCTGGAGCAATGTGATCGGCCTGAGCCTTCCCCTGCTGCGGCGCTGGCTTGGTGGACGCCGAGACCCGACGTGATGGGAGAGCTGCACCGGGCACCAGGCACCGGCTTCACAGCCCGAGCGGTGTGGCCTGAATCACATCGCCGGCTCGGGGCCGGGCGCTATCAACGGCAGGCGCTCCTCCCGTCGACCTTGTGACCGTTGCCTCCGATCGCAGCCTTACTCTGGCCGATTCGGGTGGGTGTGCTCGCATGACGGTGCTGTTGGACGGCCTGCTCATCCGCCTGCTCATCCACAAGGGTCTGCTGCCGTGAGCCTGGAGAGCTGGAATCTGAGGGAATTGGTGGACGCCCTGCGGGGGTGCCGCGAGCGTTCGCCGCTCAACAACCGCAGCACCCTTCAACCCGCGGCGCTGCCCTCGCCGAAGGTGCTCACCACGGTGATGGAGTCGCTCGCGGCTGCCCTATACCCCCGCCGACTCGGACCCTCCGGCTCCGAACGGGGTGCCGGCGCCCTTCGCGAGGCCAGCATCGATGACGTCGTGGGCCTCACCCTCCATCAGTCCCTATTGGCGCTCCGGGATCAGATTCGCATCGAACTGGCGACCCGTCCCACCAGCGGTGACAGCCCCGATGTTCAAGAGCATCTTCAAGCTACGGAAATCACCAGCCGCTTCGCTGCCCAGCTGCCCCGCATCCGCACCCTGCTCGATGGCGACCTGGATGCCGCCTACCGGGGCGATCCGGCGGCCCAGAGCCTCGATGAGGTGCTGGTCTGCTATCCGGGGGTTCAGGCGATCATTCATCACCGCTTCGCCCATGCCCTGCATGGCCTCGGGGCCCCTCTGGTGGCCCGCATCATTGCCGAGATCTCCCACTCGGCCACCGGCGTGGATATTCATCCAGGCGCCTCGATCGGCGAGAGGTTCTTCATCGACCATGGCACTGGTGTGGTGATCGGTGGCACGGCCGTGATCGGCGATCGGGTGCGCCTCTATCAGGCCGTGACCCTGGGGGCGAAATCCTTTCCCCACGATGATGAAGGCGTGCTGGTGAAGGGTGAGCCGCGCCATCCGATCGTTGAAGACGATGTGGTGATCTATGCGGGCGCGACCATCCTGGGCCGGGTGACCATCGGCCAGGGCGCTCAGATCGGGGGCAATGTGTGGCTCACCCGCAGCATCGCGGCAGGCACCACCATCACCCAGGCCAAGGTGATTTCAGAGACTTTTGCGGAAGGCGGTGGCATCTGATCTGAATGGTCGGCGATGTCTGGGGGGCGAGCGGAAGGTGCGAAGTTCAGCTGACTGGAGGTGGCAGTTCCGCAGACCACCCCAGCAGGTCGGCACTCACCTCCCAGAGGGCGTTGGCCAGCCGATCGTCTCGCGCTTCGGCGCTGGGCTCCGCCGGCTCGAACCGCAGCCGCCCCGGGCTCACAAGCCGATTGACGCCGTAAGAAAAGCCATCGTGGGCCTCGGCATCGGTGGCCAGCGCCACCAGCAGGGATCCGGCCTGCTCCGGAGTGGCCGTGATCCGAAGCAGATCGCGGGCCACCAAGGCAAAGAGCCTCTGGCCCAGGGGGTTGTGGGGCCGGCTGTAGCGGAAGAAGCCCCCATCACCCCGAGGGATCACCAGGCCCGGACTCCAGGCCAGCACTGGCATGGGCGTGCCCCGCAGCTGGAGGCGGCGGGCCAGCTCCCGGGCGAAGAGCAGGTTGCAGAGCTTGCTGTCCTTGTAGGCCTTCTCGGCATTGAAGGGCGATGGGCCATCCACCATCGCGAAGCCCGCCCCGCTGCGGAGGCCCTCCAGGTTGCCGAGGCCCGCCGGCAGACCCACCCGACCGCCGGCGGAGAGGGGATCATGCACCTCTGAGGCGGTGACCACCAGCCGGGGGGAGGTGCCCGCCTCCAACAGGGGAAGCAGCCGCTGGCTGAGCGCCTGGTGGGCGAGGTGATTCACCGCGATGGTGAGCTCGTAGCCCTGGGCGGAACGGCGTGGTTCGGGGGCCCCGGCCTCCTGGAGGCCGGCATTGAGCACCAGAGTGTCGATTGGCGTACCGCGCCTCAGCAACTCGGCGCTGCATTGTTCGACGCTGGCCAGATCGCCCAGATCACAGATGGGAGCGTGAACTGAGGGGGAAGCGGTTCCGCTGGCGTGGGCGCTCAGCAGCCGCTCCACGGTGGCCGACGCTGTGGCCTGATCCCGGCAGGGCAAGGTGAGGGGATGGCCTGCCTGCAGCAGCAGCCGGGCGGCCTGGAAACCGATACCGGAGCTGGCTCCGGTGATCAGGATGCGCCGGGGGGGCAGGGCAGCCGTGGGGTGGCGGATCGGAGCTTGCTCAGGCATCGCAGCAGCCTATGCACGATCAACTCAGGGATCCTCGTCCTGGGGGCCGGGCCCAACACACAGCCCCGATCGCGCTGCCTAGATTCCAATCTCTGGGAGTTGCAGAGGGGCCGCGATGGCAAGCCAGTGGGACAACTTCCTTCAAAACCTGGGCGAGTGGCACGGCTCCTTCGCCTCCCTGGATCCAAGCGGCAGACCGCTCGAATGCACCCCCTCCATCCTCAGCCTGAAGCAGGGCGAGGAGGAGCGGCTGGTGCACTTCAGCCTGCGCCGCTTCGGCAACGGGCCCGACGCCCCACCCACCCGCGAGATCAGCCAGGACTATCGCTCCCTCGGCAAGCAGGTGGTGTTCTTCGCCTCTGGATCCTTCTGCAAGGGCTCCCTGCAGGTGGCACCGGGCACCGCCTTCGGCGCTGAATTCGGCTTTGTGGCCGGCGACCGACGCCACCGGCTGGTGCAGCTCCACAGCCCTGAGGGAGCCTTCGAAAGCCTCGTGCTGATCCGCGAGTTCCGCGCCGGTAGCGGCGCCACGGAGCGCCCACCCATGGAAGCCGGCCCTCTTCTGGGCACCTGGGCCGGTGAGGCCGCCACGATCACTGCCGTCTGGCCGGAACCGGATCGCTCCCCCTGCAGCATCGACATCCAGCCTGATGGCGATGGAAGCTTGGTGATCCACACCCGTTGCGGGGCATTGGAGGAGCGCAGTGGCGGTCGTGCTGAGCGGCTGCTCCTGCTTCCCGACAGCGGCTACTGCCTGGCACCGCTGCAGGTGAGCCACCGCGAAGCCTTCAGCGTGGAGGCGGGCTGGCTGCCTTCCCCCGGCCGGCTGGAGCGGCTGATCCGCCGCTACGACGCCAGTGGCGCCTGGATCTCCGCCACCTGGATCAGCGCCACGGCGGGCTGAAGCCCCTCAATCCAACAGGTACGGATCGAGGAAGCTCAGCGGCCGATTCATGGTGGCAGAAAAGCCGAGGATGCCTCGGTCGCGATAGCTGTAGAGGAGCGAGTCGTCGGCCTCCAACAAAAAGGTGCCGCCCCGCTGGGTGAGGAAGTCGTCGCGGGGGACATAGGTGCGCCAGTGGCCGAGCACCTCTGCCATGTTGGCCAATCGCACCGTAGCCAGCTCGAAGGGCCGCTGGAAGCCACTGCCACCTGCCCTGGCGAAGAAGGAACCCCGCAGCGGCGGCAGAGGACCGGCCTGGATAGCGGCGTCATCGGCGATGCGCTGGGGAGCGGAGCGATCGCCGGTGTAGCCCCGCAGCACCTCGGCCAGGGTGCCCGGCGAACCGATGCCCGCGCACATCAACAGCAGGCCGGGCCAGGCGCCACCGGGGGTGGCCAAGCCCCCATAGAGCCCCAGGGCCCGGTGGAGCTGGGGCTCGGCGTCCACCAGCAGGAGCTCGCGGGGGAAGCCGGTGTAGGAGCAGAAGCGCTCGGCGCCGGCCTGGTTGCCGATGGCAATCGCCAGCGGGCTGATGGCAGAGGCCTCCAGCGCCGGCAGCAGCGGCACCAGGGCTTGGGCGTATTCGAGGCTGTCGAAATCGCCGAGCTGGCTGAGCAACAGCACCAGCCGGCGGCGACCGGAGCCCATGCCGGTCAGCGCGGTGAGGCGTTCCAGCAGGGGAAGGGGGGCTTGCATGGCCGCCACCGTAGGAGGCGCGGAACCCCGGAGCAGGGCTTGTGGAGAACGCTTCAATCCGGAGCATCAGGCTTGAAGCCTGGACGAAGCCCAAGGGCAAGGGAGCTCAAGGAAGGAGAGGCCATGGAGTGAGGTGCGGATGCCGCTGACGCGCTCGCTGAAGGGTTCGGCTGCGGGCAGCCCCGGCCGGGATGAACCCCCACGAAACGCTCCACCACCAAGGTGCGCTGCGGCGGCTGGCCCGGTTCGGCCGAGGGGCGGTTGGTGATCAGGCCCTCCAGGTTGACGAGCAGCGGCTGCCCCGTTCGGCCTGCGGGCTGCGCCTTGAGGTAGGCCCGCTCGAGGCGCCGGTAGTCGGCCTCCATCGCCACCGGCAGGCGCGCGCCGGTGGCACAGAGCCGGATGGTGGCGGCATCGGCCAGGTAGCGGAACATCCCCGCCAGATGCAGTCGGGGATCGATCGGCTGCGGGGTCGCCAGGCGCTTCAGCTGATCGGGCTGGCGGGAGCGAATCGGCTCGCCCTGCAGATCGAGCTTGGCCAGGGCGGCACCACCCTCAAGGGGCTGGAAAAAGAGCGGTGCTTCCCGACCACCCCGCAGCATCAAGCGGTTGCTGCCGGGCTCGATCCGCCAGCGGCCGATGTCATCGAAGCGGTTCGGGGCCGGCCGGTCCAGGAAGGTCTGGCGCAACTGGAAGCTGCCGTCAGCCGAGAGGTCCACCTGCCAGCGCGATGGGCCGCCTGCGAAGGCCAGATCGCCGCGCCAGCTGGCCGGCAGGCGGCCGAGCGCGAAGGGGGGCAGCGGCGGCCGGCCCGTTTGCACCGCAACCAACTTGAGGCTGAGCGGCTGGCTGGGGCCGCCATTCAGCACCGGCGTGAAGGTGTCGGTGGTGAACAGCAACCGCTCCCCCTCGCGCACCGTGGCCCGCACCGAGTAGCGCCCCGCAGGCGTCACATCGCCGTCGCGATACGGGATCGTGAAACGGAACGGCGGTTGCCCTGCAGGCTGCAGGCGCACGCGACCGAGCTCCCGGGCCGGAGCGTCGGCGATGGCGGTGTCGATCAGCACCGCCTCGAACACCGCATCGGGAGGCAGGGCGATGCGCTCCCGGTAGGTAGCGGCGCCGGCCAGGCTGCCGGCGCGGGCGGGAAGCGGCAGCGCCAGGGCCGCCAGAACTGTGGCGCTGGCGGTAGCGATGGCCAAGGCGATGGAGCGCAGAGTGTCCCTCTCGGTGAGATTCCCCAGATGGCTCGGCTTCCTCCGCCCATACGGCAAGGGCTCAGCCTTCACATTCTTATGGCGATTGTTGCATCCTATTTGGTTGATAGTCCATTACCAAAACGCGATACCACTTCTCACGCCAACAGCGCCACTTCGACGCAGAGCCCCGGGCCGAACGCCATCGCCAGGCACGGACCCGGGGCGCCACTGCGCCGCAAGCGCTCGAGGATGAACAACAGGGTCGGCGACGACATGTTGCCGCACTCCCTCAGCACCGATCGGGAGGGCTCGATCAGGTCGGGATCGAGCCCCAAGGTCTCGGTCACCGCCGAGAGGATGCGGGGGCCACCAGGATGCACGGCCCAGCAGCCGATCGATTCGAGCGTCAGGTGATGGTCCGCCAACCACCCCTCCAGCCAGGGCCTCAGATGGGCCGCGATCAGATCGGGAACCTGGGGGGACAGGCCCATCACGAAGCCGTGATCCTCAATCGCCCACGTCATGGCCTCGGCGCTGCCGGGGACCAGATAGGAGCCACTGGCGATCCATCGCCGCAGCCCCGGAGATGATTCCACCGCCGCCGCAGGCCCTTCCCCGGAGGCCACCAGAGCGGCGGCGCCGTCGGCGAACAGGGCATTGGCCACGATTCTTCCTCCCTCCCAGCCGTACTGCAGGTGCAGGCTGCAGAGCTCGACGGCGCAGAGCAACACGCAGGCCCCGGGGTCGGCGCCGGTGAAGCCCGCCGCCACCCGCAGACCGTTGAGGGCAGCGTGGCAGCCCATGAACCCCACATGGGTGCGGGCCACGCTGGGGCGCAGCGGCAGGGCAGCCATCAGGGCCAGATCGACGCCGGGCGCATGGAAGCCGGTGCAGGAGACCGTGACCAGGTGCGTGATGCGTTCGGGGGGGAGCTGCGCCTGCTCCAGGGCAGCCCGCACGGCGCTTAGGGCGAGGGGCGGTGCATCCCGGCTATAGCGACGCATTCGCTCCCCGGTGCCGGGACTGGTGCTGCCAAAAAAGCTCGGAGCGTGGTCTGAATTCGTGTCGGCGAGGTTCTCCAACACGATGTGGCGCATCGCGACCCCGGAGCGACGATGGAGGGTCTCGATCAGCCGGCGCTTGGATGGGGAAGGTTCCTGCTCCGGCAGGGCCACCCGGGCCGCGACCGTGGCGGCATCGCCCTGGGCCAGGCGATGGGGGGGCAGGGCTGTGCCCAGGCCGTGAATCGTCAGGGACATGGCTCTGGGGTGATCCGTTGGCGATTGGCACCTTCGAGATGCTGAAGCAGGGGCGCCGTCAGGGCCGGCCAGCGCCCGGCCGCCACCAGCAGGGCTCGGCTCAGCCCCGGGCGCCGCAGGGCGAAGGCCAGCCCGTGGCAGAAGCGCTGGCGCCTGCCGATCGAGCTGGCATGGCGACGGGCCCATTCGCGCTCGAGGCCCTGATGCCATTCCTGTTGGCCCTGCAGCACCAGCGGTACCACCGCCAGTGCCCCCACCAGGGCCCAGCCCATGCCCTCGCCCGTAAACGGCTCGACGTAGCCGGCGGCATCCCCCAGCAGCAGCACCCGGTCGGCCGCCGGGGGGGTGGAGCGACGGGTGAGGGCTGGCGTGGCCCGCCAGGTGGCTGCGGCGGCTTCGGGCAGGGGAGCAAAGCCGGCCTCGGCCAGCACTTCGGCGGCGCTGGCCGCCGGCCCACCTGCTGCAATCAGGTGGGGGCGATCGAAGGCGGCCGCCAGGTTGAGAGCGCCCGCTTCGTTGCGCACCAATCCCACGTAGCCATGCCGGCCGATGGCCATGTGGATCGTGCCCCGGCCGTAGCCCATCACCCCAGCATCCAGCTCGCAGCCGGCGCCGATCCGGGCTCGGGGGCTGATCCGCGTTTCGATCGGCAGCTCCGAACCCAGACCAGGGCTGCCCAGACCCGAGGCCACCAGCACGACCCGGGCGCTGGTGATCTGGACATCGGCGCCGCAACGCAGCAGCACTTCCCGGCCGGCGGGGGAGCTCCCAGCCACGCTGGCCTCGCATGGCGACCGCAACACGGCGCCGGCAGCGATGGCGGCTTCGCACAGGGCCAGGTCGAGGCGGCCGCGAGAGAGCGAACGCCCCCCAGGCAAAGCGAGTTCAAGCTGATGCCCCCCTGCACCGAGATGGATCCGGTCCAGCGGAACCGCGCCGAGAGCATCGAGCAGATGGCCCAGTCCGGCCGTCTCCAGGGCCCTGAGGGCCACGCCATTGAGGCAGCTGCCGCAGATCTTCCAGCGGGGGAACGTCCGCTTTTCCACAAGGAGCACCCGCAGCTGGCGACGCGCCAACTGGTGGGCGGCCAGGGCGCCGGCGGGTCCGGCCCCGATCACGATCACGTCCCACTCCGGAGCCCTCATTGCGGCTGTGGCGAACGGCGCCAACGCAGCAGGTAGCGCTCCGGCCAGCTGCGCCGAAGCTCAGCCCCTTCCAGGCCGGCCCGGGTCGCCAAAGCCCGCACTTCCGACAACTGAAAGGCGCCCTGCACCGACACCGGACCATCGAAATGGACAATCGGGGAGCGACTCAGCAGCCGGCAGCCCGCCCAGGCCAAGCCGTAGCCCAGCGGACTGCGGATCAGGTCGTTGATCAACACCAGGCAGCGGCTGGCCCGCCCCATCCGCTGCAGGAGATCGACCGCCTGTTGTTCATCGAGATGGTGCAGAAACAGGCTGCAGAGGATCACGTCGTAGTCCTCGGGGAGGGGATCGTTGAGGGCATCGGCCTGGAAGAAACGGGTGCCCAGGCCCCGCTCTTCGGCGCTGCGGGTCGCGATGGCCACCGCCTGCGGGCTGAGGTCGCAGCCGTCAACCTGCACGGCGAGCCCCTCTCGGCGAGCCCGTTCCGCCAGGGCGGTGGTGTTGTCCCCACCACCGCAGGCCAGATCGAGAACCCGCAGCGGGCGGCCACCGCGCTCCCGGGCCAGGGAGCGGATCGGAGCGAACATGGACCCGACAGCTCCGCTGAAGGCGTTGATCCTGCGCAGACCCTGCAGGGCCTGGCTGTGGGCGAGCGGATCGAGGCCGGGCTGGTCCATCCACTCGGGTTGCCTGTGCCGCTGGACCAGGGATGGGAGAAGCATCACAAGGATGGGAGTAGCTACAAACGAGGAAGCGGTGGATTGGCCTGCTGACGTTGCAGACGAAGAGGTTGAGCAAGTCCGAAGGCCGAGCGATGACGCTAATGGGCTCGGGGAAGGTGTGGGAAAACCATGGCGGCGGCATGGTTACTGCTGCAGATCCGATGGCGTCCAGCGTCATGGACGCAGCTGCACCCCTGGAGCTGCTGCAGCTGTGCGGCCAGGGCGTCGCCCGCATTCATGGATTCAGGCACTCCTCCGCCCAGCCGCTCTCCCTTCGCCAACGCCGGCGACGGTGGGGATGACCCGTGAGCTCCAGCAGTTCCACCTGCGCCAGCGCAATGCGCAGCAGCAGGAAGTGATCCGGCAGCGGCGATCCATCGGGAAGCTGCTCGGGGAAGGCTGCCTCAGGGTCGAAGGGCTCCCCGGGCGGGGGCCATCCCCACAGGGCGCGCCCCCCGGGCGAGAGCATCTGCCAGTGGCGTTCGCGCTCCCTCTGCTCCTGTTCAGGCGCCAAGGTCTGCAGACTGCCCCGGAGGCGGAACTGCGAGCGGGCACGGGGCAGCAACCAACACACTTCCACGGCTGGTTGGTGGACCAGCTCGGCGGGCTTGGCGCTGCGGCCATCAGTGAGCAGATCCAACGCTGTGGACCCAGCCCAGCCCCGGAACACCAGGGTGCGCACGCGTGGCGTGCCATCGGCCGCCAGCGTGGCCAGCTGCAGCCAGCGGGCCTGGGGCGAGCGCCCTTCACGCGCCCGCGCGCTCCTGAGAAGCGGGCGCCAAGGCGGAAGCGCATCAGGCACGTTCATCAGGTTCCCGCGGTTCCAGTTGTCGCGGTTCCGGTCATCACGGTTCAGGTTGTCACGGTTCCCGTTGGCCATGCGATCGCGGGCTGCGGCGTGGTTGACGCTGGCCATCCGGTCCCGCAGGGCTTGGCGGTTCGAGCGATGGTTCAGTTTTCTATGCCATTACGCCTCGCTTTTCCCCGGATCAAACGCTTGGCTCGATCTTGGACAAGCGACAACAACTCTCTGCCGCTAAGGACTTGCTTCAGCGAGGACATCATTTGATTGCGGTCGAGATATTCGAGACATGTAGTGGTGCTTGCGATGGCTGAGGGGCTTGGGGTTTCGATGTTGCTTGCGTGGATGTCTTTCCACCCAAGACCTGCAAAGGCCAAGAGTTTGAAGAAATTCACAGTGTTCATCCACTCACCGTGAATGTCATTGCCAAACGGACCTGCAGAATGGAAGGGGAAGGAATATTTTGCTCCTGTATCAATGGTAAAGTCTGCGTAGTCTCGGGGGACAAAATAACCGTCCACGAGCTTAAATGCCTTGTAGCCTCCCTCTTGGGCTAGGGTTAAAAATACATCGAGACTGTGTGCTTCAGCTGAAATGTAAGGTGGGTAAATCCCGCCTCGAAAAAGAGCTTGCAATAGGGGTGCATCATAGTGCTCAATATCTATTTTTACATAATGGGGGGCTCCGTGGGCTTGAATGATGCTCTGAATCGATTTGGAGGGAAGTCTTGTTTTGGTGTACTGGTCAAGAACATCATTGCCTGGCACTCCAATTTGGCTTTGTACGTGATAGGTGTCATGAACGTAAAAATCCACGCTGCCGAGGCCCTCGTCTGCAGTTACAACGCAGCTCTCGAGGAAGAGTCTTCCCCGCTGAATCTCATTGGCAAACCTCTGTTTGATACCTTCGCAGAGAACTGGATTGGCCTCAACAGCAACAACGATGTCACCTTTGATTAAGTAATAGGGAATATCGTCACCATTATTGGAGCCTACGTCGTAGATAATCTTTGTCACATCTGGAATGTCGGTCTGGGTGGAACTTTATGTCAGATCCGAATCAGCAGCCCGTCTGTCGACTGCATTGCCGCCATTGCCGCCCCCAGTCGTGAGCGGGTCGGCTACGGCCTGCCGCTGATGATCAACGAGCCCGCCTACGCCGACAGCCAGCTGGCCGGCAAGCGGGTCGATATGCTCGTCAAGGTCAAAGCCCATGCTCTCGGCCGCGTCCGCCCGATCCCATCCGAGGCCGGCGCCCCGGCGTGAGCTTTCGGGTGGACTGAGGGTCGCGCGCCAGTCCTGGAGGGAAAGGTTCGCCACTAATCACCCATGCCGAACAGGTGGCCAGGGTCGCAGCGGTCGCGGGTCACGGGCGGGGGGGCGGTGTTGGCGGTCATGGCGGCGGCTGGCCAGTGCCTGCTTTTGCTGATGGCGGAGTCTGCCGGTGGCAGGTCTGCTCTGGAGTTACACCACGCGGCGGTCCGCTGTCCTCTGGTCGTCACAAGCATCGCGATTGTGGTTGTTGCCGGCGTTGGTTTCGAAGATCTGCTGTTCCTCCACGAGCAGGTCGCTGGAGGGGAAGACCTCCACCAGTTCCGTGCCGCCGATGCCGTGACTCCAGATCTCAACGTCGCTGTTGGCCGGGCAGCTGAAGAGCCAGTCCTCGAAGGGGAAGATCACTTTTTCGTGGAAAAAACGCTCCGGTCCCACGCAGCGCAGGATCACCATCCGTTCATGGAGGTTGCGGTAATGGCAGGAGGGTTGGGCGGAGTCCATGCGAACCGGAACTGAATCTGGATCTGGGGTTCAGCTTCGTTGCCCCGGCCCTAATGCTTTGTGTCGACAACAACCGTCGTGGCAGCGGTCGCTGCAGCACATTCGCAACGCCCCGAGGAGCCCGCCCCGAGGAGCCCGCCTCGTGGAGCCCGCCTCGAGGAGCCTGTGGCTAGCAACGGCCCTTTGATGAAGGCCCCCACAGAGGCCGCAATCTTCCGT
>Ga0209401_1000632_pt1 | contig 23693 bp, 35 predicted proteins | sample M_140807_MF_Meta_FD_187318 | JGI IMG/M metagenome (GOLD analysis project Ga0209401, IMG submission 187318) | Freshwater microbial communities from Lake Montjoie, Canada to study carbon cycling - M_140807_MF_MetaG (SPAdes) (version 2) | ecosystem: Environmental > Aquatic > Freshwater > Lake... | reverse complement strand
TGCATGGGTTCCGGCTACAAGGTGGTGCGGAATTTGCCAGCGTCCTACATCCCGTTCGTGGACTTCCCCTGCGACCCCGAGCCACACACCAGCCCCATCGAGGCGATGTCCATTTTCGACATCACCCACGACATCCAGGAAATCAAGTCCGAAATCCTGCGCAACACGCTGGACTCCTTGGCGCAGTCCATCCACCCACGCACTGCGGTGGTCGAGGGCCAAGTCAACATGGACGACGTGCTGAACAACGAGACCGGAGCCATCATCCGTATGCGTGCCCCTGGCATGGTGCAGCCATTCTCTAGCCCGTTTGTCGGCCAGGCCGCGTTCCCCATGCTGGACTACATCGACCAGATCAAGGAAGACCGCACCGGAATGAGCAAGGCGGCGATGGGTCTGAACGCCGACGCCTTGCAGTCCAGCACCAAGGCTGCAGTGGCCGCCACCATCAGCGCGTCGCAGGGCCGCATCGAACTCACGGCGCGGATGATGGCCGAGGGCATGAAAAAATTATTCAAAGGCATCCTGTTCTTGATGGTGACGCACCAGGACAAGCCCCGCATGATTCGCCTGCGCGACCAGTTTGTGGAGATCGACCCGCGCGCCTGGAACGCCAACATGGATGTGAGCATCAACATCGGTTTAGGCAACGGCGACACCAACGAGCGCCTACAGGCTCTGATGATGATTAGCGCCAAGCAGCAGGAGGCGCTGACCCAGCTCGGTCCACAGAACCCGCTGGTAAGCCCGTCTATGTACGCCAGCACTCTGCGCAAAATTGTGGAACTTAGCGGATTCAAGGACTCCAGCCAGTTCTTTAACGACATCCCCGCCGACTACCAGCCGCCACCAGCGCCAGCACCCAAGCCGACACCAGAAGAAGTGTTGGCCGAGGTCCAGGCCAAGTCCATTGAGGCCGACATCCAGAAGAAGGCCGCCGAGTTGGAACTCAAGCGCGAGCAGATGATTCGTGATGATGACTTCCGGCGCGACCAACTGGCGCAGGATGGACTACTAAAGAAATACGAAATTGAGTTAAAGTACAACGCACAAATTAGCAACGCTGAGATTCAAGCTGTCACCAGCATGAATCGAGAGGCAACCATCAACCAACCTGGAATGGCATGACAGAACAAGTAATCCGCGCTGGCCGCAAGGCACAGGAACTCTTAGAGAACGAGACATTCAACATGGCACTGACCAAGGTTGAAAACGATCAACTCTGGGTTTTTAAGAGCAGCAAACCCGAAGAGACAGCAAAACGCGAGATGGCCTGGTCCATGATTAAGGCGATAGACAGCCTCAAGATTGAACTGACCAAGACCATCGACAACGCAAAAGTGGCGCAGCGTGCGGCAGAACGGGTTAACAAATGACAGAATCACTCAATATGGACGCAGCAGTCCAGGCACTCACGGCGATACTTCCGGAAGACGGAGAAAAGTTACCCGACGAGGCGTTAGCTCAGGAAACTGAGGCGGCGGTGGATGAGGAATTGTCCGGTGATGCAGACGCATCGGACGATGAAACACCTACCGAACAGTCAGAGGAAGATGAGGAATCAGAGGAGAACGAAGAGCCGCAGACTTTCACCGTCAAAGTAGATGGCAAGGAAGTTACTGTAACGCTTGACGAACTCCAGCAAGGTTACTCACGCACTCAAGACTACACGCGGAAGACCCAGCAAATTGCCGAGGTGCGCAAGCAAGTCGAGCAAGAGAGCCAGGCCATCCGCGCCGAGCGTGCGCAGTACGCTCAATTGTTAGGAGCATTGGAGCAACAGGTTCAGCAGGCGGCAGAGCCTCAGATCGATTGGGACCGCCTCTACCAAGAGGACCCCATCGAGTGGGTGAGGCAGAAAGAGTTAGTGCGTGAGAACCAGACTAAGTACGCGGCTATTCAGAGCGAACAGCAGCGACTTGCAGAAATCTCACGCCAGGAACAGGCGCAGTCTATGCAGGCGTTTCTTGCCACAGAGCAGGAAAGATTGATGGAAGTCCTACCCGAGTGGAAGGACCCAGCAAAGGCCAAGGCAGAGAAAGCGCTACTCATTGAATTCGGACAGAAAGCCGGATTCCAGCCTGATGAACTGAAGAACATTTTTGATCACCGCGTCGTGAACGTGCTGCGTAAAGCGGCACTCTACGAACAGATGATGTCCAAGCGGGGCAACATCAAGCCGGTGACCAACAATGGCCCAAGACCAGCCAAGCCAGGTGCAGCGGGTCGAGTCTCTACGACAAGCGAGTCAACGCGTGCAAAACAACGTCTTGCAAAAACTGGCCGCGTCCAAGACGCCGTCTCCGCAATTGAACTTTTATTAAAGTGAGTACATCATGGCAATCGTAACCAATACTTTCACCACCTTTGACGCCAAAGGTATCCGTGAAGACCTGTCCAACATCATCACCAATATCGCACCCGAAGAAACTCCTTACATGAGCAACATCGGGCGTGAGTCAATCAGCAATTCGCTGTTTGAATTCCAAAGCGATACCCTGGCAGCAGCTGCGGCCAACAAGCAGATTGAGGGTGACGATGTCGCCTCTTTTGACGCTGTTACCGCAACCGTTCGCCTGCAAAACTACGCTCAGATTTCGCGCAAAACCATCATCTTGTCCGCTACTGAAGAGGTGGTTAACAAGGCTGGCCGTCGCAGCGAACTGGCTTACCAGATCGCCAAGCGTAGCGCCGAACTGAAACGCGACCAAGAGTTCACCATGCTGAACGGCGCTGTGGCTGCTGCTGGTAGCACCAGCGTTGCACGCGGAACTGCATCTTTGGGCGCGTGGGTCAAGACCAACGTCGATATGCAAACCAACGGCACTAACCCGTCGTACACCACGCTGCCAAACAGCGCCCGTACTGACGGAACCGTTCGCACTTTCACTGAGACCATTCTCAAGAATGTGATTCAGCAAGTGTGGTCTGCTGGCGGCACTCCAAAGATCCTGATGACCGGACCTGTTAACAAGCAGCGCGTCAGCGGTTTCTCTGGTATCGCCTCCAGCCGTTTCAACATCAACGGCGGTGAAAAGCCTGCGACTTTGATCGGCGCGGTTGATGTCTACGTTAGCGACTTTGGAAACGTCAGCGTTATCGCTAACCGTTTCCAGCGCGAGCGTGATGCTTGGGTGCTCGATCCCGAGTACGCCAAGATGGTTGTGCTGCGTCCTTACCAGCAAATTGAACTCGCTAAGACCGGCGACGCTGAGAAGCGTATGCTGTTGGTCGAGTGGGGTCACAAGGTGCTGGCAGAAAATGCCCACGGCCTGGCTGCTGACCTGATTACTTCGTAATCAACCTAAAGGGATCAGGGAAACCTGGTCCCTTTTTTAACGCATGAACAATCAAATATTTGACGAAAACAAGGAAGCGGGTATCACCCGTTTTTGGCATTACAACGATGAAACCGGCCAGGCAACGATTCAGACTCAGCAGGATGTCACAGCAGTCGTTGAAGCAAACAAGGCAGATTTCAACAAGGTAAACGAGCGCGCAAACTGGAGGGGCGAGTGGCATCACGTCGCCAGCATTCCGGAGGGCGTCTACTACAAACTCAAGGCCGAGGGCAAGCTGGACGATCAGGCGTACATGAAACGCTGGCTCAATGACCCCGACAACCGATTTTTTAGAACGAGACCTGGACAAATATGAACAACTACATTGCAGTCTGCACCCCAGCGCGTGACATGGTCCACGCCAATTTCACCTATTGCCTGGTGAATATGGTCTGCTACCACACGCTCAACACGACAGACGCAGTGTCTCTCAAGATCATGCAGGGCACGCTGATCCAAAACCAGCGTGCTGACCTAGCGCTAGATGCGATGCGCGAAGGCTGCACCCACATCCTGTTCATCGACTCAGACATGACGTTCCCGCAGGACATGGTCGAGCGCCTGCTAAAACATGACCTGGACATCGTGGCAACAAACTGCGCTCGGCGTAGAATTCCAACAGGCCCGACTGCCCAAAAATACGGGCCAGATGGCGAGCGCGAATTGGTCTACACGATGCCCGAATCCACCGGCATTGAGGAAGTTGGCAGCATCGGAATGGGCGTGATGCTAATCAAGCGCAACGTCTTTGAGAAGCTGACAGAGCCGTGGTTCGAAACTCCCTGGCGCACCGACAAGCGCGGCTACATCGGTGAGGACATCTTCTTCTGCCGGAAGGCGCAGGCGGCAGGGTATAAAATCTACATAGACCACGACGTGAGCAAAGAGATCGGCCATATCGGGACTTTTGAGTTCAAGCACGATCACACCTGGATGATGCGCGACATCGAAAAGGAAAAGGCAGAAAATGGCACTTAGCACCTACGCTGAACTGAAAGCCTCGGTGGCCGACTGGCTCAACCGTAGCGATCTCACGTCTGCCATCACCGACTTTGTCTCTCTCGCGGAATCACAGATGGAGCGCGATCTGCGCACCAGGCAGATGATTGTCAGAGCCAACGCCACTGTAAACACCGAGTACAGCGCACTGCCTGATGACTACCTGGAGGCTAAGTCGTTCAAGCTGACCGGTACGAACCCCATCTCCCCGCTGGTATTTCAAAGCATCAACGCGATGGATGACTTGCAAGTCAGCTACACGGCCAGCGGCCAGCCTAAGTATTTTTGCGTGATTGGTGGACAGATTCGCGTCCTACCAGTACCCGACACATCCTACGTCTCCGAGTTGATCTACTACGCGAAACTCAGCAAGCTATCCAACTCAAACACGACCAACTGGCTGCTGACTCTTTCGCCCGACGTTTACCTTTATGGTTCGCTGCTTCAGGCCGCGCCGTACCTCCAAGATGATGCGAGAATCCAGGTATGGGCTGGGCTGTATCAGAAGGGAATCGACGCACTTAACCTGTCTGATGAACGCGGATCCATGACGGGCGGCGCTCTGATGGCAAGAGCAAGGACATTCGGATGATAGTTACCACGACAAAGGGTGAGATGGATGACTCGCTGCTGGAAAAGCGCGAGGGTTCAGACGAGACTGACAACGAAACAATTTCGTTCACCGAATACTGGTTAGATGGTGAAATGGTGCATCGGTCTGTCCATGTTGTGCTGAAGCGCAATGTGTTCAGCGAGGGCATAACTCAAATGATTGGATAAGACATGGCTAACACGCAAGCAATGTGTACATCGTTCAAGGTTGACTTGCTCAACGCTGTTCACGCATTTAATGGAACCGGAGTGCCAGCCCACACCGCATCTACCGCCGACACTTTCAAGGCCGCGCTGTACCTGGCAAGCGCCACCGTTAACGCATCCACAACCGCCTACAGCAGCACCAACGAGGTATCCGGTACTGGTTATACCGCGGGAGGCGTAACAGTCACCTTTGGCACTGCACCGTCCTCCACAAGCACCACGGCGTTTATCACGCCCAGCGCGTCCATTACGTTCAGCGCAGTCACGCTATCCACGGCGTTTGACGCGGTCCTGATCTACAACTCGACCCAGAGCAACAAGGCGGTGAGCGTCCACACATTTGGATCGCAGACTGTTACCGCTGGTACGTTCACTCTGACTATGCCAACCAACGACTCCAGCACCGGCCTGATCCGGCTGGCATAACTGAAGGAGCAGCGCCGTGGCTGCATACGGTACAGGCTACTACGGCATTGGTGTCTATGGCATAGGCAATGTTGTCATCTCTGGCAACGCCTCCACGCTTGCCATCGGGACACTGCTGGGTGATGTTTCAATCCAAGAGGATGGGACGATTGGAACCGGCAACGTCGGCACTGTAGGGATAACGTATTCAGTCTCCATCACCGGCAACGCATCTACGGCATCTATTGGCACTGTAGCGCCAAGCACTACGGCATCATCCACGGGTAATTCGGCCACTTTGTCAATTGGTAGCGTCACTCAGAGCGCGGCCATAGACGCAACTGGTAACAGCGCGACACTTTCACCAGGCACTGTCACTAGCAGCAGAAGTCTGGCCGTAACTGGCAATGCGTCCACCGGATCGGTTGGAACTGTACTTGCCGATGTCATATCGTTCCAGGCCATCACCGGAGTCAGCGGAACTGGATCGGTTGGCACTGTTTCAAATGTCACATCAATTGAGATAATTGGGAACGGCGCAACTGGTGCTGTTGGGACAGTGATTGGATTCGGATGGGGCGCGATACCTGACACCTCCGAATCATGGGGTGCGATACCCGATACATCGGAGACGTGGACGGCTATTGCCGACACATCCGAGACCTGGACGCCGGTATCTGACACCAGTGAAACATGGGCAGATATATCCGATAATGCAACAACGTGGCAAGAAGCCGCATAGAGGTACATCATGGCTGATACGACAACGACAAACCTACTTCTTACCAAGCCCGAGGTAGGTGCATCCACCGACACCTGGGGCACAAAGATCAACACCGACCTGGACTCGGTTGACGCGGTGTTTGCTGCGGCTGGTAATGGAACCAGCGTCGGTCTCAATGTTGGATCTGGCAAGACGATTACGCTTGCTGGTACGACTAAGTTCGCAGGCTCTACGTCAGGCACTACTACGTTGCAGGCAACTGCGGTTGCTGGAACTACAACTCTTACGTTGCCAGCGGCTACAGATACCTTGGTTGGTCGGGCCACTACAGATACGCTGACTAACAAGACGCTGACAACGCCAACAATCAGCCAACTGACTTCTGCGGCAGCTACCGCACTCACGTTGCAAAGCGCAGGAACTACGGCGGTTACTGTAGACACAAGCCAAAACGTGGGAGTTGGCACTACTTCTCCCGTAGCGCAACTAGCCGTTTCTGGAGTTGGTCAAACGACTGCGGCAATGTCCACATCAACAGGATTGGGTGGAACTTTATATGTCAGAGATGGGTCTGGCGGAGCAGGGAATGGCGGTGCTGTCATGTTTGGAGCAACTCAAGGTGCTTGGGCCGCAATAAAAAGTCTTTTAACAGATGGTTCAAATAATACACTTGGAGCATTAGCATTTTCAACTCGCAATGCTAGTGCAGATACTACTTTAACTGAACGGATGCGTATCGATGCCGGCGGCAGCGTGGGGATTGGCACAAGTTCGCCAACAACATATGGCTCTGCTCAGAAAACATTTGCAGTACAAGGTTCAAGTGGTACTGTTGCTGGATACATTGCGGCTGTCTCATCAGATGCAACAAGGTCAATTAGCTTGTATTCTGGCCTGACTTCGGCTGATAACCCATCAATCATTTATACAGGTGATTTAAGATTTGGTTCGGCTACATCAACCAATGGTGTTACGGGCTACTCAGAACGGATGCGTCTCGACTCCAGCGGCAACGTGGGGATTGGTACTTCTTCACCGGGATACAAGTTGGATGTGCAAAGTAGCGCATCTACTGGTGCGCCATTGCTGGCAAACTTCCAAGCTGCTGGCGGCGATGTCCAGCTATATGTGCAAAACGGTACTGTTAAAACTCAAGTAAATGCAGACGCAACAAGTAGCGCGTCTATCATTGGTTCGTTTAGCGCACATCCGCTTGTTATCCGAACATCCAACACAGAACGGATGCGTATTGCTACCAACGGCATTGTCACCATGAATGCATACGGTGCGGGTGCAGCAACATTTTCAGCGGCTGGCGTTATATCTTCTGTTTCTGATGAAACATGGAAAATTAAAGACGGTGTGCCTATTGACCCTGATTTAATGCTTAACAAGTTGCAGCCTGGATATTGGTACTACAACAATGAAAAGAAAGACACTTTTGGAACTGATAGGCAGCTAGGTTTTTACGCTCAAAACGTAAACGCTGCCATTGGCCCAGAAGCTGCGCCAGTTCCAGAAGAAGGAAAACCTTGGGGCTACTATGACCGTTCTGTCTTAGCTGTAACTGTTATGTCCTTACAAAAAGCACTGGCAACTATCGAATCCCTGACCGCCCGTATTGCGGCGCTTGAATCTAAATAAGGACTGCCATGACCACAACTTGGAACATTGTACAAACTGACTACTTGGTAGCAGACGGATTTATCACCACCGCGCACTGGACAGCAACCGCTGTTGATGGAGCATACACCGCTGGCGCTTATGGCACTTGCGGTTTTGCGGCTGCTACGCCATCCATTCCCTACGCCAGCGTGACTCAGCAGGAAGTGCTGAACTGGTGCTGGGCCAACGGCGTGGACAAGACTGCTGTTGAAATTGGCCTTGCTGCACAAATTGGGCTGCTAAAAACCCCTGTAATTGCCGCTGGCGTACCCTGGAGCGCATAAATGGAATTCCAGCCTTTATTCAACTTCGTGGGTGGCGCAATCCTGGTCGCTGTTGGATGGTGGTGCAAGGAAATATGGAATTCTGTGAAGTCTCTAAAAGAAGACATCCAGGCAATTCAAGTTGACTTGCCAAAGAACTACGTTACCAAGAAAGACATTGAGAATCGGTTTGACAGGATCGACGCGACCCTAGAGCGATTGTTCGACCGGCTGGACTCCAAGGTAGACAAGTGATTTCTCTGCTTGCATCAGCGGAAAGCCCGTGGCCTGGCACTGAGACAAAGACGGTTTTGGTTTGTCGTATCCCTAAGAAAGATGAGGACAAGACGATGGGCGCAAATGAATTTATGGACAAAGACGGACGCATCTGCCGCTGGGTAGTTGTGAACAAGAAATGATTGATCCGTTTACGGCCTTTGCTATTGCCCAGGGTGCGGTGGCAGGCATAAAAAAGCGGTAGCCCTTGGTAAAGATATACACGGCCTATACAAAGAATTCAGCAGTTTCTATCAAGCGGCAGACACGGTACACCTAGCAAGCAGCAAGGCCAGGATTGCGTCAATAGGAAAGACGAATGCACAGATCAGTTCTGAGGCTCTCCAGATTGCACTGGCGTCAAAGGCACTGAGAGAGCATGAGAAGGAGCTGAAAGACATCCTTTTCTATAGTGGCAATGCGCCAGTGTGGGAAGAGATGATGGCAGAGCGCACCAGGATGATTAAGGAGCGCAACACACTTGAAAGAGAAGAGTCAGAGAGAAAGCAGAAGGACAAGGAAGCGAAAGTGGCAATCATTATGAACACACTCTGGATCTCCGGCGCATCCGCTATCGTTGTCCCACTGGTGAGCATCACGTTTAACGTAATTATGAACAGGGGTTTCTGATGATTCCAATACTCGGCGCACTACTCGGCACTCTTGCGGAAAGCGGCCTGGGGCTGCTATCTAGCGCCATTCAGGCCAAAGGCAAAGAGGTGGTCGAGAACACTCTTGGCGTGAAGATCCCCGATAACCCAACACCGGCTGATGTCGAGAAGCTGCGCGAGTTGCAGTACGACCACGAAGAGCGCCTGATTGAGCTGGGCATCGAGAAGGCCAAGCTGGAGATGGCTGAACTGGAGCTGTACGCAAAAGCGGCACAGGCTGACGCCAACAACATCACAGACCGCTGGAAAGCTGATATGTCTAGCGACTCATGGCTGTCAAAAAACATCCGGCCAATGTCGCTAATTGCCATCTTTTGCGGCTATTTCCTGTTTGCCATGATGTCTGCCTTTGGATACAACGCCAATGAGTCCTATGTGACCTTGCTGGGTAATTGGGGAATGCTGATTATGGGTGCGTACTTTGGTGGACGTACCGTCGAGAAGCTGGCAGAAATGAGGAGTAACAAATGAGCATCTTCATCCCCGTACTCTACATCTGCATGAACGGACACTGCGAGTTCTTTCAGCAGCACGCGTATTACACTGACCGGCAGAAATGCATCGAAGTTGTTGTGGCAAAGCAAGGAGAATTCGCCAAGATGGGCGCGGTAGTGGATTCCACTTGCATTGAGCTAGTTGTCCAAAAAAGGGGTTTGTATGAGTCTTAGTCGAGAACAAGCGGCTTTCCTGCTGGATTTCTGCAAGTTGGTGCAGTACGCCACCGACCAGGGTTTTCTAGTCACTGGCGGCGAGTTGGCGCGTACACCAGAGCAGCAGGCCATCTACTTCAAGACTGGCCGGTCAAAGACTATGAACAGCATCCACCTCAAGCGTTGCGCCGCCGACCTCAACTTTTTCAAGGATGGGAAGATTATCTGGGACAAGGGTATCCTGGCTCCTCTAGGCGCGTATTGGGAGAGCCTGCACCCGAAGAATCGCTGGGGTGGTAACTTCAAGAGTTTGGTGGACTGCCCACACTTTGAACGGAACGTATGAGCGACTACAGCGGCCAGATCACAACGCCAGCGCAGCCGAATCTCGGCAACCCTGGTGAGGTGTATGACCGCCTGTTTTTCAGTCAAACATTCAGCAACATCGGGAACTATGCAGGCCGCGTCACAAACGCTCTGGCAGCGTTATTCGGACCGCGTGGAGGCAAGTACCTCAACGCACCTTATGGAGCGTTCCAGGACTCCACAGACCAGGTCGCGGCTAACACCACCACGGCCTACGCCGTCACCTTTAACACAACCGACTTCAACAACGGTGTCACTCTCTCAAACTCATCCAGGCTGAACGTATCGCAGTCGGGCATATACAACGTCCAGTTTTCCATCCAGTTTACGAACACGACAAATTCATCCCAAGACGTTGACGTTTGGTTCAGAAAGAATGGGACAAACATTGACAAGTCGAACTCAAGGTTTGGGTTTGCACCCAGAAAAGGCGCCAACGATCCGTTTCACACAATTGCAGCAATAAACTATTTTGTAAGCCTTAACGCAAACGACTATGTGGAGATCATGTGGCGGCCTACTGATGTCGGAGTGTCGATTGAGCAGTATCCGGCAGGCACTTCCCCAACCAGGCCAGCAGTACCGTCGGCCATCGTTACACTGTCGTTTGTCTCCAACCTATCGGTGTAATCATGGCACTCATCCCCTTAAAAATTCCACCAGGCGTCTACCGCAACGGCACTGAATATCAGTCGGCTGGCCGCTGGTACGACTCCAACCTAGTTCGCTGGTTTGAGAATACCCTGCGACCCATTGGAGGATGGAGGAGAAAATCCCAGTCTGCTATGACGGGTAAGTGCAGAGGCATCATCACCTGGCGAGATAACAGCGCAACCCGCTGGGCTGCAGCCGGTACTCAGTCCAAGCTGTACGCGATGGATGTCGGTGGTACGCTGAAGGACATAACACCTACTGGATTTACAACTGGATCGGCTGATGCGACTGCTACAACCGGATACGGCTATTACACCTATGGAAGTCTGTCCTATGGCACTGCGCGTCCAGATGTTGGATCAGTACCGGCCACTACCTGGAGCCTAGACACCTGGGGCGAGTACCTGGTGGCGTGCAGCAGCACCGACGGCAAGATTTACGAGTGGCAGTTAGGGTTCACGACTCCTACCCTTGCGGCTGCAATCACCAACGCACCGACAAGTTGTGCGGCGGTAATGGTCACCAGTGAGCGCATCATGTTTGCTTTGGGAGCGTCGGGCAACCCGCGCTTAGTGAAGTGGTCGGACCAGGAGAACAACACGCTTTGGACGGCGGCAGCCAACAACCAGGCTGGTGACTTTGAACTAGCAACGCCAGGGTCTCTGAAGTGCGGCAAGCGCGTGCGAGGTGTAAACCTTATATTGACAGATGTGGACGCGCACGTTGCCAGCTACATCGGCTTGCCCTACGTCTACAGTTTTGAGAAGGTGGGAAGCGGGTGCGGCGTCATATCAGCGCAGGCAGTGGCGGCCATTGACACTTCCGCGATGTGGATGTCTAAATCAGGCTTCTGGTCATACGATGGTTACGTCAAGCCCATGACTTGTGATGTCGGAGACTACGTCTTCAACAACATGAATCTGAATCAGGCGTCCAAGGTGTACGCCGTCCACAATTCAGCATTTGGTGAGGTGACCTGGTTTTACCCGTCGTTGTCATCAAATGAGAATGATTCTTATGTAACCTACAGCTACCGTGAGGGGCATTGGGCTATCGGTATGTTGGCTCGCACCGCTGGAACAGACCGAGGCGTCTTTGTTAATCCTATGATGGTTGGAACTGACGGGTACATCTACGACCACGAGGTGGGATTTACCTACGACTCAGTCTCTCCCTACGCGCAGTCAGGCCCGATTGAACTCGGTAACGGGGACAACGTGATGGCCGTGAGATCGGTTATTCCTGACGAGCAAAGTTTGGGTGAGGTCGCCATCTCTTTCACGGCCAGGATGTATCCGACATCGACAGAGACAAGTTATGGCCCGTTCAGCGCCAAGCAGCCAACCGACGCCAGGTTCTCGGGTCGGTCAGTCAAGATGAAGGTGACCGGAAATGTGCTGGACGATTGGCGGGTCGGCGTGATGCGGCTGGAGGCTACGTCGGCAGGGAAACGGTAATGGAGGATTTCTGGCGTCTGGCACAACACATCGAAGCGGCCTTAGAATACTCGGAAGGCACTCACACTCTTCAAGATGTTGCGCAGGGTGTAGAGGTAGGACGGTTCCAGCTATGGGCTGGGACAAATAGCGCAGTTATCACTGAGATCATTGTCTATCCGCGACTCAAGAATTTGCACTATTTTCTTGCTGGCGGCGACCTAGATGAACTCAAGCTGATGCGACCACACATCGAGTCTTGGGGAAAGCAGAATGGTTGCACGCGAGTTACCTTGGCTGGCCGTAAGGGTTGGGCAAGGACATTTTTAGCAGATGAGGGATATGAACCTAAGTGGCATATTCTGAGCAAGGAGTTGTGATATGAGTCTAGGTGGTAGAGATATATCCACACAAAATGTTGTGTATGGTCCTGATGGAACGGAATATGGAAATCCTGCCATAGCTAGAGCCGCTGGCGTAGAAAACCCACTAAACCAGCCCCCTGTTGGAGTTCCAGTTATCCCGCTTGGTCGGGCAGCTACACCACGAAATCCGGCCCGATCACCATCAGATTTTGAAGGTTCGTTGCTGGGTCCAGATTTGTTCGAGTCGAGGATACAATCAGCGCCTCAGCCAATTGCACCTGTAATTCAGCCTTACACGCCAGCGCCTCAGCCAATTGCACCTGTAATTCAGCCTTACACGCCAGCGCCTCAGACAATTGCACCTGTAATTCAGCAATTTAACCCAATGGGTGAAGCATCTGCGGCGGTAATCACATATGGCCCAGATGGACGCGCATATGGCAGCCCTGCTGAAGCTAGAAACGCTGGTGTGAGTAATCCCACTATGTCGCCTCCTGCTGGAGTTCCAATTTCCTATCCTGGACGGCAACCTTACACGTCTGCACCAATGCCCTATATCCCAACGCCATCATCTGGTGGGCGTAACCGTTACGCTGAGATCATGTCTCAATTTGGACAGTCGCAGCCGTTTTCGTTCTTTGGTATGCCGCCCACCTACACCGGAGGCTTTACACCGTACCAGCGTTCAGCATCAGCACCAGCATTGCCAGTAGAAATCCCAACTACATCGACTACTGGCAGTGCCGGTGGTAATAATGCAAACAGAGAAGGCCCAAGCGCATTTTCTCAGATGACTCCAGCGGAGCGTGCTGCCTATTACGCTGCAAACCCAATTGAGGGAAGTCTTGCGTTGGGTGTTCAGGATTTATTTGGCAACATCACCCTAACGGGGCAGGCAACGAAGTATTTGGGTGCAGATAATTGGTACGACTCAAGGCTAGAAAAAATGGGTGTTAATCCAACCATTAGCTTGGAGAATCAAAATACGCTTGCTGGTGAGGCAATGCAAAGGGCATTAGATTCACAAGCTCAATCTCAGGCTTTGCAAGGTGCTATAGCAGCAGCAAATGCAAACACTGGTCTTGTAGCTAACCCTATGAGCCTTGACCCATCACAGAGGGTAGTTTCTACTCCAGTTGTCACTGCGCCACCCGTTGTGGCTCCAGCTATCACTGAAGGTTTATTGAGTACGCCAATCGTTGAGGCTCCAGTGCCAGTTGTTACTGCGCCACCCGTTGTGGCTCCAGCACCAGCCCCTGCACCAGTGCCAATGATGACTGTTAAAGAGACATGGAAAGGGGAAGATTCTCCGGACCCAGGACAAGGATGGACTCAGGAACGATACGGTGCAAGGGATGCAACTAGATGGGTTCGCGCAGTTCCTGTAGCCGTGTCTAGCTTTGTTGACAGTGAGGGAAATGTTGACTTTGGGGCACTTCAAAGAGCAGGATATTCCATATTAGGCATTGGCGGTGGGCAGGGTAGTTCTGGAGGCGGTTATACCGTCGGTGGGTACGCACCTGGTTCGCAAGCGGCAGCAGCAGCGGCATCTGGTCAGTTTGGAATGGGGCCAGGTACGCCAGGATTCAATAGTGGTGGCGCTGGCTTTGCCAAAGGCGGTCATGTTTCCATGCAGCGTTTGCAAGGCCCGAACCCCGCTGGTCCTGATGACGGCTATGCCGCGCTCAAGGATGGCGAGTACGTCATCAACGACAACGCGGTCAAGAAGTACGGTATCGAGTTGATGGAGGCCATTAACTCGGGCAAGATTTCAAAGGGCAAGCTACGCGGCTTGCTCGAAATGTAAGGAGAAACGATATGTCTAAAGGCGGCGCATCCGGTAGCACTACTGCAACCACATCAATCGACCCTGATCTGAAGGCGGCTTATCTAGCCAACATCGGCCAGGCCCAGAGCGTAGCCGGTGCGTTGCCGGTACGGCAATTTGCCGGTTTCAATCCTCTGTATACGGCGGGTGAGCAGCTAGTCACAAACGAGGCTCTGACCCCGTTTACTGGCGAGTCCATCCAGCAGTTTATGAACCCCTACGAGAACGAGGTGGTCCAGCGTTCACTGGCTGATGTAGGTGGCGCACTGGAGACTCAGCGACTGCGAGACAGGCAGGCGGCTACCGCTGCACGCGCATTCGGTGGATCTCGCCAGGGCGTGCAGGAGTCACTTACGAATGCCGCTGCACTGAAGCAGGCGGCTGATACCGCTGCTCAGTTGCGTGCATCTGGTTACGGCCAGGCTGCTCAGTTGGCGCAGTACGCCAAGGGCGCAAACATCTCAGGCGGCCAAGCTGTTTTGGGCCTGGGCGGTGCGCGTCAGGCGCTGGAGCAGGCTCAGTTGGACGCACTGCGCAACATTGGCGTGGAGAAGCTGGGGATTGCATCTGGTGGGCTTACAGCGTCGCTACCCAACCTCGGCATGACGCAAACGCAACCGTACTACCGGAACCAGACCGCTGGAGCGTTGGGCGGTGCTGCTGCTGGCTACCAGTTTGGTGGACCAATCGGTGCTGGCATCGGCGGTCTGCTTGGATACTTTGGATAAGGGGAACAGAATGGCAACACAATTTGACCCAACCCAATACTTTCTCGGTAGCGGACTCGGTGTAGGCAGATTCAACCAGCCGTATCGTCCCAAAATCCAGGACATTCTGGCGCGTATGAACCGACCCGAGATTACGGGTATGCCAGGGCAAGGCGTTTACATCGATCAGATGTCAGCCCCGCAATACGTTTCACGCACCGGACCTGACATTTTTTACCAAAAGCGACGTGACCCACTAGGGGCTAATCTGTATCCGAATGTGCCTGGTATGGGATTCACTCCTAGCGAGGGTCTTATATCTCCTCCAATGATGGATGAGCCGTTTTATCCATTGAGTACAGCAGAGGCTCAGGCAGCACCGCAAGCTGCGCCAATGCAAGAAGCGCCATTGCAGACATTTGAGGAGGCTTACCCTGACCTATCTAAGCAAGCTGGAGCTGCACCACGCCGCACACTCGGACTGCTGGGTGATATGTTTGGCGGTGCATCCGCGCTGGACGAGTACATGACGCCAGAGCAACGAGCGCAGCTACAGAACCAGGGCGTCATGGCAGCGGCCATGCAATTGCTTGCGGCATCAGGCCCAAGCCGGACACCTGTGGGACTCGGCCAGGCGCTTGGTGAGGCATATGGTGCTGGTCAGAAAGGCTACACGGCAGCGCAGCAGAATCTGCTTGCGAGCATGACGATGAAGCAGAAGATGGATGAGGCGAAGCGTCTAAAAGATATTCAAGCACGCATCAGTGGTGCATTAATTGGAGAAGGCGCTCCGGCTATGCCTGGTGCAGCCATTTCTCCAGAGCAGGCTATCAATGCACCAGGGTTACCCGCTGGCCCTACAGTGGCACGCGCTGCACTGATTGGTACTCCTGGTGCTGCTGCACCTATGAGTCAGGCAGATATATTGCACGATAGGTACATGAACGCGTCAAGCATTGCGGCTCAGTATGGTGATGCTGAAACAGCAAAAAAATACGCTGATTTGGCAAAGCAAATTCGCCCATTAGATGAGGTTGTTGGAGAGCCGTTCAGAGGTAGTGATGGAAACTTTTACTCACGTCTTAAGTCTGGCGGGACTAAGCCATTCAGTGGCGTATCTCCAATAGACAAGCCAGTTGGTGAACCGTTCAGAGGGAATGATGGCAGATATTACCAGCGTACCGAATCAGGCGGGACTGTATTGTTTAGCGAAGGAACGGTAACGCCAGCGGCTAAACCCATGGGCGCTCCCATCAAGGTGACAGATGTATCTGGCAAACAAGTGCTGGTTAACCAGATGGATGACGGCACATTCAAAACAGCTACAGGAATTGGACCAGCGCGTAATATGGTGCAAGTTGATGTCGGTGGCTCAATCAAATTTATTGACGAAGACAAACTTACACCTGGAACATCTTTCACCAAAGGACTGGCTCCGCAAATTGTTGGAAGCGCCGATACAGGGTTCTATGTGTATGGAGGCGGTGGAGGCGGTGGGACTACGGTAGGAGGCAAAGCGCCTGCTGTGGCTGGCGCTGCTGGTGCAGCACCTCCACCTGGTGGGCGTCAAGCTGCACCAGGGATGACTCAAATTATCCCTGGCACATCGTTCAAGAATGATGAGCAGTTGCGTGGTGAGTACACCAGAAACATGGAACCATTTGTAAAACTTGCCCAAGCATTTGAGAAGGTACAAGTTGCGGCTCTAAACCCATCAGGCGCTGGCGACATTTCGCTTATCTATGGATACATGAAGATCCTTGATCCTAACTCTACGGTTATGCAGGGAGAGCAAGCTACTGCGCAAAATGCTGGAAGCGTACCAGAGGCAATTCGGGCTAAGTACAACTCAATTATTGGCGGTGAAAAGTTAGACCCGAATGTGCGTGCTGATTTCTTAAATCAGGCAAGGCTCATAGTTGAGTCTCAACGGACAATGGCTAATGATGTAAGAGACCGTTACAGCGAACTTGCTCAATCATATGGCTTAAAACCAGAGCAAATTGTCTTTGACCCATTTAAGCGCATCAAAGCACCAGGCGAAGTTGTCAAGAGTGCGACTCCAATCAAGGCAAATGATTGGTGGAAAAAGTTTGATTTGCTACCGAAACCATAGGGGTAAAAAATGGCTGATATGACAAACCTTGAACGGGTACAAGAGAATGTGCGTAGGCTGCAAGCGCAGGGAGTTGATAACGCATCACTTGCTGAGTATTTGAAGACTGAGGGTTACACCCCGACTAGGTACGAAGAGGCGTCTAGGAAGATGAAGGACCTTGGCGGTCCTGCTGTCAATGCTGGCTTTGGTCGCTCATTGCTGCAAGGCTTGACGTTCAACACGGCAGATGAGATCGAAGCTGCAGCAAAAGCCATGATGAGTTCTGGCATGAGCGCATTTGACGCGCAGCAGACCCTGAGTGGGTTGGTCACTGGCGCAAAGCCTCAGTCGCAATATGAGAAAGAACTTGCAAGGGTTCGAGCAGGCATTAAAGCCTACGAGGAGCAGTATCCTGGACGGGCATTCACTGGTGAGTTAGTTGGTGGCCTGATTCCTACAGTGGCCGCGATTGCTGCTGCCCCGTTCACTGGTGGAGCCACTGCACCAGTCGCTGCATCCAACGTCGCTAGAACAGTCGCCGCGATACCAGGTCTTGGCCGTCAGATCATGACCGGAGCAAAGGTCGGTGCAACGACTGGCGCATTGTCAGGTGCTGGTGCGTCTGAGGGTGGACTAGGCAACCGCGCAATGGGCGCACTTGTTGGAGGCACTGTAGGCACAGTGCTGGGCGCAGGGTCACCAGTGGTGAGCAAGGCAGTGGTTGGAGGTGGAAGGGCTGGGTTGGAAGCCGCTGGCCTTATTACTCCGCAAACCGCTACCCAGAGAGCGCAGGAGTTGCTAGCTAAGAAGTTGGCACAGGAGGGTGTAGCACCAGCAGAACTAGCCCAGCGCCAGGCTCAGATCATCAAGACTTATGGGCCGCGGGATGAGACGCTTGCGGACTACGGCGGCGAGTCCATGAGACGCCTTGCGCGTGGAGCGATGGCTATCCCTAGTGCCAGCCAGACTGACGTGCGTCAGATGCTTACAGAGCGTGCAGTGGCGGCTGGCCCAAGGATCACGAAGGACATCACTGACCTGACGGCCATTGGTGAGCGTGACATCTACGAGGTGGCTGATGAGATCAAGAAGCGCAGATCTATGCTGGCATCTCCACTTTATGACCAGGCATATGCTGCTGGTCAGATCAACTCATTTGCCATCGACAATTTATTGAAGAAGTCAAAAGACATTCAGTACGCTATCAGCGAGGCTCGCAGATTGCCTGATTATGCTGATCTGCCTGACAACTCAATGCTTATGCTGGACAAGGCATACAAGTACATTGGCGGCCTTGCCAACAACGCGAAAATTTCTGGCAAAACATCACAAGCCAATGATTTAGATAACTTGCGCATATCTTTGCGCGATGCCATAACTGAAAAAGTCCCTGTTTATGGCAAGGCGCTCAGTACATTTTCGGATGAGTCACTGCTTAATGATGCGCTAGAAATTGGCTCTAAAAACTTCTTGAAGAAGTCACCATCAGAAATCAACCGCGAACTTAAAAAATTCTCAGGTGAAGCCGAGCAGCAGATGTACCGTTTGGGTGCGGTTCAGTCTTTGCGCGATGAAATTTATGGGATGCGCGAAACAGGGAATATTGCGGATAAGTTCTTGAACTCGCGTGAGATGCGTGACCGTATGCGCACCATCTTTAACTCAACTGGTGAGTACGAGACTTTCATAAAGAACCTGGAGCGTGAGCGCCAGATGGGTGTAACCAGGGCAAGAATTGAGGGTGGTTCCCCGACTGCTCCTATTCAACAAGACATTGCAGAATTGCAAGGACCGTCAGCGACTGAGATCATAGCCTCCGGCGCTCAGATGGCGCGTGGTGACTTGCTGGGTGGCGGCATGAGCATGGCGCGTCAACTGGCTCCGCGACTGCAAGGCATAAACGAGAACGTCGCGCAGGAGTTATCTGACATTCTGCTGAACCCTAGCTTTAACGTGCAGCAGCAGGCACTGCTGAATGTTGCGCCCATCATGGATGAGTTGCGCCGCAGAGCGTTGCAGCAACAAGTTAGGCAGGCCGGTGGATCAGCAACCGCCGGACAACTTGTACCTGGACTACTTGGGGATTGAGTAGAAAGCTGCCATCAGCGGGTGCACCTTTATCTTCCGTCTAGCGGCACGCTCACGCGCTCGACGGAAGTCCTTGTCCTCCTGGGACTCATTCGCACGCACTTTCTTAACGCGCTCATACCCTGAGTAAGCCGGTGGCTTGGGAGCGTCAACACCTATTCCCCAAGCGTAGACCCTGGCAATCGTCCCCTTGGTGCGGGACCAGCCTGCGACGTACACCTGGCCGCGCTCATGCATCCTCTTCATGTTGTACTCAACAGCACGCTCGGACAGGAAAACGGCAGCCGCCAACTCCTTGCGCGTCATGGGGCGTTTCTTCAGCGCCTGCTCAATTTGTTTCAGTCTGGTGGGTTTCATGTTTATTGCATCAATAAGTGTTAGATTCCACGCAACTTTGTGGAGTCACCATGCAACCTAAAGTTTCCCGTGAAGAGTTTATCAATGTCTGGAAGCGTTTTGGATCTTGTTCTAAAGTCGCTGAACACTTGGATGTTTCTGAGCGTTCTGTGAACAACAGACGGCGCAGAATTGAAAAGGATATGAACCAGCCCCTAATTGGTTTTGATATGAGGGCGCAAAAATACTCTCAGTTCCAGCCAATTCAGACCTCGCTGAACCGAGTGGATCTTGGCATCCTTGACCAGACCATAATCGTTTTCAGTGACGCGCACTTCTGGCCTGGCGAGTACACCACCGCGTACCGTGGCCTGCTGTGGGCGATTAAGGAACTGAAACCGCACGCCGTCATCAGCAATGGTGACGCATTCGACGGGGCTACTATCAGCAGGCACAACCCGCTGGGCTGGTCCAAGACTCCATCCGTAATTGAAGAGCTGAAGGCGGTGCAGGCCCACCTTGGCGAGATCGAGGAGACGGCCAAGGCAGCCAGGCACAACTGCAAGCTGCTGTTTACATGGGGCAACCACGACACGCGCTTTGCCAACAAGCTGGCGTCCCAAGCTCCTCAGTACCGCGAGGTGCATGGGTTTAAGCTGCAGGACCATCTGCCAGCCTGGGAGTTTGCCTGGTCTGTCTGGCCTACACCGGACTGCATCATCAAGCACCGCTATCGATCCGGCGTCCATGCCGCGCACAACAATACGGTGAACGCCGGTATCTCGATTGTCACCGGCCATCTGCACTCGCTGAAGGTAACGCCATTTGCTGATTACAAGGGCAACAGGTATGGCGTAGATACTGGAACGCTTGCCGAACCCTATGGCGCTCAGTTTGATTATGGAGAAGGGAATCCTCTGAACCACCGGTCCGGATTTGCGGTCCTGACATTCAAAGGTGGTAGGATTTTGTGGCCTGAGTTGGTTCATAAGTGGTCCGACGATCAGGTAGAGTTTCGCGGTCAAATCATCAACGTTTAAGGACTTCACCATGTATTCATTCACATTTATCATCAACAATTCCACCGAAGTAGAAATCAACAGCGATTGCGAATCGTTAGTCGATTGCTTTCAAGAAGGCGAAGAGTACGAGTACGACGATGAGGCAGATTGCTACTGCTGGTTCGACGCTGAGTACGACGCTTGGTACTGGCTGAACGAAGAGACCGGCGAGTGGCTCCTGGTCGAAGACGACGAGGCAGATTGGGGCGACGACGAGGAAGAGTACGACGACGAAGAGGAAGAAGAAGCCGAGGCTGCTTAATCCGGAATCAGCGCCAGGGCATCGTTTACAGATGCCTGTATCTCAGACACGGCCTGCTCAAAAGGTAGGCCGTGTTTTCTATTTTGGCGCAGCACATGATTGATCTCATACAGGGTCTGCCAAGCGCGTTCCGAGTGGATCGCTTTGATCGCCTCCTGTTCGTCTTGGAATGTTGCTGTTATCTGCATTTTTCACCTCTTTAAGTTTTACTCTCTCCATCGTCGAAAACCGGTGGCCGTTAGCGCACTCATACCGGCGATAGGTTTGATTGTCGTACTTGTGCCTAGTCTCAAGGCAACGGGTCCATGCTTTACAGGTGTCGCAAATCATTTGGACTCGCCAGACGCAATTTCGTTTAATGCAATGTCCACCTCAGCCTGCGCCGCCATTCCATCTTCATACCCACGAGCATAAGAGTTTTGCTCCATAGCAATCAGTTGGTTAATCAGGCGCTGCTGTATCTCGCAGATGCGCGTCAGACTATCTAAAGCCAAATCTTTTTTGCTCATGGTGCGCTGCTTATCAGCAGTCGCGTCACGCTTTGAATTAAATCCGGTCATCACTTGCACTCCTGGGTAAATAAGGCGGCGATGCTGCCGCAGATAGGCTCATATGTGTAGTAGCCCCATGCCATGCAGGCGGCAGCTACCACTGACGCCAAACCAATAAAGAAAAATATGCTGGCTATCAGGCCAATGGCAATGCTTGCCCAGGACTCGATTTCATCGTCTGTATCCATGATGCGTACTCCGGTGAATCAAACACAAACAGCATGGCGCAGAGCGCCACAACGAGCAGGCTAGTTCGCCTTGGCATAGTCCAGCTCAATCTGGATGGACTTCAACTCCTGGCGCAGGATCTCCAGCTCCTGGTCCAGACGTTTCTGTGCGGTCTCAGCGCCACGCGCCCAGCCTGCGAGTGCGGCATCGGTGCAAGCGGTATGCAGCATAGTCGCCAACTCTTCACGCGAAATCAGGCCAACATTACCAACGGCAGGAAGGTGTGCGAACACGGTCTTTTTGATTTCAATTTCTAAAGGAGTCATGCGAACCACCACTGAGTTAAGACATAGGAAAGTGCTGCGAGGATGGCGACAGAGAGTGCCGCGTCAAGTATTAAGGATTTCATGCTCCGACTCCGATTTGGTAGGTGGTGGTTAAATAGTGGTTCTGCTCCATGACCTGGCGCTGCTCATTGTCCAGCTCACGGCGGCGCGGCAGGAAACGCTCAACGTAGGACCGGTGAACGGCCATTGGCTGGTGGTAGAAGTCGCGGTCGGCTAACTCCGATTCGCGCAAAAACGCCTCTGGGTTCTCGCGTTGCAAGGAGGCGGCGACCTTGTCAATCTGGCCGCAGCCGAAGCAGGCGGCAGCCTTGAGCTGGCTGCGTTGGTAGTTGGTGAGTTTCATTGTGGTATCTCCTAAAGATGGGGGCCGTAGCCCCGTTGATTATTGGTAAGACAAACCCTGGAACTCAAACGAGTCAGCGAATTCCGGAGCAGCAGACTTGCGAATGCTGATGGAGACGCAGCCAAAACCATAACGCTCCGCAAGGTATTGCTTGGCGTCCGGAGTGTTAGCGACTACCGTGATTTCGGTAGCTGCGAAGTCTGCGGGAGAGAAAGTGAAATCGGTCATAAGACCTCCAAAGAAAGTGCCTTGCGGCGGGTTGTTGATGAGTGAATCATACAACAGATGACGACTAGACCAACAACAGCAGTTGCGAAATGCATTAGGGAAAACACCTAGTCTTTTTGGTGTAGAATGCGTCATCTAGGAGGTGATAATCTAATCATGGAAACTACCACACAAGCTGCCATCAGGGCCATCCGCGAGAAAGCGGAACGCTCCGGTTTCACTTTGTCTGATGTCGCTTACGCGGCAGGCATTGACAAGGCCCAGGTCTCGCGCTGGTCTACCGGCAAGGTCGTTCCACTGTATAGCGCCGTCATCAATCTGCAGGAGGCTTGCGACGCCCTGGTGGAAGCCAGGCTGCTGATGCTGCAGAAGGAGAGCCAGCAGTGAGCTTTATCATCGGAATCGACCCAGGCATCAGCGGAGCCATCAGTGTGTTCAGCGCAATCACTTACACCTTGTTTGACGTGATTGATATGCCCACCTTAGAGGTGGACTCGGGTAAGACAAAGAAGCGCCACATTAGCGCGGCAGGGTTACGCAATATCTTGGAGGGCTACCCTGACTCGCACGTTGTCATCGAAAAGGTTGGCGCACTCCCTGGGAACGGGTCAGTTTCCATGTTCAACTTTGGGCGCAGTGCAGGCATGATTGAGGGCGTTGTGGTGGGTTTGAAGATTCCGCACACCTACGTCACCCCGCAGACCTGGACGAAGGCTGTAGGCCGCGCAGCAGGCAAGGATGCCAGCCGGATGCGTGCAATGGAACTGTTCCCAGCCAAAGCTGACCTGTTTAAGCGTGCCAAGGACGATGGTCGCGCAGATGCCTGCTTGATTGCTTACTGGTACATAACGAAAAATGCTTGACCAACTGCGCACCATGCGCGAACACATTATCTGGCTGGGCACTCAGTTGGAGCAGGAGCGCGACTCCTCCCGCGAAAAGACTGTGCTGCTCAAGCGCCTGCTGGACCCAGATGACCTGGGGCACGCGGTCACCAACGAGGTACGCAAACAAGCCTACGCAATTATTTCAAACGACCACG
>Ga0209401_1000631_pt1 | contig 23703 bp, 31 predicted proteins | sample M_140807_MF_Meta_FD_187318 | JGI IMG/M metagenome (GOLD analysis project Ga0209401, IMG submission 187318) | Freshwater microbial communities from Lake Montjoie, Canada to study carbon cycling - M_140807_MF_MetaG (SPAdes) (version 2) | ecosystem: Environmental > Aquatic > Freshwater > Lake... | reverse complement strand
CCTTTGTTCCAACGACTAGGTTCGGGTGCATCTAGTTCGTCTCCAACACACCAGAGTTCATCTGGTTTATAATCTTGGATAAATTCTAGTGTGGCATCTACGGTTTTATCGTGTTGATAGGGTATCTGAAGGTCACTGAGGACCACTACCCGTTTTGTTTTGTTTACCATTAGGTATACCTTCCCATTGTCCGCGTTGGACTAGTAACCCAATTATGGCATAGTTTGCTAAGTCAATCAGTGTATCTTCTACGCTTTCGTAGTTCGGCGTGTCGGTATCCCCAAGGTGGGATAGCCGTGCCAACTTGTCATACATACGTACACGTAGCCCATTCATAGCACCGCCTGGTGCTCCTGCTATATTCATTGGACCATAATCTTGGTGCTTTTTGTACAGAATTGTAAGTAATTCTATTGTAATTTCTTTAGCATCTTCAAGGTTTTTCATTTAAAATATCCTTAATCCCTTTGTCAAAGTTTTGCATAGTGTCTTTCACCATAAACTCTTCAAATACTAGGTCTGCTTTGTCATCTCTAACTGATGTTAGGATTGCAGCCAGTCCTATAAGTAGGTTCTTGGCTGCCTCTACATCATTATCTAGTGTCTCATATATGTCGCATAACGCACCCAAAATATTAAGGACACGCGTTTCTGATACAGGTATACCAACTGTATAGTCCATATGTTTAATGTGTTCCCAAATACTTTCATCCAATGGAAATGCATTCGTTGATTCGCTCATCTATCCAATTGCTCCCTCGTTTTACCATCATACTATTAACGTCTTCGCCTTCTGGCATACTGATTATATTGACGTTACCTAGTTCTCTACTTATCTTCTTGCCGAACTCTAGTCCTGCTGCATCTCCATCTGCTAATACAATTACTATTTCAAAGTCATCTAGTATTTTTGCATAGTGTGGCTTCCAATTGTTAGCCCCTGGAATACCAATAGTTGGATGTTGTGTCTTGACACCCATCATAATACAATCAAACTCACCTTCGGTTACGCAGATATATTTGTCTGCAACAAAGCAAGCCTTAGTATTAAACATTGTAGTTTTAGCACCAACTAATCCCATATACTTAGGGTCTTCATTGTGCATAGCACGGAATCGTATATCAACTACACCTGATGGTGTGATGTATGGAATTGCTAGTCTACCTTTATATGGTTCGTGACCTGGAAGAGGGTCTGCGACCACTCCCAGATGAAATATGTTTGCTTCTTCTACCGAGAGATGACGGCTTGACAGATACTCCTTTGCTAGTTCTATCGTTCCTGCGTATCTCTGTGTTGCCTGAAGCAAGAACTGACGTTGCGAATTTGACAGCCTCACGGTAATCGCCACCTTCCTTATACATAATTAGGGAAAAAGTATCACCTTTGACACCACATCCGTGGCATACAAAAGCGTTCTTATCAAAGTTAACTGCTGCACTTGCGTGTGTATCTATGTGGAATGGACACTTCATTTTGCGCCAGCCGCTGCCCATAGAAGGCACGGCTGCGCCTATGTAATGAAGATATTCTTCAATGCTTGGTTTCTCCAAGTGCTCTCCTTAGTAAGTCTATCCATACGTGAGCAGGCATAGTGCAGTACCAATCGCCAGGACTTCCCCTACCCTTGCGCTTGTGCCACACTACACCTGTCCACGCTTTGTCGTTAGCCATCTCGGTTAACAACTCTTCTGTCCACTCTGACAACTTCATTGTCGCGTGGTTTTTGATTTCAATTGTAACTCCAGGTATACCTGAGATGTCACCTTTATCTAGGGTAGCACCAGCCAATCGCCTATCAACATAAGGGAAATAATGCTTGAGGTACTTGACTACATCTCGCTCTGCTCCTGAGCCTTTGGCTTTGGCTGCACTACTCATTCTTGTGGTGCGTCTCTAACTTCTGTTAGTTCCCAACGTCCTGTCTCTGCTTTCTTTGCACGTTCTTCTGCTATCTCTAGCGAAGAAGCACGGATAACTTTTACTTTATATTGTGAGTATGTAACTCTATACTTTGGCATCATACACTCATTTCTGGTTGTCTATAGTCTCGTACTACATCTTCTAAATACATTGACCCAGGTTCAAATGATAATGAAATATATGTAGAACCTGTGTGATCTGCTTTACCATAGCGATTTTTAACAGCGGCTACACACAAGTATGCATCTTGCCCCTGCATCATCTGACCTACAGTTAACACCATCGCTGGAATTTGCGCGACTTTGCCTTGCAACGCTGAACGTGGCTGACACGGATAACCTGGCGCACTTTCCTGCGTATGGTGTAACACTAATACTGCTGCATTGGTATCACGCGCAAGATACTTTAACTCTTTCATAACTTGACGCATACCAGCGAACTCTTCGTGTCCATCAATTGCAATATCCATAAGGTTATCTACAACTATAAGAGTTGGGCTTCTACCCCACATAGTTTCAAATGCAGATACTTCTTCATCTAAATCTTTGAGGGTAGGGCTAGGCTCAAACGACCAGTAAAGATTACTAAACTCCCGAAGAAGTCCTTCTGCTTTGTATGGGTCTGTCTTGAGCATATACTCGGCGTGAGCCTGAGTTATTTTGGCTTTCATAGCAAGCAAACGCATTGCCATTGTATGTGCATTAGTATCAGCAGAAAAATATAATGTTGGTTGTTTTAGTCTTGCTGCGATATGTAATGCAATAGATGACTTACCTGCGCCTGGAGTACCTGCTATGACGGTGACTTCTGCTCTACGCAAAATGATTCCTTCACGTTGGAAAGCCTGAAAAGGTGGGGGTAATGGTTCTCCCCCCACCTCTGGCTTACCGATACTACGGCGTAATGTTTTCATTTAGTTCTTTGTTTGATCTGCTTGGAATACATTCCATTCAGGTTGGTTCTGCTTGATATACTGAGTTGTGCACTTGGTTGGGTCGCCTTGCTGTGCTGGACAGAAGTGACCTTTGTATGGACCAAACTTACCTGTTAGTCCGTGGATGCGTGTCATTGTTCCGTGAGGACACATACGTTGTCCTGTTCCACCACCCATTGGTGCTGTTGTTTCGTTTACTACTGTACCGCCTAGTGCATTGGCTGTATATGCAACTACTGGTGCTGGTGGTACTGCTGCATTACCTGCTCCACGTACGTTGAGTTCAATCTCTTTAACTGCATCTGCAATTGTAAAGATACCCTGTGCAACTAAGTTGCCCAAGTCTTCTGGTGTTTCTGCTCGTAGTGTAACTAACGTACCTGCTACTGTCTTAGCAGTAATGCTGATAGGTGCTTCTGTTGATGACATACTACTCCTTGATTGATGTGACTAGATTTTTTTTAGTGTCTCTGAAGGCTCTTACCTTCATCGCTAATTGTATACCCTTCCAACCTTCTTTGATATCAACGAAATGTAACTCGCATTTACCTGAGCCTGCTGGTAGGTGGACGATGATTCCTTTATTTTGATTGACATCACCCCAACTGCCACGGGTTGCCGTAGCAGGGTCATACGGCAAGCCGTGTGCGTAAACTGCTAACTGCATTGCTATCTTATTAGGATAAGAAATGCTACCAGTTTTTAAGTCAGAGATAAACAGTTCACCTTTGTATCTAACTATGCGGTCAGGTGTACCTGCTATCTTGTACTTATCTAATACGCAGAACTGTTCAATGTTTACATTCTCAAAATCTTTAGTTGCATCAGCATACGCTTGTATGTCTGCAACATAATCCTCTGGTATAACACCTAAGTCCTGACCTCTATCGTGTTTTTCTGTCAGTGTGTGTATGGCTGTGCCAATTGTAGCCTGCTTAGTAGCACCTGCTGCTTCCATTGCATCTTCAACTAACTTGTCCATCTCCAACTTGTTATCTCGTTGTGCTGATGCGGCTAACAACAGGTCAGGTCGCAATGTTAAACCTGCTGCTGCCATACGTAACTTCCACGCTACTAGTGCAGTGCCATCATCTAATGACCCTGCAACTGTAGTAGTGCGTGTGTATGGTACTGGCTTACCACCTTTAGGTGGCACGACCATTGGTCTGCCGTATCTATCTCTAGGTATTTCTACTTCCGACATACTTCTCCTTTGATTAGATACCAGCGGGGGTAGGACAAGGAGAGAGCCAAAACCTACCGCCCACTGGTTGTCCCATCATAGCATAGTTGACGGACTATGCGTTGACGTTATGTCCGCAATGCGGACAAAACTTTTCTGGTTTTTTACGTGGTTCTATCTTAACTTCATCTTTAAAGTTTTGATGAACATATACTTTACATCCATTACGTTTTGTGTATGTACGTACTATAGCACTAGATAAATGCAAGACTGACAGCACACCACTTGCAGTGCCGTGATGCCAGCCTGTTGCTGTTGCTAGTTCTTTCCACGTATAACCTTTGATACCAACACTTTTTAATAAACGTAATGCTAACTGTTGGTTAGTTAACTCTTTACCAGAGTTAACATTATCTAATGCTCGCTGTTCAGATGTCTCACTACCTGACCAGCCAGCAGTACCATTATATGGCACGTATGCTTGGCTCATAGTTAACCTTTCTTGCTAGACTAGTATATATCTCTTCTTGTTTTTCTTTTGGAATACTAGCCCAAAGGTAACCCAACAAATAATGTGGTGCTGTTTTACCTTCTGCTTTAGTACATACTATTAGTACGTCTGTTAACTCAAGACCCATTACTCTTCCTCTACGTCAGTTACTTCAATGTTATCTATATCTATACTGCCGTCAGAACCAATGCTTACATTGATGTCGTCTGCAATACAGTTTTCTGCATCATCTTCGTCTTCGGCTGTGTATCCTGTAATGTAAGCAGTAATTGTAACAGTTGCTTTATACTCTGCTCTGATGAGGTCACATTGGATTGACTTAAGTAACTCGTTGACATCACTACGAGTAATTGTTGCTTCTCCATCTGACCATTCAAGTTCACCGAAGAAGTCACGTACTTTATATTTAACGTCACTTAGTTGTCCTGCTCTCTCAATGAAACGCTTTACGTCTAATTCAGTATAGTTTATTACACTGTTATCTGTTGTGATTTCTATTGTATTCATTTCTCTCCTTAGTTAGAAAGCACTAGGTCTAGTGCTTTATCTTTGATACGGTCACTACGTCCACTGATGGTGGCGACTGCACGGCGGTCAGCGCCACCAGCACCATAATGGTCTGCGTGTTCAATGACTGCTTGCCAGGCACCAAAGGCTGTGCCTCTGATGTTTTCTTGTGTAGGTGATTCACTGTAAATAGACCACGCTGAGTCACGTCCATTGAGTGCAATGGTACGTTGACGGCGTTGCCCTTGTGATAGCAAATGCTCAGGAGCATTCTCAATTTCTGATGGCAATGACCATACAGACTTGAAGATGTTCATAACTGTACGATCATCCATTCTACGCTGCAACATATTGTTTGCAATAGTTTCATACTGTTGAATAGAATTATAAGTTAGTTGAGTGATGTTCCGAATGTCATTGACTGACAACTCAGAGTTTGTGGTGTGCTTCATAACATAGGTGTAGGCGTTCTTATCTTTACCTTTGATGATGCGGTTGATTTGATTAGCGCAAAATAAACGCTCAATGATTGGGCGGATACGTACTGCACACGAACCATCGTGTGATGATTGGACTAGTAAGAACGCAGCGTGTGGGTCATTGGCTACCTGTATACCTGTTGGTAATTCCATTACCATCCAGATGTTTGCACCATTGTTGTACTCACCTGCTGCTGTATAGCGTGCATCACCTGAGTCAACCAATGTATCTAGTGCTGAGAATACTTCCATATTCTGTACGATTTTATATTTGTCACCAACTACACCAATAACTGACTCGCTATCTTCAGTACGCTTGATAACTGCTTGGCGTTTAGGTACATTTAATCTATCTGTTATAGATTCAAATGGAGATACAATTGTCTTACGTTCAACAAACATATCTGATAGTTCAACAGTCCAGTCAAGACCAGCCTGTCGTGCTGCTTCCGATGCTGAACCTGCATTAACTGCAGTGCCTGCTTGTACCCAAGCCTGCTTGTTCATTCTTTTTACTACTTTGTTATTATATTCTTCACTAACTTGTAGCATTGCTCTCTCTTTCTTGTTCATCTAACCAAGTTGTATGCCACTTGAACTCAAGACCATACAACTTACAGGCATCTGCAACCATTGCAATTGCCTCATCATCTGTCTTACAGTTGGCTGTAACTGTACATTCTACAGCATAGTAAGATTTAGTACCATCCATTTTTCCTCCAATGTGCCCAAGCAACTGATGGTAGATCGTATCTGTGAACGATATACTCCAGCCCCTTCGCAACTTGCAGGGGGGCTGGGGTATCAGGGCTAGTGTTTAGTACTTGTGCTACACCATACGCACTAGAGATAGGGTTGTCTGCTTTGTAGTCCCATCCAGATTCTTTACCCCATAATTTATTTAGTGCTGACCACTCGTTGCGACCCCACTTAGGATAAGTTTCTTTTATGTATGCTTTTGTATAGGCTTTAAGTGTAAACTTATTCCATATGTGTACAACTAACTTCACTTCTTTGTCTGGTTCTAGTACTGGTTGATTACTTAGTGCGTGTGCCTTAATAGGGATACCAATCAGGGAAGCAACTGATAGCATAAGGCTAGTACTTATAGATAAATAACGTGCTACTTGCTGTCGCATATTTCTCCTTAGTCTTCGTACATTTCATCGTGCATACGGTCAGGGTCTGGTTCACCGCATTCACAAGTGTGAATAAAATTACCGCACTCATCACACTCATCCTTTAATGCAGCGTCATCACCTTCAAGATATTGTGGTTCACTCATTAGTAATTACCCTTTCATCTTTTACAACTCTACCTCTACGTATAGTTATGCCACGGTTAACTAGGTATGCATCATACAATTCTTGGTACTCTTCATTGTATTTGTTAGCAAGAAATCTTTTTGCATAACTTGCTGCTTGACCACGTATTTTTAGGGTTTCATTAGTCACGGTCAATACCTGCGTCTTCTGGGTCGCCAGCCTCTGGTATACCAAAGATACCTGCTACTACCTTATGGTGTAGTTCTTTACGCATATCACCAAACATACTTGATGGCATACCTGCTGCCATTACACGGCGAAGCAACATTCCTAAAGAGTAATGTTGTTGAGCATTACTTAATGTAAGGGCTGCACTTGCTGAGTCACCGCGTTCATATAAAAATGTTGCAAGTAAACAGGCTGGTGCATTGATGAACGCAGTATCTGTTGGAGCCTTGTCAAGTAGATAGTTAAGTGCATCTAATGTTTTACTAGTATCATACTTGTCTAAAATACCCATAGCAAAGTCACGTACTTGAATGTCTGTTAGATAATACAAGACGTTGACTACTACTTCATCACTCTGCTCTGTTGCAGATGATGCAAAGTATTCTTCAACTAATCTTGCACCTACACGTTGGATTGCTTTGTCTTTATTGTTTCCTAGTACACCTAGTTCTACTAGGTGGTCATTGATTGTCATTGTTAGTGTCATTGTTCTCTCCTTAGAATGGACGTGGACTGTGGTAGTTACGGCATTGATCTACTTGCCGTTTGTTCTGTGCCCTCAAACTTCTGTTCTGTCTGATGAGGTCACGGTTAGCCATTGCTGTTAGTAGTATCAGTGTGATTGATACTATAAGAGCAATAGTTACTGCTGTTATATCTAGTACTGAAAAGTACATTTCTCTCTCCTTGATTCTAGTAGTTATCGGTTATGAAATTATCTTACTATATAAAACAGATGGCTGGCATAGTAGACCAGCCATCTGTTTGTATATTAGTTAACTTCTACTGCGTGTACTTCAAACTGAACCATAGGTGCACGGCGTTGGCTCTCAGGAATATCCTGGCGGCGGTCAAAGCGTGTAACTAAACGACCTGATAAAGTAACCAAGTCTGTTTGTTCCGTGCCTGCACGTGTTAGTCCGAGGATATCTCCTACTGTAGAATCATCTAGTACTACAATGTTAATACCTACAACATATACCTGTCGGTCAGCACCACCATTACTGAATGTACTTACTTCACGCTGATCAAACCATCCTGTAACGAGGGTACCCTTGCTACCTGTGAATGACTTGATGTTCTTGATCTTACCTGTTAGTTTAACTGTGTTTTCCATTTGTTTCTTCTCTCTCTTTGATTGATTAGTTGTTAACGAATCTGCTTAGACCCGCTAGCGCAAGGCGTAGCGGGCTAAGCAGCCATAACATACTTAACGTACGTTATGTTCCAATGCACCATCACACGACTGACAGTCATTGAATATTTTAGGTGTAAGTATGTGACACCATTGACACTCAACTTCACGTTGACGTTGACGGTCATCTTCTAGTTCCCATAAGGAACCAAGATGCATAGCCAACTCCTCATTCATACCATCAACTAACTGTACAACTGGTTCCTTGAACTCACCATCTCGTTCAGTCCAGTCGTGACCACTAGGCATAGCCTGATTATAAGATAAGGTTAACCTATATTGTAGGTTACCCTCATCTACTATCTCCCAAGCACGATCAGTTAACTTAGCATCCTTAGTATCTTCACACTCCTGGCATATTGCATCCAGAAGCATACAAGCGTGACAACTATTTTTGATTGATAAGTTGTCTTCAGTATAGTCGTACATTTGTTTCTCTCCTTTACTGTGAAACCTGCTGGCACTCTGCTCAGCAGGTTGAACTACTAGTAGCCATCGGTTATATACCAATAACTAAACCCTCACACCCGCTATCCATCATAGACAGCGGGCATAAAAAAACCCTCTCTATTTCTAGAGAGGGTTTTTCTATTGTTAAATAGATACAGACTCTACCATAAAGGCTGTATCCCATTTGCCATTGCTGCTCTTAGTGGTTCTGAACCAGCCAGACACATCAACCTGTGGGCGAGCAGTTGCTTTAGCAACTGTGCGGTCACGGGTTTCTGTGCTCTCTGCTTCGTGCTCCACGAAGTGCAGGTCGCCGCCTGAATTATCAGGCTGCGCTGCTTCCTTGGCAAAGTACTGTAGTTCAAGTGCTCGCAGTGTATCAACCGCGTTGAATGAGCGGAACTTTAGCGATGCTTCAAACTTGCCGCTCTCATCGCGTAGGATTAAGATACCACTTGCGTAGGTATTCCCGCTCTTAGCGGTGCGAGTCTCAACGTGCGCCAATTCGGCGCTGTTGAAGGAGATGTCGTGCTGTGACATAATTGCCTGCTTTCTCTTTGTAGTTGTTGCTCGGATGAGCAGAGCAGCATCAGGCAGGGGTTCTGGCGCCTGCGTCAAGGCGGCTTCGCTGCCGTACCCAACGCGCCCCGTTTTTGGGCGCGGGGGGTTGACGCCAGCCAGGTTCCCTGCCAGATTGCGCGTCGCATCTTCCGCGCTACAACACATAGAGACAGCGCTTAGGCAGTTATGGCTCGGCACGCCTTCTACAGCGATGAATCAGGCGTATGGGGAGCGAGCCGCTATGAGACGGGTATGCCGCACGCGAGAGGTTCACCCTATGCGATGGCAAGGTTGGGCTTCGCTTCCGCTCAGACAACAAGGTCATACCTGCGTGCCGAACTACAGTGCTAGCAAGGATGCTAGCCCTGATACTTCTGGCACGACTGCCTTCGTACGAAGCAACAGAACCCGTGGACGCACTGGCTTAGCCAGCGTCCACAGGTAATGTGGCTGGGTGGTAGAACCGCTAGCAATGGCTGGGTACAGCGGTATAGTATATCTATTTAACAATAGATACACTATGCCCCCTGTCAGGTCAGGTAGACTGACTACCGTTACAGATACGCCAGCATACTGCTATCTGTACCACAATTAAACAGTCTACAGGGTCAGTATGACCCCAGACTGTTTAATACAGCACCAGTTATATTACAGTATCTCTATCTACAATTTTCTGTCGGTATAGTTACAGGGGGAATACACTGTCTGAACAGGACTTTTGTAATAGTTCTGTAGAATATGTTCGTTTTACCTGTTTGAACGGATTAAGTATATATGTACAGTAAAATATATTCGGAAGTCTTTTTAGAGCCTTCCTCATACTGTGACAGACTGTTGTACAGATATACTTCTATACGGCGGGATAACTCTGCCTTCAGCAAGGGGATAATAGATGGCAGGCTTTAAATCTGGTGATGAGCACCACCGCGCAAAAGGTGTGGCGAGAGCCAAAGAAGAAGTTCTTGAGAAGGTACGGGTGGGAGTCTCCCCTCAGGCGGCTATGATTGCCATAGGCAAAAAGCCAGATACTATCCGTCAGTGGATGGTCAGAGACCCATTATTTGCCACAGCCCTAGAAGAAGCAAAAGAAGAAGGAAGCAAGTCATCCTTTGATGCTATGGGTGTCCAAAAGGAAGAGATTGAGTTTTCGGTCTTCTCACAGTTATTTTTAGACCAGATGGTCTTTCCGCATCACCAAGATTGGGTTGATCTACTTGAGGGTCAAGAGCCTTCGTGGTTACACCCTAGTATGATTTATGAGCCAGGAGAGTCAAACCGCCTGCTGGTTAATGTGCCACCTGAGCACGCTAAGTCTACCGTTATCACGGTGAACTACTCAACTTACCGCATTGCCCTCAATCCTAACATCCGCATTATTGTGGTATCAAAGACATTGAATAAGGCGCGAGAGTTCGTATACGCTATAAAGCAACGATTGTCCCACCCACGCTGGCTTAAACTGCAGACCGCATATGGTCCAGATGGCGGCTGGAAACAGGACGCAGATACTTGGCGCACCGATACTGTCTATCTTGGGGGCGATGCGCGTAACTCAAGTGAAAAAGACCCGACTCTCCAAGCGTTAGGTATGGGCGGTCAGATTTACGGTGCCCGTGCTGACCTTATTATTCTGGACGACTGTATTACCACGGCTAACGCTCACGAGTGGGAAAAGCAGATGGACTGGTTACAGAAAGAAGTTATTACCCGTTTGGGTAAGAATGGTAAATTGTTAGTCGTTGGGACACGAATTGCATCAAATGATTTATATAAAGAACTTCGTAATCCGAAGCATTGGTCAGGTGGCAAGACTCCGTTTACTTATATGGGGATGCCTGCTGTATTGGAGTATTCGGAAAAGCCAGAAGACTGGGTTACTCTCTGGAAAGAATCAGACGTACCGTGGGATGGCGATGATGACACTCCTCAGGAAAACGGCTTCTATCCCAAGTGGGACGGGCAAGCCTTATTTAAGCGTAGATCGGAAGTCACACCCTCAACTTGGGCATTGGTATACCAGCAAGAAGACATACAAGAGGATTCAATCTTCCCACCCGTGCTGGTGCAAGGGTCAACTAACGGGATGCGCAAGCGAGGTCCACTAAAGGATGGCGCTGCTGGACATCCACCACAAATAGAACCATACATTGTAATTGGTTTTGACCCTGCTATGGCAGGTAATGCTGCATTTGTTATCTGTACCTATAACCGTGCCGATGGCAAAATTTATATTAACGACTGTATCAATATGACAGAACCAACTCCGCAAAAAATTAGGGCGACAATTGAAGAACTGGTTATTAAATATAAACCGCAAGAGTTTAGGGTTGAAATTAACGCCCACCAAAAAGCCTACTCCCTTGATGAAGAGTTACGGAACTGGCTTGCTGGATACGGCGTACGCCTTGATGCTCACTTCACAGGCAAAAACAAGTGGGACACATCCTTCGGCGTTGCGTCAATGTCTAACTTATTTGGCACAGTCCGAGAAGAAAAGTTCCAAAAGAACAACATTATAGAACTACCTTCTTCTGATGGTAGTGAAGGTATAAAGGCTCTTACTCAACAACTGTTGACTTGGAAGCCAAACACTAAAGGTAAAACAGATACTGTTATGGCGTTGTGGTTTGCAGTTATTCGCATCCGCGAACTTATGCAATCTAATAGTAATACGTCTAAGTATCTGAGCAATCGTTGGGCTACTAAAGCACAGATGAATAATAGATATGCAGTCAATTTAGATGATGCCTTTGCAGACCAATGGCACGACATATATGGATAGGAAAATAAAATGGCAATGAAACCCCGAAAAGTTGCTGGCATTTCAGGTCAAGGTGGTAAAAACGTAGCAAAAGTTTACAAGCCAAATGATATATATGAATTGCCAATGACGCTTGACCAACAGAGACGATATAATAAACTACCATCAGATATCGTTGTTAGTCTCCCTAAAGCAGCAGCAAAGTTATCTGCTTCACAACAAAAACAATTTATAAATAGAATGATTTTAGACCGCCAACGCACCTTGGCTCGTGGCGCAGCAATTCTTCGCCGCGACGTCAATCCAATTATGAAAAAAATGAAGAAGGGCGGTAAATAATTATGGTAATGGGACCAGAAAAACCAACACCTAAATCTAAACCAAAAAAGATTACAATGGTACGACGCGCAACACTTACAAATGTGTCACGAACAACTCAGGCTAAATTAGACCTAAAGAAGGCTATTGACGGTGGCGCAAAAAAGACTGCTAGAAAGTTAGCGCCAAACGATAAACGCGAAACATATGACTACGGTTTGGATTTTAGCGACAGCAGACTGGCAAATGGGTACGGAGGTCCAAGACCAAAACTTAAAAATTATACTTCACCAAAGCAAAAAGCAAAAAGAGATATGATTGCCAGCAACATCATCAACGACAAGTCAAAGACCGCTATGCGTGCCAAGATTGTTGAAATGAACAAAGCAAAGAAAAAAAAGAAGTAAATAATTTTTTAATCAATCGTTAGGACAACAATGGCATTATCAGTAGAACAAATAGTAGCAAGAGTTGAATCTCTTCGCTACCGTAATCACGAACGTGATGCCCGTAACCTTGACGTACTTGCTGTCCGTAAAGGAAAGATTGCTCAGGTATATCCTAATTTCTTTCCAGAAGGCGTAGATGCCAACGTAGTAGCAAACTTTATTGACATTGTTGCACGTGACTTATCCGAAGTTATGGCTCCGCTTCCAGCGGTTAACTGTTCTGCAGCCAACCAAGTATCTGACCGTGCTCGTACTTTTGCTGACAAACGTACTCGTATTGCCTCTAACTATTTCCAACATTCAGACCTAGCAGTACAAATGTACTCAGGTGCTGACTGGTATCTAACATATGGATTCGTCCCTTTCATTATTGAATTAGACGATGAAGCAAAACTGCCACGTATTCGCATAGAAAATCCAATTGGGGCTTACCCAGAGTTTGATCGCTATGGACGTTGTGTGGCATTTGCTAAGCGGTACTCTATGACACTTGGTGAATTGGTATCTCAGTTCCCAGAATATGATAGAGAACTTCTTGGACCAGATGGTTACAAGCAAGACCTTAATGCACAAATTGAGATGGTTCGTTATTACGATAAAGACCAATCTATAATTTATGTACCACGTAGAAATGATTTGGTTCTTTCTCAAGCAGCAAACCCACTTGGCAAAATGATGGTTGTTGTTGCACGTAAACCATCTATTGATGGTGAAATGCGTGGACAGTTTGATGACGTACTTGGCATTCAATTACTGCGTAACCGATTTGCATTACTTGCAATGGAAGCAGCAGAAAAGTCTGTTCAAGCACCTATTGTACTTCCACAAGATGTACAAGAACTTATGCTTGGTGGAGATGCTGTCATCCGTACAGCCAACCCAGCAGGTGTGCGCCGTGTAGAACTTACTTTGCCACAAGGTGCATTTACAGAACAAGAAGTTCTTAATCAAGAACTACGTGTTGGTACACGTTACCCTGAATCTCGTACTGGAAACATAGATGCTTCTATTGTTACTGGTCAGGGAGTACAGGCTCTTATGGGAGCCTTTGATACACAAGTTAAATCTGCACAAGCAATTTTTGCTGCAACACTTAGGGACATTATTCAAATTTGTTTTTGTGTAGATGAAATGATTTATCCCGAAGAAAAAACAATTCGTGGAGTAGATTCGGGTTCACCTTATGAAATTACTTATAAGCCAACTAAAGACATCAAGAATGATTATTCTGCTGATGTTCGTTACGGTATGCTTGCTGGTCTTAACCCAGCACAAGGTCTTATCTTTATGCTTCAAGCACTTGGAGGAAAACTCATCAGCCGAGATATGGCTATGAGAGAACTACCATTTACTGTTAATGTAACACAAGAATTAGAAAAGATTGAAATTGAAGAGATGCGTTCAGCACTCCTTGGTTCACTTACGGCATACACACAAGCAATTCCACAGATGGCTACTCAAGGTCAGGATGCTTCAGAAGTAGTTCGTAAGATTGCTGCGGTAATAAAGGCTCGTCAAAAGGGACAAGCATTAGAGGACGCGATAGAAGAAACCTTTGCTCCGCAGCAAGAAGTTCCTCCTGCTGGTGCACCGACTAATGCGGTTGAGCAAATGTCCCCTGCTCCCGCTGGCTCGCCAGCAGGAGGTTCTCCAATGCTAGAGCAACCACAAGCAAGACCAGATTTACAAACAATGCTTTCAAGTCTTTCTGGTGATGGAAGAGGACAAGCAGCAGTAAGAACAAGTAGAGAACGAGCAATCTAAGGAGTAAATCATATGGCAGCACGTAAACCTAAAGTTCGTACTGTTGATGATAATTATTCAAAACTAGATGAATACGCAATTGCTTTACACGAATACTATAAATCTTTACGCAAGGCTGGCTTCTCTGTAGATAATGCATTATGGCTATTAGCATCAAAAGAATCACATCCTGATTGGATGCAAAAAGTCACAATAGATGACATTAGAAATCATATTGAAGAAGAAGAAGAGGATTAATAATGGTTGAAAAAAGAGGCGGCTATCAACAGCCTAGTAATCCAGCACCTATCTCAGGACCAGGTGCGCTATCACAGCGCACAGATGGTGGACCTACACAACCTGCTAAATATATTTCTGGACTTCCTTATGGACAAGGACAAACGACATATGACCAACAAACTTCTGCTCCTATGGCTGGTAGAGATACCGCACAACCAACATTGCAATTGCCACAACCAACTCCACTTATGGCTCCAACCGAACGTCCAGATGAACCAGTAACTGCTGGAATTAATTCTGGACCTGGACCAGGTTCTGAAGTTATGATGGACCGTCCTAATCAGTCTTACACACTTACACAGACTTTACAGCAACTTATTAAGTATGACCCAAGTGGTGATACTGAAATGATTTACAGAGCATTAGTTGATGAAGGATACTAATGGCTTACAAAGTAAATTATGTTGTTGCGAAAACAAGTCCTAATCTTTATGCTGCTGCACAACAGGGTAATTTAAATCCAGAGCAGACAACACAACTAGAACAGTTTAGTTGGACTATTCAAAAGAACAAAAACTTAATGACGCTTCCTACAGAAGATGCTCGTAAAGAGTTTTTTAAACTAGAAAAAGATGCACAGGATAAAATTAAATTTCTTTATCCAGATGCTACATATGCTAAAGAAGCAAATACATTTAGCGACAATGCTGTTGCCGCATTAAAAACAACTGGCAAAATAGCAGCAAGCCCACTTATTGGTTTGTTTAAAGGTCTTACTATATGGACACGTATTCTTAATACTCCATATCTTATGTCACGTCAGGCTGCACAAGGTGAAGGTTTTTTTAATAAGCAAACATTTACTGATGCTTGGGATGGTCGCCGTGTTTATGACAATGGTGCATTAGATGAAACAGTTAAGTACTTTGGTGAAGAACGCGTAAATGTAGCAAAGGGTCTTATTGCTGGATTAAAACCTGGAGAGATTGTTGCTGCTAATGGACAAGTAACACAAAAAATGCTTGACGCTTTAACAGAAGCATACAACGAGCCAGAAAAGTTTAAGCAAGTAATGGATGGCGTTAAGTACGCACAGGTATCTCCTGGTCGTGACATTGCACGTATGTTTGATACAAAACCAATGAATGCAAGTTTAGAACAAGATTACATTGATGGTAACACTAAAAATCTTTCTGGTGCTATTGACTTTATTTATCAGTTAGCAATTGACCCACTAACTTACTTAACATTTGGTGGTTCTAGTTTACTTAGACGTGGAGATAAACTTGCTGCTATTGTTCAAAAGCACGGCACTGCTGGTGTGCGTCAAATTTTTGCTACTGAACCAGATGTTGTAAAACTCTGGGATGGACTTGGCGGAGAAATTAAACGTCTTAAAGACGCTCCAGATACAGCAGCACGTTCTGTTGTTATCCGCGATATTAAAACAAACTTTCCTGCGTACAATAACGATGAAGCAATTAAGTTGCTTGAACGTAACGACATTACAGATGCTAAGTCTGCGCTTACATACTTTGAACAAGTAGAAAACGTACCGCTATTTCTTTCTGGTCGTGTTGATGGTATTCAGTACTTCCGTAACGGTGTGGCTACAGCACGCAGTCAACGTCGCTTAGGCGAAGGTATGGCTCGTTGGCTAGATAGAGAACTTAACTACACTGGTCGTACAACGCAAGAAATTGCTGCTGATGGTGAAGACGCATTTAAAACTTTATCCACATTGGGTAAAGAAGGTGAAATGTTTGCAGAAAACATTGATGACATTAAAAAGTTTTATGCTGGTATGTCACGCAAAGAAAAACTTGCTCAGCGTTTTGCACGTAGTCCACAAGGTGGAGTAATTCTTCTTGGAGAAGATGCATATAAAACTGCAGATAACTTTCGTGTTGTAGCACGACAAGTATTACCACGTGACTTGGCTGATTTTATGACACAAAAGTTTATTGCTGCAGAAGCAAACGACCAAGTTGTTATTATGCGCAATATCTATGTTGGTATTATGCAACGTTTTGGTCTTGACGGTCATCCAGATGGCAAAAAACTTATGGACGAAATCCTTAAGTCTAAGTTTGGTGACAAAGAAGGTCTATCTATTGTTTCTAAACTAGAAGTTAATCCAGCATTTGCTGATGAAATTGGCAAAGTTGGACTCAAAGTAGAAGATGATGTACTTAAGTATGAATCATCTGGAATTATTCATCCATTCCAAGAGGCTGGTGCTATTGGTTCTCTTAATTACATTGAGATTGCACAAATGGCAGGACGAATCAAGAGCAAAAAAAATCTTATTGGTGCAATGGGTGGAGCAACACAGTTAAAAATTGCTGATGATTTTGTAAATGCTTGGTCTGTTCTTACTTTGTTCCCACGATTGGGTATCCGAAGTGTAATTGATGAAGGTTTTATGTTCCTTCTTACAGCACCTGGACGAGAAGTTTTTGATCTTGCGTTACGCAGAGGGCATCGTCTAGGTAAAATGGCTACCGCTTATACTGGTAGCAAAACAGCAGAGCCACTCCGTCAAGGATTAAAGAAGTGGCTAGGCGGAACACGTACATCAGAAACTCTAACACTTGCTGACCGTGCTTCTAAGCGTGCACAAATTGCTAAAGAACAAGGTATTAGCGAAGATATGGTTCGCAGAATTGATGTTGCCTTTGGTACGGCAGAAGATGCTGCAATGCCTTTCCGTAAAAATGGTGATGATTTAGAGGCTGACTTAATTGTTGAAGGTTTAGCGCATAGCGCACATCTTCTTAACTCTGCTACACGTTCTATGGCTGGTGCTGCAAGCATTACGGGTAAGTTTGACCGTGAAATTGCAGAAGAACTTATTGACCCTAATAATTATGACATAATGCTTAAAACACTTGATGCAGTATCTGGTCGTGGTGGTAAAGTTGTATCAACTGCTGACCTAGCGGATGCAAGAATCTTTGGTGGTCGTGGAGTAGCAGCGGTTCACTTTAAAGGATGGATTAGCCGTTTTTATGGCAATGCTAAGTCTTTAAATGGAGATGATGGAAGACGTTTGTTTGACCCTGCAACTAACTTCCTTGCTAACAATGGACTTAAAACTGCAGCAGATTTTCGCAAGGCTAAAGATGAAGCCCTTGCTGCTATTGGTATACGCCGTAACACTGAACTAATTGAAGAAATTGGCGAAGACGGCGTTAAGTTACTCAAGCCAAGTTCTGGCTATGTTATTACTGACCCTAAGGCTGTTAAAGAATTTCTTCAAATGTCATCTCGCAGCAGCGAACTTGGACAACGCGGTATTAGTCAAGTAGATATTGTTGTTGACCAAGTTGACCGTATTCTTCTTGATTTGTATCAAGCATTTCACGGTTCTGCTACTAAGTTTAATGATGAATTATTTAATCTTGTTAAAGCAAATCACGCTAAATTAGTTGATGAAGAAATTAAAAGTCTATCACCTATTGCTGATAAATGGCATATGTCTACTAAGGCTATTACATTTGAAGACTTTGAAAAAGTTACTCAAGGATTTCAACCTGCAGGAAAAATGTTTACAGACCTTCGTATTGAAGGTTTAACTGATGATGCAGAAAGCATATTATCAAAGTTAGGTAATCGTGCATTTGAACTAATGGACCGTCAAGTTACTTCGGCTTTCCGTCAGCCTGCAGTGATGTTAGGTTATGTACGTATCCGAAAGAACCTTATGGTTCTTCAGCAAGAAGAAACTGCCTTAATGGTCAAGCGTGCAATTGCTGACTTAGGTGATAATCCTTCTAAGTGGAAGATTCAAGAAGCAACAGAAAACGCCACTGAACTTGTAGTACGTAGATACGTACAGATTGCTACACAGCAGGCTGCAGACACAGTACTTAAGTTTGCAGATAACCCATCCATTCGTTCTAATTTTGCACTTGCTCAACGTAACGTAAGCCGATTCTATCGTGCTACCGAAGACTTCCATCGCCGTATCTATCGTATGCGTGATGTGCCACTACGAGTTGCATATCGTATTCGTTTGATGCATCTTGGTTTAGATTCATCTGGGTTTATTCATAATGATGCTAAGGGCGACCAATATGTAATGATGCCTATGGATAACGTAATCTTTAAAACTGTTGACAGTACAGTACGTACACTTACTGGTAATGGTGCTTTTCAACAACCTATCTTTAATGACTTTACTTTAAAGTTAAAGTTAATGAACCCATCATTTAGCCCTGATGCTGGTTTACCTACATTGAGTGGACCTATATCTGCACTAGGTGTTTTAGGAATGAAGGCTTTACTAGGTAAAACTGGTCCAACTGGTGAAAAACTTGGTGAAGAACTAGACAACTTTGCACTAGGTAACATTGGTGAAGGTATGGACATTGTTCGCGCAGTTGTTCCTGCATCATTGCAAAAGGCTTTTATTATCCTTAATAAGGATGAAAAGAACCGTCAAGAGGCTACTGCTGCTATGGCAGCAATTGCATATAACGCGTCTCAGGGACGTGGTATTGACCCTAATGCTACAGAAGCAGAGAAGTATGAATACCTAAAGCAGATTCGTATATCTGCTCACAACATTATTGCTATGCGTGGAATCCTTGGAATGTTATCGCCTCTTGCCCCATCTATGCAGGAGAGTATTGGACTTCCAGATTACTTAAAGGATGTTGGAATTACAGGGTTACGCCCTGAGTTCTATGACTTAGTTAACGGTGTTATGAAGACATACAATGGGGATGTTCAAGACCCATATGAAATGGCACTTGCTACTTTTATTGGTAAGAACCCAGGTAAGTTAGTCTATACAGTAGCCCGTGATGAAAAGCAGACTAATACAGTTATTCAAAAGACCAAGCAATTAAAGAATTGGGCTATTGAAAATAAGAATATGATTAAGACATATGGTGAAGCAGCCTTTATTTTTGCTCCATATGTTGGTGAGTTTGATGCTGCTACCTATGCTTGGCTAGAAGCAGCAGAGTTTATTAAAGATAAAGATGTAGATAAGTATTATGAAGATATTTTAGTATCAGGTGATAAGCAGGCTTACTATGATATTGGTCGTAAAGAACGTGAAATACTTAATGAAACGTTTAGCATCTCTGAACGTAGGGCAGTTATTCAGCGTTCTACTAATCAACGTGCAGCACTTAAGGCTTCTAATCCACTACTTGAAGCAGCACTTACTGCTGGTGGTAATGAGGTAGCATCAGAAGAACGTATGCTTGTTAGTATGGAAGAGATATTAACTAATACTGATATTAACATTCCTAAAGAAACACGTATGAAGATGTTAAACATAACATCACAAGTTCGTGAGTTTATTAACTTATCACTTGACTCTACAGTGCGTCAAGCAAGTAACTTCTCTGCTATAAAGCGCGAGCGCAAAGAACAGATTGAAGCACTTATCCAAGACCTATCAATTGGTGACCTTATGTTGAAGGAAGCCAATCGTGCGGTATTCCGTGCAATTCTTAATTACTATTCACGTGACACATATGTTGCGGTACCGAGAGGATAACAATGGCATCACAGCCTAATAATTCACGCATTGTACAAGTCATTAACTTTGGTGTTGACAAGCGTATTCCACTTGGTGTTGTTAATCAAGTTATTGATAAATCAACGGGTAACCTTATTGGTTATATGCGTGGCAATAAATTCTACGAACTTAATACTGATGCTGCTGTTGTTGATGCCGAACAAGCAAAAGCAGTAGAAACTAAAAATAAGTTTGACCAAACATTAGCATCACAACAAGCACAGGCAGATCCATTCTTAAAACCATTTACTGATATGAAACTTGGGGTTACTGTTGACCCCGAAACTGGTAAAACAATTGTTGCATCTGGCGATAAAGGTGAAGTATTTATCTATGTTGGTCCTAGTGCTGCAAAGGTAACTTATGACCCTGGCACTGGTGTTACAAAAACTCCTGCTGGTAAAGATACGGTTATTGAAGTTCTTAATGACTTTGATGCTATTCGCAATAAGATGCTTACAGATGCTACCGCTACACCTGGTGGTATGGATGCATTGTTTGAAAAATTATATAAGAGTGGTTCAATTTCTGAAGAAACATATAAGTCAAAAAATGTATCAGCAGATGATTTTAATAAAGGTTTACTATATTCTGTACGTAAGTTTTCAATTGAAACAGTAGATAAGTATACACTTAAAGGCGATAAAAAACCAGTTAACTTTATTGACTATCTATCAACAGGTTTTACATCGGCTAAGCCAACAAGTAAAACTTCATATGATGCAATTGTCACTAAGCGTCAAGACGCAGCAGAAGATGCTGACCAATTTTTTATGGCTAACCTTGGTCGCAATGCAACCAAAGAAGAAGAGAACGCATATTATGAATTACTTCGTGATGCAGAAAAGAAAGCGGTTACGGCTACTACTGTTAAGTATGATGCTGAAGGTAACCAAATTGGTCGTACTTCAACTGGTGACCTTATGTCTGAGTTGGACAAGACCTTACTTCTTGGCAAGGTTGCTGGAAAGGCTATTCAAGGCAGCGATATCAATACACTGCTCACTGCTGGAGGCGCGGCGGCTAAGGATGTAAACTCTATTCTTGCTTACGCTAAGAACTATGGAGTTGTCCTGACTAAAGAACAGGCTATGAATTATGTAGCCAACAACTTTAGAAAGGGTCAGAACATAGAAGCAAGTAGAACAAAGATTCTGCAGATTGCTAAGTCACAGCCACAGTATGCTGCTATTGCAGACAAGATTACAAATGATGTAAGCGTCAAGGAACTTGCTGGTAACTATATCTATCAAAAGGCACAGACGCTTGAACTCAATATGGATGCTATTGATGTCTTTGATAAAGACATTCAAGATGGTTTAACTGGCAATCTATCTATGACAGACTTTAATAAAAGACTTCGCAAGAACCCTGTATGGGCTAATACAAAGAACGCTAAAGAAGAAGCCGCTAACTATGCGACTGACATTCTTAAATCGTTCGGATTGATGGGATAATGGCGCAGACAGCAGCACAGAAAGCAGCAGCAGCAAAGCAAAAAGCCGCAGACCAAAAAATGCTTGCTCAGGCACAAGCGCTACTTGCTAAACAAAAGGCTACACTTGCTGCGCTTGAAAAATCACAAGCAGAATATAGACAATTAATTAATCCAGCAAAAACATACAACGAGCGCGTTGTTGACGCTATTAAAACTGGAACACAAAGCAAGGTAAATGTTGATGCTTATATGCCTGGTACTGGAACAAATTTAACTAAAGAAGAAATTGAAGATGCAAAGATATTAGCAAATATTAAAGCAGGTTTAAACCCTGATGGAACTCCAAAAAACGTTAAAGAGCCAATCAGTAAAGAAACACGCGATGCATATGCATTACTAGAAGCAGCCTTTAAAGAATATGGTTTAGATAGTTTAGTTCCAATCATCCGTCAATATATGGAAGATGACCTTGGACCAGAGCAGGCTAAACTTAAACTTAAAACTGAAACTGTTTATAAGCAAAGATTTAAGGGTAATGAATTAAGAGTTGGTAAAGGTCTTAATGCTCTTAGCGAAGTAGACTATCTTGAACTTGAAAATGATTATAGCGAAACACTTAAGTCATATGGTTTAGCAGATTATTTTGGTACAGTAACAGATGCTACTACTCGCCTTGCTCGTCAGCAAAAGATGGCTGATGTTATTGGTAATAACATATCAGCACTAGAGTTTAAAGACCGTATTAAGACAGTAGTTACACGTGTAAATATGGCAGATGCAAATGTAAAGAGTGAACTTAAGGCTTTTTATGGTATCACTGATACTGATTTAATTAAGTACTTCTTAAATCCAGCAGAAGGTACTGATAGATTAAAAGAAAAAGTAACTGCTGCTGAGATTAGTGCAGCATCTATTACTCAAGGACTTGGTCAAACAAGCCTTGGTACAGCAGAAGAACTTGCTCGTCTTGGTATTGATAAAACACAAGCACTTGCTGGTTATAGCAAGATTGCTGAATATCTACCTACGGCAGAAAAACTTAGTTCTATTTATAAAGAACAAGGCATTACATACAATAAAGCAACAGGTGAAGAAGAAGAGTTTAAGGGCTTGGCTTCTGCTAAACGCAAACGTGAACGTTTGAAACAAGTTGAAACAGATACTTTTTCTGCCTCACCTGGTATATCGCAGTTTAGTCTTAAAACTAAAAACACTGCGGGACAAATCTAAAATCCTGTCGGACTCACCAGCCCCGATAGCGTAGAAGACTGGTAGTAAGAGCCAGACTAGTTCCCCGACTAGAACCTGAGGCTTGCGATTCAAACGAATAGAAGGGTGGGTTGCTATGAGCAACAACTACTGGGATGAAGACGAAGACGATCAAGATACCGACAACGACGTGCAGATGGATGGAAGTGACTTACTTAAAAAGTTACGAAAAGCCAAGCGCAATGACGAGAAGCGTATCAAAGAACTCACTGAGCAACTTGAGGGATTATCCAAGGCGCAGCGTGAGCGTACAGTCAAAGAAGTCCTAGACAAGAAGGGTGTCAATCCAAAGGCACAACGATTAATCCTAAAAGACTTGGATGATATTACCGAAGAGTCAGTTAATAACTGGCTTGACGATAATGGAGACTTGTTTGGATTAACACAGCCAGAGGTAAACGAAGAAAGAGAATTAAATCGCGCAGCCCTACGGCAGCAAGATGTAGTTACTCAACTTGGTTCGTCCCCTGACCGAGCAGAAGATTTATTGAGCAGAATCAATAATGCGTCATCCGCAGAAGAACTCAATTCAATCATCTACTCTCAACAGCAATAAATACATAGTAATTTCACAACTCACCTTAGGAGGTGAACAACAATGGCTAATGCATATACATCCTCTACTGGCAATCTCGCTGGTACCGCTGGTGGTGCAGGTCTCGTCCAAAAGGCGTATGACCGACTATTAGACTTTGCGTTGCGTTCAGAA
>Ga0209401_1000630_pt1 | contig 23725 bp, 30 predicted proteins | sample M_140807_MF_Meta_FD_187318 | JGI IMG/M metagenome (GOLD analysis project Ga0209401, IMG submission 187318) | Freshwater microbial communities from Lake Montjoie, Canada to study carbon cycling - M_140807_MF_MetaG (SPAdes) (version 2) | ecosystem: Environmental > Aquatic > Freshwater > Lake... | reverse complement strand
TTGACAACGGTAGCTTTACACGGCATCGCAGCAACTGCCAGATGACGTACAACAGCGAAGTTGTTGTTGGCGATTATGAGAACGGTAATCTGTACGCCTTTGACCTAGACGTTTACGCTGACAACGGCAGTGCCCAAAAGTGGCTGCGTTCTTGGCGGGCGTTGGCTACTGGGCAGAATAACCTAAACCGTACAGCGCACCATAGCCTACAACTAGACTGCGAATCTGGGGTTGGCGTAAGCGGATTGCCGTACAGCGACCTGACTTTTTTAATTACTGAAAGCGGTTTGTTTATAACAACCGAATCGGGCGACTTTTTGATTTCTTCTGAAGCTGCCAGCGGATTAGGTGTAGACCCAAAAGTTATGTTGCGCTGGTCGGACGATGGTGGTCACACTTGGTCAAACGAGCATTGGTCACCAATCGGCAAGATCGGTGTTTACCAACAGCGCGTATTCTGGCGGCGGCTCGGTATGACGCTCAAACTGCGTGATCGAGTTTACGAAGTGTCCGGTACAGATCCGGTCAAGATCGCCATCATGGGCGCTGAACTGCATCTTAGCGGGACGAATGCGTAATGGCTGTTAGCAATAACATCACTACGATTCCGGCCTCGCGGGTTCCGTTAACAGACGAACGAACCAAGCTGATCTCGCGTGAATGGTATCGGTTTTTCAACAACCAATACACCAAGACCAACCAAAGCGCCAACGCGGTAACTCCCGGCGATTACGGTGCGGTTGGTGACGGTGCGGCTGACGATTCGGCCAGCATTCAAGCTGCGTTAGATTCTGGGTTTGACGTTTACCTGCCGCCCGGACGCATCTACGCGGTTGGTACAACGCTTACGATGTCCACGCCTAACCAGTCGTTTGGTGGGCCTGGGGTTTTGCGGATTGCTGGCGCGATCAACGGTCTAGAACTGATCTCACCAACGGCCACAATTGTGACCGGCATTCAGTTGGATCTGACCTTTGACTCGCCAACGCAGACTGCTGGTTGGGCTGTTTATATCAACAACAGTAGCCGCGTCAAGATTAACAAGCTCAACATCATCAGAGGGTTTGGTGGTTTGTACGTACAACAGGCCAACTGGGTGGTTGTGGACTTTATGTGGGCATCGCTCACAGGCCCTGGCGTCAAATGGTACGGCAACGACTCAACTCGATCTGACCTGCTGATCCTGAATGCCGTTGTTGTAGATCCGGGCGATACCTACTACGGCATGGACTGGGACGGTAACTGCCATAGTTTGACGGTCAAGTACCTTGGCATCATCGGCGGCAAGGGCATGATCATCCGCAATACGGGCGGCGTGACAACCTTTCCTGCTATCGGTCGCATTGGTCAGGTAGAGGTGGATTACTCCACCGGCATCGGCGTAGAGATTCAAGCCGGTCTGGACTATGACTTTGTGATGCCATACGTTCTCGGCGCGGCGTCAGACGGGTTCCGAATTGCTGCGGCGATCAACGCTTACGAAGTCCGCATTACAGGCGGCAAGTCTATCGGCAACGGTGGCTACGGCATTAACAACTTGGGCGGCGTATTACTGTACAGCGGTAACACTTCGTTGTACTCCAACGGTCTGGGTGAAACTAACGGCTCGGTCTGGAACAAAACACCGCGTCAGGCAATTGATGACGATTTCTACCTGACAACCAGCAGCAATTCGCCTCAGATTGTCTTTGCCCCTACGGATTTTCTTTCGTACAACCGCACGGCTAACGAGCTAAACCTTCAGATTGGCGGTAGCGGAACGGTTACGTTTTCGGGCGCAGCAACTCAATCGTATGTGCCGGTTTATGCTACTGGGTTGCGTTTGATTGGGTCAACGACTGGCTATACCGGCTTTTCGCCAGCCGCATCTGGTCCGTCGGTGACGTATACGCTACCAACGGCGATTGGGACGTCCAACCAAGTTCTCAGCACAGACGGATCTAACAATCTGTTTTGGGCGACCGTCAGCGGTGGTGGCGGCGTCACAAGCGTAACCGCAACTAGCCCCGTTAATTCTTCTGGCGGCGCAACGCCAAACATTACTGTAAACGCGACTAGCGCCAACACCCCGCTGTATCTTGTGCAGCGCAACGCTTCGGGCGACTTTAGCGGCAACTTTATAACTGGAACCGGATTTTACGCTGACGCGACGTACTATATGCAGATGTCGGGAGCCAACCCGAATCTGGTGTTTGATACGAATGACTATTTAGCCTACGACCGCACAAACAACAGCTACAACTTCCAAATTGCTGGCAACGGGATCTTTAAGGTAACACCCACTTATGCCCAATCGCTTCAGCCCTTTGTCTTACCTCAGTACACGGTGGCAACGCTTCCTACAGGCATTCAGGGAGCGATGGCCTACGTTACAGACGCGCTCGCCCCATTGTACAATACGACCGTTGTCGGAGGCGGCACCTCCGTTGTTCGAGTCTTCTTTGACGGAACCAGTTGGAAAACCTGATATGACAACTTATATTTCGCCGCAGCCGAAACTGCAATTTTTAGATAGTAACGGTGTGCCGTTGTCTGGCGGGAAGGTTTACACCTACGCAGCCGGAACTACCACGCCGCTTACGACCTACACCGATTACACCGGCAACACGGCGAATTCCAATCCGGTCATTCTAGACAGTCGCGGCGAATGCAGCATCTGGCTTGGCACTTCTTCGTACAAGTTCAAGCTCACCACATCTACCGATGTTGAGGTCTGGACCGTTGACAACATCTCGGTTCTGACTAGCTCGGCCAATATCACCTACGTTGAGTCTGGCACGGGCGCAGTTACTGAGACTGTTCAGGCCAAACTTCGTTTGGGTTACGTCTATCCAGAAGACTTTGGCGCTGTTGGCGACGGTACAACCAACGATACCACCGCGCTACAGAACGCAATCAATACCGGGCGTGACGTATATCTTGCGGCTGGTAAAACCTACCTGCACACCACCGCGCTATCGGTCACGACCAACTACCAATGGGTTGGTGGCCCCGGCGTTCTCAAGACCTCTGGCGCGATCAATAGCGTCACCGTTGGCGGTGGCAGCATCGGCGTTAAGTTGTCTCTCAACTTTAACTCGCCCGGTCAAACCACCGGCTACGCAATCTACATCAGCAACGCCAATCGAGTGACAATTGAGCGGGCGTATCTGTACGATGCGTTTGGCGCGTTGTATGTTGAACAAGCCAACACCGTTCAACTAGAATGGATGTGGGGTATCATTCGCGGTCCCGGCATCAAGTGGTACGGCGACGCTGCCAAGCGGTCGGACATTTTGTCAATCAATTTCTGTGTGCTTGACCCCGGTCCTGACTACTATGGGTTTGAATGGGACGGCAACTGCAACAGCCTGAACGTCAAGTACATGGGTCTGGTCTGCGGCGGTAGCAGCAGCACACAATCCAGCTACGGGTTTATCATTCAGAACACGGTTGGCGGATACAAGTCAGTCACCAGCGGATCTATCGCCGGTACAACTTTGACGCTGGCCACCGCGCCATCTAGTCCGATTGTGGTTGGCATGGTCATATCTGGTACTGGCGTAACTGCTGGCACTACGATCACCGGCCTTATTAATTCAACCAACTACACCGTGTCAACCGCTCAGTCGGTTGCAACCACTCCAATTACTGCCGTTCCGGCGTTCTTCCCCGCGATTGGTCGAGTGGGCCAGGTTGAGATTGACTACGCAAAGAGCGCGGCGATCCGAGTGTTGTCTGGCGTGGATTACGATTTTGTCATGCCTTACGTTACCGGCGCGGTCAGCGACGGGTTGTATGTTGACTCAAACATTGACAGCTACAACGTGCGCGTGAGCGGCGGCAAACTGATTGGTAACGGCGGGTACGGGATCAACAACACGACCGCTGGCATCTTGTTGATGTCCGGCAGCGTTCAGTTGACCAACAACACCAGCGGCGCAACCAATGGCAACGTCTGGAATCTGGCTCCAACCCAAGCGGTTGACGATTACTTCTATCTAAACCTTGGTGGTGACAAGACGCTTGCCAACGGTACACCTCAGATCAATTTTTCTCCGACTAACTATATCTCATACGCTAGAGCAACCAATCAATTAAATTTCTTGATTGGTGGGGCTGGAGTGTTTCAGGTTGATGCCGCGTCTGCCAACGCTTTAAAACCGCTAAAACTTCAAACATATACAGTTGCTACGTTGCCAGCCAGCCCCGTCAAAGGTTGGACCGCAATGGTTACGGACGCCAATGCTACGACGTTCGCCAGCACGGTTGTTGGTGGCGGCAGCAATAACGTACCCGTATACTATGATGGTACGAACTGGAGGATTGGGTGATCCAACATTTTTTCGGCCCCAACGTCTACGCCAAAGAGTCGCGCATACCGGCAGGTCATGTGTTGGTTCAACACGCCCACAAGTATGACCATCTTTCGATTTTGGCTAGTGGGTCGGTAGAAATCGCAGTGGATGGAAAAACATCGGTTGTCAACGCCCCTGCGTGTTTTACTATTGAAGCCAACAAACATCACGGTGTTAAGACCTTGACCGATTCGGTTTGGTACTGCATCCACGCGACAAACTGTACAGATGAAAACGAAATTGATGACACGCTGATTCAACCAGCGAACATGACAGAGTTTGCAAACGTAATGCAGATTCTGGAAAAGGAGTATTGAGATGCCTTGGATGCTACCTGCCGCTATTGTCGCGTCTAGTGTATTTGGCGCAAGTTCGGCCAATAAAGCCGCAAATACGCAAGCGCAAGCGACTCAAGCGGCGCAAGATGCTCAAGAACGGATGTTTAACAAGCAAGTTGAACTTCAAGAACCGTTTCGTCAAGCAGGTATCGGCGCGCTCAACAAGCTAATTCCGCTTAGTGACTACACTAAGTTTGGCATGGATCAGTTTACGCAAGATCCGGGGTACGCTTTTCGATTGTCTGAGGGCATGAAAGCACTTGACCGTACTGCCGCCGCGCGTGGTGGGTTGTTGTCAGGCGCTACCCTTAAAGGCGCGCAACGCTACGGTCAAGATCTGGCGTCGCAAGAATACACAAACGCTTTTAATCGTTATCAGACTGAACGTAACGCGCAACTTAACCCGCTTCAGTCATTGGCTGGTGTTGGGCAGACTGCAACTGGAGCGTTGACTAACGCGGCGCAACAATTTGGCGCGCAAACCGGTCAGAATTTGCAAGACATCGGAACCGCCCGCGCGTCTGGGTATCTTGGTGGATCTAACGCATTGTCTAGCGCGCTTGGTCAGGCCGGTCAAATGTATCAATATGGGCAACGCACAAATGCGTTGGCTGGAATGTACGGCAACACCTACCCCAACCAATATTCTTTACCATAATAAAGGTCAATTATGGCACTCAGACCTCTTGACCCAACGATTGTAAACGCTTACCAAGCGCCCAAGTTTAATATGCCAGATCCTTTGCAGGATGTGGCGGCGCTTGAGCAGATCAAGTCTGGGCGCGTTGCTCGACAGTTGCATGAACAACAGTTGGCGCAAATCCAACAAGATCGTTCTGCTCTAGAAAAATTGCGCCAAAACATAGCAGGAGCTGGTGGGCCACCCGATCTTGATGTTGCCGCTAACGAAATGATTAAATCTGGGGTCCAACATTACGTGGATCTTGGGTATAAAATATTAGAAAAACGGCAGTTTCAGAAAAACTTTTTAGCTGCTATGGGCGGCGGCGAACCCGCGCCCGCGCAACCCGCGCCTGTTGCAACTACCGCGCCTATCCAAAGTCCAGCGTTGTCTGTAGAAAATTTAAGCGGCGGCGGTACTGGCATCAAGATGCGCTCTAACTTGCCGGAGCAAGCACCAGCGCCTACAAACGCGCTTCTTGGGCCGTCAGGATTGCCATCTAATTTTGGTGATAATGTACTCGCGCAAATTGCAGAACTGGAACGCAAACGTAATGGTTTGACAATGCTTGCGGCTCAAAATCCGGCCATCATGCCTATGGTTTCGGAATTGTCGCGTCAAATCGCCGAACTGCGTAGACCTCAAACATTTAGCCCCGGGCAAACTATTGTGCTGCCCGGGCAAGCGCCGATTACGCTGCCAGCCGCCGAACGCGCGCCAACAGGCGTATCGCGCGGCGAAACTTTGTTTGATTCAAAAGGTAACGTAATCGCGCGCGGTATGGCTCCAGAAGCGCCAACGCCGGTAAAAATCATAAATGAAAAAACAGGCAAAGTAGAATACGCTACCCCATCGCAAGCTGTTGGTAAAACACCCGCGTCTGAATTTACGGGTCTTTCGCCTAAAGACCAGCAGAAACGTGAGGCTGACTATCCTGCTGCGACGTCTACGATAAAAAGTTTTGAAGCGCAAAGCGATAACTTCATAAAAGATATGGAGAAACTTCGAAACCATCCTGGGTTGTCTCAAATATCTGGAATTTTAGCTGGACGTATTGGCGGTATAACTTCTGAAGGTAGAGAAGCGAAAGCGCTGTACGACAAAATTAAAGCTAAAGGTGGATTCCAAGCCATTCAAGATCTCAAAAACCAGTCCAAAACGGGCAGCGCGCTGGGCAGCGTGTCAAACGAAGAAGGTCGTAAGTTAGACGCTTCGTTTGCTGCAATTGATCGAGTTCAAGACGCACCAAGCATTCAAAATGCGCTCGATGATGCGGTTTCTCAACTTAGAAGTTCTAAGCAAATCCTCCGCGATAAGTACGATTCTACTTACGAATACCGCGCCAATCGCCCTGCCGCCGCCGCGCCTGCCGCGCCTGCCGCTCCTGCCACCGCGCCCGCCGGTAAAGCAATGCGTCCTTTAAACGCTTTCGGGAGTTGATATGGCATTCGATATTGAAGGCGCTCGCAAAGAAGGATACTCAGACGCTGACATAGCGGGGTATCTTGCCCAACAACGCAAGTTTGATCTCGCTGGCGCGCGTAAAGAAGGGTATTCCGACGCTGATGTCATTACGCATCTGACAAAAGCCGAACCTAAATTTACGCCGCGCGCGCCCGCAGCGCCGGAGACTATGCGGGTTATTGAAAGCGCGCCGTATGAAATGTTGGGCGGCACAGCAGACTTGTTGCTGAATGCGCCGTACAACATTATAAATCTGGGCAAAATGGGGTTTGGAACGCTCGCTACTTTAGCGGGGCGGCGTGATCTTGCGCCAGAACCAAGCAGCATCACAACGCCAGACTACGCGACAAATGCGTTGCGTAGACTTGGACTGATTAAAGCAGAACAAAACAGAACGCCAGAGCAACGTGTGCTTAGTTCTATTGTTCAAGCCGGTACGGGTGGATTAATGACTCCATCGCGTACATTGCCTGAGTTAAGTTCTGTAGTCCTTAAAAATATGTTGGGTGGGGCCGCTGGTCAGACTGTTGCTGAAACAACCGGCAGTCCTGAGTTGGGCGTCGCCGCAGGTATGGCTACGCCAGCGAGCATAACCGCAGCGGCGCAAAGACGGCAAGCAACTTTACAAGCCGCGCAACAACAAAACGCGGTTCGAGACGCGACCATTCGGCAAGCGCAACAAGAAGGTTTTGTTGTCAGCCCCGGCAGTATTTCTCCATCAAGCCAAAACGTGTTGCTTGAGCGTATTGGCGGCAAGACGCGCCTTGAACAGGCGGCGTCATCGTCTAACCAGCAGACTACTGACAGACTGGCGCGCCGCGCGGTTGGTTTGCCTGTAAACGAACCAATCACATCACAAGCGATGCAACGCATACGCGCGGATGAGTTTAATACTGGATACGCGCCGTTGCAAAATCTTGGGCAGATGCCTACAGATAACGCATTTCAAGCAACTTTAAACCAAATCAATCAACAGTACACCGGGCCAGCGCGGTCATTTCCCGGCGCGGTTCCTGACGTCGTAACGCAAGCAATTGCGCCGTTTCGGGTAGGGACATTTGACGCTGGTGACGCTATACAAGCGACCCGAACGCTACGTCAACAGGCAACGGCTAATTTTAGGAACGGTAACAACGATCTAGCTCACACGCAGCGCCAGATTTCAAATGCGCTTGAAGATCAAATTGAGCGAAATCTAGCAAACGCCGGAAACCCTAACGCTCAAGCAATGCTTGAACAGTTTAGGGCGTCGCGGCAACGTATGGCTATCAGCCATGTTGTAGAAGACGCGGTGCGGGAAGGGTCTGGTTCTATTGACGCTAAAAAATTAGCGCGAGATCTACAACGTGGCGATTATCTTACTGGTGATCTTCAAACTATCGGGGCGTTTGCAAACGTAGCGCCGCGTGTTAACCAGCCGCCATCGCAATTTGGCGCGCCGGGGACCGGCACAATGCTTGGACGCGGCATGACTGGTATGGTCGGCGCGGGGGTAGGCGCGATGACTGGTGGTCCTATAACGGCGGCGCTTGGTGCTGTCGTACCGGAAGCAACTTCTGCCGCCGCACGCGCTTATTTGTTGTCACGGATGGGGCAAAGCCGCGCGCTCCCAAACTATAACCGCGCCGATTTTTTAGCCCGAGATACCCTTACGCCCGGATTGCGTAACGCATTAATGGGCCTTCCTGTAGTCAATCAATTAGGCCAATGATGGTTACATTATCTGAAGTTGATCACAAGATTGACGCCCACGTGGACGTCTGCGCGATCCGGTACGAAGGTATCGAGAAAGAGACGCGCGGTATCCATGCGCGGATTAAGCGCCTAGAGCAGATCCTGATCACAGGCGGTGGTGCGATCATTATGATGTTGCTGTCCATCATTCTGAAAGGTCATTAAACGGTAATCGACAGTTCGTAAGATGAAGTTCCTTTTTCTGGAGCCTGACATGAAAGACGACATCCTCGCCGCGATCAATGATTCTGAGCCAGTTGACGCCCTGAACGCGCTGTTCTCGGTGGCTTTCCTCGTTGCTAAAGCATCGAACATCAACGAGTTCACGCTTTCTTCTTTGTTCTCTTCGACCGCCGACGCGCTCTTCCAAGCTCACGCTGATGACGAAGAAGTTGAAGTCGAAGAAGAGGAAATCGACGAGCAGACCGACGAGTAATGCTCAGACCCCCCGATGACCTTGGGGGGTCACCCAACCGCAACAAAACTGTGCTATTTGATGTGGTTCTTCTAATAGGATGAAGAATGAAACCACAAAAAATCAGCGACGAAGAGTTTTTGCGGATATGGGAAGAACTTAAATCACCCGTCAAAGTTGCCAGATTCACGGGGATTTCTGAGCGGCGCGTTCATTCTAGGCGTCGTTCTTTAGAAAATAAGTTAAAACTTAATCTTGCAGTTGGCAAACCAATTCACATTCAAAAAGCCAGACACGAAGCTGGCTTGACTGATGGCATCGCTATCATTTTTTCTGACGCCCACTTCTGGCCGGGGATCAGAACAACTGCCTTCAAGGGCCTCCTATGGGCTATAAACGAACTTAAGCCGCATATCGTAATCGCCAACGGCGATATTTTTGACGGAAGTTCGATCAGCAGACACACTAGAATAAATTGGAGCGCGGTCCCAAACGTGAAGCAGGAGCTAGAAGCGTGCCAAGCGGCGCTCAAAGAGATCGAAGACGCTTGCGAAAAGGCGCGCCATCACACGCAACTGATCTGGCCGCTAGGTAATCACGACTCGCGCTTTGAATCGCGTCTATCCGAGGCAGCGCCACAGTTTGAGGGCGTCGGCGGCACGGCGCTCAAAGACCATTTCCCCAAATGGCACCCCTGCTGGTCTTGCTGGCTGTCAGACAACGTAGTGGTCAAGCACCGCTATAAAGGCGGCGTTCACGCTACCCATAACAACACGGTCAATTCTGGCGTCACGACTATCACCGGCCATTTACACAGCCTCAAAGTCACGCCGTTTGGGGACTATAATGGGACTCGATGGGGTGTAGATACTGGTACGCTTGCTGAGATTGATGGGCCACAGTTTATTGACTACCTTGAAGACGGTCCGGTCAACTGGCGCAGCGGGTTTGCCGTCATAACGATGAAAGACAGTAAACCGCTCTGGCCGGAGCTAGTCAGCAAACACGCAGAAGGTATCATCAACTTCCGTGGTCAACTTATTGATGTGAGCAAACTATGACTGAAAAACTGGAAGCCAAAAGTCAGTTGATTGAGAAGACCGCGTTTGCCGTCTTACCAATTTTGTTTACCTGCGTTGTCTACCTGATGAGCGCGTTGGACAAGATTACGCATGATGTGACGGTTCTTAACGCCAAGATCAGCCTTGTGGTCACCAGCGACAACAAGCAAGCCGCCAACAGCGGCGCAGAACTGGCGCGGGAAAAGTTGCGCCAAGATTTAGAGAAACAGATCGGTGAAAACCGAGAACTTATTCATCTGAACCGAGAGCGGATTGTCATTCTTGAGCAGAAGGTGAAGTGATGGCTAACTTTGACCCAGCTTTTGACAAAATGATCGTTGATGAAGGTGGTTACGTTTTACATACTGTTAAAGACGATACTGGTGGAATGACTTATGCGGGAATTGCACGCAACCCAAACCCTAACTGGCCCGGTTGGAACCTTATTGACCACGGTGCTATGGACAACCCACTCCTTACTGGGATGGTGCGTAACTTTTATAAAGTTGAGTTTTGGGATCGTATCCGAGGGGATGAAATTACGCAGCAAGTTGTTGCAGAAAACATCTTCAACTTCGGCGTAAACACCGGCATCAAAGTCGCAGTCAAGCTGGCGCAGTTGATCGTAGGTGCTACGCCAGACGGATCGGTTGGCGACAAGACCTTGCAGAAGTTCAACAATGTTGAATCTGAAGCCTTCAAAAAAGCCTACGCGCTGGCGAAGATCACGCGCTACGCTGACATCTGCAACAAGAATCGTACCCAGTCCAAGTTCCTCCTTGGCTGGATCAACCGTACCTTGCAAGGACTCAAGTAATGGATTTGATTGGAATAGGGTCAATAATTGAAGGCGTGGGCAAGGTCGCGGGCGACCTCATTACGACAGACAAAGAACGCCTTCAAATGGCGTTGGAAGACCGCAAGCTTGACTTGGAAGAGAAGCGTATCGACCAAGCTACAGACCTCGCGCAAGTGGACATCAACAAGATCGAAGCGGCGTCTACTAGCGTATTTGTCTCTGGCTGGCGTCCTGCTGTGGGTTGGGTTGGGGTTGCAGGTTTGGCTTACCAATTTCTTGGCTACCCTTTGATGCAATGGATCTGGGCGTTTGGGCAGGGAGTTGACCTGATCCCGAAGGGTCTGGCCGCGCCACCAGACCTCCAAGTAGAACAGTTGATGACCCTACTCGCCGGTCTTCTCGGCTTCGGCGGGATGCGTAGCTTTGAGAAATCCAAGGGAGTCGCGGCGAAGTAGGTCGCGGTAGGCGTTAATCGCCGCTTTTAGGTCGGCGTTTAGCGCCTCAATCTCCGCGTTGAGTAGGTTCATCCGTTCGGTCGATTCCTTGGCGAACTGCACAAGGTTCTCATAGCGCCATGCGCCGAAATCAGTCATGGTTGTTTAGCCTGTTGAAGTAGTTCAATACGCTCGCGCGATACGCGCAGCACGTTATAGCGTTGATGGATGCGGCGCAGGATGCTGGCGCGCCCCTCAGTCGCTTTCTCGTGGTTCAACATCTCCAACACTATCTGCTCGTCCAGCGTCTTCAGAGCTACGTTTAAGCCCCGCCAAGTGTGATTCAATTCGCACCTCTAAATCTTTGAGCGTTTCAAGTACGCGGTTGTAGTTGCGCTGCGCTGCGGCCAGTTCGCGCTGGCGAATTATAAGTTCTTCCCGCGCGGCGATTAGTTTTGCCCGGACTAATTTCATCGGATCACCTTCTCTAGTAGTGTGCGAGCCAGCGGTTGCTTACCCAACAGCCAGCTTTGAACCCTGCCCATGTCCCACGTGATGACGCGGAACTGGTTGGGGCGCTGGTAGGCGGTGCTGATCTGGGACTTGTCCCAGTCTTTGATGATTCTGCCGTTGATGATCAAAATAAAGCCTCCGATACGTTAGATAGATCCAGCTTCGGTTTGCGCTGGCGTTTGATTTTTTGGACGATGTGCGGGTACGTCGGCATATGCCAGACCCACCGGACGACGCGCCCCTCGTCGTCAAGGATGCCGTATCTCATGTCTCCCCCCTTTGTCGGAAGGCTTCAAGCACGTCATCGGTACAGCAAATGCCTTCGGCATCGCTGTTGTCTAGAACTATCGCAACACACGCTTCCCGCTCATGCACGGCGACAAGGTTGGCGAACTTAATAAGTTTTAATACAGCGGGTGAAGGAAAAGACTCTACTTCCCACACTTCGTTTGCTATTTCAATAATGTCTTTTCGTTTCACTTGAGCGCCTCCATAGCAATGTCAGACACGGCGCGTTTGTCCTGAAGCGCCGTCCAAATTTTTTCGTCAATCGTCTTCTGAGTTGACATAATGTAGACCCAGACGTCGTGGCGCTGGCCGCTGCGGTGTAGGCGTCCGACCGTCTGTTCAAACAGTTCCAGCGACCACGGCAGCGACACGAAGACCATCTTGCAGCCGCCGTGCTGAAGATTCAGCCCGTGACCAGCAGACTTAGGGTGGACCGCCAGCAGTTCAATCTGACCGGCGTTCCAGCGCCCGATGGCGTTATCATCGTCAAGCGTAACTAGATTGGAGTAACGGCGGTGCAGTTCCATCAATTCTTCTTGGTACTGGTACACCAGAATTGTGTTGGCGTGTTGGTTCTCGGCCAGCAAATCGTCCAGCGCCTCAAACTTATGTTTTGAGAACCAGATCGGCGTCTGATGCGTGATGAACTTGCCCTTCATAACCAGATCGGGCGTCTGATACGTGTCGTATATGAACCCCGACGCCATCTGTTGCAGCTTGCCCGTCACCACGCCAGCGTTGACCGCCACAATATTATCGAGAACAAACTCTTTTTTAAGTTTGTTGTAGTGATCCATCGGCATCTGACAGTCCACGTGAACGATGTGCAGCGGCGGTAACTTGTCGCTGTACTCGCCCGGTTCAAGGACGTAGGTAGCCGGTTTGATACGTTCCATTACGTGTTCCAAACTACCGGCGCGCGGCGTCCATTGGCCGAACTCAGGGTTTATGGCGATGAAGTACTGTTGCAAGAACGCGCCCTTGGAGCGCCCGAGCAGCGTCTGGTCGATGATCTTGCATTGCCCGTAGACATCTTCCAACCCGTTGCTGGTAAACGATCCGGTCAAGCCCCACCGGATTTCGATTTTATCTATCAGCTTGGCGAGCGCCTTGAACCGCGCGCCGTATGGGTTCTTGAGCCGCGTCAGTTCGTCAAAGATGATGCAGTCAAAATCCAAGTGCGGCATCGACTGGATGTTGTCGTAGTTCGTCACCACCACCTGCGCGCCAGACTCAAACGCTTTCTGGCGTTGCTTTGGTGTGCCAACCGCGACCGCGACGGTTAGCTCTGGCGCCCACTTTGCGGCCTCGGTCGCCCAGACGCTTTCGGCTACCCGTTTGGGCGCAAGCACTAAGGCGTTGCGTTTGATTTTGAGCAGCGCCGACAGCGCGGTCAACGTGATCGCCGTCTTGCCAGCCCCCACGGGCGCTAGGATCATCGCGCGATCTTGGCCGTACAGAAAGTCTGCGGCTACTTCTTGGTAAGGTCTAAGGACCATTGTGTTACCCCTTCTAGGTTCCAGATTACTGTGTAGTTTTGGTTAAGTTGACGCATGGTTGCGCCGAAGTGTTCCTGTAGTTTGCTGAGTTTGCCCCCCTTGGTTTTGAGTTCCACAAACCACGTTGACCCGTCCGGCAGACACGCCACGCGGTCAGCCACGCCCCGAACGCCGGGGCTTGTGAACTTGTACGTTTTGCCGCCCATCGTCTCAACAGTCCAGACGAAGTGGCGCTCGATTTCGCTTTCTTTCATGCCGTCATCATATCTTGCAAAAAAGTTGTTGACAAGCAGATCGTGGTCGGGCAAGATGACATCTCCAACCAACCACACAGGTACTCTCAAATGAAAATTACCCTAGACCGCGAAGAAGTTCAGAACATCCTCATCACTTACTTAGAAAGCCTTCTCCCTAACACCAAGTTCAACACGGTGAAGTTTGAATGCAGCAGCTACGCCTTCCTTTACCGCGCAGAATTTACTTACGAAAAAGAGGACACCGCAGAATGAACCTCATCCACAGAATGGAAGATGACAACGGGGATTTTGAGCCGTTGGACCTCACCCCCGTGTTCTACAAGGGCAACCTGATGTGCGTACCGCATTGGCGCATCAAGAACACTTGGGTCTTCCCCGGCGGCAAGACCTACACCACGGCAGAGTTGATCGGCATGGGCGCTAAAGTGTCCCTGTCGCTGCTCTGGCCGCGCGGGTGGGTAACTAAGATGCTCGGGCGTCACAACCCTGCGATGCTGTCGCAGGAATCACTAACGAACCTCATCAAAGGGAAAGCAAATGCACTCTGAACTCACCCCCCGCGACTATTTCGCCGCCCAAGTAGTAACTTGGTTTCTTACCAAACTAGACGACGAAGGCGTGATTGACGATCCTGATCTGCTTCGCCAGTTTTCGTCCGAACACGCTTACAAACTAGCAGACGCTATGATGAAAGCGAGGTCACAAAATGCACTCTAATATCGTAGGCGGCTCGACCGCCAAGCGCGTCGTCAACTGCCCCGGCAGCGTGGCGCTTGTGCAGAAGATGCCTCCCAAATTGGGAAGTGACGCGGCTGACGAAGGCACGTTGTGCCACAACGCGATGGCGACGCTATTAGAAGACCCATCGCTTGAGATCAAAAGCGTGCTCGGCATGGTCTACAACGACCAAACGCTCACGGAGGATCTGATCGACGAGAAGATTATTCCAGCGATGGCGGCGCTAACCGAAATCGACCCAGACGGCAACATGGAGTATCAAATTGAAGCCCATGTCAACTTCGGCAAACTGCTCCCAAACGTGTTTGGGTCTGCTGACCTGATCGGTCGGATCGACGACCGCGCCATCATCCTCGACTGGAAGTTTGGCCGTGGTGAAGTAGACGTTGAAGAGAACGAGCAGTTGCTGTTTTACGCCGCTGCTGCGATGCGGACTAAGGGTCTGGAATGGGCGTTTGCGGATGTATCTGAGGTTGAGATGGTCATTGTCCAGCCGCCAGCGGTCAAGCGTTGGACGACTACCGTGGCGCGCGTTAAGCAGTTTGAGCGTGATCTCGTTCACGCCGTTACAGCGTCACAGAACGCCGCTGCCCCGCTTAAAGTTGGCGATCATTGCCGCTACTGCCCTGCCAAGCCGATCTGCCCGCAGATGACCGGCGCGGCAGAGCGCGCGCTAAAGGTGCAGATCAAGGACCTAGACCCCGCGAAGATCGGCGCGTACTTGGCAACCGCCGATCTGGTCGAAAAGTGGATTGGCGACCTGCGCGATCTGGCGCACCAGATTCTTGAGTCTGGCGAGCCTGTTCCGGGTTACAAGCTGGTCCCCAAGCGCGCGTTGCGCCAATGGATCGACGAGGACAAGGCGTATTTTGCGCTAAGTAAGCTAGGCGTCGACCGTTCAGAATTGGTGGAAACAGCCCTGCTGTCGCCCGCCAAGGTTGAGAAGATCTTGAAAAAGAGTAAACTCAACCTCCCCGATGACATCGTTGTTGCGGTGTCGTCGGGAACCACAATCGCCCCGGAGAGTGATCCCCGGTCAGCGGTTGTGTTCCTTCCCGAGCAGATGAAAACTGCTCTTCTTAAACTTGGATGAAATGATGTCAAATTTAGTAGCCTTCAATAAAGCTGGTCTCCCCGCTCTCGCAGCAATCGCAACGGCGATCAAGACCGTTGCAGCCCCGGCGGCTTCCGCTGGTTCGGTCATCCTGAAAATGGACAAGACCGGCCATTGGGTGTTCGGCGCGGATCAGACTGAAGTTGAGTCTGACTCTAAGTGGGCGGTCAACCCGTTTTCCTTCGTACATGGTTGGATCGCCTGGGGCGACGGCGTTGTGCTGGGTGAGCGTATGGTCGCGCTGACCGATCCGCTGCCAGACACGGACGACGCGCCTCCCCATGCCGCTCGCGGTTGGGAGAAGCAAGTCGGGTTCTCGCTTAAGTGTTTGACGGGCGAGGACAAGGGTTTAGAGGCGCGCTACACGACGACTTCGGTTGGCGGCAAGCGTTCCTACGAAGCCTTGGCAAGCGCGTTTGCAAACCAAGTGTCTGTAGATGAGTCGAAGCCCGTGCCGGTGGTGCTGCTCAAAAAAGAGCATTACCAGCACAAGTCCTACGGTCGCATTTTCACGCCGATCTTTGAGATCGTCGAGTTTATGTCGATGGATGGACCTGAAGAGGAAGCTCCCCAGCCGACGCGTCGTCGTCGCGCAGGGTAAGTGATCCTTTGGGTTGACTTTGAGACCCGTAGCACCTGCGACCTTCGGGTCGCGGGTGTCTATAACTACGCGCAGGACTTGGAAACCGAAGTCATCTGTATGTCCTACGCTTTCGACGACGGACCTGTTAAAACTTGGACCCCAGATTTAACATTCCCGTCTGATGTGTTAAATCATAAAGGTCAGATAAGAGCGCATAACGCCGCGTTTGAGCGTCTGATTTTTTGGTATGTGCTTCAGATCAACTTTGATCTTGAGCAGTTCTATTGCACCGCAACACAAGCCCGCGCAAACTGCGCGCCGGGTTCGCTTGAGGACGTTGGTCGCTTCGCTGGCGCTGACATGAAGAAAGATCGGCGCGGCGATTACCTTGTGCGGCAATGCTGCGTGCCGCCATACAATGACAAGCTCATCCCAGAACTCATAGAGTATTGCGAGCAGGACGTGCGCGCTATGCGCGCCATAAGTCTTGCCCTGCGTCAACTATCTCAAGATGAGATGACTGATTACCACGTAAACGAGCGCATCAACGACCGAGGCGTGAAGGTGGACGTTGCACTATGCAAGGCCGCTATTCGCTACGCTGACGCCGAACTAGCCGAGATACAAAGTATCGTAACCGAGATCACGGGCGGTCTGGCCGTGCGCTCGCCACGGATGCGCGAGTGGGTGCTGGCGCGGGTGACCGACGAGCAGAAGAAGCTCATGTGGGTCGGTGAGAAGTACAGCATCGACAAGGCGGTCCGCGCTAATCTATTAGCGTGTGATGACCTAGATTCAGATGTGCGTGAGGTGGTGCAATGCGCGGACGATCTATGGGCGTCCTCGATTGCGAAATTTAAGCGTTTACAGGAGTTAGCAGATGTCGAAGACGACAGGGTACGGGGTGCATTTGTATTTGCTGGGGGGTCCGCTACTGGGCGTGCTTCAAGTTACGGAGCACAAGTTCACAATTTCACTCGCAAGACCGCCAGAGACCCCGCAACTGTCCGAGACGACATGGCTGCCGGTCGAGCAATTGTCCCTTTTCACGGACGAAGAGTTACAGATGTGCTCAAAGGGATGCTCCGACCCGCGCTTGTTGGTAATTTCGTAGTCGCGGACTGGTCGGCTATCGAGGCGCGCGTTAACCCGTGGCTGTCTGGCATGGGCGACGAGAAGCTCAAGCAGTTTGACCAAGACATCTATAAGATCAACGCCGCCGCGACCTTCGGATGCTCAGTCGATCAGGTGACCGATGATCAGCGCCAGATCGGCAAGGTTCAGGAGCTATCGTGCGGGTACGCCGGAGGCGTAGGCGCGTTCGCGGCAATGGGTCGGGCCTATGGTATCCATTTACCGGAAGCCGACGCGCGGCGCATGGTAGATGCGTGGCGGCGGTCTAATCAATGGGCCGTGCGGTTCTGGTCTGAGTTAGAGCGAGCCTATACATCAGCTATGCACACGCCGAACGCCGAGTTCAGCGCGGGTCGGGTGACTTATCTGTTCGACCGCCAACATCTCTGGTACATTCTTCCTTCGGGCCGCGTTCTGTGTTACCCGTTCGCCAAACTGGAAGAAGATGGCATTTCCTATTGTAAAGCCGCTTGGAAGCCCGCCGCCGACGCTAAAGAATGGCCGCGCGCTAGATTATGGAAGGGCTTGGCTTGCGAGAACATCACGCAAGCAGTCGCAAATGATGTGCTACGCCACGCGCTACGTCAGCTAGATAACGTAGTGCTTCACGTACACGATGAGATCGTCCTTGAGGACGGTGACCCCGACGTATTACGCCGCGTCATGTGTACGTCGCCGCCGTGGGCGACGGGTCTGCCGTTGAAGGCAGAAGTTAAAACTATGACGAGGTATGGGAAATGAAAATACTATCTTTTGGCGGCGGGACGGATAGCACAGCAATTTTGTGCGGGTGGGTTGAGCGCGGGCTTGAACCATTTGATTTGATTTTGTTTGCGGATACGGGCGGTGAGCGCCCGCACACTTACGAACACATTGAACGGATGCAGGAGTGGCTTCGTAAACACGGGATGCCGCTTATCACCGTGGTAAAAAAAGTGCGCCGTGACGGGCGCGTCCACACGTTAGAAGAGAACTGTTTAGAAGCGGAGATGTTGCCATCTCTGGCTTACGGTTTTAAAGGGTGCTCGCAGAAATTTAAGATTGCTCCGCAAGAAAAGTACGCTAACAACCACGATCAAGCAAAGGCAGTCTGGCGCAACGGTAACAAAGTAGACAAATTTATCGGATACGAATTTGGGGAAACGCGGCGTTGGATGAAGGCCCCGATTGAAGATGAAAAGTACCGATATCACTATCCGTTGGTTCAATGGGAGTGGTCGCGGCCAGATTGTTTAGCAGCGATTGACCGCGCTGGTTTACCGCGTCCGGGTAAGTCGGCTTGCTTTTTTTGTCCGGCATCTAAGAAGCCGGAGATTGCAGAGTTAAAGCAGACTTATCCGGTGCTGTTTCAACGGGCGTTGGATATGGAATCTAACGCCAAGCTAACAAGCGTCAAAGGGCTGGGAAGGCGGTTCTCTTAACGCGATTACGACACGACTTTGGAAGAACCTGATGTAGTGCCGTGCATTTCATGCGCGGATGGCAACAACTGAAAAAAATCCCGCCGGCTAGGGCGGGATCAACTTAGGAGAGCACATGGAACTCGTGGATCATATCATAGCCCTCGCACCAGAGGGTGAAGTTGTACTATTTACTAAACAAGTCGAGCGCGATGGCGGCTATGCCTACCCCGCGTCGCGTAGGCCGCGCGGCGAGGGTGCGTGGTACGTCAATATTGGCTCGTTCATCGAATCGCGGTTTGACGGTCAGCGGGTCAGCGCGGGTGCTGCGTTCTGTGAAAACGTGTGGTGTTTGGTGTTAGATGACGTCGGTACGAAATCGAAAACGCCGACGATCAGACCTACGTGGATTATTGAAACGTCGAAGGATAACTTTCAATGGTGCTACGTATTCCGGCTAGACGATCAGCCGCACAAATCCGTCTATAGCGCGGCTATCAAGGCTATAGCGGCAGCGGGCTATACGGACCCCGGCGCTATCAATCCGGTTCGCAATATCCGTATTCCCGGCTCGATCAACCTAAAGCCCGGACGCGGGCGCTTCGCCGCTCGCTTGGTTGAGTTCAACCCGTCGCGCGAGTTTAGCCTTGAAGAAATCTGCGGCGCTTTATCGGTCGTCCCCGGCGCAGTCGAGACCACGACATTCCGTCCGGGCGTCCTAAAGGATGACGGCTCGGATGACGTTCTAGCGTGGCTGGTCGAACGTAAAGAAGTCACACAAAAAGGTAACTCGGCGGGCTGGTGGGGCGTGATCTGCCCTAATAGCGCGGAACATTCGGACGGTAACCCAGAGGGTCGCTATATGCCCGCAAGTCGGGCGTATTGTTGTCTGCACTCGCATTGCGTTGAGTGGGACTCCGCGCGGTTTCTAGCGTGGGTTGAAGAGCAAGGCGGCCCCAAGCGGACCTATGGCTTACGTGATGAGTTATTGGCGTCCGTGATGGGCGGGGCGTTGTCCAAACTAACGCCCACGGAGATGTTCACCGATGACGCCAAGGCCGTGATCGCGCAAGTCGAGGCGCGCGAGCGGGCGCGGGTAGAGCGGGCCGACTGGTTTAAGCGTTTCGCTTATGTGCAGTCGGATGACGCCTACTTCGACCTAGTGGACCGTGTCCTTATATCGCGGCGGGCGTTTGACGCGACCTATCGCGGGATTATGTGCCATTCGCTGCACAATAACGGTGGCAAGGCGCGCATTATCAACCCGTCCCTATGGTTCGACGAAAACCGAACGGCCGCAGGCGGCCATATCCTCGCGGGCCTAACCTATGCGGCGGGCGAGTCGGTTCTAGCCGTGCGGGACAATCTACCCTATGCGAACCGTTGGGTCGACGCGCGCCCGACGCCTATAGCGGGGCCTATACAAGCGTGGATCGATCATTGTCGCAAACTAGTCCCGGTACAGTCGGAACTAGATCATATATGGGACGTTATGGCCTATAAAGTGCAGAACCCGCGCGTGAAGATCAACCACGCTATTCTGCACGCGTCCGATGAAGGGTCGGGCAAGGATACGATGTACGACCCGTTTATATGGGCCGTCTGCGGGGACAATAAGCATAATTTAGGGTTAGTCGACAATGAATCGCTAACGTCGCAATGGGGCTATCAACTAGAGTCTGAGATTCTAGTTATTAACGAGCTAAAGGAAGCCCTTGCGGCCGATAGGCGCGTCCTAGCCAATAAACTGAAACCTATTATCGCGGCCCCGCCTGAGGTGTTGGCGGTCAATCGGAAGGGACTTCACCCCTATATGATGGCGAACCGTGGGTTCGTGCTGGCATTCTCGAATGACCTATTGCCTATATCAATCAGCGCGCAAGATCGCCGTTGGTTCTGTATCTGGTCGCATGCGGGCCGCATGTCAGACGCCGATGGGGCCGCAATCTGGCAATGGCTTAGAACGGGCGGCCGCGCGGCCGTGGCGGCTTGGTTGCACGCGCGCGACGTGTCGCGCTTCAATCCGGGCGCGGCCCCGCCTATGACGGAATTCAAGCAAACGATGACGGAAAACTCGCTGTCAGGCGCAGAGTCTTATATCCTTGAATTAATGCGCGGGCGACGCGGGATATTCACGCGGGGGGTTATCGCTGCACCATTGCAAGCTGTACTTGACGATCTCGCGCGTAGCGCGCCCGCTGGTTTGAAGCTGTATCAACAAGCGTTATTGCAAGCGATCAAAGAGGCAGGGTGGATCGATTGCGGCCGCGTTGCCGCGCGTGGGCTTGAATCGAAGCGCCACGTATATTGCGCGCCCGATCTTGCGGCCGTGGGCGCGTCTACGCTGCGTCGGATGGTAGAACCGGACTATCAACCGAACCCGCAATGAGAAACGGCCCCGTGGGGCCGTTTTTTATAAGTCTAGGATGATCACTAGGATGGCGGCCAATATGGCCGCGATCACTAACGACACAGAGCGGCCGCTATATTTTCGGCCAATATGACGCTCGTTACGATGATCCACGCGATAAGCGCGAGCGTGCAATAGGTTTCAAGTTTCATTGTTTAGCCTTTGGTTTACGTGAAAGTTGAACGTCTCGGATCGCGTCAATTTCGGCCCACAATTTTGCAATGTAGGCGGGGCTGAAAAGCGTCTCTCCGACGCCTAGTGCAACGTGACAGTCTGCTAATGCTGTTTTCAGCATTTCGTCCGTGTAGCGTTTGAATTTTGCCGTGTAGTGATTCACTTGGTCACCTTAAGTGGAATAACCCGACGCGCGATAGCATCGGCCGTTTTGGCGCGCGTGCCGTGCGCAAGAAACCCGACGATAACCTTGCGATTAGCGCGGGCGCACAATCCGCACGTGTAGCACGTAACGTCGTCGCGGGTTTGAGCCGGACACACGACGATAGCGCGGCCCGCTGGGGTGGTGGTACGTTCGGGCGTGCCAAGTGGAACGACGACCGCGACGGGTAAACCCGTCTCCGCAAGCTTGTCAGCATGGCCCGCGTCATCGGCCGATAGATTGACCGTAAACCCGCGCTTGGTCGCGTAGCGCGCGAATTTAATCGCGCGATCGGAGTGTTTATGAGTGTACGTAAACCCGCGACGGCCGCGATTCGCTTCGATTAGCTGCGCAAACGCGGGGCCGTCAATATCCTCACCGATGCCCGGAAGATCGCCCGCGACGTTAAACCGCCATAGCGTCGCGGGTTTCAACGCGCGAATTTTGTCCGCGACCGTGGCGATATCTTTTCCGCGCGTCGGGACCTTGTCCCAATTCAAACGAGTGTGAAAACCCGCGTCAGCGTAACAAGCTTTCATCTGCCCGCAACTAGCGGGGCACGTATCGCGCGCACTGTAAGTGATCGGGATCGGCCCGGTTTTCGTGTTGGATGATTTTGCGACAAAGTGGATCATTTTGCGGCCCCGGCAAGTACAGCGTTAAATTTTGCCGATCCGATGGATTCGATCAACGCGTCAACTTGCGCTTGTGCGGCCGCGCGCGCTTCTTTAAGAGTGAATCCTTTAGACGACACAAGCGCACCCTTGTATTGACCGCGCACGTGCGCCACGCAAGCGCCCGATTCAGGGTGCGTTACCTTCCATGCGCCAAATCCGTCCTTATGCAACGCGAGCTTGTGCGTTTCCGTGCCCGCGATCACGATCAACGCGTGCGCTTTGAACGTGGCGATCGGATCGCCGTTTTTCATTTTCGTCGTGACTTCCATTTTAGATTCTCCGTAGGTTAGTGAATGACGCGCGACGTGTGCGCCATGGGTAGATATTCGCACGTTCGGCCGTGTGTGTCAACAAGTTTCGCACGCTTTCGTGAGTGTGGACACTTTGTGAGCGTTTTGTGAGCGTTTTTTGAGGGGCAAGTGTCCACACAAAACGGCATAACGGCGCGGGTTTGCGGGGTGTGCCCGGATGTTAACTAGTCTACTTTTGAAAAAAATTGAATTTTATATATAGGGGAATTTTGCCGGAAAATTACCCGCAAAACGGCGCGCTTTCGCCCGCGTTTTTTCCCGCGCCGATTTTTTAGCGTAGTTAACATCGGGAAACGCTCACATTCTAAAAAAAAGTACTGTTTTTGTGAGCGGCAAAACACCGGGCACATTACTACGTTTTATAAGGGTTTTTTAGGACGCTCAACAGCGGGCACAGCGGGCACACACCGGGAGCGCACATCGGGTGCACATCGGGTGCACACCGGGTGCACACCGGGGGCGCACCGGCCATTGTGCCCATGGCAAACAGCGGGCACATTTGGCTTTTGGCCCGAGGGGGCCGGGTAGGGCCGGCGGCCCGACCGGTCACGGTAACGCACCCCCCGCAAACATTTTTTAAAATTTTTTTGTTACACTTCAGCCATGTTCAAATCTTTGCCACTAACTGTCAGAAATGTTCAGGCAACAGAGGCGCGTCTTCAGTCAATCTACGACGCGGCAAAGTTAGGTCTGAAAGGTGACTCGCTGGCGCTGGCGGCTGGTATGCTGCCCGCTGAGTACCGGCAACTGTGTCAGCTAGATCCGTTAGCGGAAATGGCTGAACAAAAAGGCCGCGCTGACAATGAAAGAGAGATCTCGCAGGTTCTTAATAGCGCGGCGTTAGGTGGCGACGCCAAGGCCGCGTTAGAGATCCTGCGTCATCGTCACGAGTGGACTGCCAAGCAAGAAGTTAGTGTTGATGTGTATCAACGGATCAGCATCACACAGGCGCTAGAAGCCGCGCAAACCAGAGTGCTAGAGAATGCAAAAAACGATCTATACATCAGCCGAAGAGCAGACATTGATGACGCGATTGTGGTCACCCGCGATAGCGAACGATCCTGAAGCGTTTGTACTGTTTGCGTTTCCTTGGGGCCAACCCAACACACCGTTAGCTAAGTTCAGCGGGCCGCGCAAATGGCAGCGCGAGATACTGCGTGA
>Ga0209401_1000629_pt1 | contig 23728 bp, 16 predicted proteins | sample M_140807_MF_Meta_FD_187318 | JGI IMG/M metagenome (GOLD analysis project Ga0209401, IMG submission 187318) | Freshwater microbial communities from Lake Montjoie, Canada to study carbon cycling - M_140807_MF_MetaG (SPAdes) (version 2) | ecosystem: Environmental > Aquatic > Freshwater > Lake... | reverse complement strand
AAAAGTAGCCGAAGCAATTATTGAACAAAGAAGAGCGGCTTATCAAGAACCTGCATTAAAAGCAACAAAAGGGGTGTTGTTTAAATACGCAAGATCGGTGAAGGACGCAAGTGAAGGATGTGTAACGGATGAACTTTAAACTCGGCTTATGGAAACAAAACAACTTACAGGATCACAAGCAGTACTAGAAGCATGTATTGCAGAAGGCGTAGATACTATTTTTGGTTATCCGGGTGGAGCGATCATGCCTATTTATGATGCATTGTATGATTATATGGAAAAGTTAAAGCATGTACTTGTAAGACATGAGCAAGGCGGGATCCATGCTGGACAAGGTTATGCAAGAACATCAGGTAAAGTGGGTGTGGTATTTGCAACAAGCGGACCAGGTGCAACCAATTTAGTCACTGGACTAGCAGATGCGATGATTGATAGTACGCCATTGGTTTGTATCACAGGACAAGTGTTTGCGCATTTATTAGGAACAGATGCATTTCAGGAAACAGATATTATTAATATCACGATGCCAGTGACGAAGTGGAATTATCAAATCACAGACGCCACAGAGATCCCACATATATTGGCCAAAGCTTTTTATTTAGCAAAAAGCGGAAGACCTGGACCAGTATTAATTGATATCACAAAGAATGCTCAATTTCAATCATTCGATTATCAAGGATACACTGTGTGCAATCATGTAAGATCTTACAGACCAAAACCTATCATCCGAAAAGAATATATTGATGAAGCAGTGCAACTTATTAATGAAGCCAAAAAACCATTGGTGATTTTTGGTCAGGGTGTCATTTTAGGAAAAGCAGAAAATGAGTTCAAAGAATTTATAGAGAAGTCGGGTATGCCAGCGGCATGGACTATTTTAGGATTGAGTGCATTACCAACAGATCATCCGCAAAACGTCGGTATGCTTGGAATGCACGGCAACTATGGCCCTAATGTATTGACCAATGAGTGTGATGTATTGATTGCAGTGGGTATGCGCTTTGATGATCGTGTGACAGGAAGACTGGATAAGTACGCGAAGCAAGCAAAAATTATTCATCTAGATATTGATCCATCCGAGATAGATAAAAATATATTAGCCCATGTGGGTGTATGGGGCGACTGTAAAGAAACCCTACCCTTGTTAACCATGGGCATTGAACAAAAAGATAGAATCGAGTGGTTGAATGTTTTTGCAGGCTATGCAAAAGAAGAATATGAGCAATGTATTAAAGATGAGATGCATCCTACTAGTGCCGAAATGACGATGGCGGAAGTCATTCATGCTGTAAATGAAATTACTAAAGGAGATGCCGTGATGGTGACCGATGTGGGGCAACACCAGATGGTCACTTGTAGGTATGCCAAGTTCAATCAAACAAGAAGCAATGTGACATCGGGTGGATTAGGTACCATGGGCTTTGGATTGCCAGCAGCCATCGGTGCCAAGTTTGGTGCGCCCGAAAGAACTGTCATTGCAGTAATAGGAGATGGAGGCATACAAATGACCTTACAAGAGTTTGGTACCATCATGCAAACAGGCATCAATGTCAAAGTGATGATTTTAAACAATCAATTTTTAGGGATGGTGCGTCAGTGGCAGCAATTGTTTATGGACAAGCGATACAGTTTTGTGGATATAGAAAGCCCTGATTATGTGATGCTCGCTAACTCTTATAAGATCGCTGCAGCAAAAGTAAGCCAGCGCGAAGACTTAGTGGGAGCAGTCACAAAGATGTTAGATCATAAAGGGTCCTATGTATTGGAAGTGATGGTGGGTAAAGAAAACAATGTATTCCCAATGGTGCCTCAAGGGTGCTCAGTATCTGAAATCAGACTTAAATAGCGAAGCTATTTAAGTCTGATTCGAGCGAGTCTAAAAGACGAGCTCAAATACTTTTTAAAGTAAAATTAGACCGAATAAAATGAGGTCAAATATTTTTATAAAGTAAAAATTATGGAAAACGAAAAACAAGAATTTACGATCACGGTGTATACCGAAAACCAAGTTGGTTTGTTAAATCGTATTGCCATTATTTTTTCGAGAAGAAAAATTAATGTGGAGAGTTTAAATACCTCTCCTTCGGAAGTGCAAGGCATACATCGCTTTACCATAGTCGTAGTTGAGTCTAGAGATACAGTACTTAAAATTGTAAGACAAATTGAAAAGCAGGTAGAAGTTTTAAAAGCCTATTATAATACCAACGATGAAATTGTGTGGCAGGAGTTGGCATTGTATAAAGTATTGTCGGACGAGATCACAGAGAAAGTAAAAGTAGAAAGATTGTTGAGAGAGTTTGGCGCAAGAGCAGTAGCTATTAGAAAAGACTTTATTGTTTTTGAAACCACAGGGCATAGAGAGGAAACCAATAAATTAATGGAAGCATTGGCGCCATTTGGTTTGGTAGAATTTGTAAGAAGCGCTAGAGTGGCCATTATCAAAGAAAGTGCAGGGTTTCATGAAAAACTAAAAGACTTTGAAAAAAGTGAACCAGGTATAGAATTGGTAGAAAACGAATACTTAGGGCAAAGAGGAAATGTATTCACGATGTAAACTTCTAAATAAAAAATAATTAAATAATTAAATAATCAAATCATTCAATTCATAAATTAAATAAATCATGGCAAAATTAAATTTCGGAGGAACAGAAGAAAATGTAGTAACACGTGAAGAGTTTCCATTAGCAAAAGCACAAGAAGTATTAAAGAACGAAGTAGTCGCTGTGATTGGATATGGTGTACAAGGACCAGGTCAAGCAATGAACCAAAAAGAAAATGGGGTGAATGTGATTGTAGGTCAAAGAAAAAATTCAAAATCATGGGATAAGGCGGTTGCAGATGGATTTGTTCCAGGTCAAACCTTATTTGAAATAGAGGAAGCATTAGAGAAAGGCACTATTATTTGTTATTTATTGAGTGACGCTGCGCAAATTGCTATGTGGCCAACCGTAAAAAAACACTTAACCCCAGGTAAGGCATTGTATTTCTCTCATGGATTTGGGATCACTTATAAAGAGCAAACAGGTATCGTACCTCCAGCAGATGTAGATGTAATTTTAGTTGCACCAAAGGGATCAGGCACTTCATTAAGAAGAATGTTTTTACAAGGACGTGGCTTGAATTCAAGTTACGCGATCTTCCAAGACGCCACTGGAAAAGCATATGATAGAGTCATTGCATTAGGTATTGCAGTTGGTTCTGGTTATTTATTTGAAACCAATTTTAAAAAAGAAGTCTATTCCGATTTAACAGGAGAGCGTGGCACATTGATGGGCGCCATTCAAGGTATTTTTGCAGCACAATACGAAGTATTAAGAAAGAACGGACATAGCCCTTCTGAATCATTCAATGAAACAGTAGAAGAATTAACACAATCTTTAATGCCTTTGGTTGCAGAAAATGGAATGGATTGGATGTATGCCAACTGTTCAACTACAGCACAAAGAGGAGCATTGGATTGGTGGAAAAAATTCCGCGATGCTACTTTACCAGTGTTCACCGAATTGTATGATAGCGTAGCAACAGGAAAAGAGTCTGCACGTTCGATTGATTCGAATAGCAAAGTAGATTACCGTGAAAAATTAGAAGTTGAATTAGCAGAATTACACAATAGCGAAATGTGGCAAGCAGGAAAAACTGTAAGAAGTTTACGTCCAGAGAATCAGCCAGGAAAATAAATGCTTTGGCGCAGATGCTAGATGGCTTGAAAAACTAATAGATGACCTAACTTTGCGGTCGTCTTATTAGTAGAAAGGAAAAAAAATGATATGCAGGTTTTAAAGTTTGGAGGAAGTTCGGTAGGTACAACAGACGCAATTTCGAAAGTGATTGCTATTGTGAAAGCGCGTGTTCAAACAACGCCCACTATTGTTGTATTATCTGCCATGAGTGGCGTAACTGATCAATTAGTTTTATTAGGACAAACAGCGGCTCAAGGCAATGAAGCTTATCAAACAATGATTCAAAATTTGGATCAAAAGCATGAAGATGCAGTATGTGCTTTATTGCCGACTGCTCAACAGGCTAACGCGCTGAGTATGGTGAAGGCATTAATCCAAGAAATTGAATCACATTGCTCAAGTATATTCAACGACAGAGTATTGACACTGCACATGCAGGATTGTCTAATGAGTTATGGAGAAATATTGTCTTCTAAAATTATTGCTGCAGTATTTGAGGCAGAAGGCGTAGATCAAGTATGGTTGGATTCAAGAGCGATGATTAAAACCAATAGTACTTATTCAAGTGCAGTGGTAGACAGGGCATTAACGAATCAAACCATTCAAGCATATTTTACAAATCCTGCTAATCAACATGCTTTATATATGGCGCCTGGTTTTATTGCATCCGATGCCGCAGGCCATACCACTACATTAGGAAGAGGGGGATCAGATTATTCAGGAGCGATCTATGCTGCATCTATTAATGCATCCATCTTAGAAATATGGACTGATGTGAGTGGGATGATGACGGCAGATCCAAGAATAGTAAACAATGCAAAAGAGATTCCAAGGATATCATATCATGAGGCTATGGAGTTATCGCATTTTGGAGCTAAGATTATTTATCCTCCAACGATTTTGCCAGTGATGCATGCACGTATCCCATTATGGATCAAGAATACTTTTGAACCAGCCCACTCTGGAACTTTGATCGAAAATGAATCTCCAAAAGACAGTAATGTGATTCGTGGTATTTCTAGTATCAAAGATATTTGCTTATTGAGTTTAGAAGGTGCGGGTATGGTGGCGATACCTGGTTTTACAAAAAGATTGTTTGACGCACTCGCAAAAAAACAAATTAGTATTATCATTATTACACAAAGTTCATCAGAGCATTCTATTTCTGTGGGCGTGAGTGTGCAGGATACGCACTTGGCAAAAATTGCAGTGGACGCAGAGTTTGAGGAAGAGATTAATTTACAATTACTTGAACCATTGATCATAGAAAAAGAATTATCTATTATAGCCATCGTAGGTGAGCAAATGCGCAATCACCCAGGCGTAAGTGGTAAATTGTTTAGTGTCTTAGGAAACAATGGTATCAATATAAGAGCGATTGCACAGGGGTCTTCAGAAAAAAATATTACTGCAGTGATCGAAGCGCAGGATGTGCACAAAGCCATTAATCTTTTACATGAAGCTTTCTTTGAGACGGCATATAAGCAAGTGCATGTATTGATTGCTGGTGCGGGCAATGTAGGCAGAAAATTAATTGAACAAATCAAACAACAGGTTTCTAATTTACAATCTACCTTAAGATTACAAATCAATATTGTTGGTATTGCCAATAGTAAGCAGCATTTAATCAATTTAAAAGGCATTGACTTAGGGCACTCTAATTATTCTATTCATAATTCTAGTGACTCTAATAATTTGAGTGATTCTAGTAAAAGTCATTCTAGTCATTGGTCCGAACAATTGGCCGCTGCATCCTCTGGAAATAATCATGCCGCTACCATTCAAGAATATGTTTCAGCCATTGCACAACATAATTTACCAAATTCCATTTTTGTAGACGTTACCGCAGATGCCACAGTAGCAGACAGTTATGCGCAATTATTAAGCAAGGGTATATCTGTGGTGGCTTGTAATAAAATTGCATGTTCATCCCCTTATGCGCATTATGCAAAACTAAAATCACTGGCTCAAAGTCATCATGTAGCCTTTTTATTTGAAACCAATGTAGGCGCAGGCTTACCTATTGTAAGCACATTGAATGATTTAATATATAGCGGAGATACGATCAATAAAATTGAAGCGGTATTATCCGGCACATTGAATTTTGTATTCAATCATTATGTAGGAGGAAATAACGGGAAATCCTTTGCGCAAGTAGTGAAACAAGCGCAGGACGAGGGCTATACAGAACCAGATCCAAGACTGGATTTAGGTGGAACAGATGTGATGCGTAAAATATTAATCTTAGCAAGAGAAGCGGGCTATCCATTAGAAATGGAAGACATCGTGAATGAGTCATTTTTACCAGCCCCATGTTTTAATGGATCAGTTGCAGATTTTTATATCGAGTTAGAAAAACAGGAACCACATTTTAAAAAACTATACGATGCAGCTGAAGCAGCGGGATGCAAACTAAAATTCATTGCCAAGTTTGAAAAGGATTCGAACGGGAAGGCTACTGCCAAAGTAGGATTACAACATATCCAACCAAGCTCCGATTTTTACCATCTATATGGCAAGGACAATTTAGTCTTGTTCTATACAAATCGTTATCCTGAACTGCCACTAGTGATCAAAGGAGCAGGAGCAGGCGCAGACGTTACGGCGTCAGGCGTCTTTGCAGATATCATTAGAGCCGCAAGGGCTTAGTGTTCAACTATTTTCCTTTCAAGTATTTATCCAACCAACGACCTTGCTCATATAATAAGTGTAATACATTTTCTTTACCTCTGTATCCATGCGCTTCATAAGGTAGGTATACAAAACGTACAGTACCACCGTGTCCTTTGATGGCGGCATATAAACGCTCACTATTGATTGGGAAAGTACCTGTATTGTCATCCATCTCACCATGCGTTAATAAAATTGGCGTCTTAATTTTATCGGCATGTGCAAAAGGACTCATATCTAAATACAATTGAGGTGCTTGCCAGAAAGTTCTGTCTTCGTTTTGGAATCCAAAAGGAGTCAATGTTCTGTTATAAGCACCACTGCGTGCAATACCTGCTTTGAATAAATTACTATGCGCTAATACGTTTGCTGTCATGAATGCACCATAACTATGTCCACCAATCGCGAACTTGTTACGATCACTCACACCCATACTCACTAATTGATCAATCGCTGCACTTGCATTTAAGATCAATTGATTCACAAAATCATCGTTTGGTTTTTTATCAGGAGAGGTTGCTACAATTGGCATTTCTGCATTGTCTAAAATCGCATAACCCTGTGTCACATAAAATACAGGAGAGCCCCAGCTTAATAAAGTAAACTTATGTTGGTTACCTCTAATCTGGCTTGCATCGGCAGCACTTGTAAATTCTCTAGGATAAGCCCAAAGTAAAGTAGGCAAAGGACCATCTTTTTCTTTATTGTATCCCTTTGGTAAATATAAATCACCAGTTAAGTCTACACCGTCTGCTCTTTTGTATTTAATTTTTTCTTTTGTCACCCCTTCCATGCTTGCATAAGGATTGCTGAAACTAGTGATGGCAACCGAACTGTTTGCTTGTAAGGATTTTAAATAATAATTAGGCACTTCTTTTTCAGTCTCTCTGCGTGTGATGATTTTTAATGTAGTAGCATCTAATACATCCACTACATATTCAAAACAATCTTCTTTACTGCGCCAAATGATCTCGTTTATTTTAGTATCTAAATTATAGATCGATAAATAAGGAAGATCCCCTTTATCAGAAGCACCAGTGGTGTTGTTCATTAATACACCACGACCATTGTTCACAGTGGCAATGACATCTTTTCCGAATTTGTTTTTATGCGTAACTGGATTACCCAAATTAGTATATGCATCTGTTAAGCTTCTTTCGTATAAAGTGGTTAAGCTATGTGCAGCGTGATTGTATATACTTACTTTATAACGTTGTTTGGTTCTCAAAACTTCAGTCACTAAAGCCAATGTTTCATCACCCCAACTGATATTAGAAAAACGCGTAGCAGTCTTAAATAATTCTTTAGGTGCTTCGTTAAATGGCGCGCTCATTGCCATCACAGCATCATGAAAAGGCACAGCTTTTTTAATCATGCCACTATCTAAAGGCATTGCATACACAATGGTAGCGGCTTCGTCATCCTTCCACTCAAAACCACGAGGTGCATTTTGTACGTTATCATAACCACTTGCAGTACCTTCTGAAGATGGTAATTGCGCAATTGTTTTTACCAATGTACCCGCTTTATCCAATACTTGCATAGAAGAGGCAAACCCATAAGCAGTCACTAAATAAGAGAAAGGTTTATTTAAAGTACGTGTAAGGATATAATTTTTATCAGGAGAGATGCTAAAGCTATTGGTCAATGCAGGCGCACCAATTTTAGTTTCTACACCATTTTTATTTTTAACCAATTGACTCTTCGCTAAAAATTCAAATACATATTCATCATAAGGAGATTTGATCAAGTCTTGATAAGTTACACTAGGTGCAGTTTTACCTAAGTTCTCTTGAATAGTTGGTCCTTTAGGTGTGATAGGTCTTTTAGCTAAAGCGCTTGCTGCATTCACATTGACTTTATACATCACTGTAGCATCATCTAACCAAACTAAGCTCGCACCTAAAATTAAATTAGCGGATGTTTTATTAATTTTTTGACAAGTCAAAGTGGTTATGTCAATTACATATACATCCACCGCATTTGCAGACACATTATAAAATGCAATTTTATTTTCTGAAGGATTCCATGAAGGGCTCAAAGCAGCAATGGTTGCTGGCATCCCTTTAATTGATAAAGCTTTATTGCTCGCAATATCTTTAATGGTCATCCCTTTGATATAATTCTGACGGGTAGGAGAAAAGTTATTTGGATTCAAACGTAGCCCGGCAATTTTAAATTCAGCTTGTCCTAATTCCTCTACTAGAGGATAAGAAGGACGCTCCATGACAAGCATATGTTTTGCTTTTCCATCTACACTAATCGTTGGTGTAGGCGCTGCTAATAATAAGTCCGCAATTTCTTTTGCTGGAACTTGATACGCGGATGCATCTTGAGCAAAACTGTTTAAGCTCAATAAGGCTAGGATAAAAAAGCCAGTGATAGAACCTATGATTTTTTTCATACAATTGATTTTACCTAAATTAAGATAAAATTGACATCCAAACATACCTTCTATCAAAAAAAACGGCCCCTAGATTAGGAGCCGTCTCGATCGAATACTTGCTTAAAAACTCAATTCAAAACTATTTTTTAATGATTAATTTTTCAGAGGCTCTTCTTACTTTCTTAGCGCCTGATAAATAATCATTTGCTGCGTCTCTATATCCTAAAGTCACGGCTACTGCACTATGTAAGCCTAGTTCCTTTAAACCTAAAGCTTCATTTACTGCGTCAGGCTTAAACCCTTCCATAGGTGTTGCATCAATCTCCTCAGTTGCTGCAGCAACTAGTGCAAAACCAAGTGCGATATAGGTTTGCTTAGCTGCCCAAATTTGCAATTGTTCAGGGGTTAGATTTTTGATTGACCCGTTGATATAGTTTGCAAAGTCATTCAATGACTCAACAGGCACGCCTCTTTCTTCTGCAATTTCTTGCATGAACTCTGCTACTTCTTTGTCGGTTATGCTATTCCAAGTTGCAAAAATCACCAATGCAGAGGCCTCGCCTACTTGAGGTTGATTGTAAAAATGGGGTTGTAATTTTTTTCTAGTTTCCTCATCTTCAACGACAATGATGTTATAAGGTGTTAAACCAAAAGAGCTAGGTGCTAATTTAGTTGCTTCCAAAATAGTATGCATTGTGGCTTCTGGGATCTTGTTGCCATTCATTCTCTTTACTGCGTAGCGCCATTTAAGGCTGTCTAATAAACTCATAGTATATTGTTTTATATTTATTTCAATGTTTGAACATCAAAGTTAGGCTAATTAAGTGATCCTGCCTAATAAACAATCGCAATATGAAATAGTTTAAAACGAGTAACTTTATAATATGCTATTCAACAAAACCTTTAAGCAGTTTCTTGCGCTAGCGATGCTAGTGGTTTTTGCATTTAGCATTACGCCACAAAAATCCATACACGATTTGGTTGCGAAACATATGGATCCAAATAGCTGTTCGGTCCATAAGGATTTGCCGATTGAGCAAATTGAAAATTCAGCACTGCATTGTACTTTTGATTTTCAAGTAGCCACCACGCCTTTTGTGGACTATGATTTTAGTATAGAAATTGCAACGCCTCTGATTGCTCAAGCACGTAATGAGCAATTTGAGGACAAGACCATTTCTCAACACGCCACTCTTTCTGACTCTCGCGGACCTCCTGCTATTTATTGTTAAAGTATCCAATTCAATTGTATGAATAGCTTATTCCTACAATTGAATGAATAAAATTACAATATCATAGCACAATCCATTAGTCATGAAAAAATATGTTTATGCTCTACTCTTAATGAGTACGGTATTTGGTTTTACGAACGCTTTGATAGCGCAACAATTTACCTTAACAGGAAAAGTCTTTGACAAAGCCACAGGTAAAATTTTACCAGGTGCAAGTGTCTATCTTCCAGAAATTAAAAAAGGCACCCTTGCAAATAAAGAAGGCGTCTTCACGATCAATATAGAGCAAGGTTCACATTTGTTGGAGATTAGTTATGTGGGCTATGCCACAGATGTAGAAAATATTAAACTGCAAAATAACTTAGAGCAAAATTTTTATTTAAATAGTTCGGTATTAGAAGGTGGTAACGTCATTGTCACTAGTTTTTTAAGAGCCACTTCTACAAAACGCACGCCTACACCTGTGACCATTATAAAAAAAGAGGAACTTTTTAGAGGTGTTGCAAGTAATTTAATAGACGCCTTGTCTAAAGTGCCGGGCGTATCGCAGATTTCAACAGGGCCGGCGATTTCAAAACCAGTTATTCGTGGTCTTGGATACAACCGAGTGGTGGTGATGCATGACGGGATTAGACAAGAGGGACAACAATGGGGAGATGAACATGGGATTGAAATTGATGAGTATAATGTAAGCCGAACAGAAGTGCTGAAAGTGCCGGCATCATTGATTTATGGATCGGATGCCTTAGCGGGTGTGATCAATATTATTTCTAATGTACCCGTGAGTGAAGGCGTGATTAAAGGAAATATATTTTCTAATTACCAATCTAATAATCGCATGATGGGCAACCACTTTGATTTGGCAGGTAACAAAAATGGATTTATTTGGGGGATTAATTATAGTGCAAAGAACGCAGGTGATTATAAAAATAAATATGATGGCAGGGTGTTTAATTCAAGATTTTTAGAACGCAATGGAGGAGGATATATAGGTATTGAAAAAAATTGGGGCTACTCACAATTGTCTTTCAGTAATTTTTCACAAAACTTAGGTGTGGTAGAAGGTGCTCGTGCAGTAGATGGACGTTTTGTGATGATGAAAGAAGTGGGTGGCATTGCAAAAGAAGTGATTGTAGATGCTGCAGAAGAAAAAAGATTTACTCCTCGTGCACCCATGCAAAAAATCCAACACACTAAATACACTTTAGACAATAATGTTAAAATAGGTAATGATCGGTTGAAAGCCACTTTTGGATTACAACAAAACCAAAGAATGGAATTTGGTAATGTGTTAGACTTAGATGAAAAGGAATTATTTTTTGATTTAAAAACATTCAATTACTCAGTTCAATATTTACAAGCAGAAAAAAATAATTGGAAGAATACATTTGGTGTGAGTGGCATGCGTCAAACTAATACTAATAAAGGTGCATCGGCTTTGGTGCCAGATTATACCAATTTTGATATCGGGGCATTTTACTACACACAAAAAAGAACGGATAAAACAAGTTGGACTGGAGGATTACGCTATGATCAAAAGCATATGAACTACATTAGCCCTGAACAATTTACTTGTCCTCCAGGAAGGGCTTGTATTGCACTCTATGATCCACTCTATGTTACTAGGGAAATCAATAAGCAGTTCAATAATATTACAGGAGCAATAGGCATGGCGCAGGATCTAAGCGAGCGGTTGACTTTGAAATTGAATATCGCGCGCGGATTCCGTGCACCGAATATGGCGGAGCTAGCATCTTATGGCGCACACGAAGGCACTAATCGATTTGAGTATGGCAATGGATTATTAAAGTCCGAAAAGAGTTTACAATTTGATGCTGCTGTTGAGTGGAGCAATGAACATATGAGTATTGCAGGAAATGTTTTTTACAATACGGTAAAGGACTATATTTTTTATCAAAAGTTAACTGCAGTGGGAGGAGGAGATTCTATCATCATGGACTATGCGCACAGTATAGATGGAGATGAGTTATATGCTTTTGCATTTAGACAAAAAGATGCACACTTGTATGGAGCAGAATTCAATATCGATATTCATCCACACCCATTAGATTGGTTGCATGTGGAAAATAGTGTGAGTTTGATTCGTGGACAATTTAAAGACGCATTAGATGACTCTAAAAATTTACCTGGAATTCCAAGTGCAAGATGGTTGTCTGAAATTAGGATCGAATTGTTTAAAAAATCCAGAGCCATTCGAAATAGTTTTATCAATGTACAATTAGATAATATGTTTGCACAAAACAATCCATTTACTGGATACAACACAGAAACACAAACCCCAGCTTATACTTTATTGAATCTGGGTTATAGCACGCAGATCCAACATCGTAATAAAACCCTGTTCAGCGTTTCCTTGGTTGGACAAAACATCACCGATGTGGCGTATCAACATCATTTGAACCGTTTAAAGTATGGTCCAGTGAATGAGGCCACCGGCCGAATGGGTGTATTTAATATGGGCCGCAATTTTAGTTTCAAAGTGAATATTCCGATTGGGAATTAATGGCTACTTAAATAAAATATTAAAGGCCTAGTTCTAACTGGGCCTTTTTTTATTAAATTGTGTGTGGTAATTTATTGCCGTTAAAAATTAGCACTATGAAAAAAACGTCCTTGATTTTATTGTCTATCCTTATTGCCATGACAAGTCTTGCGCAGAAAGTGAAAACCACTGCAGCGAATACAGCTCAGGGTTTAACCAAAGAAGAACAGCAAGTGATGGCATGGATTGATGCGCATATGCCGCAGGCAATTGAGATGCTTAAGGAGTCGGTGAATATCAATAGCGGGACTTTAAATATAGCCGGTGTAAAAAAAGTAGGTGCTTTGTTTGCGAAAGAATTTGAAAAAGCAGGATTTGCAACGGAGTGGGTTGCGATGCCGGATTCTATTAAACGTGCGGGGCATTTGGTGGCGAGTCGTCGCGCAGGCGCCGCCGTATCCTCCAACTCATCTTCCTCCAAAAAAGGAAAACGTCTTTTCCTCATTGGACATTTAGATACCGTCTTTGAACCAGACATGCCAGCCAATCCATTTACCATGTTGAACGATTCCACCGCAACGGGCCAAGGGGTGAACGATATGAAGGGCGGAGACGTGGTGGTGCTAATGGCATTGCAAGCATTGGAGCAGGCGGGCTTATTAAAAAATACAGATATCACAGCTTATTTTACAGGGGACGAGGAGCATGCGGGTTATCCAAGAGAAGTCACAAGAGGCGATTTTATCAATCGAGCCAAGCAGGCAGATATCGCTTTGGCCTTTGAGGGCGCGAATGGACTCAACTCCGTGGCCACCGGAAGAAGGGGCGCGAGTGGATGGAGACTAGATGTGACTGGAAAAACTGGACATAGCTCGGGGGTATTCACGCCAAGCGCTGGATATGGCGCGATTTATGAGGCTGCAAGAATCTTGAATCAGTTTAGAGAAACCTTGAGCACCGAAAAATATTTGACTTTTAATCCGGGCATTATCATTGGAGGATCAGATATCGAATACAACGACGCCACTTCAAAAGGCGCGGCCATTGCCAAAACCAATATTATTTCACCGGCGGTGACGGTGACAGGGGACCTAAGGTTCTTGACAGAAGACCAAAAAGACCGCGCCAGGGTCAAAATGAAGGAGATTGTAGCGCAAAACCTAGCCCAAACCAGTGCCAAAATCAGTTTTGTGGATGGAATTCCAAGTATGGCGCCGACCGAAGGCAATAACCAAGTTTTAAGCGTAATCAGTTCAATATCAATGGATATGGGCGTTGGCGCCACCGTGGCGGGCGATCCAGGATCCAGGGGCGCAGGGGATATTTCCTATGTAGCAGCCTATGTGGATTGTATAGATGGATTGGGGGCATCGGGACGCGGCGCGCATGCGCCGGGTGAAACTATCCACTTAAATCAACTCCCATTTTTGATCAAAAGAGCGGCGTTGACCATTTATAGATTGAGTAGATAAAATAAGTCGATTGAGGAATTCGACTATTAGAACTTGAATGCTGGCTAGATAGTCCTTGATTTTGGTTATTTCTTACCTAAAAGCTTTAATTTTACAATCAATTGATAAACAATTGCTTTGTAGATAATACTATATATGTCCGAAAAGATATTACTTTCTGATTTAATGAGTTTAGTGGGAAAAGCCATCAAATATATCTTTTCTCAATATCTACTCATTTTAAAAATTGCCATTGTCACAGGATGCTTAGGCTTAGGCTATGCCTATTTTGAGAAGGATAAATTTAAAGCAGAAGCCACCTTCATAGTAGAAGAAAAATCAGGTTCAAAATCAGGTTTAGGCGCACTAGCCTCAAGCGTGGGATTTGATCTTGGTAGCTTAACTGGAGGAAGTGCAGGCTTATTTGAGGGGGACAATATTTTAGATATCATGCAGTCAAGACTGATTGTAGAAAAAGTATTGTTAAGTCATTTAGATACGACCAATCCAAGTTCTCCCACCTTAGCAGATATTTATGCAGCTTCACATGGGATTAATAAAAAATGGGCAAAAGATCCGCAGTTAGCAAAATTTAATTTTTATACGACACCTAAAAACGAAGTTGAAAAATTAAAAAAAGACAGTATTTTATTTGAAGTGTATCAGAAAGTAGTTAAGAATCACTTAGAGGTGATGAGACAAAATAAAAAAGGATCTATCATTAATATTCAAGTTATTTCAAGAGATCAAATCTTCTCTAAATTATTTACAGAGCGATTGTTAAAAGAGACTGGGGATTTATATATAGATATAAAAACGAGCAATATGAATAATAATATTGCACGATTACAAATTAAAGCAGATTCTTTACACGATAAATTATATAGTAAATCTTATCAAGCAGTTGCACTAGTGAATGCAAATAGTGGGATGAAATCCAATGTAGTGAATGAAGATTTAAGTCAAAAAGACAAGTCGGTTGTATTCACTTTATATGGCGAAGTATTAAAAAACTTAGAGGGATTAAAATTATCTCAAATCAGTCAAACACCAGTTATACAAGTATTGGATATGCCTAAATATCCGCTTGTAAATCAAAACTATCATTGGCTTATTTATTTATTAGGCGGATTCTTAGCAGGTGTTTTAATTGGTGTATTTTTCGCCATTTATTTATATACAGAAACTTTACAATAAAAAAATGCGTCGCCTATTTTTACTCAGAGCATATGGCGATTTTGTAATTGCAGTTAGGTCTGCGATGTTGTCCACAAATCCATCCTCAGTAAAATTAATTGCATCCAATCATTTATATCCCTTATTTGAAGCGATTTCCTCGGTAATAGATACTAGTCAATTAGATATCAGCTTCGAAGATTTTGGTATTCATTTGGGACAGTTAAATTTATTCACTAATAGACATCTGCTCAATAATAGCTCGATTGAACAAGCAAGAAAAATAAAAAAGTATTTAAACGAAAATACCTCTTTGAATACAGGAGAAGAAATTTTGGAGCAGCGAAGAAAGAGAGGCATTTTACAATTAGTGACGGGAAAAAAATTCGAAAGTATTGTCAATAAAGACCTTGTTTATCAAGAATATGCCAATTTCTTTGGGCACGAAGCCAATTCAAAATTCATCAATGACAATATTGAAAAAAAGAATTTTCTGTTATTACCAGATGCAAGAATTTCCAAAAGAAATATTCCCCAAGAGATTGTTCAATCTATTATTAAAGAGGTGAATCAAAGAGGGGCTAATATGCAGGTGGCTTATTTTAAAAGAGTGAGTCAGGTAAATAAAACAGGCCGTCCCATTAAAGTACAAATGCAAACCGATTTAATATTTAATCAAACCGTATACAATAACTTTAAAGAATTGATTCAACTTATACAAGAGGCAGAGTTTATTATTGGAGCAGATAGCTTACCTATACATTTAAGTCAACTACTTAATAAAAAGCATTTCATCTTATATCCTGGGGGCGGCTCTAAAGCATTCTTTACACCATATGCTGTTGCAAGGCAGTATTATTGTGAATTTAATAAATACCAGACCACTACTATTCCATACTAAAGGTTTCATATGACAAAACCGATTTCAGCATTTATAATTTACGGACAAAATGAGCATGCTAGACAAGCTCAGGTAAATTTAATGCAAGCGGTTTTACCTAATTCAGTTTTGGTTGATCCTATCTTTCCAGCTAGGCAAAAAGTTCCATTTATCAATGATTTGATTCAAAATGCATATAAAAGATCGGGATATAAGCTATTGCCCTCCGAGGTTGGTGTATTCATGTCTCACCGAAGCATTTGGAAAAAAATAGTACAACAAAATACCGACCCTAGACAGCATTTTTTAGTCTTAGAATCGGATAGTAAGATCAATAACATTCAACTGATTCAACAAGCTATGCCTATAGTGGAAGCAGGGTATGATTTATTTTTCTTTGGTGCATGGAATAACCATGTTAGTATCAAACGATCTTCATCTACAACCCTTGCAAAGCATTATAAAATAGGCACTCCATTAATAAGGTCTGTTTATGGGGCATATGGCTATTCTTTAAATTTAAAAGCTGCAAAGCATTTATTGGCGCAGTCTAGTAAAATTAATTATCCAGTAGATTTATATAAACATTATGTAAATCAAGCAGCAATTAAAATTGGGGCTATACAACCAGAGTTAATTTCCACTTGGCAAACCACAGATAGCACTATTAGAAAAGAAGCTAATATAGACCGACTAAAACGTATCATAATAATTAAGATATTTAGTCTTAGGAATCAAATTCTAGCTTACTTTTGTTAAGCATGATGTCAAGTATACAGAAATCTATTGAACAAAGGTCAATTCCCCAAAAATCAATTGTAGTAATCAGTTGGGATGGAATATCGTCTCCATTATCTTATGTGCTTAAAGATACAGCACCTGATTTTGACCTCTTTATCTTTGATTATAGCGGACAGGATAATGCAAGCAAATTGGAAGCATTGCAACCAGCTTTTTATTTAACCCAACAAACAGAATGTAAGGGAGATATTTTACAAGGGGTTTATACCTATTTATTACAAAATAAGGTTAATGATTTTAAGTATATCGGTTTATTAGATGACGATATCTTTATTAGTTATAGTGATTTAAATAAATTATTATTTATTGCTGGTATGGAACAATTAGATGTATTCCAGGCAAGTTTATCACATGACAGTTATTATCATCATCGACAGTTTATACAAAAAGCAGGCAGTGTAATGATGCCTACCAATTGGGTAGAGATTATGGCACCTTTTTACTCGAGTGCAGTATTTTTTGAAGCAGGCAAGGAATTTCATAGAAGTATTTCTGGAACCGGAATCGATGTTTATTTGATTCCAACTATACAAGTTTTAATAGGTAAAACAAAAACTGCAGTAGTACATGCATTGAGCATGAAACACTGCAGACCAATCAGAACAGACAATCGAATTTTTAGAAACGGTAAAGATAATTTAACGGAGATTGCAGAATTACAAGCTTATTGTATGGCTATTGTGAATCGAAATCCTACAAAATTTAACCCTGATTTTGTGCGTGACGTAATCAACAGAAAATATGTGTATGGTATACCACTTGAGTATAAATTAAAGCGCATCCCAACCTTGTTTGCTAATTTATATCGTTTTCTTGTAGACGAAAGCTATAGATAAATCAACATGCAGACACAGAAAAATATTTTTTATAATGTGTTACTTGCAATATCGCAAGTGTTGTTTCCGCTCATTACTTTTCCATATTTAGCTAGGGTCTTGGGTCCTGAAAATATTGGATTATACAATTTCTCAGAGAGCTATGCACGATATTTCGCATTGGTGGCGGCATTAGGTATTTCTGTTTACGGTGTAAGGGAAATTGCAAAAAAACAAGATCAACCTAAGGCGCTTTCAAATACTTTCACAGAATTATTTTTAATTAATTTAACTGCTACTTGTGTTTTAAGCGTAGTCTATATTTTTACTATTATTTATACTAATAAATTATCCAATAACGCTACATTGTTTTATTGGTCTTTTTTATTTTTCTTTTTCCAGGTGTTTGTGTTAGAGTGGTTTTTTACTGGCATCAATCAATTTAAATTTATAGCTGTTCGTTTTTTTTTCATTAGGCTCATTTTCGTTGCTGCAATTTTTATATTTATAAAAGAGGCTAGTGATTATGTCAAGTATATGCAGTTACAAGTGGGCTTAACCTTTTTTTTAGGCGTAATAAATTTTATCTATGTATTTAAGTTCATTGATATAAAAAATACTAGGCTTAAAGACATTAATTTAATTAAACATTTAAAGCCATTGTTTTTATTGTTTTTAACTATTTTTTCAATAAGTGTGTATTTGCATTTTGATACTGTTTTACTTGGAATATTGGCAGACAATGAGAGCGTAGGTTATTACAGCGCCCCTTTAAAATTAGTTAAAATTATTATTGCTGTATTGGCTGCAATTACGGCAGCTATGTTTCCAAAAATGGTTCAATATTTTGAGCAAGGAGACCTGGTACAATTTAAAAAATTATTGAATCAATCATTTGAATTAGTAATGAGTATTGGCATTCCAACTGCAGTTTTAGTTTATATATTGGCCCCCGAAATCATTTTTATTTTATTTGGTTCAAGCTTCGAGCCAGCTATTATCCCACTTCAAATTACAGCTCCACTGATTGTGATTGTTTGCCTTTCTACCATTTTTGGTTTTCAAATTTTAAGCGTACACTCAAAAGATAGCGCCATTTTAAAATCTGCAATTGCGGGTATGCTGTTTAGTTTAATTGCTTCTTTTTTATTGATACCAAAGTTTAAGCAAGAAGGGGCTGCTTACATCATCTTCTTCACTGAATTATTGGTATTATCCTTTTTTATATACTTTTCTTCAAAAGTGGTTCAATTACAAAATACGAAGCAAGTTATAATACGTGAAATTATTTTTGCTATACCTTATTTTATATTACCATATATGATTTCAAGCTTTGTAACAACACCAATAATAAAACTTCTTATTGTTTTATCTTGTTCTTTATTATGGTTTATTATAGTTCATTTTTTCTTAATGAAAACAAGTGTATTTAAAACACTTGTCACTGATATATTTACAAGCCGTATAAAAAAATAATTATATATCTTTACGGCATGTATTTTAATCCATTATATAAGAAGCTTAAACTAATTGTCCTTTCAATATCACTTCTATTCATTATAGGCTCATATAATAATGAGGTTCATGCACAAAAGTTAAATTTAAAACAAAAAATAGCATCGATTAAATGGCCTAGTAATTTACAAGGAAAAAGAATTTCATTAGACGATACATTAAAGCAACAGACCCAATCAAAAATTAAAAAACCAATATCGCAGGTTTCCCCTACTTCTAATCGAATTCAAATCAAAGTTCCTAAACTAGGACCCTTGTTTAAAAAACAGCTAGCCCAATTAACAAACACAAAAAGTAAGGATACGAGTATTAGAATAGGCAAAGTGCCTTTGAAAAGACTGAAGCAAAACAAGATTGACCAGTTGTCTACCAATGTGATAGACATTGAAACACAAATTCAACAACTTCAAGCTCAAAAAGATTGGTTAGAAAAAAGAATCGATTTATTAGCTACACCGGATTCTGTAAAAAAGTTATTGAGAAAAGAAATTATAGACTATAAAGCAGCATCTCAGGCCGAAATGCCCATTCCTGTTGGCAATTCAGATATTGATGAACTTATTCGAAACCTAGTTTTATTAGATAAGATACCTTCCACTACCAATTTTACAATTAGGCCTTACTATACCGAGACAAAATTAAATTATCAAAGTTTGTTACAAACAATTGATAGTATTATTGTATATGATCCGCTATTGTTTAAGAATAAATATTTTACACTCAAAAAATTGCCTTTACAATTTGGGCAAAAATTAAATACCAATCAGCCTTATGGAGGTAATGACGGTGCCATGAGTTATTCAAAAGGGTATCAGTTTCAAATTAGTGGAGGCGTCTATGCACAATTCAAAAATATAAAGTTATTATTCAGGCCAGAATATGTACAAACTGCATCTCAACAATATAAGACAAGCGCATCTTGGGGACAAGTCAATCCGGCGTATAAAAAATTATTATTAGGTAATTCGTCTTTAAGATTTGATTTAGGTAAACTCTCCATGGGTGTTTCTACTCAAAACTTGTGGTGGGGACCGGGTATCTATAATTCCTTGTTAATGAGTAATAATGCCCAAGGATTTTTTCATTATACCATCAATAGTAATAGACCCATTAAAAATTTCTTAGGAACTTTTCAATTTCAAGTAATTTCTGCGACCCTTAAGCAGGATTCTTTACAAGGATTTGAAAACAATGGCTTAAAGAGAAGAATAATCAATAAGAGTGATCGAGTTCTAAGTTCATTAGCAGTGGACTACCAGCCGAGTTTCTTAAAAAATATCTCCTTCGGTATAAATAGATCTCTACAATCTTATAGGGATCGATTGCCAACCGATTTTATACAAAAAAATATACCTGTTCTAGGCGCCTTTTTTGGAAGTACTGATGCAGCAAGAGATACTTTTCCTCAGGATCAAACAGTTTCTATTTATACAAAGTGGATGTTTCCAAAATCACATGCAGAATTGTATTATCAGTTTGCATATAATGATGCTAAAGCTAATTGGCGCGATTTTTGGTTAGACATGTCTCATTCTACTGCTTATATTTTAGGCTTTAAAAAATTATTTATTTTAAAGGACGAAAAGTATTTGGACCTAGGGATGGAGGTGATCAAATTAGGTCAAACTCCAAGTTATTTACATCGCAATGCAGGTAATTTTTATGAACATAGTGTTATTCGTGAAGGCTATACTAACCAAAATCAAATTATGGGTGCTGGCTCTGGATTTGGTAATAATATGCAAACTATACAATTAAGCATCAACAAGGGCTGGAATAAATTTGGTATTATATCACATCATATCCAGCAAAATCCAATGGCATTGGTGAGTGGTGTGAACGATTTAGGACTCAGAAAAATTAAGTGGGATGATTATGCCTATGGTGTTCAATCTAGGTTTAAATACAAGAACATTTTATTCAATGCCAATGTAGAATGGGTGAACTCCAAAAATTATTTATGGACTATGGGACAAAATCAAAATAATCTCTACGCCAATTTTAATACTATTTTCTTATGGTAAAAAAATTATTTACCTTTTTTTTATGTTTTACTAGCTTACAAGCAGTTGGGCAAAACACCTATTTGGATGAGATTCAATTAATGGATTATTTTAGAAATAGGCAATTGATTGGGAACACTACAGATAGTTTATTAGTGAAGCAGCAATCCTTTATGATTCGTTCAACTTTCACTTTTCAAAATTTATTTTATACATTAAGTTCCAAAGACAAAGGATTACGAATTAAAAGCTTTTTATTTTCAGATAATCGACTCAATAATAATCACCTACCCATTAGCAGTAATGATGGTAATTTAATTCCTGCAAAAGGCTTACAAGAAAGAGCATCAATAGGCATACAATTACAATGGCGCGCATTGGACATTAATATTCAGCCAGAATATTTACGTTCCGAAAATTTAAGACAAGAAGTTTTTAAAGGTAATACGATTGACGGTAACTGGTGGGTCCGATACTTTTATCATGTACAAAATAATGTAGATGATTATAGGAAGCTTGGTAATGATGCAGTCGATGAATTTAATTTTGGTCAATCTAGAATTGGATTAAAATATGATCAATTTGCTGTTGGTATAAGTAATGAAAATCTTTGGTTTGGCCCGGGCAGAAAAAATAGTTTGGTCATGACCAATAATTCCTCTGGATTTGCACATGCTTATTTACAAACGAATCAACCAATAAAAACAAAGATTGGACAGTTTGAGGCAAAATTGATTTTGGGTATTTTGCAGCCAACTAATTTTACCCATCCCGATGATAGTATTATAAGAACAATTTGGGATGGTGCGATTGCCCCAAAAATAAAGAACGACCGTAATTTACAAGCCTTAACAATTAACTGGAACCCAAAATGGATGCCTAATTTTTATATTGGATATGCCTTTTCAAGCCAACAATATAAATCAGACAGTGCTTTAGTTGATTATAAATTAGATCCAAAGAATAATGACATGTCTTTTGGTTCTATTATGTTTAGGTATGTTTTACCAAAAGACCATGTTGAATTTTATGGCGAATTTGGTCAACCTAATCAATCAGCATGGCCCAGAAACTTTTTTTCGGATTCTGTTAAAACTGGTTTTGTTTTTGGAGCCAGAAAGCTATTTATGAATAAAAAGCAAAGCTCTTTTTTTGATTTATCAATAGAAGTGACGCAATTACAATTGATGGATCCAAGACAAATATTTGTAGAAAACGCACCTTTTGGGCCACCCAAATTCACTAGTTGGTATACGAGTCCAAACATAAGACAGGGCTATACGCATAAAGGACAGTTATTAGGTGCATCGATTGGACCAGGCTCAAACAGTCAATCAATTGCACTGAGTTGGAATAAAGGGTTTAATAAGATTGGTTTATTCTTTGAACGTTTAGTTCATAATAGCGATTTTTATCATTATGCCTATTTAACTGGTTTATTGGGTTATTCGAGAGCAGATGCGTATTGGGTAGATTTAAATGGCGGCCTTGAAGTTCAATTTATGCCTTATAAAAATATTTTGGTCGCAGGAACTTATCAAAATACCAATGCTATGAATTATAGATGGGTTAAAAATGTAAACGACATTAGTGTAGATAAATTTGCCGATCCTGGAATCGATTCAGATAAATACAATAGCCAATTTAATTTTTCTGTTAAATTCTTTTTTAATGGAACTCGTTAAAAATTTATACTTAAAGGCATATCTTCTGGTAATGACCTTGTATGTATTTTTAAATAAGGGCGTGGCCTATACTTATTTGGTTGAAGCATTATGGTTATCTGGCATTCTTCTATTATTCATGCATCGCAAAAAAGTGGAGTTAATATGGAAAAAAACAACAAAGCTCATTTTGTTTTTTATAGCAATTAGTTTTGTGTACATTATAAGAGGACTTACAAAATATGAAATTGTAGATCTGATAAGAGATAGTTTTATTTTTCAGTATGGCTGGTTTGTGTTCATTCTATTTTTATTTAAAGAAAAACTAGAGATTATTTGGGAAACCTTTTTTTTTATATATAAATGGTTTCCGTTTGTTGCTTTATTGAATTTTATCCTACAATATTTTGTACCTTTTTTTGAAACTGTTGCGCCCTTTGGAGGCATTCCTATTTTATTGTACAAAAATGGAGATATGGGAGTTCAATTATTAATTAGCACTTTATTGTTATTGTATACTTTTGAAAAGAAGAGTTTAAAATGGCGTGTACTAATAAGTTTAGTGATTGCATTAGATTTTTTAATTCTAGCATCTTATAGCCGCTCAGGTATCGTTGCTTTTTTAGTCAGCATGCTTTGTTTTATTTATTTAAATAAGGATATCCAATTACAATCTAGGGTTAGATTATTGATAAAATATTTACCAATTATTTTGCTAATAGTTACGCCTATCTATATCAATATTAAAGTGGCAGAAAATTTCCAGGGAAGGTCGGTTGGTTTAGAACAAATTAAGAATAACTTCAGTTCCATTATTGGCGGCACCACAGATGCGACTTCCGAAAATAATGTGGTATGGCGCTTAGTATGGTGGGCCAAAATAATTGACTATAGCTTTACTGCTCCTAATTTTTTTATTGGCAAAGGGCTAGGAATGAACTTAGCCAGCGAT
>Ga0209401_1000628_pt1 | contig 23736 bp, 25 predicted proteins | sample M_140807_MF_Meta_FD_187318 | JGI IMG/M metagenome (GOLD analysis project Ga0209401, IMG submission 187318) | Freshwater microbial communities from Lake Montjoie, Canada to study carbon cycling - M_140807_MF_MetaG (SPAdes) (version 2) | ecosystem: Environmental > Aquatic > Freshwater > Lake... | reverse complement strand
CTCGCGCTGATCCCCATGCGACGCCGACTCGGCGTCGCTGCGCGAATCGCGCGGGATCGCTTGGCAGACGTTTCACGAGCACTACACGCCGTATCTCTGAGCGCGCGCCCAACGAGCGGTGCGGCGTATGGCGGCCAGGCGCTGATTGACGGCGTTCTGATGCGCGGCCCATCACACATCGGCGTGGCACTGCGCACCGTTGATGGCGGCATCGCTGTGACGAGCGAACTAATCGCAACAGGACCGACTCGTCGACGCCTGACGCGCATTCCAGTGTTGCGCGGGGCCGTTGTGTTGTGGGAGACACTCGCACTTGGCAGTCGCTGGTTGCTGCGCAGCGCCGATGTCTCTGCTGGCGATGAGACGCAATCAAGCAGCAGCACTGGCGCAACCATTGCCACACTCGCAATCACCATTCTGATTGCGGTGGTGATCTTCAATGTGCTTCCAGCAATTGCCGCAGCGGCAATTGTGCACGCACTCGGATCTACAGAGCTGCTCCTTGAACGTGCGATCGATGGACTCTTGCAGGTGGGAATTCTGCTTGGCTACCTCGCAGCGGTCGGACGCAGCAGTGATGTGGATCGCACCTATCGCTATCACGGCGCAGAGCACCGCGCGATTCACGCACTAGAGAACGGCGAGCCACTTACGCGCGACGCGCTCTCGCGCTGGCCAACAGCGCACCCGCGTTGCGGTACGGAGTTCCTTGTCGTCGTAATTCTGGTGAGCATCGTCAGCTTCTCGCTGGTCGGTCGACTCGATCCGATTCCAACGGTGATCAGTCGGATTGCGGGCATTCCGATTGTTGCCGGTCTTGCGTATGAGATTCTGCGCCTGCTTGGTCGCTATCGAACGAACGTGATTGCGCGAACACTGGCGGCGCCAGGAATTGCGGTGCAGCGCATCACCACACGAAAGCCTGATGACGGCATGCACGACATTGCGATCGTTGCGTTGACAGCGGCGATCGAGGCCGAGGGTGGCGTAGTGCCGAGCGGTTCCGAGCGGCCAACCTCCCGCGTGCTGCAGTTACTGAAGGTGCGCTGATGGCCGACGTCGCACAGCTCAACGCGCGACTCGCGGCGGCGCTCAAGGCGCGCGCCGAACTCGAGGCGCAGCTGACGCTTCCCGAGGTGCTCGCCGATCACACCGCCCTTGCTCGCATTGGGCGTGAGTTGTCGCGCACTGCGCCGCTCGCCGAGGCGGGCGAGGCGCTCACCGCCGCTCGCCTCCGCGTGACCGATTCACGCTCCCTTGAGGCGGATCCGGGGGCAGACGCGGAGATGCGCGAGCTTGCCGCCAGCGACCGCGCCGAGGCCGAGGCGATCGAGCGCGACATTCTCGAGCGACTCCCAGGCTTGCTCCTTGAGCCTGATCCGAACGATGGGCGAGACCTGTTGATTGAAGTGCGCCCTGGTGCTGGTGGCGATGAGGCCGGCATCTTTGCTGGTGAACTCTTCCGCGCCTATCTGCGCTACGCCGAGCGACAAGGATGGAAGAGCGAAGTCGATGCGATCAGCGAGACCGGTGTTGGCGGAATTCGCGAAGGGGTGATGGAGGTCTCTGGCGATGGCGCATGGGCCGCCTTCAAGTGGGAGTCGGGCGTGCATCGCATTCAGCGCGTGCCCGCAACCGAATCGGCTGGACGCATTCACACCAGCACCGCAACAGTTGTGGTGCTGCCAGTGGTGACCGCTGTTGACCTCGTGATTCCAGAGACCGACATTCGCATTGACGTCAAGCGTGCATCTGGCAACGGCGGACAAGGGGTGAACACCACCGACTCCGCGGTGCGCATCACGCACATTCCGAGCGGCATCGTGGTGGAGATGCAAGACGAGCGCAGCCAGCTACGCAACAAAGAGAAGGGGATGGCGATTCTGCGCAGCCGCATCATCGCCGCCGAAGAGGAACGCAAGCGCGCCGCTGACTCCAAGGCGCGCAAGGCGCTCATTGGGAGCGGTGACCGCAGCGAGAAGATTCGTACCTATAACGGACCACAGAATCGCGTTACCGATCACCGCATCGGTTTTGACAAGTTTGATGTGCCGGGAATCCTCGGCGGTGATCTTGCGCCATTCCATGAAGCACTCGCCGCCGCTGAGCAGGCGGCACGACTGGCGGAGCAATGAGCGACGAGCCGATTGCCAGTCGACCAGTCGTAGAGCGCGAGGCCGATGGCCCCGCACTGCTGCGCGACGCAACGCTGCAGCTTGAGGCGGCAGGAAGCCCAACACCGCGCCTCGATGCCGAAACACTCCTCGCAGCACTCCTTGGTACGCGCGTCACCACGCTGCGCACCGCCGTTGCTGCAGGATTTCCACTGCCACTCCCGGCGCTCATCGAGATTCCAGAACCCGAGCCGCTGAGTGATCGCCATCCACAACTTGCCGATGCGTTGCGCATCGCGCGCAGCGCACTCGCCGCAGGCGATGCCCCAGCAGCACTCGCAGCACTCGTGCAAGAGCGCGCCACTGGTCGACCGATCAGTCATCTCACGGGGCGACGCGGATTCCGCCGACTAGAGCTTCTTGTCACACCAGACGTGCTTGACCCGCGGCCAGAGAGCGAACTGATCATTGAGACGGCACTCGCCTTTCTCGCTGACCGTGTGGCGGCTGACCGCGCGCTCGGTCGTGCACCGCATCCACTCAATGCCGCCGAGATCGGCACCGGGAGCGGCGCACTCGCCGTCGCACTCGCCGATGAGTCACCAGTGCCGCTGCGCCTCATTGCCACCGACATCTCTGGCGAGGCGTTGATGGTGGCGCGCGCGAATGCGTTGCGTTGCGGCGTTGCATCGCGCATCACCTTCATGCACGGCGATCTCGCCGAGCCGCTCCTTGCGGCGCGAGCACCCGGCGACCCGGCACACCTCGATCTCCTCATTGCGAACCTGCCGTATGTACCAACTGCGGACGTTGATGAAGCGAAGGAGGCCGCAAGCATTCGCGATCTTGCGCCGCGCGATTTGGCGCGCCTCGGCATTGCCGCAGAGCCACGCCTTGCGCTCGATGGCGGCGGTGATGGGCTGGAGCTGATTCGCCGACTCATCGCTGAGCTGCCACGACTGCTGCGCCCTGGTGGTGCTGCACTCCTGGAATTCGGTGACGGTCAGGGTGACGACGTTGCGCGACTCGCCGATGGCCTCGGCATCGGTTGGCGCGTGGTGATTCGTGGTGATCTTTCGGGTCGCGACCGCATGGCTGAAATTCGTCGGAGCGGGTAACGCGCGATGACAGCGAAGCCGACGCTCCCAATTCGACTGCTCGTCATGGATCTCGATGGCACGCTGCTCCCACATGGCGGCGTGATCGCCGAGCGCACCATTGATGCGATTCGCGCGGCGCGCGCCAAAGGAGTCATTGCCACGATCTCGTCGGGCCGCAACGTGCCCTCACTCATTGAGTACGCGCATCAGATCGGTCTCGACGGCCCGCTGATTGGCATGCAGGGGGCAATTGCGCGCGAGATTCCAGCGAAGGGCGAGGCTGGTTCCGGGCGCATGATCCGACACTTCCCCTTCCCCGCACACCTGGGCGCAAAGGCGGTTGATTGGTGTCGCGAGAACAACCTCTGGGGCCATGCGGTGATTCGCGATGACCTGCGCTTTGATGTGCGCGACCCGCATGTGCGGCAGTACGAAACCTGGTTGCAGGGGGATGCCCTCAAGCGCCTCGGCACGGTGCCGGACCTGATTACCCACCTTACCGAGCGGAAGCTGCACCTCTCCAAGGTGGTCGCCCACGCCCCAGAGGGGCATGTGGACGGGATCCTTGATCGGGCGCGGGCCACCTTCGCGGGAGAGCTCGATGTGACCATCAGCCATCCCGAATACCTGGAGTTCACCGCCCCCGGGGTCAACAAAGGGGCCGCCCTCCGCTGGCTCGCCCGCCGCCTCAAGATCCCCCTCGGCCAGGTCATGGCCATCGGCGACCAGTACAACGACCTAGAGATGCTCGACGTGGCCGGGCACGGGGTGGCGATGGCTGGGGCGCCCGGACCGGTGCGTGCCGTTGCCCAATATGAGGCACCCCGTTGTGAAGAGCACGGCGTAGCGCGCATGATTGAGCGCCTGATCCTCGGATCAGCGGGAGAATAGGGGTCAAACACCCGTACGGGGCAGAGGAGAGGGAGGGGACATGAGCAACGCCGCAAATGATCCGTTGATGAACCTGAGCCTTCGTAAGGTTGACCCTGAGCTCGACGCCATCTTCGTCAAAGAGGCGGTGCGTCAGCGCGACCACATTGAACTGATCGCCTCTGAGAATTACACGTATGCCGCGGTGCGCGAAGCGCAGGGCTCCATCCTCACCAACAAGTATGCCGAAGGCCTCCCAGGGAAGCGCTACTACGCCGGTTGTGAATTTGTTGACGAGGCCGAGAACCTTGCGCGAAGCCGCGCGTTGCAACTCTTTGTCGGCAGCGAACATGTCAACGTGCAGCCGCACTCCGGCGCTTCGGCAAACATTGCAACCTTCACCGCCGCAATGTCACCGGGCGACTCATTCGTTGCCATGAGCCTCGATCAGGGCGGACACCTTTCGCACGGCGCATCGGTCAACATTTCTGGAAAGTGGTTCAAGCCAACCTTCTACGGCGTTCGTGCCGACGACGGACTGGTGGATTGGGACGCCGTACAGCGCGCCGTTGATGAGGCGAAGCCGAAGGTTGTGATCGCTGGCGCATCGGCGTATCCGCGCGTGCTTGACTTTGAAAAGTTCGCGGCGATCGCGCACGCAGCGGGCGCAAAGCTGATGGTCGACATGGCACACATCTCTGGTGTGATTGCGGCTGGCCTACACCCAAGCCCGTTCCCGCATGCTGATTACGTCACAACGACGACACACAAGACACTACGTGGGCCGCGCGGCGGCATGATCTTTGCGCGAGCCGATGAGGCGGCTGCCATTGACAGGGCGGTCTTCCCTGGAAATCAGGGCGGACCGTTGATGCACGTGATCGCCGCCAAGGCGGTCGCCTACAAGTTGGCGCTGCAGCCTGAATTCCGTGCGTATATGCAGCGAACGCTCGACAACGCACAGGCGCTCGCCGCGGCGCTCGCCGCACGCGGATTCGGTGTGATCACCGGTGGCACTGACAACCACCTGATCCTCTGCGACGTGACACCACTTGGCGTAACCGGCAAGGAGGCGACCGCCGCACTCGAAGCGGTGGGCGTGACGATCAACAAGAACAGCATTCCAGGCGAGACACGTTCGCCGATGGTGACGAGCGGCGTTCGCTACGGCACGCCAGCGGCAACCACGCGCGGTATGGGACTCGTGGAGATGGAGCAGATCGCACAGTGGTCTGTCGAGGCGATCGCCGCGCGCGAAGATGCGGCCAAGCTGGAGCAGATTCGTCGCGAGGTGGTGAAGGTCGCCCAGCAATTCCCAGTCCCCGGTAACGATGCTGCGGAGCTAGCGGCACGCGAGAGCTAATGGAGAACGCTCCGCTCTATCTCGCTATTGCCGCGCTGGCAGCAGTCGTCGCTCTCGTGGGCACGCAGCTGGTGCGTCGCGTTGCCGTAGCGTTCAATCTTGCCGACGCGCCAAATGAGCGGCGCATCAATACAACGCTGACGCCGCGCGCCGGCGGCTTTGCTGTCGCGCTCTCCTTCTTCTTGGTTGGTGCGACGGTGACGATCCTCGCCGCACCACTCGGCCTTACGGGCGGCACACCACTCCCAACCTCCGGAATCGCCGCGCTACTACTTGGCACCCTACTCGCTGGCGTCATCGGCCTCGCCGACGATCGCTTCGATCTGCGTGCGCGCTGGCAGCTCGCCGGACAGTTGGTAATTTCGGCGGTGCCGATCGCGTTCGGTGTTCGGATCGCGATCCTGTCGAATCCGTTCGGCGCAGGTGACCTCTTGATCCCTGACGCCATTGGGCTCGCCCTCACCCTCTTCTGGGTCCTCGGCATGCAGAACGCCATGAACTTTATCGATGGACTCGACGGCCTCTCGGGCGGGATCGCCCTGATCGCTGCAACCACCCTCGGGGTGATCGCCCTCCCGGCCACCCCCCTCCTCGCCGCCCTCTGCTTCGCCTTGGCGGGCGCGCTTGCCGGCTTCCTGCGGCACAACTTCCACCCTGCCTCTATCTATATGGGAACCAGCGGGATCCTGGCGGTCGCCTACGCCCTCGCGGTCCTCTCCCTCCTCGGCACCGCCAAGGTCGTCGCCGCGCTGCTCATCCTGGGGGTCCCCATCATTGATGCCTTCTTCGTCATCGTGGGGCGGCTCCTCGCGGGGCGCTCTCCATATAGTGCAGACAAGACCCACATTCATCAGCGCCTGATCGACGTGGGGCTCAGCCACCGCGGCGCCGTCCTCGCCCTCTATGGGGTCACCCTCCTCCTCTCCGTTGGGGCGGTGGTGCTGACCGCAAGTGCCGCCCTCTATGCCTTTGCCGGGCTCCTTGTCGTGCTTGGCGGGGCGATCGTCTGGCTCTCGCGACGAGCGGAGCGCCGCACGTGAGCACGCCTGAGCCAGCCGCCAAAAATGAACGCGAGTTTGCCGACCCTCCGCTAGAATCGCCGCAGATTCCCGATAAGGCTGTTGGCCTGATGTCCGACATCGGCAAGGGTGCGTATCTCGCCCTCTTCTCGCAGATCGGTATCAGCCTCCTCATCGCGAATCTCGGTGGAGCACTCCTCGGACACTGGATCGACGGTCAGCTCAACAGCGGACCGATCTTCCTGATCCTTGGATTCATCGGAGGCTTTACCGCCGGCGCGGTAGTCGCAGCACGGCTGGTGCAGCGAACGTTGCGCCACCTCGATGCACTTGACGTTGCAACGAAGGCAGCGAAACGAGAACGTGAGGCGCGCGAACGAGACGCCGCACGATTGAAAGGGGGGGTTGAATGAGCGTCGCTCCGGCGAAGAAGAGCTCAACGAGGCGCACCCTTCTTCTTGCCGCACTCGGCGTAATCGTTCTTGACGCAATTGCAATCATCGCGTTCGGTGGTGCCGGACTGAACAACTTCCCTGGTGACGTCATCAAGCGGTCATTAGAACCGATCGTTCCACACTCCGTGATCAATCTTGGCAGCGAGGAGCATCACGTTGCAACCCTCTTCGACTTCTACCCGTCGATCACCGGCTCCATCATCATGAGTTGGATCGTGATGGCGGTCGTGATTATTCCGTTGACGATTGCAGCGCGACGACTCAAGGAGATTCCGAGCGGCGCGCAGAACGTGTTGGAGTTCGCCATCGAAGGCCTCACCTCATTCGCGATGGGGATCGGCGGCCCAGGCGCAAAGCGCTTCATCACCTTCTTCCTCGCCTGCTTCCTCTTTATTCTTGTCTCGAACTGGTCAGGCTTGATTCCAGGGGTTGGTCGAGTGCATGAGTTTCGCGCGCCAACGAGCGACGTGAACGTCACCGTTGGCCTGGCACTCGTCGCCTTCGTCTACTTCCACTACCAGGGCGTTCGCGCGCTCGGCATCGGTGGCTACCTCGGAAAGTTCTTCGCAACCAAGGGCGCCGGCCCGATCGAGAAGGGTATTAATCACTTTGTTGGCGCGCTGGAGTTCCTCCTTGAGATCGTGAAGCCGGTCACCTTGGCGATGCGACTCTTCGGCAACATCTACGGTGGCGAGCTTGCCCTCACCGTGATGACCACGATCACGCTTGCCTTCGTCCCGCTTGCCCTGTACGGCCTCGAGCTCTTCGTGGGCCTGATGCAGGGGATCATCTTCAGCGTCCTTGTCCTCGTCTTCACCATGCTGGCCATGGAGGGGCATCACGAGGAGGGGCACGATGAGCACAGCCCGGCGGCGGCCGGGGATGGCGCGACGGCGGGAGCCGAATCGCGAGTTGCGGCACACTAGCCGCAGGCAGTAACGGAGCGTCGGACGCACGGCACGAGTCCGGGCGGCGACACAGTAGGAGGTACGAATCATGGAACAGCTTCAGGCGGGCATCGCAGCCCTCGGCGTAATTGGGCCGGCCCTCGGCGTAGGCATTGCCACTGCGGCAGCCGCTAGCGCAATCGGTCGCAACCCAGAGGCAGCGGGCGCAATCCGCGGCGTCTTCATCATCGGTGCCGCATTCGCAGAAGGCCTCGGCGTTCTCGCGATCGTGCTCGGCATCCTTTCAATCGTTCTGTAAGGCGACTGACCAACGATGCAGGTAGTCGAACTGATCCAGGGGGCGCTGAGCGCTATCCCGTTTGCTGAGGCCGCCGCTGGCGGAGCCGAAGGCGCCGGGCTGAGCTTCAACCTCTTCTGGATCCTTGTCTCAGCGGCGAACTTCGCCTTCTTCATTATTGTGCTGCGCGCAGCCGCGCTCGGCCCAATCACGAAGATGCTTGACGAGCGACGCGAGCGCATTGAGCGCGGACTTCGCGAGGCGGCTGAGGCCACGATCGCCAAGAGTCGCGCTGAAGAGGCGGCGGGCGTTGCGCTCGCCGACGCTCGACGCGAGTCGAACGAGATCCGCGCCAACGCCGATAAGGCTGCGGCGCAGATTCGCGATGAGCAGGTCGCCACACTGAAGGTGGAGTTGGATCGCATGCGAGCCGACGCCACCAAGGAGATTGAGGCGGCGCGCGTCAGCGCCCTTGCCGCAATCCGCAGTGAGGTTGCCGATCTGGCCATTGGTGCCGCCACGAAGGTGGTCGGCTCCTCAATGGACGGCGATCGTCAGCGAGCCCTCGTGGGCGAGTTCTTGGACGAGCAGTCCAAGAAGGGGAACTGATCGTGGATCGACCGCTCGGCTCTGCACGACGATATGCAGCGGCACTCCTTGGCCTGGCCAAGGACGCGTCGTCAGCGGCATCACAGGCAGACGAGCTCGACCGCCTCGCGGCGGTGATTGCGGCACCAGGCGCACGCCAGATTCTCGATGACCCACGCACGCCAGCAGCTGGTCGTGTGGCGGCACTCGAGAAGGCGGCGGGCGGCACGGTCAGCGCGCACATTCACACGTTGGTCGGCATGTTGGCGCGACGACGCACCCTTGCGTCGATCCCGGCAATTGCCGAGGCAACACGCGACGCGCTGAATGCGCGCAACGGCGTCACCATTGCACGCGTGGTCACCGCCCTCGAGGCGAGCCCTGCGGAGCGCACGCGATTCGAAACTGAGGCCACCACGATGGCGGGCCACGAAGTTCAGATGTCGTACGAAGTAGATGCAAGCCTCGTCGGCGGAGCAACGCTCCGTGTTGGCGATCGACTTGTTGATGGCAGCGTTAAGGGGCGGCTCTCGCGAATGCGTGAGCGGATCCTCTCGGTCGCCGGCTGAACCGGCAGAGCGCGTAGAGCAGCGAGGAGCGAGAAGATCATGGCAATTAAGTCCGACGAGATCATCAGCATTCTGAAGGCCCAGATCGAAGGGTTCGATGGGAGCGCCGAGTCGCGCACCGTCGGTACCGTTGTCGAGGTGGGCGATGGCATTGCACAGGTCTACGGACTTTCAGGCGCGCTCTCGTCTGAACTTCTGGAGTTCCCAAACGGCGTTGCCGGCATGGCCTTGAACCTTGGTGAAGAGACTGTCGGCGCCGTGCTCCTTGGCGACGCGAAGTCCATTAAGGAAGGCGACACCGTTAAGACGACCGGCAGGGTTGTTGAGGTGCCAGTCGGCCCCGAGCTGATCGGACGTGTTGTTGACCCACTCGGTCGACCACTCGATGGCAAGGGCCCAATCAACGCCAAGAAGTCGCGTCCAGTTGAGCGCATCGCTCCGGGCGTTATTAGCCGCAAGTCGGTAACGACACCAGTGCAGACCGGCATCAAGGCCGTTGACGCACTGATTCCAATCGGCCGCGGCCAGCGCGAGTTGATCATCGGCGACCGCCAGACCGGCAAGACCGCCGTCGCTGTCGACACGATCATCAATCAGAAGGGGAAGGGCCTCATCTGCATCTACGTCGCGATCGGTCAGAAGCTCTCGACCGTGCGCACCGTTGTGGCGCAGCTCGAGAAGCAGGGCGCCATGGCACACACCGTAGTGGTGGTCGCCGGCGCTGAAGATCCAGCACCACTCCAGTACCTCGCACCATTCGCCGGTTGCGCGATTGGCGAAGAGATCATGGAGAACGGCGTCACGATCGACGGCGTGCTCGTGCGCGACGCACTCTGCGTCTACGACGACCTTTCGAAGCACGCGGTTGCGTATCGCGAAATGGCGCTGCTCTTGCGCCGACCACCAGGACGCGAAGCCTACCCAGGCGACGTCTTCTATCTGCACAGCCGTCTGTTGGAGCGCGCTGCGCGACTCTCCGACGATCTCGGCGGTGGCTCACTGACGGCGCTGCCGATCATTGAGACGCAGGCGGGCGACGTGTCGGCATACATTCCGACGAACGTGATCTCGATCACCGACGGTCAGATCTTCTTGGAGACCGACCTCTTCAACGCCGGTCAGCGACCAGCGGTGAACGTTGGTATCTCCGTATCGCGCGTGGGTTCCGCCGCGCAGACGAAGGCGATGAAGAAGGTTGCCGGTCCGTTGAAGCTCGACCTTGCGCAGTACCGCGAACTTGCGGCCTTCGCACAGTTCTCGGGCGACCTCGACAAGTCGACACGCGACCAGCTGACGCGCGGCGAGAAGCTCTCGTCAATCATGCGCCAGCCGCAGTACCAGCCGGTCTCGATGGAGCGACAGGTTGCGATTCTGTATGTGGCCTCGAAGGGGAAGCTCGACGACGTACCAACGCCGCGCGTTGGTGAGTTTGAGACGGGCTTCGGCACCTTCCTTGAGCGCGAACGCACCGCGATCCTGACAAGCATCGCCAAGGAGAACGCGATCTCCGACGAAACGGCGAAGGGTCTCGACGAGGCCGTCGACGCATTCCGAAAGGGGTTCCTCGCCTAACGGCGGGGGGCGAGCGGCGAGGAGAGCATGCCAAGTCAGCGCGAGATTCGACGACGAATCGGATCGGTGAAGAACATTCGCCAGATTACCCGCGCCATGCAGTTCGTTGCCGCGTCGAAGTTGAAGCGTGCCCAAGACGCCACGCTGGCGAGCCGCCCCTACGGGCACTCGATCGACGAGGTCATCGCCGACCTCGCCTCAGTGCTGGGCGATGAGGGGCACCCACTCCTGCGCACCCCAGAGAGCGGCGCACCGCGCACGATCGTGCTCTTCACGACCGACCGTGGCCTCGCGGGCGCCTTGAACAGCAACTTGATCCGCTTCGCCCTGAAGGAGCTCGAGACGGCCGGGGCAGGGAGCACGATCATCACCATCGGCAAGAAGGGGCGCGATGCCCTCGCCCGCGGCGGCTACGAGATCAGCGCCGCCTTCCCGGGGTACGGCGATAAGCCAACCTTCGGCGACGTCACCGCCCTCGTCAGCCTTCTGGTTGGCGACTTCCTCTCAGGTCGCTCGGCGGGAGTCACCCTGATCCACCCAGCATTCATCTCGACGCTGACGCAGCGCCCAGAGGCGGTGCAGCTGCTTCCAATTAAGGCGTCGGCCGACACCGCAGGCATTCCGGGGAACCAGTTCCTCTTTGAGCCCGACCCGGCGGCGGTGCTTGAGGCGCTGCTGCCACGCTACGTTGCGACGCGCATCTTCCAGGGTGTGCTCGAGACCACGGCGTGCGAGCAGTCGAGCCGAATGGTCGCAATGAAGAACGCAACAGAGAACGCAGGCGACCTCATTAGCGATCTCACGCTCACGTACAACAAGGTGCGACAGTCGAACATTACGCGTGAAATGATCGAAATTGCTTCAGGCGCAAGCGCGAACTGAAGATAGAAAGGCAGGAGGAGTGATGGCGAACGCAACCGCAGCAAAGGCAGGAGCCGTAGGAACCGTAGTTTCGATTACGGGACCGGTCGTTGACATTGAGTTCGCCGCACGCGAGCTGCCAGCGATTTACAACGCCGTACGCATTGATCGAACCGATGGTTCGCTCGTTGTTGAGGTGCAGCAGCATCTTGGCAACAATCGCGTGCGCACCGTTGCCATGACTACAACCGACGGGCTCGCCCGCGGCGCGAAGGCGACCGACCTCGGCGCACCGATCTCGGTGCCCGTTGGTGCCGGAACGCTCGGCCGCGTCTTCAACGTGCTCGGTGAGCCGATCGACCAGGCTGGCGACGTGAAGGTGGAGCACTACCTGCCAATCCATCGCTCCGCACCACCGTACGAAGATCTCACCACCGAGACCGAACTCTTCGAGACCGGCATCAAGGTCATCGACCTTGTCTGCCCGTTCAAGAAGGGCGGAAAGATCGGCATCTTCGGCGGCGCCGGCGTCGGCAAGACCGTCGTGATTCAGGAGCTGATCCGCAACGTTGCGCAAGAGCACTCCGGCTACTCCGTGTTTGCGGGCGTCGGCGAGCGTTCACGCGAAGGGAACGACCTGATCGGCGAAATGCGCGACTCAGGCGTTATTGACAAGACCGTGATGGTGTTCGGCCAGATGAACGAGCCACCTGGAGCACGACTTCGCGTCGCACTCTCGGGCCTGACGATGGCCGAGTACTTCCGCGATGCGGAAGGGCGCGACGTGCTGCTCTTCATCGACAACATCTTCCGCTTCACCCAGGCGGGCTCTGAGGTTTCCGCGTTGCTCGGCCGCATGCCAAGCGCCGTGGGCTATCAGCCAAACCTGGCGACGGAGATGGCGGCGCTCCAGGAGCGCATTACGTCGACGAAGAAGGGTTCGATTACCTCGCTGCAGGCCGTCTACGTGCCAGCAGACGACTACACCGACCCAGCACCGGCAACCACCTTCGGACACCTTGACTCGACGATCCGCCTCGAGCGATCGATCACCGAGCTTGGTATCTATCCGGCGGTGGATCCGTTGACGTCGACGTCGCGCGTGCTCGATCCGCTCGTGGTTGGTGTGAACCACTACGAGACGGCGCGAGAGGTACAGCGAGTGCTGCAGCGCTACCGCGACCTGCAGGACATCATCGCCATCCTTGGTCAGGACGAGCTCTCGCCTGACGACAAGCTGTTGGTGAACCGTGCCCGCAAGTTGCAGCGCTTCATGAGCCAGCCGTTCTTCGTGGCCGAGGTATTCACCGGCCGCCCCGGCAAGTTCGTGAAGATCGCCGACACGATCGCCTCGTTCCGCGAGATCCTCGAAGGGAAGGCCGACGAACTGCCAGAGCAGGCGTTCTTCCTTGCAGGAACTCTCGATGACGTTCGGGCGAACGCCGTCGCGCTCAACAAGTAGCGCAGGGGAAGCGCCGAGATGCCATTTACGTTGGAGATCGTGACGCCGGAGCGCCTCGCCTGGAAGGGCGAGGCCTCCGCGTTGGTCTTGCCAACGATTGATGGCGAGGTCGGCATCCTGCCGAAGCACGAGCCGTACGTGACCGTTCTTGGCGCAGGCGAAGGCCGCATCACCGCCCTCGACGGATCGATTGAGTACATCGCCATCATTGGTGGATTCGTGCAGGTACGACCCGACCGCGTGGTGGTGCTTGCCGAGTCGGCCGACCTCTCGGGCGAGCTCGACACCGCCGCCGTCGAGAAGGCGAAGGCTGCCGCCGAAGCGGCGATCTCTGGCGCTGGAACACAGGATCCAGCCTCACTCGCAACCGCCCGCGCCTCGCTGAGCCGAGCGCTCCTGCACCTTCGCGTCGCTGAGCGCCGCCGCAAGCGTTAGCCCGCCGCGCCACCCGTGCGGGTGGCCCAAGAAAGTGAGCCCCTGTTGGACGCTTCTGCTGCAAACGGCGAGAATCCGCCCATGACCGCCGTGAAGCCGTTCTCGTGGGAGTACCGTCCGATCCCCCTGGCCAAGGAGGAGTTCCGCATTCAAGGCGGGCAACCCCTCGCTGGCCGCGTGCGGGTGAGCGGCGCGAAGAACGCCGCCCTGAAGGTGATGGCCGCCGCGGTGCTGACCGGCGAGCGTGTGAACCTCGAGAACATCCCAGGGATCCTCGACATCGATGTGCTCGCCGACACTCTCCGCGACATCGGCGTCACCATTGAGCGACCAACCCCCGAGACGATGAGCCTGCAGGCGGCGAACGCCGAATGGCTCTTCGTGCCACTTGAAGCCGCAGCAAAGATGCGCGCCAGCTTCATGCTCCTTGGCCCACTCCTGGCGCGGTTCGGTCGCGTGATCATTAGCAACCCTGGCGGCGACCGCATCGGCCGTCGCCCGGTGAATCTGCACGTTGATGCGATGCGCGCCCTCGGTGCCGAGATTGATTACCGCGACGGCTACTACTTTGCGAAGAGCAACGGTCGCCTGAGGGGAGCAACGATCACCTTCCCGCAGATCACGGTGATGGGCACCGAGAACGCGATCCTCGCCGCCGTACTTGCAAAGGGCACCACCGTCATCACGCCGGCGGCGCAGGAGCCTGAAGTCGACGATCTCATCACACTTCTCAACGCTATGGGCGCGCAGGTCGCGCGCACGAAACCAGATCGCATCGAAATTCAGGGCGTAGACGCACTGCACGGTGCAACACATCGCATCATGCCCGACCGCATTGAGGCGGGAACATTCGCCGCCGCAGCCGCAGTTGTGGGGGGCACGATCAACGTTGACGGCGTTGATCCAACGCACATGAAGGCGTTCATCGATCTGCTTGCCAAACTCGGTGTTGATCATGCGATTGAGTCCGATCCGGTTGATGCAACACGCAAGAGCCTGCGTGTGACGGGACTTCCTGCCGGCGGCGCATACAAGCCCACCAACATTCGCACGCAGCCGTTCCCTGGGCTCGCCACCGACCTGCAGCCATCTGCGGGATTGATGCTGACGCGCGCCGCTGGTACGAGCACCATTGAAGAGACGATCTTTGAAGACCGACTGGAGTGGCTCGTTGGACTCCGCGGCTTTGGTGCGCAGGTGGAGATCGTTGATCCACGCACCGCGCGCGTCACGGGGCCGACCACGTTTGTTGCTGCTGAGGCAGAGATTCCAGATCTACGCGCAGGTGCCACACTGATGCTCGCGGCACTGGCCGCACCAGGGGCGAGCCGTATTCATGGTGCGCACCACGTGCGCCGCGGCTATGCGAACATTGAGGAGAAGTTCCGAGGCCTCGGCGCGGAGCTCACCCACGTTAGCGAAGAGGGAGTGGCGGGATGAAGATTGGTATCGATCTAGGAACCGCGAACATTCTCGTCTTTGTACAGGGGAGCGGCATTACCGTTCGCGAGCCGAGCGTTGTCGCCATTAACGATCGCGACCAGATCGTTGCCGTTGGCAATGAGGCGAAAGAGATGCTCGGGCGCACGCCTGGCTCCATCACCGCAATTCGACCGCTCCGCGATGGTGTGATTGCCGACTACGTCGTTACCGAGGCGATGCTTCGCTACTTCATCAAGAAGGGCACCGCCGGGCGATTCGCATTCGGCCGACCAGATGTCCTCGTGAGCGTTCCGGCCGGCTCAACATCGGTAGAGAAGCGCTACGTGCTCGACGCTGCACGTCAGGCTGGCGCAGGGAAGGCGTTCCTTATTGAAGAGCCGATGGCGGCAGCGATCGGTGCAGAGCTGCCGATCAGCGGCCCGTCGGGAAACATGATCGTCAACATTGGCGGCGGCACCGCCGAGATCGCCGTAATCTCACTCTCCGAGATCGTGGTGAGCAAGTCACACCGCGTTGGCGGTAACCGCTTCGATGAAGCGATCGCGCTCTACATTCGCCGCAAGTACAACTTGATGATCGGTGATCGAACCGCCGAGCAGGTGAAGATTGAGATCGGCAGCGCCCTTCCCCTGGAAGAGGAGTTGACGATGAGCGTGAAGGGTCGCGACATGATCGCCGGCTTGCCACGCGAAGTGAAGATCACCTCGACCGAAATCACCGAGGCGCTCGAGGTGCCGCTGCGCAACCTTACCGACGCTATTCGCGCCGTGCTGGAGCAGACACCGCCAGAACTAAGCGCCGACATCATTGATAAGGGGATCGTGATCTCTGGCGGCGGTGCGCTGCTCCGCAACATTGACCGCCTCATCACCACCGTCACCGGCGTTGCTGCACACATCGCTCCGGACCCGCTGAGCTGCGTCGCGAAGGGGACGGGCATCGCGCTCGAACACTTCGACCAGTTCGCGAAGTCCATGACCAGCGAGGCCTAACCCTATGGCGGCCCGCGCCGTCGTTGACCTGCACTGCCACACCAGCGCAAGCTTCGACTCCCTGAGCGACCCAGTCGCCGTTGCCCGTACCGCGGCTCTTCGTGGGATCACCCACCTCGCGATCACCGACCACGACCGCATCGATGGCGCCTTGCGTGCCCGCGATGCCGCCACCCCTGGGCTGACGGTGATCGTTGGCTCTGAGGTGCGCACCGCCCAGGGAGACCTGATCGCCCTCTTCCTCGAGCGACCCATTACCGCTGGGCTCCCCGCGAGTGAGGCGATCGCCGCCATTCGTGACCAGGGTGGGCTCGTGGGGATCCCGCACCCATTCGACGGTTGGCGCGGCTCACTGCTGCGCGATGAGGCGGCCCTCTCCCTACTGAGTGAGGTCGACTGGATCGAAGGCTGGAACGCCCGACTCGTTGCACCAGGTGGCAATCAGCGTGCCGCCGAACTCGCCGTTAGCCGCGGTATTCCGTCGGTCGCTGCAAGCGATGCGCACACGCTGCTCGAGATCGGTGGCGCCGCCACGATCATGACCGGCGACCTCGACACCGCAGCCGGATTTCATTCGGCGCTGCACGGTGACCTCACCCGCATTACCGGCCGTGGCGCACTCTTTGCGCGCCTCTTCACGCCGATCGCAAAGCTGGTCAACGCCACGCGCGGAAATCGACGCGTTAACCCAGGCGTGACTTTCGGCGAACGCTAGGCGATCAGATGCTGCTCGCCCGGCTTACGCGTCGCTCCACCATCTTCGCCCTACTGCTAACGGTGATTCTCGTGGCAGGCGTGGTGCGCGCTGCAACATCGTTCAACCTCGCAGAGGTTGCCGCAACACTGAATCGCGCCAACCCCGCGTGGCTTCTCGTTGCACTTGCCGCTAGCTGGAGCACCTTCCCACTACGAGGGTTGCGCTGGCGCATGATCCTCTCCGCATCAGGCCTGCAAATTTCGCGACGTGCCGCAACAGAGATTCTGACCCTCTCGTTCTGGGTGAACTGTGTGTTGCCGGCGAAAATGGGCGATGTCTATCGCGGCTGGCTGTTGAAGCACAACGGCGCAACGTCGTTCGGCAATGCGGTCGGCACGGTAATCGCCGAACGGCTCGTTGATCTCGCCACAGTCGCACTCCTTGGTGCAGCCTCAACGTTTGTTGCCTTCGGCGGAAAGCTCCCACCGACCGCACTGGCGCTCACCGCGATCGCGCTTGGCGTCGCCGCCGCTACAACACTGCTCTTGCTTGTCGCACGCGGCTTCGCAGCCGCGCTCATCTACGCGCTGCCGATCCCCGATGCGATCAAGAGCGGCTTCACCAACGCCGCTGCCTCGCTGCGCGCAGGGAGCGGTGGGCGCGTGGTTCGCACCGCCTTGCCGTTCTCGCTGGCGATCTGGATCGGCGAGTCATTGCGGCTTGCCGCGGTCGCTATGGCACTTGGCCTCTTCGTCGTGAATCCAGCGGCCGGTCAGATCGGTATCGCCAGCACAATCTTTGTGGCACTCGTTTCGGCGGTGCTCACCGTGGTGCCATTTACGCCAGCAGGGATCGGCATTGTTGAGGCGGGGATGGTGGGCATTCTTGTCGCGCTCTTCGGCTTCACACCCGAGTCGGCGATTGCGCTAGCACTGCTCGATCGCCTCGTTGGTGTTGGCAGCTTGGTCGTTGGCGGCGGTGCGCTTTTTGCCGTCTCGCCGTATCGACGCGGCGCTGGGTCGCTGCGCTAGCGCTTCTTCTTCGCGACAGGCTTCTTCACGACGGGCTTTCTCACAGCGGGCTTCGTTGCAGCGGGTGACGGCTTCGCTGGAACCTTCTTCACCTTCTTGACCTTCGGCTCTTCTGCAGGGAGTGGTTTCAACTTGAGCGTGCCTTCGGAGAGCTGCAGGCTGCGCTCAATGTTGAGCTTGTCCCAACCCTCCTCCATGCCGGGGGTCTCGAGGTAGTAGTTCACGTGCGCAAGGCGTGGGTGGCGAATCAGCGCCGCGAGACCGCGCGTACCAACCTCGCCGCCACCAATGTGCTGGTGACGATCGAGCTTTGAGCCGTGTGCCGCCTTGCTGTCGTTGTAGTGGATCATCACGAGCTTCTCGAGGCCGATCTTCTTGTCAAACTGTTCGACGAGTCGGTCTACCTCGACGTCGCCCTTCATCTCAACGCCAGCGCCCCAGAGATGGGCGGAGTCGAGGCAGTAGGCAACGCGCGAGAGGTCGAGGCCGCGGGCGGCCATTGATTCATGGATGTCGATCAACTCGTCGAGGCTTTCGCCGATCCCATTGCCACCACCGGCGCTGTTCTCGAGCACCAAGAGTGCCGAGTCGTCGGCAAGCGGCACGCCGTCCAGGATGCGCTCCACCGCCTCGGCGACGCGGGCAATACCCGCCTCGATGCCGGTCCCCATGTGTGAGCCGATGTGCACGTTGACGAACGAGGCGCCGTATTCGGGCGCCACACGAAGTTCGTGGCGGAGCAGCTCCACCGTCTTCTCACGGAAGATCGGGTTCGGTCCGGCGAGGTTCGCCAGATAGGCGGCGTGTACGGCAAGCGGCCCGAAGCCGTGCTCCTTCATACGAGCGCGGAAGGCGGGGAGCTCCTTGGGGAGTTCGGCGCGTCGTGCCCAGCCTGTTGGGTTGCCGGTGAAGATCTGCAGCCCCATCGCCCCAACCGCTGCGGCGCGATCGGCCGCCTTGACGAGGCCAGGCCCTGCGGCGAGGTGGGCGCCAAGCATGCGATCGAGCCGTCCAGCCGCTGCGGCTGGTGCGCTGCTCTTGAGTTTCGGTCGCTTGGCTGCCATGGGGAGAGAGTGCCACGCCGCGCCAGAGACCGCTCGCCGCCTTACGCATCGTTTACCAGCGCCTCCCGCGCCACGGCGACCACGCCGATGGTCGTGCACCCGGCAGCCCGCAGGGTCCCCGCCGCCGCCTCGAAGGTGGCCCCGCTCGTCCAAATGTCGTCAACCAGAATCACGCGCTGCGGCAGCGCAGCACCCGTGCGCACCGCGAAGACACGGTCCATCACCCGCCGCCGCTCAGCGCGACCGAGCGTATGGAGCGCTGGCACCGCTCTCGTTCGCTCGAGGAGTGGCACTAGTGCGCACGGCAGCGCGCGTGCAGCGGCGGCCGCGATCAGCGCAGCGTGATCGAAGCCACGGTCGCGAAGCCGCGCCGGATCGGTGGGAATCGGCACCAGTGTCGCGTCACCGCCGAGCTCCTGTTGCACGGCGCGGATCGCACTTCGTAACCCACGGCCGAGCGGCTCAGCCAGCGCGGGAAGGTCGTGGAACTTGAGGGTGCGCACCGCCTCGCCAAGGCCGCCCTCATACGGACCGATCCATGCGCCAACAGCACAGCCGAGTGGCGCAGCGCCCACCTCCACGCGGCCATCACTCGTAAGGCCAAGCTCATCACCACATTCGGTGCAGAGGAGTGCCCCTTCGATGCCACAGGCGCCGCAGCGTTGGGGGGCGAGGAGCGCCAACACGGGTGCGGCGGCGCGCTGCAACTCGGCGAGTGCATCGCGGGCACGCTCAGTGAACTGCATCCACGCAGGATCGTGCGTCACACGTACCCCCTGCGTATCGGGCGGTACGATAGGCGCATGACCACCTCCACCTGGATCGTACGAACCCTGCCGCTCGCCGAACTGCCGGCAGGTGAGTGGGAGCGGCTCCTGGCAACTAACCCATCAGCGAGCGCCTTCAGTAACCGCGCCGTGCACGAGGCGTGGTGGATCGGCTACGGCGCAGAAGCCACCGATATCTCACTCGCCGTCTACGATGCCGCCGGCGCGCTTTACGCCTATCTCCCACTCATGCGTCGGTCCGATGGCGTGCGCTATCTCGGTGCGACGTATCACATCGATTACGCCACAGTTCTCATTGATCTCAGCAGCACAGAGAGAGTAACCACAGCAACAGATGCTCTTGTCGCACACCTCTTTGCCGATACAACCGCACTCGACCTTCGACGCTTGCGTCGTGCCGATCACGCACACGAGCTCTTTATGAGTGCACTCGCAAACAACGCAACACGAACGGCGACACTGACCATCGAAGATCCTGCGCCAGCGATTGACCTCACGAACATCACAACGTTTGATGAACATCTCGAGCGCATCGACAAGAAAGATCGCCACGAGATTCGCCGCAAGGTGCGACGCGGCGAGGGTGCCGGCGTAACGATCAGTGCGAAGGCGCACGCCGTTGACGACCTTGCAGAGTTCATCAAGCTGCACCGTGCGCGTTGGGGCCACCATGGACTCTTCACCGAAGACGAGAAGGGTGCGCGTGATGAGACGTTTATGCGTGAACTATTCTCTCGCGCTCCAGAAAACCTGATTACGATTGCCGTGGCGCGCAGCCTTGAGTTCGGCGCATTCGCTGCCGGTCTCTTCTTGCGTGACGCAACGGGCATTCGCTATTGGAACGCTGGTGGTGAACTTGCCGCACGCGCGCTCTCGCCAGGCATCCTGCTCTTTGCACACGGGCTGCAGATGGCAATCACCGAGCGTAAGCAGACGTTTGACTTCCTGCGCGGCAACGAGAGCTACAAGTACGAGGTTGGCGCAGCAGATGTCGACGTGTTGATGATGACGGTGCCCGCGGCATGAGTGCGACACATGACTAAACCGAAGCTCGGTGAACGATGTGGCGGGCGCACACCAGTAGGGCCGCTCCCTGACGGCACGCGACTGCGCGTGGTGCAGCTACTCGCTACGGGCACCAACGGCGGCGCGCAAGAGAGTGTGGTGAGCACCGTGATGCGACTTGACCCGTCACGACACGAGACACACGTCATCTCGCTCTCACACGGCAGCACCATGGCCCGCCTGCAACGCCTGGGCTACGCAACCGAAGTAATCGAAGAGCCAAGCGATCAGCGCTCCGCTGAACTGTTGGCCGACCAACTGATTGCCCTGAGCGCTCAAGTGCTCCACGCCCACATGTACCGTGCCGAGGTGGTGGGTGTGGCAGCGCTCGATATCGTCGAGCAGCGCACCGGGCACCGCCCCTACATGGTCTCCACCGTGCACTCGAGCCGCTTCCGCTCCCCGGCTGACCGTGAGCTGCTGGAGCGCATCACCCCCAAGATCAATCGCCTCATTGCGGTGAGTGACGCCATCGTCGAGAAGCTGGTTGCCGAGGGGCGCGACACCACGGCAATCAGCCGCATCTATAACGGCGTTGACCTGGAGCGTTTCGATGAGGCCACCGGTGGCGAGGCGATTCGTGCGGAGTTCGGCATCCCTGCCAGCGCCCCACTCGCCGTGGTGGTGGGGCGACTTGAGCCTGAGAAGGGGCACCCAACGCTCATTGAGGCCTGGCCGGTGGTGCATCACCACTTCACATCGGCGCACCTCCTGGTCGTCGGCGAGGGCTCTGAACGTGATCGCCTTGAGGGCCTCGCCGCCGCGCACCTGCGTGCTGAAATCTGCTGTGCCAGCGTGCACTTCCTGGGGCGCCGTGAAGATGTGCCGCAGATCCTCGCCGCCGCAGATGTGGTGGTTATGCCGAGCTATCGCGAGGCGCAAGGGCTGGCGATCGTCGAAGCACTTGCAGCGAACCGGCCAGTAATCGCCAGCAACGTTGGTGGCATCCCCGAGATGATCCACTCGGGCGAGAACGGCATCCTCGTCCCCTCGCAAGATCCATCCGCACTTGCGTCGGCAATTGCACTACTCTTCCGAGATAGAGCACTCGCCGAGAAACTCGCAAACGCCGGACATGAGTTAGTCCACGCAAAGTTCTGCGTCGACGACATGTTGCGCGACATCGAGGCGATCTATCTGCTTACCGTCGGTGGGCCAGCGAGTGATGTGCCAGATCGAACTGGCGTGAATGGAGGGTCGCAATGAGCACCAAGTCGAAGGCGCCAATCATCACCTCAAGGTATTGGCTCGTGCTGAGCATCGTTTCGGGTGTCGTTGCTCTCCTGCCGCTCGCGCTAGTCTTGGTGAACTTCGCCGCTAATCCATCAAGCAATCCGTTTGACGAATCCGGCTACGGTGCAGCGCTCTGGGGTCTCTTTATCTCTGTGCCAACAGGCGGCATCATCTTTGCCGTTGGGGCTCTGGTAGCAGTTGCGATCGACTGGATTGCCGCGCTCCGGCGCAACCGTTCGCGCTAGCTACGAACAGCGCTCCAGTACCGCTCAACCGCACCACCGCGACCGCTCTGCAGCGCAACCGTTGCACCCTGTGTTCGCACGGCGTCGGCCATCTTCTCAACGGAGCCGAAGAGGTGTGGCACCTGTGTCTGGTACTGCGCGATCCCCTGCACCTTCTGCTCAAGCACATCGGTGATGTCGGCAATTTCTGGCGCAAGCCGAATCCCAGCGGGAAGCCCGGCGGTGTAGTTGGCTGGTAGGCCAGCCGATGGATCGAACTGCTGCCAGTAGGCGTACGGGAAGTCTTCGTAGAAGGCGACCTTGTCACTCCAGTCAATGCCAGGCATCGTCCAGGCTTGCGCATCACCGAGCAGTGCGGCACCAACGCGGCGGCAGAGCTGGTGGTCAACGTGTGAGCCGATGCCAAGTGGGAAATAGACGCGCTGCGGCTCAAGTCGCGCGATCTCCTTGCGCAGCAGATCAATCGGCGCCGCGTCACTCTCACGCACGCTGCCGAGTAGCTGCTCGTCGCCCTCGTAGCCGCGAAAGACGGCGTCGGGAAGATCAAGGAAGACAACCGCCGCTTCAGCGAAGAGTGCGTAGCGCTCATCCTCTTGGCGGCGCTGTGCCATCGCTTCGCCAGCGGCGGCGGCAACGGCAACGGCGCCCGGATCGATCACCCCCTGACCGTTGCTGGTGTCGCGCGTGCGTCCACCCGGCAGAGACGTGGCGCTGATGTCGGCGCGGCGATACCACGAGGCGCGCTGCCAGAACTCCTTGGCGCTATCGTCGGCCTCGCGCTGCGTCTGCTTCAGTCGTGCCGGTTCGGCCTGCCATGGGGCGAGCGCGTCGGCGGTTTCACCTGGCACCGCGTGATCGGCGGCAATGGAGCCGCTATCGAACGCCTGTGATGCGGGCCAGATCGCCTTGCCACCAAAGCCGAGCGCCTGTCGCTGGTACGAGGTGAGGCGATCCAGATCGCCGTGACCGGAGTAGACGCTGAGGATGATCACGTTCTGTCCGAGCTCGCGAAGGTTGGCGATCAGGCCGCCACACGAAAGTGCCGCGTCGTCGGGGTGGGGAGAGACGAAGATGTGGCTCACGCGCGGCGGCCCGTCGTTACGGGGTGGCGCTGGTCGACGGTGAGGCGCTCGGCGATGCTGATGGTGCCGGCGTGGCGGTGAGGAACTCGTTCACCGAAGCGGCGAAGCCGTCGGGGCCAGTGATGAGCGCGTAGGCGATCACGCCACCAATCACCAGGTAGGTGAAGGTGACGAAGCGACGCGGTCCGCGGTCGCGCGGGGTGACCTTCGGGGCAACTGGCTGGGAGCCGATCTCTGTCATGCGCCGATTCTAGCGGGAGAGTTAGCGAGGGGTCGCGTACCCCGTGAGTTCGACATAGGAGCGCCCACTGATCGGCACCCCCGCGAGGCTCCCTGCCACCGAGTTCGCCCCCTCCCAGTAGATGACCCCAGTGCTCTCGAGGGTGTTGAGCTCCTGGTCGGCCAACTCTGGGGTAACCGTCACGTCGAGGCCAATCTGCGCGATCTGCACCCGCCAGCCCGAGGGCCAGGTCGCCCCGGTGTGTGGACTGGTCCAAAGATCG
>Ga0209401_1000627_pt1 | contig 23745 bp, 15 predicted proteins | sample M_140807_MF_Meta_FD_187318 | JGI IMG/M metagenome (GOLD analysis project Ga0209401, IMG submission 187318) | Freshwater microbial communities from Lake Montjoie, Canada to study carbon cycling - M_140807_MF_MetaG (SPAdes) (version 2) | ecosystem: Environmental > Aquatic > Freshwater > Lake... | reverse complement strand
GATTTTCGGGTCTACGATCGATGGGGGCAAAAAATCTTTGAAACCACCAACGTGGATGTGCTTTGGGATGGTACCCAGGGAGGAAAGGCTGTCATGCCGGGAACCTACGTCTATACCGCGGATGGAATTGGCAAAAACGGCGCCGATTATTTTCGAAAAGGCTTGATTCACGTCGTTCGGTAGGTTTTTTTTTGGCCTTGGGCGGGTATATTTGCGCCTCCATGCGGGAGGGTTGAGGGACCCACAGCGGGTCTGGATGCCTCCCAAACGATTCTGTAGCTCAGCCGGTAGAGCAATACACTTTTAATGTATGGGTCCTGGGTTCGAATCCCAGCGGAATCACCCAATGGGCGGAACAAGCCTCCCCCAAAGGCTCCTCCCACGAAGTTGGGGCTTCCATCACGGTATTTCTCCCCCTATTCTTTTCTTTTTCGTTCGCATGGACCTCCCTTTGTTGAATCCCGAATGGGTCTTCAGGCCTGGTCAAAAATCCATGGTCGGGGATGGGTTTTCGGTTTATCATCTTTTTCCGGGTCAGCAATTGTCGATGCAGCGCACAGACCCTTTTCTGATGTTGGATTACAATCCGCCTTGGGAGATCAAGCCCTCTCATCAGCCCAAAGGAGTGGATGTGCACCCGCATCGGGGGTTTGAAACCGTGACCCTGGTCTACAGCGGGGAAGTTGCCCACGCCGATAGTGCAGGAAACCAAGGGATCGTTGGCCCGGGCGAAGTTCAATGGATGCATGCCGCCTCCGGGGTTTTGCATAAAGAGTATCAATCCGAAGCCTTTACGGCTAGCGGAGGCGTTTTTCATATGGCTCAGTTGTGGGTGAATCTTCCGGCACAACGAAAAATGGACCCCCCTTCCTATTGTTCTATTCACAGGGAGCAAATCCAAGTTTTGCCGATTGCGGGTGGATCCCTTGAATTGGTGGCCGGTAGGTTGGGACAAAACGCTGATGGATCTTGGAGCTGCGTTTCAGACCAAGACGTCGTTTTAGAAAACTCCTTCCAAAGGATGGTCTCTGGAGCGGCTCCAGTTTGTAGTCCAATTTGGCTTTTTCACTGGAATCAAGGGGATTCGCACGATCAAATCTTGGAGCTCCGTGTTCCCGGAGGGGCAACGGTCCTTGCGCTGGTTGTGGAAGGCTCCCTGGGAGGGGAATTGGAAGGGGTAGGGAATGGTCACTTGGTCGTTTTCAAGCGAAGCCTTACCGATGAGTCTTCAAGCATTCGTGTGGAGGCCCTGGCCGGCACCAAGGTGCTTTGGATGATCGGCCAACCGCTCAACGAACCGATCGCTGCCTACGGGCCCTTTGTGATGAACTCCAAGGACCAAATCCAGCAGGCGTTTGAGGATTACCAAAACGGCCGATTCGGCATTTTGAATTAAGAGCTGGGCTCTTGGGGCCAGCCTTTTAGGTTTTCTTAAAAGGAAACAAAAATCTTCTAGAGTCTATTTTTCAAAAAGGTCCTGTTGATAAGCGTTTAAGCCCCTTTTCGAACCTTGATTTCTGCCTACCTTTCGGCATTCAAACGAATTCATTTTTCGTCAACCCTTTTTCAACCTTCAATACTCCGCAATGTTCCAAAATCTACCCATTTTAAGGCATTTTCTAACCTTAATCGCCCTAGGCCTTTGGATCTTAGGCCTCCAAAATCCACTGCATGCCCAAGGAACGGATACCCTGGCGACCTGGGAATTGACCGGCCTAAATGTTACGACCCCCGCGTGGGGTCCATCGCCCCTGTCGGCCCAGAACGTTGCTTCGTCCGTTTCGACGCCTGGTTGGACCCGTGGTTCCGGTGTGCTGCTGACGGCTGCCGGCGTTGCAACCACCGGTACCCCGGCAGGGAATGCATGGGGAGGTAACGGTTGGGATGCTTATACATCGGGAGGCGCAGGAAACTTGGATTCCACCATCGCAAGAGGGGATTTTGTTTCGATTACGTTCACTGTTGGAACAGGAGCCACGGTTGGTTTTTCCTCGATACCAGCTTATACGATTCGACGCTCTAGTACCGGGCCAGCTACCGGGCAATGGCAGTACAGTGTGGGTACGTCGGGGTCCTTTGTGAACATCGGATCGCCGATAACATGGGGGACTGTTACAACGGCCACCGGAAATCCTCAAACCGCCATCGACTTATCAGGTATTGCTGACTTGCTGAATCTTGGTGGGGGCACCACGGTGACTTTTCGTATTGTGAACATGGGCGCTACCTCCTCCGGTGGCACTTGGTATTTTAACCAAGGAACTGCTGCTGGTCGTGATTTAACTTTCTTGGGAAATAGCGGTGGTGGCGGTGGTCCAACCACAACCTTGACTTTGGGGGCCTTGGCGTCCACTTCGGTCTGCGCGATTGGTGGTGCAGCCATTCCTTTAGCGGTCACCTATACCTCCACTGGGACTTTGTCAGGTTCGGTTGATTTGCAGTTATCGGATGCCAATGGATCCTTTGCAAATCCAACCACGCTTGGATCGGCTACCGGTAGCACCGGAACGATAACAACCACATGGCCAACGACCATGGTCGCAGGCACAGGCTATCTCCTTCGTTTGGTTTCTGGAACTGTCATCAGCGCTCCTTCGAATGCGGTGTCTGTACTGACTACGGTTCCCGATGCCACTGTTTTTGCAGCGGTTCCGTCCAACGGATCCGTGACGCTGACTTGGACCAATCCTACTCGTTGTTTTGACCAGGCCTTGGTGGTAGCGGACGTCGTTGCGGTGACAGGTCAACCGTCCGGCAATGTTATCCTCGCCAATCCAATTTTTGGTTCCGGTGCTTCGGTGGGTACCGGTTATGCAGTCTTCGTTGGCAATGCCCAGACCGTGACGGTGACCGGTTTGACCAATGGTCAGACCTACCATTTCAAAGTCTTTACCCAAAGCGGAAATACTTGGAGCAACGGCGTTTCAGTTCAGGCAACCCCTTTTAATACCCAGAGTTTGCCACTCCGTAGCATCGCTTCGGTGATCGGCGTTAACAGCAACGGGGTTCTCGATTCGTTGGGACAAAGGGTTCGCTTATCCGGTACTGTTTATGGCATCAACCAATACAGCAGCACCACCACCCCCGCTGGTTTGCAATTTGTTATTATGGACGCAACGGGTGGCATCATGTTCCGCAGGGCCGGTACCACCTTTGGTTTGGATACCTTGAACCCCAATGGTCCTTTGGTAGAAGGGGATTCGGTTGATTTAGTGGGTGTCTTGGAGCAATTCAATGGCTTGACTCAAATCAACTGCGATACCATCCTTCGTGTAGCTTCTGGTCGCACGCTGGCCGTGCCTACGGTGGTAACGGCCTTGAATGAGTCCACCGAAAACAGGTTCGTTCGATTGAATGGATTGGTTTTGGTTGGCTCGAACTGGCCTACCAACCCTGTCACATCCGGGGTTAATGTCAATGTTTCCAACGGTACAACCACTTTTGTGTTGCGGATTTTACCAACGACCAACATTGATGGAACGCCCGCGCCGACCGGATACTTTGATTTAATCGGATTGGGACAACAATTTGACAACACCATTCCGCTTACCTCGGGTTATCAGATTACCCCTCGATCCTTGTCGGATATCATCGCCGTTCCGTTGGTCAACACGGTCGCCAATTTTGCCCGGACCGACACCTTGGTTTCCAATCAAAGCGGTGCAATTGGCATGAATATTGCCATCTTGAATCCCAATCCGGTCGCCCAGGTCCTCAAAGTCAAGGTGAATACTTCTGCAGGTGCTGCCTACGGGGTCACCTACGAAACTTTCCCTGTACCGGTCAACGATACGATAACCCTGAACGTTCCGGCCAATGCCACCTCGGCATCATTCTCTGTTTTGCTTTATCCGGCCGTTCCATCGGGGCGTACCGATACCCTGGGTTTTCGTTTGTTTGGGGCTAGCATGGGGATTTCAGCGGGCATTGTTAACCAATCCAGTATTCGGGTTCAAACACTGCAAATCCCAACCTACAGCATTGGCTTGCTTCGCGGTAACAATGTTTCAGGAACGGTGGTCGGTATTCCTGACTCCAACGGCGTCTATGCGCGTACGACAGGTATTGTGTTAGGCGGAAATCGTCGCGGGGCTACCAGCACAGCAGCGGCCGGTCTGGAGTTCTTTGTTTTTGATCCTGTTTCCAATGCGGGGATAGGGGTGTTTCGAAGTACGAATTTCACCACCAACCCCTACACAGTGACCGAAGGGGATTTGATTCGGGTCATCGGAACGGTTTCGCATTTTAATGGATTGGCCCAGATTAATGTGGATTCCATCGTGGTCTTGTCCAGCGGTAATACCTTGCCCGCACCTCAGGTGGTAACGTCCATGAGTGATTTAACAGAATCACGCCTAATTCAAATCAACAACCTCACGTTGGTTCCTTCGACTTCCACCTCGGCCCAATGGCCCGTAACTGGTGCCACAGGATCAGGAAGAACGCCTCGGGCAACCAACGGGGTTGATACGTTTGATATCCGGATTGACAACGATGTCAATTTATTTAATTCTCCTGCACCTGTAGGGACCTTTAGCATGATTGGGGTCGGTAGCCAGTTCGATAATTCGAATCCACACACCTCCGGTTATCAACTATGCCCCCGGTATCTGCAAGACTTGGTTCAAGTGGTCACCTACAGTGTTAGCGGAACCCTGACCTACAACAACACCGCTTCAACCCCAATGACCAATTCCTTGGTTCGGGCCAAAGACAGCACCGGCGTGATTGTAGGAACGGATTCAACAGACGCGACGGGTGCTTATACCCTATTGGCTTTGCCTTCTGGAACTTATACCTTGGAAGGGGTTACCTCCAAACCCTGGGGCGGTGTGAACGCCTCCGATGCCTTGGCGATGAATCGTCACTTTAGCGGTTCGGTTCCCTTGGTGGGTTTGCGTTTGGGTGCGGCCGATGTGAACGGTAACGGTGCTGTGAATGCCAGCGATGCCTTGACGACCAACCGTCGATTTAGCGGTGGATTGAGTTCGTTCAGTGTTGGCAATTGGATTACGGAGCGGCCTTCGGTTTTGGTTAGCGGAGCCAACGCTACCCAAAATCTCAAAATGCTTTCTTATGCCGATGTGAATGGCTCGTATGCTCCTTCCACCGCTGCTCGGTCCGCAACTTCTTTGACCCTTCAAGAGGGCACGGAGGAAGGATTTGTTCGCGATGGCTTGGTTCGCCTATCCCTTCGTGCCGATCGCTCGATGGAATTGGGTGCAATTTCGCTTGAATTGCCTTTACCTGCCGGATTGGAAGTCGTGGGTATGGAAGCAGGTTCGGCCATGGGCCATAGCAGCTGGGGTCGTCGTGATGGTATGTTGTGTTACGGCTGGTTTGCAGAACAAGGTCTTCGTATTTCCGAGAACGATGTTCTGTTGACCTTGGTAATTAAGGCCGATCAAATGAACATGCTGGAAGGTTTGAATTGGAATAATGTTTCGTTGGGTTCACTGAGTGAAATGGTGAATCCGTGGGGCGAGGTCATTCCAGGCAGCCTGCGGGTTGCTTCTGTGAAAAACCAGGGCCACGCTTTCCGGATGTTCCCCAACCCAGCCCAAGGCCGTGTTCAGTGGATCTGTTCATCTAGCCAAGGAGCTGCGTCTATCATTGTTCTTCGTGATATGACCGGTCGGGTAGTTGCTTCCATGGTTTCTGCCTTGGGTACCAAGGCGAATTCGTTGGATTTGGGTCAGTTGCCTGCCGGAACTTATACAGCCGAATGCGTTTGGACCGGGTCCAGTGGCCAAGTCCAACGGGAGCGGACGACCTTAGTCGTGCAGCCGTAAGGGTTTCTTAACCTTCTGATAAGCCACTTTTAACCTTTGGTTGAAAGTGGCTTAATTTTTGAGCCAGATTTTGGTGCATTAAACAAAATTTATGTCCAAAATCATTAACATTCTGATTTGCTTACTTTTAGCGAGCGTGTCATGGGCCCAAACCACCTTGCACCAGTGGACCTTTGACTCGGTATCTACCTCGGTCGGAACAACTCGACCTTCCGTTGGTACCGGTTCTGTTTCCCTTCTCGGCGGAACGACTGCAACTTTTGCGACCGGTGCAACAGCCGGTGGTGCTGGTTGGAATACTTCGACCTATGCCGCACAATTTACAGGAAGTGGAACCCGAGGGATTGAGGTGGTCGCTCCAACGACTGGATTCCAAAACATCAAGGTTAGCTTCAAGCAAAGGGCATCGGGTACTGCATCACGGTGGGCTCGTGTGGATTATTCTTTGAACGGGGGTGCCCAATGGATGACCGGATTTTGGAATAACAACGGAGCCCTGAGTCCTCACGACGTTTTCTATACGTTTAATGTTGACTTTGGTGCGATTGCTGGTGCCGCCAACAACGCTGTTTTTCGATTTAGAATAGTTAGTGTTTTTAGTCCTTTGGCCTTTAACGAAAGTTCAGCTGCATCCTTTGGTGCAGATACGGCCTACATGCGGGCTAATGCTGCGGCAACTTTTCCGCCTACTGCTAGTACTGCCACGGGAACCTATGGAACCACGGGAACCTGGCGTTTTGATGATTTGACGATGACTGGAACGGCGCTTCCTGCTGCGCCTGCTTATACTTTGCAGATTTTGCATGCTTCGGATTTGGAGGCGGGATTGTTGGCCCCGGGGGATGCGCCACGTTTTGCATCGTTGGTGGACACCTTGAGCAAGACGCATCCGAATACGGTGATTTTGGCGAGTGGTGACAACGTGATTCCATCGCCGTTCTTGAGTGCGAGCGAAGACCCCAGCATGCAGGCGCCTTTGCGTACGGCTGCTTCGAGCTATTACACGGGAACGCAAGCGGTACGTGCGGCGATTGGCCGTACAGACATTATGATGATGAACCTTATGAAGTTTAATGCGGCGAGCTTTGGGAATCATGAGTTTGACCTGGGTACTTCGGAGTTGAACGGGATGATCGGGGTTGATATTCGTTCGAACGGCGCGGACAAGCGTTGGTTGGGTGCGAATTTCCCTTATTTGTCGGCGAACTTGAATTTCAGTGGGGATGTCAACCTGAGTTATTTGGTGACGGCGGACGGACAGTCGGATACGGCATTCCGCACCTCGCCTACGATTACGGCTAACAGCCAGAAGAAAGGGATAGCCCGTTCGGTGGTCATTGAGCGTGGAGGCGAGAAGATTGGGGTGGTTGGCGCAACGACCCAGATGTTGGCGAGCATTTCATCGCCCGGAGCGACGACGATGGTCGGACCTTCGGTGAACGACATGCCGGCTTTGGCGGCGATTTTGCAGCCGGTGATTGATTCGTTGCGCATCGGTCAGGGTATTAACAAGATTGTGTTGCTGACCCACTTGCAGCAGTTGAGTTTTGAGCAAGCCTTGGCACCATTGTTGCGCGGTGTAGACGTTTTGATTTCAGGGGGTAACCACAGCGTATTGGCTGATAACAACGATATTCTTCGTCCTGGTGATTTGGCGTTGGGAACCTACCCCATGATTTACCGTTCGGCGGACAACGAGCCGATTCTTTTGGTGAACACGGGGGCGGAATACAGCTATTTGGGCCGTTTGCAGGTTCCGTTTTCATCAACCGGTGTTGTGGACACCACCGCGTTGAACAGCCAGATTAACGGAGCCTACGCTACGGACTCAGCGGGTGTTGCCCGTGTATGGGGTTCAACGGCAGCAGCTTTTGCCAACAGCAACGGCATGGGTGCTCGAGTAAAGGCCCTTTGCGATGCGATACAGGCGGTGATTGTCGCCAAGGACGGTAATTTGTTCGGTAGGTCATCGGTGTTCCTGGAAGGTCGCCGGAATTTTGTTCGCACCGAGGAAACGAATTTGGGTAATGTCACGGCGGATGCGAATTTGTGGATGGCCCGCAAGCTGGATCCGGCGGTGGCGATTTCGATTAAGAACGGCGGCGGTGTTCGCTCGGCCATGGGTGAGGTTTTTGCGGTGGGTTCACAGGTGACTTTGTTGCCTACTTCGCCCAACGCATTGGCTAACAAGCAGCGTGGCGACATCAGCCAATTGGATATTGAGAATTGTCTTCGTTTCAATAACCGATTGTCGGTTTTGACGATTCCGGTGAGCGGTATCAAGGCCTTGTTGGAGCACGGGATTTCAGCCTGGACGACGACGGCGACTCCGGGTCAGTTTCCCCAGGTTTCGGGAGTACGCTTCAGTTTTGATCCAGCCCAAACAGCGGGTAACAAATTGCGCAACGCTGCGTTGGTGGATTCAACGGGTCAGATTTTGGATACCTTGGTATTCAACGGAGCGGTTTACGGTAACTCGGCCCGTACCTACAAGGTGGTGACCCTGAATTTCTTGGCCGGTGGCGGGGACAGCTATCCCTTTGCTCCGTATGCTTCGACTCGGGTTGATTTGGATACGGCTTTGGCATCACAGCCTGCCGGTTCAGCGACATTTACGGTAACGGGCTCCGAGCAGGATGCTTTTGCAGAGTACATGGTTTCTCGTTTCCCTGCATCATCGCCTTACAACGTCGCGGAAACCCCTGCCACGGCCGATACCCGCATCCAGAACCTGAGTTTACGCCCGGATGCGGTCCTTCCTGCTGCGCCTGCTTATACTTTGCAGATTTTGCATGCTTCGGATTTGGAGGCGGGATTGTTGGCCCCGGGGGATGCGCCACGTTTTGCATCGTTGGTGGACACCTTGAGCAAGACGCATCCGAATACGGTGATTTTGGCGAGTGGTGACAACGTGATTCCATCGCCGTTCTTGAGTGCGAGCGAAGACCCCAGCATGCAGGCGCCTTTGCGTACGGCTGCTTCGAGCTATTACACGGGAACGCAAGCGGTACGTGCGGCGATTGGCCGTACAGACATTATGATGATGAACCTTATGAAGTTTAATGCGGCGAGCTTTGGGAATCATGAGTTTGACCTGGGTACTTCGGAGTTGAACGGGATGATCGGGGTTGATATTCGTTCGAACGGCGCGGACAAGCGTTGGTTGGGTGCGAATTTCCCTTATTTGTCGGCGAACTTGAATTTCAGTGGGGATGTCAACCTGAGTTATTTGGTGACGGCGGACGGACAGTCGGATACGGCATTCCGCACCTCGCCTACGATTACGGCTAACAGCCAGAAGAAAGGGATAGCCCGTTCGGTGGTCATTGAGCGTGGAGGCGAGAAGATTGGGGTGGTTGGCGCAACGACCCAGATGTTGGCGAGCATTTCATCGCCCGGAGCGACGACGATGGTCGGACCTTCGGTGAACGACATGCCGGCTTTGGCGGCGATTTTGCAGCCGGTGATTGATTCGTTGCGCATCGGTCAGGGTATTAACAAGATTGTGTTGCTGACCCACTTGCAGCAGTTGAGTTTTGAGCAAGCCTTGGCACCATTGTTGCGCGGTGTAGACGTTTTGATTTCAGGGGGTAACCACAGCGTATTGGCTGATAACAACGATATTCTTCGTCCTGGTGATTTGGCGTTGGGAACCTACCCCATGATTTACCGTTCGGCGGACAACGAGCCGATTCTTTTGGTGAACACGGGGGCGGAATACAGCTATTTGGGCCGTTTGCAGGTTCCGTTTTCATCAACCGGTGTTGTGGACACCACCGCGTTGAACAGCCAGATTAACGGAGCCTACGCTACGGACTCAGCGGGTGTTGCCCGTGTATGGGGTTCAACGGCAGCAGCTTTTGCCAACAGCAACGGCATGGGTGCTCGAGTAAAGGCCCTTTGCGATGCGATACAGGCGGTGATTGTCGCCAAGGACGGTAATTTGTTCGGTAGGTCATCGGTGTTCCTGGAAGGTCGCCGGAATTTTGTTCGCACCGAGGAAACGAATTTGGGTAATGTCACGGCGGATGCGAATTTGTGGATGGCCCGCAAGCTGGATCCGGCGGTGGCGATTTCGATTAAGAACGGCGGCGGTGTTCGCTCGGCCATGGGTGAGGTTTTTGCGGTGGGTTCACAGGTGACTTTGTTGCCTACTTCGCCCAACGCATTGGCTAACAAGCAGCGTGGCGACATCAGCCAATTGGATATTGAGAATTGTCTTCGTTTCAATAACCGATTGTCGGTTTTGACGATTCCGGTGAGCGGTATCAAGGCCTTGTTGGAGCACGGGATTTCAGCCTGGACGACGACGGCGACTCCGGGTCAGTTTCCCCAGGTTTCGGGAGTACGCTTCAGTTTTGATCCAGCCCAAACAGCGGGTAACAAATTGCGCAACGCTGCGTTGGTGGATTCAACGGGTCAGATTTTGGATACCTTGGTATTCAACGGAGCGGTTTACGGTAACTCGGCCCGTACCTACAAGGTGGTGACCCTGAATTTCTTGGCCGGTGGCGGGGACAGCTATCCCTTTGCTCCGTATGCTTCGACTCGGGTTGATTTGGATACGGCTTTGGCATCACAGCCTGCCGGTTCAGCGACATTTACGGTAACGGGCTCCGAGCAGGATGCTTTTGCAGAGTACATGGTTTCTCGTTTCCCTGCATCATCGCCTTACAACGTCGCGGAAACCCCTGCCACGGCCGATACCCGCATCCAGAACCTGAGTTTACGCCCGGATGCGGTCCTTCCTCTTGGGCCTAATTCCTTGCGTTCCATTGCCTCGATCCGTGGGGTTAATTCAACCACAGGGGTCCTGGATTCGCTGGGCGTAAGGGTCCGGGTATCAGGAACGGTTTACGGGGTGAATCAGTACAGCTCATCCTCAACTCCGATTGGCATACAATTTGTTATGATGGATGCTACCGGTGGGACCATGTTCCGTAAGGCTGGTACCACCTTTGGTTTGGACAGCCTCCATGCCAACGGCCGTTTGGCTGAAGGAGATTCGGTGGAGGTTTACGGGATTTTGGAACAGTTCAACGGATTGACGCAGATCAATTGCGACACGGTGATCCGTTTGGCTACAGGTCGTAGCCTCAGAAACCCTGTGATTGTTTCAACACTTGGTGAGGCGACTGAAAACCAACTTGTTCGCATCAACAATTTAAGTATTGTGAGCGGCACGTGGCCTGCAGCCGGTGTTTCCTCCAACATTAACTTAACCAACGGTACCTCCACCTTCCAGATGCGTATTCTTGCCGCCACGGATATTGACGGTACGCCCGCACCTACCGGTCCATTTGATTTGATAGGTCTGGGTGGTCAATTTGATAATTCCAACCCATTCACCTCGGGTTACCAAATTTTCCCGCGTAGGCTTTCCGACATCATCCCCGTCGTTGTTCAAAATCCAACAGCTTCCTTTACCCGCGGTGATACGGTCTTGGCCAACACAACGTCATCAGTAACGATACCTATTCAGGTTTTGAACCCATCTTCATCGGCTCAGGTCTTGAAGGTTCGTGTTTCTGCAACACCTGGCGCGGTTTATGGTTCGACGTATGAGACCTTCCCTGCCCCAGTCAACGACTCCATTACGTTGAACCTTGCGCCCAATGCTACTTCGGCATCCATTTCTTGCCTCCTGTACAATCTGGTGGCTCCCGGTAGAACGGACACCATTTCCTTTGATCTCTTCGCTGGTTCAGCCGGTATCACCGTTGGTATCGTGAATCGCTCCATGGTTCGCGTCTTCGCACCGGCCATTCGTACCCTGACCATCGCTCAGATTCGTGGTAATGATAACGGTGGTTTGCCAGACTCTCTGAATGTTTATGCACGTACGACTGGTATTGTGATGGGCTTCAATAAGCGCCCCGGTGGTTTGGAATTTACCATCTTTGACCCGATCTCCAACCGTGGTTTAGGACTTTTCCGCGCAACGAATGTGACTCCCTCCTACAATGTTCGAGAAGGGGATTTGATCCGCGTTATCGGGTCTGTGGCTCATTTTAACGGTTTGTCTCAGATCAACTTGGATTCCTTGGTTCTGTTGGATTCCAACCAGACTTTGCCATCCGCCGAAGTGGTTACGGCTTTGAACGAATACAGTGAGTCCAGGTTGGTGCGTATAAACAACCTGACCTTGGTAAATCCAAGTCAATGGCCAGTACCCGGTACCGGGGGATCGGGTCGTACCGTGCAGGTGACCAATGGTACGGCCACCTACGATATGCGTATTGACAACGATGTTAACCTCTACGGAACTCCAGTTCCAGTAGGTCCATTTGACTTGATCGGTTTGGGAGGACAGTTTGCTCCATCGCCCCCGCATACTTCCGGTTACCAATTGTTACCTCGATACCTGCAGGACGTGATACAGGTTTCCTTTGGTCAAATTACCGGTACCCTTACCTACAACAATACGGCCAATACGCCGATGACGAATTCAACGGTCCGGGTATTGGATGCCCAAGGTGCCGTTGTCCGGGTAGGTGCAACCAACTCAACCGGTGCGTTTACCATTGATTCAATCCCGCATGGTACTTATACCTTGAGTGGTCAAACCAACAAGCCATGGGGAGGTGTCAACGCTTCCGATGCCTTGGCCATCAACCGTCACTTTAGCGGTTCGGTTCCCTTATTGGGATTGCGTTTGGGTGCGGCCGATGTGAACGGTAACGGCGCCGTGAATGCCAGCGATGCATTAGCGACCAATCGTCGCTTTAGCGGCAACATTTCGTCTTTCTCGGTGGGTAATTGGATTAGTGAAACCCCTTCGGTTGTGGTATCCGTAACACCGGCAGCTCAGAGTCTCAAAATGTTATCCTATGCCGATGTCAATGGATCCTATGTGCCATCCACTTCGCAACGCTTGGGGGCTTCTCTCCAACTCTACGAGGGCACGGAGGAAGGATTTGTTCGCGATGGCTTGGTTCGCCTATCCCTTCGTGCCGATCGCTCGATGGAATTGGGTGCAATTTCGCTTGAATTGCCTTTACCTGCCGGATTGGAAGTCGTGGGTATGGAAGCAGGTTCGGCCATGGGCCATAGCAGCTGGGGTCGTCGTGATGGTATGTTGTGTTACGGCTGGTTTGCAGAACAAGGTCTTCGTATTTCCGAGAACGATGTTCTTGTGACGTTGGTTATCAAGACGGACCGAATGGATTTGTTGGAAGGCCTCAATTGGAGCAACGTTTCGTTGGGATCGCTCAGCGAGATGGTGAATCCATGGGGCGAGGTCATTCCAGGCAGCCTGCGGGTTGATCGTGCCATCAAGGCCGTTCACAACGTTCAAATGTTCCCCAATCCTGCCCAAAACCGTGTGAATTGGACCTGGAATTCTGCACAGGGAGCACCTTCAAGTTTAATTGTTCGGGATTATACCGGCCGCGTTGTTGCATCAATGCTTCCTACCCAGGGTAGCACGCAGGCTACCTTGGAATTGGGCCAAATTCCTGCCGGTGCCTATACCGTAGAGATGGTTTGGACCGGATCGAACGGAGCGGAGCAGAGAGAGCGGGCAAACTTGGTTGTCCGTCCATAAAGTCGGTTCCATATTATGAATTTAGGGCGTCCCGCAAGGGGCGCCCTTTTTTTTTGGCTCGTATCAAAAAGGAGGTTAAAGGCGTTGGCTCAAACGAGGCAGGACTTCGTCTTTCCAATCGGAGAAATCCCCTGCTAAGAGATGTTGTCGGGCCGTGCGCGTCAGGTCCAAATAAAAATGCAAATTATGCAGCGTGGCCAAACGGGGCCCGAGCATTTCGTGGCATTGGAACAAGTGCGCGAGATAGGCTTTGGAATAAAGGCGGTCTTCAGCCAAAGGGCTTTGGGGATCCACTGCGCTTAAATCGCTGCGCCATTTGCGATTGCGAAGGTTGATAACGCCATTCCATGTAAATATCATTCCATTGCGGGCATTGCGTGAGGGCATGACACAATCAAAAAGATCGATGCCCCGCGCGATGCTCTCCAGAATGTTGGAGGGCGTTCCAACCCCCATGAGGTACCTAAATTGATTGGGGGGGAGTACCTCGGTGACCGCTTCGGTCATTTGGTACATGTCTTCGGGAGGCTCACCAACACTTAGGCCACCGATAGCACAACCATGGGTGGCCCGTTCGGCAATAAAGCGAGCCGATAGGATCCGTAGGTCCGGGTAGGTTGAGCCTTGAACGATGGGAATGAGGCGTTGTTCGTGACCATACAATGGCTTGGTATCGGACCAGGCTTGCAGGCTACGGTCCAACCAGCGGTGGGTGAGTTCCATGCTGGCTTTGGCGTCCAGTTTGGGACAGGGGTAGGGGGTGCATTCGTCAAAAGCCATGCAAAAGTCAGCTCCGATGGACCGCTGAATGCCCATGGAAACTTCGGGGCTAAACAAATGACGTGACCCGTCAATATGACTGGCAAATTCAACCCCTTCTTCGCGGATTCGGCGTCGATCAGCCAACGAAAAAACCTGGTAGCCTCCGCTATCGGTGAGGATGGGCCCGTTCCACTGCATGAAGCGATGCAGTCCCCCTGCTTTTTCGAGTAAATCGGTTCCAGGTCTTAGGTAAAGATGGTAGGTATTGCCCAAGATAATTCCTGCCCCAACGCTGCTCTGTAGTTCCTCGCTGCTCAATCCTTTGACCGTGCCCAAGGTGCCAACCGGCATAAAGAGGGGGGTTTGAACGATCCCATGGGCCGTTTGCACAAGACCTGCTCTGGCTCGACTTCCCTTGTCTTCGGCCTGAAGGAGAAAGCCGGTCGAGGGAATAGGGGTCTGGTTCGTGGAATCAAATGGCTGCATGTGGACAAAGGGTGATAAAGGCCAAGGCAAAAATCGGCAGGCTATTCTATTTTCGCACCTTATGCAGGTTTTGTGGCAAGATTTCCCGCTTTGGGCCTTGTGGGCCCCTGCGCTCCTATGGCAATTGTATTTTGTCTTCCGTTATTGGTGGCCGGTGGTTTGGCGCCGGGATGCTTGGAAGGAAGCCCCCGGTGCGGCAGCCTCCAAGCCACTTAGCTTGGTGATTGCGGCACGCAACGAAGCCGATAATCTGCGACGCAACCTTCCCGTTTGGATGGCCCAAACCCATCCTGATTTTGAAGTGGTGGTGGTGAACGATAGCAGTTGGGACGAGACCGCACTGGTACTCAAAGAATTTGCCGAGGTTTATCCCCGATTGCGCATTGTTTCGGTGGAGGAACAGGACAAATACCCCACCGGCAAAAAATTCGCCTTGACGCTCGGAATCAAAGCAGCCTCGCATCCTCATCTGGTTTTCACCGATGCGGATTGCCGGCCGGCGAGCGAGACCTGGCTATCGGGTATGCAAGGCACCTATCGTTCAGCGACCGAATTGGTGATCGGTCACGTGCAGCTAGAGAATACAAGGGGAATCCTGGGCCTGTTTCAGCAGACCGATGCGCTCTTTACCTCGATTCAATGTTATGGGCACGCCTTGACGGGTCAAGCTTTTATGGGCCGCGGAGGCAATCTATCCTACCTGCGCAATTTGTTTTTCTATCACAAAGGCTTTAGTGCCCACCTCAAACATCTATCCGGGGATGACGGCCTCTTTGTCAACCAAGCGGCCACCAAGACCAATGTCCGAGTATGCCTTCAACCTTCCAATTGGACCTACACGCAGGCTCCCGATGGATGGGGTGCTTGGTGGTCCCAAAAACGTCGGCACCTCAGCAGTGCGGCCTATCTACGACCTCGTCATCGGCTTCGCTTAGGGGTTTACGGGGTTACGCTTTGGATGTTGCTGGTTTGGCCGGCTATGGCAATTCAACTTCCGTGGGTTTATTCCTTGCCAATCGCCATTTATTTCTTGAATCGTTGGATGATCCTTGGTTTGCTGGCGGCTCGCTTTAAACAAGCGGGACTCCTTCCGTTTTTGCCGGTTTTGGATATCCTTAACTTGATCCTTCGCACATTTTGGACTTTGACGGCTCCCAAGCCTACCAAAGTTCGTTGGTAAGGTCATGGAAATACCGGCCTGGCATCGTTATTTCCCCCAGCTGACGGAGGACCAAAATCACAAGCTGAACCAATTGCCAGGCCTGGTCCTGGAATGGAACCAGCGAATCAATTTGATATCCCGCAAAGACGAGGATCGCGTCGCCATTCATCATGTGTTGCATAGTTTGGCTCCGGCCAAAGTGTTGGCCTTTCCCAAGGGTTCGAGGGTTTTGGACATTGGAACAGGTGGGGGCTTTCCCGCAGTCCCTTTGGCCATTCTCTTCCCGGATGTAGAATGGGTGGCAGTGGATTCCATTGGCAAAAAAATCAATGTTGTCAAAGACTTAGCTCAACAATTGCAACTGAACAATCTGGAGGCCATCCATCAAAGGGCCGAGGACGTGAAGGGGCCTTTTGATTTTGTTGTCTCCAGGGCGGTGGCCCGAATGGCTAGCTTGGTGCAATGGACCAAGCCCGTATTGGCCCGAAACCGAAAAGGCGATACGCCCAACGGTTGGGTTGTACTCAAAGGCGGGGATCCTGACGCCGGTCTCAAGGAAGAATTGGTAGAGGCCGGATTGCCGTACAAGTTGTTCCCGGTTTCGATGTATTTTGAGGATCCTTATTTTGATCAAAAGTTTGTTGTTTATATGACCCCAACCCCTTTTCCAAGCGCGTCATGAAGGCCTACCACCAACTCCTTGAGCAGATTATCCAAACCGGCGTTTCCAAAGAGGACCGAACCGGGACGGGCACCCTCAGCATTTTTGGACCTCAACTTCGTTTTGATTTGAACGAGGGCTTCCCCTTGCTAACCACCAAGAAGGTTCATTTCAAGTCCGTTGTTTACGAATTGTTATGGTTTATAACCGGTTCAACCAATGTTCAGTATTTGCAAGAAAACGGCGTGAGCATTTGGGATGAATGGGCCGACGCAGAGGGGGAATTGGGCCCTGTTTACGGGAAGCAATGGCGTCGCTGGCAAAAACCCGATGGTTCAACCGTGGATCAATTGGCAGAGGTGGTGGATCAGTTGCGTCGAAATCCTGATTCTCGTCGTTTGTTGGTTTCTGCTTGGAACGTGGCGGATATCCCCTCCATGGCTTTGCCTCCTTGCCATGCCTTTTTTCAGTTTTATGTAGCCGATAACAAATTATCGTGCCAGTTGTACCAACGCAGTGCCGATGTTTTTTTGGGGGTGCCCTTTAATATCGCTTCCTACGCCTTGCTGACCCATATGGTGGCTCAGGTTTGTGGATTGGGGGTAGGGGAATTCGTTCATACCATGGGGGATGCACATCTTTATTCGAATCACTTGGAGCAGGCCAAGCTTCAGCTTAGCCGTGAACCCCGTCCCTTGCCCCGCTTGGTGCTAGACCCTGCGGTAAAAAATTTGGATGACTTTGTGTACGAGCATATTCAATTGGTAGGGTACGACCCACATCCAGGCATCAAAGCCCCCGTTGCGGTATGACGATTCCTGTGAGTCAAGGTCGGATGGGGTTGTTGCTGGCTTCTTCCACCGATGGTGCAGTCGGGGACGGTCGTGATTTGCTATGGCATCTACCCGAAGACCTTCAACGTTTCAAGACGCTAACCATGGGCTGTACCTGTCTTTTGGGCCGAAGGACCTTGGAGAGTATAGGTCGGGTTTTGCCGGGTCGCCGTTTTGTGGTCTTGACCCGCCAAAGGCCAGCGCCTGATTCTACTTTATTCACAGGCTATCCAGGGGTGATTTGGGCGACGGGGGTCGAAGAGGCCCTCAACGCATCCGCTTATGACCATCCACTTTGGGTCATCGGGGGCGCCGATGTTTACCAAGCATTGGAAGAAAGGGCCGATTGGATTGATCGCACCGAAGTGGAGGGGACCTGGCCGGAGGCACCGGCCCGGTTTACAATCAATCCGATGTTATGGCATTGCGAACAGAACGGTGAATGGCAGGAAAGCCGAAGCGGTCTGCGATATCGCTATCAGCGTTACCTCAGGATTCGCCCATAAAGCCCAATCGTTTGGCCGTTTTGAGTCCGGCCCCGCTGTGTTCCATCAAAAACTGACCCAAAACAACCTGGCTAACCTCTTCGTAGGGAGGTGCCATCAAATCTTCGTTCAAGCTGTATTGGACGGCCAATGTTAGAATTTTCTCAAGCTCCGCTTCGTTGAGTATTTGCTGATCCAGGTTGTTGTAGAGAAAGCCAAACTGTTGTTTTCCGTCCACAAAGAAATGGTTTTCTCCGTCTACAAATATGCGAGCCAGCAATTGACCTCCGTCCTGCAAACGGTTGTATTTGAAGCTGTCTGATAAGAAATTATAAAGCTGAATTTGGCCAAAATAAGCCCGCATGCTGTTCTCTTTGACGCGTTGACTTTGATGCACAAAATGTTGCGAATCAAAGGTGAAAATATTGGTGTGCATGACCAAACCTAAGGTGTCGCCCGAAAATTTGAGGCTGCATTCAAATTTGTTTTTGTCCTTGTACTCAATCTCCACCCGCGGATCTCTTTTTTGCATTTCATTGCCCCAGGCGTGGGCCATGCCGCGCAAGATGCCTTTGATCGACTCAAAATGACGAACGGTATTGTCGTAAATCGCTTGTTTGTTGGAAGATTTTCCGGCAAGCGTGTTGAGGATTTGTTGGTGAGCGCTGGTCATCGGGATGCCTGGTTGGTTAGGGTGTAGCGTATTAGTAGGCTTTGGCAAAGACCACTCTCCGTGCGGAGGGTTGGCCGCTCCAAACACAGGTTCCTGCTTCATCGGGTGTATCCAGTGGAATGCAACGAATGGTGGCTTTGGTGGCTTCTTTGATGGCGGTCTCGGTGGCGCTTGTACCGTCCCAATGGGCCATGACCAACCCGCCCTGGTTCAATTTTTGAAGGAATTCTTCTTTGGTGTCCACGCGATGGGTTTGGGCTGTCCGAAAGGACAAGGCTTTGTTGTACAACTCTTCTTGAATTTCGTCCAAAAGATTTTTGCAGTGCAAACCCAGTCCTTCCCGGGTTGTTTGGGTTTTGGTTCGGTGATCCCTGCGCGCCAATTCAACCTCGCCGTTCTGGAGATCACGCAGCCCCAAGGCAATACGGATCGGAACTCCCCTCAATTCGTGCTGCGCAAATTTCCAACCCGGGCGTGAATGGTCTTCGGTATCCAATTCAACCCTGAGCCCGAGGGCTTTGCATTCTTCGGCGATTTGTTGGCAAGCTTCGGTGAGAACGGGGATGCTATCACTCCCTTTGTAGATGGGGACGATGACCACTTGCACCGGGGCCAGAACAGGAGGGAGTACCAAGCCTTCGTCGTCCGAATGGGCCATGATCAGGGCGCCCATCAGTCGGGTGGAGACTCCCCACGAGGTCGCCCAAACATATTCCCTTTCGCCTTGGGCGTTGGCAAATTGGACGTCAAAAGCTTTGGCGAAATTCTGTCCCAGAAAATGAGAGGTACCGGCCTGCAGGGCTTTGCCGTCTTGCATGAGTGCTTCGATGCAAAAGGTTTCAACCGCTCCTGCAAAACGTTCTTGCTCGGTTTTGATCCCTTTGATGACCGGCATGGCCATCCATTTTTCGGCAAAGTGGGCGTAGATATCCAGCATTTGCCGGGTTTCGACCAGGGCTTCATCGGCCGTGGCGTGGGCGGTATGCCCTTCTTGCCAAAGGAATTCGGTGGTTCTCAAAAAAAGGCGGGTTCGCATCTCCCAGCGGACCACGTTGGCCCATTGGTTGATCAAAAGGGGGAGGTCCCTGTAACTCTGAATCCAATCCCGGTAACTGTTCCAAATGATGGTCTCCGACGTGGGTCGAACGATGAGCTCTTCCTCCAATTTGGCCTGGGGGTCCACCTCGATTTGCCCATCGGATCCCGTGCGCAATCGGTAATGCGTAACAACGGCGCATTCCTTGGCAAATCCATCCACATGGGCGGCCTCTTTGCTAAAGAATGATTTGGGTATAAAGAGGGGAAAATAGGCGTTTTGGTGCCCGGTTGCCTTGAACATGGCGTCGAGGGCATCCCGCATTCTTTCCCAAATGGCGAAGCCGTAGGGCTTGATCACCATGCAGCCCCGGACCGCCGAATAATCGGCCAAACCGGCACGCAGGACCAGGTCCTGGTACCATTGCGCGTAGTCTTGGTGGCGGGGGGTAATTTCTTTGGCCATAAAGCGTTGAATCTAAAGCGTTGATTGTTAAAATATCCGTAAATAAAAATATCGGCAAAGAGAATGGTAATTTTGTAATATTCAGCCTTTCCCGCTTCCTTTTTCGGTCAAACCTAAACCCACCCAACATGAACAACACAAAGAAATTTTGGTTCCTGGGCCTGATATGGATGGCTTCTTGTACCAGTCGTATCAACGGGGTGTCGGGGCGTTACGATCATTACGATACCGACGCTTACCAGGTTTCCGGTGGTTTTGAGGGCGACAGAGAGCCCGTTTCGGTATCGGATCGGGCACTGCGTCCCTTGGAGGAGCGTTACGAAGGAGAGGCGGATCGGAGCCAGCGCGATGAAGATGCGGTGGCAAGCATGAGTGTTTCGGATTATCGCCGGGCCTACCGGCAGGGTTATCAGGACGGGAATTTGGATGCGTCGTTTTTACCTGGATTGTACCGGCCCAATTACGGGGGATGGGGATGGGGTATCGGTCCTGGAATTGGTTGGAATGCGCCCTGTTGGAGTTGGGGATCGCGTTGGAATTATTTTTCGTATTGGAACAATCCTTGGAACGATCCCTGGGGTCCTTCTTGGGGCTGGGGAGGATGGAACAATTGGCATTACGGGCCAGGATGGGGAGGTTGGGGATACAGTGGTTGGGGATACGGTGGTTGGGGATACGGTGGTTGGGGCAACGGAGGCTGGAACCATGTTGGCTGGGGTGGATGGAACGGCTGGGGCGGAAACCCCTATGTCTGGGTGCATCGCGGTCCTAACACCTGGGCAGGTCCTCGTCGTGATCGCTTGAACAGGGTACATACCACCACGCCTCGAAACAATCGTTGGACCCCTTGGGGTCAGTCCGCCTCGAACAACAGGCCGGTTCGAGAGACCCGCGTTGCTGGTGTCACAAGTGCCCCCAACCGGACAGGGTCTTGGTCAAATCGGACCACGGCCGCGGCTACCGATGAAACCCGTCGTCCACTCCAAGCCGAAACTCGTTACGGTGGGAATGTCGAGTCCGGCAACCGAACCCGCCATACCTTCAGCACTCCGTCCAAGGTTTATACCGAGCCCCGGACGTACACGGTGCCCCGTTCCGAGCCTCGCTCGTATACGGCGCCCCGTACCGAGCCCCGCTCGTATACGGCGCCCCGTTCCGAGCCTCGCTCGTATACGGCGCCCCGTTCCGAGCCCCGCTCGTACACCGCCCCGCGCTCCACGCCCCGGACGTACACGGCGCCCCGTTCCGAGCCCCGGACGTACACGGCGCCCCGTTCCGAGCCCCGCTCGTACACGGCGCCCCGTTCCAATTCCTCCAGCGGTTCGGGCTCCTCGCGCTCTACACCTTCCTCCTCCGGTCGTTCCGGGTCCCATTCACCCCGTAGATAATGGCCAGCAATCGAACCCTTTGGATGGTGTGCCATCGCTTCCTTACCACGGTGATTGTGCTGATAGGTCTCCTTCAGACCAACCTTAGAGCCCAAGATCTCAATGATTTGTTACGGTACGGCCGCCCCGAATGGGCCGTGACAGCGCGCTCGGCCGGTATGGGAGGGGCGAACGGCTCCTTGGTAGGGGATTACGGTTCGGTCTTGGTGAACCCCGCTGCTTTGGGGGGCATCCGAAGACTGACCTGGTCAGCGACCCTGGGGGCCCGCTCGGACCTCTATCAAAATACCTTCTTGAACGACGAATCGTGGAGCAGTCAATTTCGACTTCCTCTCCAAGACCTTTCGCTCATGTTTCCGGTAGGAGAAACCGGGGACTGGGACCATGTTCTTGGGATGGGTTTTAGCCAAAACCGAAATTTTGCGGAACGAATCGAATTCACCGGATACAATACCAACAGCAGTCTTCTGCATCACTGGGCCGATGATGTCAATCGCAGCGGTCAATGGAACGATTACGGTTCCGGCTTGGCGTACGATGCCGGTCTATTGGGCCCCGTAGATACGACGCCCAATGCCCTAATAGGTAGTGTCTTACCAAATGCCCAGATTCAGCAAAGCGAAGAAAGGCTCCGTCGCGGTCGCCAATCCGAGCTCAGTTTTCATTGGTCGGCTGCTTACCAAAAACGATGGAATCTGGGCTTGACCATGGGGATTCGCACCCTTCGTTATCGTTGGAATTCCTTGTACCGCGAGGAAGATATCAACAACAAAACCCCGGATTTCGAAAGCTTTGATTACAAGCGACAGCTCGATGTTACGGGCAGCGGTATTTTTTGGCGTTTGGGCCTTCAAGGCCAGCCCTTGCCCTGGCTCCGAATCGGCATGGCTTACAGTGGACGGGAGCGTTCTCAACTCGAAGAAGATTACCGAACCGGGGTGGTGGCGCGATGGGTCAACCCCACCGAGGAAATCAAGACCTATTCTCCGAATCCGGACACCATGTTGCCCTTTGTTTGGAATTACCGCGGCAGCAACCGAACCACCTTGTCGGCGGCTGTTTTTTGGGGCAAAAATGGTTTGCTTAGTTTGGATTACGATTGGATAGGGTACCGCAACATGGGGGTTTACCAACCCTGGGGCGGTGGTCCCGGCGTTGGGGATTTTTGGGGCGATCTGCCGGACTGGGCGGTCGAACTCAACCGGGAAACCCAAAACATGCTGAGGGTGGGACAACAACTGCGCTTGGGTACCGAGTGGATTGCTGGACTCAACGCGTTTCGGATGGGTTACCAATGGTCTTCCAGCCCTTTTGCCAGGGGTTTGGTTGATCCGGCATCGGACCAGCGACAACGCCGATTCACCTTGGGGGCGGGACGACGCAACGGTCCCTGGGTCCTGGACGTGGCTGCTTACTTGGAAACCAGCTCTTTCTCAGAGGAGCTGTACCCGCTGTCCCCCTCCGAAACCGGCCCGGTCATGCGGAGTACCCTGACTCGTTTGGGTTTCATGACGGGGATTCAATACCGCTTTGGGCTTTGATGCCTATTTTTGTTCCAGCCTGCGCTTTGTCCAACCCGGTCGGCCCAGGTTCACAACCCCTTTTCTGCTATGAACATATTGGTTTGCCTGAGCCAGGTGCCTGATACCACCACCAAAATCGCCTTTAGCGCCGATAACAAATCCCTGAACAAAACAGGGGTTCAATACATCATCAACCCCTACGATGAACTGGCTTTGACCAAAGCGTTGGAGTTGAACGAAGCCACCGGCGGAGGTACTGTGACCGTCATTCATGTCGGCGGCGCCGATGCTGAGCCGGTGCTGCGCAAGGCTTTGGCTATTGGGGCCGATCAAGCCGTCCGCATTGAAGCCGAACCATTGGATTCCCGGCAAGTCGCGGCCGAGTTGGCGGCCTATATTCAGGGCCAGTCCTACGATTTGGTTTTGACCGGGAGAGAGTCCATCGACTACAACTGCGGATTGGTTGGTGGAATGTTATCACAATACTTGGATTGGCCCTTGGTCAATGTGGCCACCTCCATTGATCCAGCCGGCCAAGCCGGGGTTCTGGCGGTCAGCAGGGACATGGACGGTGGACGCGAAAAAGTCGAAGTCTCGTTGCCGGCGGTGATTACGTGCCAAAAAGAACTCACCGAACCCCGTATACCCAACATGAGGGGCATTATGGCCGCTCGCTCAAAACCATTGCAAGTTGTTAGTCCACAGGGTATTGGCCCCGACTTATCCTTGTTGAGCCATGCCTTGCCCCCGGCCCGACAAGCCTGTCGTTATTTTGAAGCCGATCAGATGGACGCGCTCGTTGAGGCCCTGCGCCAGCAGGCCAAAGTTCTTTAAGACTCAAAAAATCACCCCCTCTATGAAAGTACTGATTTACGCTGAACAGCAGGATGGCCAACTCAAGAAAAGCGCGTTTGAAGCCGTTTCATTTGCCGT
>Ga0209401_1000624_pt1 | contig 23835 bp, 24 predicted proteins | sample M_140807_MF_Meta_FD_187318 | JGI IMG/M metagenome (GOLD analysis project Ga0209401, IMG submission 187318) | Freshwater microbial communities from Lake Montjoie, Canada to study carbon cycling - M_140807_MF_MetaG (SPAdes) (version 2) | ecosystem: Environmental > Aquatic > Freshwater > Lake... | reverse complement strand
CGCCTAGTCCGACCGGTGATCTTCATTTAGGTGGCGCACGCACGGCACTGTATGCCTGGGCTTGGGCTCGTCGCCATGGCGGGCAGTTTGTGCTGCGCATTGAGGACACTGATCTCGAGCGTTCTACACCGGCTGCTGTCCAAGCGATCATGGACGGAATGCACTGGCTGGATCTCGATTGGGATGAAGGCCCGTTTTTTCAATCTAAGCGGATGGATCGTTACCGTTCCGTGATTGCACAGATGCTCGAACAGGGAACCGCGTATCGGTGCTGGGCATCGACTGAGGAAGTCGACCAGATGCGCGAGCAGCAGCGGGCGCAGGGTCAAAAGCCCCGTTATGACGGTCGGTGGCGTCCCGAGAACGCCGCGAAAGCGGGGCTAACTCCGCCGGCCGGGGTCGATCCGGTCATTCGTTTTCGGAATCCAGATGAAGGGTCGGTGACCTGGGACGATCTGGTTAAAGGCCCGATTTCGATTGCAAATAGCGAACTCGATGACCTGATCATCGCGCGGGGCGATGGCACGCCGACGTACAACTTTTGCGTTGTCGTGGATGACCTCGAAATGCAGATCACGCACGTTTTGCGGGGCGATGATCACGTGAACAATACGCCGCGCCAGATCAATATCTTGCGCGCGCTCGGTGGGCAAGAGCCGGTCTACGGCCATTTGTCGATGATTCTCGGCCCCGACGGGGAGAAGCTCTCTAAGCGTCATGGTGCGACGTCGGTGGTCGAGTACGACGCGCAGGGTTTCTTGCCCGAGGCGATGGTTAATTATCTGGCCCGCTTGGGTTGGAGCCATGGCGATGCGGAGATCTTTGATCGTCACGAGTTGGTGCAGTGGTTTGACGCGGCCCAGATAAGTCGTTCACCGGCGCAACTGGATTTCGATAAGTTGCGCTGGGTGAATGCGCAGTGGCTGAAGCGCCTGACTCCGGTCGAAGTGGCTAAACGATTAGAGCCCCACGTCAAAAAGCGCGGTTGGAGCGAAGCGGCGATGACTAGTGGGCCGGACCTACCGACCGCCTGCGCTCTGGTCTTTGAGCGGGCGCATACCCTCGAAGAACTCGCCGATTGGGTCGGCCTTTTTTATGTTCCGGCAGCGGTGACTGAGGCGGATCGATCGACCCACCTGACCACCGCCGCGCTCGCTGCAGTGGCATCACTTGCGATTAAATTCAGGGTTCTAGACGAGGCTGAGTGGTCGGCCGGTCCGATTACGGCTACCATGAAATCTACGCTCGCTGAGTTCAGCCTCAAAATGGGCCAGCTGGCGATTCCGGTTCGACTGCTCGTGTTTGGGCAGGCACAGACGCCTTCGGTCGATGCCATGCTCGCTGCGATGCCACGCGCAACGGTGCTTGCTCGTCTCGCGCTGGCTGAGTCGCTTAGTTAAAAGACCAAGCTTAGAAGACCTGCTTTGCAGCCGTCGGTGTGGTGCTCGGCGGGTTGATGATCTTGCGGATGTCGTTCGCCGCTTCTTGCGCTTTGACGATTCCGTCGGTCATCGTTTCAATGCTCCACGTGATGACCTTTTTCAGAAACTCGGTCACTGACGTTTCCCAGGACGGGTTGTAAACGCCCGTTGTCCATTCGTTCGTGCTCTTGATATTTTCTGGGCGCGATAGGGTTGATTTTCCAAGTGAGTTTGGATGGGTCAAGTCACTGACCTTTGTCCAGACTTCGGTGACGCGGTCGGCGCCATGCTCGGCTTCGATTTTGGCAAGGATGCCCAGCATGATGCGCAAATCAATGATGCGGCTGGCCTCGAGCTTGTCCGAAGACGTTGTCCCGTACATGGCTCGGTACAGCACCATCTCGTGGTCGGTCGAGGTCAGAAGCTTGCGGTGCAGATCGGTGCGCTTGATCTCTTTGGCCATCAAGACGATCGCGCTACCGACCTCAAATCCAAAACAGGCTTGCTCGAACAGTGAGCGCACCAGCGCGGGGGCAGTCAGCAGCTTGTTGCTGGCAATCAGGTCGATCGAACAACCCGCGACTTCATGGAACCTGAATAATGCAATCCGCGCCCAGGCGTCGACCAGTGAGGCCTGCCCCAGCCAGAGGACGGCGTTCGCTTCGTGAACGGAATGGCAACGGGCCGCTTTGGCTTGCAGGCCAGCGACCGTCTCGAACGGAACATTAGTAGGCCGGTCATTCAGATTCGCGATCTTGTCCAGCTTCTCGACGGAGAGAAGGAACCGCGACTCGAAGTCATCCTCTTTGACGGAGGAGGGCGCAGGTACGTAAGCGGACTGCATAGGCTCTTAATTAACGGTTGGGGGTAGGTAGTTAGTCAACGAAACCTCCCACGATTGTGGCACGGGAACCGCTTTTAGGGTGCGGGCGGCGCGATACAATTCGGTTTGACGTTTGGGGCGCGAACATGGCGGGCAATTCGATTGGAGAACTGTTTCGGGTCACCACGTTTGGTGAGTCCCACGGGCCCGCCTTGGGCTGCGTGATCGATGGATGTCCACCGGGGTTGGCACTTGACACGTCTGACATTCAACCCGATCTGGATCGTCGTCGGCCAGGCACGTCACGCCACGTCACCCAGCGTCAGGAACCCGACATCGTGCAGATTCTTTCGGGCGTCTTCGAGGGGCGAACCACGGGGACTCCGATTGCTTTGGTGATTCAAAATGCCGACGCTCGCAGCAAGGATTACGCTGCGATTGCTCAGTCATTTCGGCCCGGCCACGCGGACTATCCTTATCACCATAAATATGGTGTTCGCGATCCGCGCGGTGGCGGTCGTTCGTCGGCCCGCCTGACGGCGGCGACGGTGGCGGCCGGTGCAGTGGCCCGAAAGTGGCTCTTTAACGCCTTTGGTACCCGCGTGCGTGGGTGCATGTCGCAGTTGGGCGAGATCGTTATTCCGTTTGAATCCTGGGATCTGGTCCACGAAAACGCGTTTTTTGCACCCAATGCGAGTGTGATCCCCACGCTCGAGGCCTACATGGACGATTTGCGCCGCGCGGGGGACTCGATCGGCGCCCGTTTGTTTGTTGAGGCGACTGGGGTTCCAGTCGGGCTGGGTGAACCTCTATTTGATCGCCTGGACGCCGACATAGCCCATGCGATGATGGGAATCAACGCGGTCAAGGGGGTCGAGATCGGTGCCGGCTTTGCCTGTGTGGCGCAACGAGGCAGTGAGCATGGCGATGAATTGACACCCACTGGGTTCGGCAGTAATCACGCCGGGGGAGTCCTGGGCGGCATTTCAACTGGGCAGCCCGTCACGGTTTCGATCGCGGTTAAACCCACATCGAGTATCCGGGTCCCGCGCCAATCGATTGATCTTGAGGGGCAACCGACCACCATTGAGACGCTCGGCCGCCATGATCCTTGTGTGGGGATCCGCGCGACGCCGATCGCGGAGGCAATGTTGCTACTGGTGTTGATGGATCACGCCCTGCGTCATCGGGCTCAATGTGGTGATGTACGAGTGACAACCCCCCGGATTGAGGGGCCCCAGCGACGGGCACCCGAGCACTGATTAGGGAGAATAGCGATGCAAGTGCGTGAAGTCCTGAGTGTCAAAGGAAGTACCCTTTTTACTGTTGATCCGGAGGCGATGCTCTCCGATGCGGTCATGGTGATGGCCGATCAGGACATCGGTTCATTGGTCGTCATGGAACGGGGGCAACTGATCGGGATGCTGACCTTTCGGGAGGTGATTCACGTCTTGGCGCTGCGCCAACGGGAGCAACGCACCGGGCCAACGCCACCGGTATCCGAGATTGTCGTGCGTGAAGTGATGAACGGTGATCCGATTATCGCCACGCCCGAAATGGACATCAACGAGTTGCGTCGCGTCATGATCGAGAGCCATCAGCGCTACTTACCGGTGATGGACGACCGTCTGCTGTTGGGTGTGATTTCGTTCCATGACCTGGCCCGTGCCGTCCTCGAAGCGCAAAGCTTCGAAAACCGAATGCTCAAAGCCTACATTCGGGACTGGCCCGAAAGCAGTTAATGTTGCCGACCCGATCGCTTCTCAAGCGGTCGGTGGCTGGGTGGCCTAGAATGCAGCTATGCGAATTCTAATCAGCAACGACGACGGTTATTTTTCCCCGGGCTTGGCTGCGCTTGCGCAGGCGATGAGCACCTTGGGCGAGGTCACTGTGGTTGCGCCCGAGCGCGATCGCAGCGGGGCCTCGAATTCCCTGACGCTAGATCGCCCGCTCAAGGTCCGGCGGGCAGCCAACGGGTTCTTGTTCATCAACGGCACGCCGACCGATTGCGTTCACGTGGCCATTACCGGGATGCTCGACCATCGCCCCGATCTGGTCGTCTCGGGGATTAATGACGGCGCCAATATGGGCGACGATACGATTTATTCGGGCACGGTTGCGGCTGCGACCGAGGGCTATTTGCTTGGGGTTCCGGCGATCGCCTTTTCGCTGGTTGGCCGTGGTTGGGCACATTTGAGTGGAGCCGCGTCGATCGCCCGCGAGGTGGTTGAAGGGTTTCTAGCCTCAGACCCCGACCCCCGAACGCTTTTGAATGTCAACATTCCTAACCTGCCCAAAGATCAGTTACGTGGGATTGCCGCCACCCGGCTCGGCAAACGACACGTGGCGGAACCCGTGATAGCCAGTCAAGATCCCAGGGGCGAACCGATCTGGTGGATCGGCCCCGCCGGCGAAGCCCGCGATGCTGGCCCCGGTACCGATTTTCATGCGACCGCCGAGGGATGGGTGTCGGTAACGCCACTTAACGTGGATCTGACCTGTCGTCAGTCGTTGCCATGGGTTCAGGATCGGCTGGCAAATCCGGCTGCGCCGCCCTGGAACCTTCAGGTGGAGTGATTGGCCGAGCGTGCACCGATGAATCTGCAAGGTCGCAAGGTGCCCAGAGGTGCTTTAGACCTCGTTCCCCCCGCAGGTCTTGGGCTGACGTCTGATCGGACGCGCGGGCGCATGATCGACCGACTTCGCGAATACGGTATTCAGGACGAGGCCGTGTTGTCAGCCATCGGAGGTGTCGAGCGACACCGCTTCGTGGATCAAGCCCTTGCGAGCCGCGCCTACGAAGACGTGGCATTACCGATCGGTCACGAACAAACGATTTCGCGGCCAACTGTCGTGGCCACAATGCTGGCTGCGGTCGCCGCCACCATGAAAAACGATGTCCGCAAGCGCGCGAAAGTTCTTGAGATCGGTACGGGTTGCGGATGGCAGGCTGCAGTCATGGCGCGATTGTTCGGCGAGGTGTATTCCGTCGAACGCATCCGTGGTTTACACGAGAATGCACGGAAGAACTTGGCACCCTTGCGGTTGGCCAATGTTCGTCTGGCCTTCGGGGATGGTCGTGAAGGATTGCCACAGGTCGCTCCATTTGATGCGATTGTGATTGCAGCCGCCGGGATTGAACTCCCCGAGGCCTTGATGCACCAAATGGCCATCGGCGCGCGATTGATCGCGCCCGTCGGCGGGGAAGAACAGGCACTGCACCTGGTTGAGCGGACGAGTCAGGATGATTGGCGCGTCACCGTTCTTGAAGGTGCCCGATTTGTGCCATTACGAGAGGGAACGGCGTGAGAGATGACGGTTTTAGAGGCCTGGCGAGTTCGGCCAGGTTAGCGAGGCTGGCGGCTACCACCGCCGGGCTGAATCGGATGGCCGCGATGGCTGCGTTGGTTGCGGCGGCCGGTTTGGCAGGATGCGCAGGCGGCGGTCAGGCGCCAATTGAGAGTCGGACTTCCGGGGGGGTTCTGGCCTCCGAACAGGCTGCTCGCCAAGGCGGGGGTCCTGCACGGGTTGGTGGCGCGGGTGGTTTGGGCTCGACAGCTGGTGCTGCGACACCGTCGCGGGCGAATGCATCGGCGAGTCTTGACCGGCCTGTTTCACCGGGTCCGGCTGCGGAAGTGGGGGCCCCGGGGATGGGTGCGCCTATCGGCGGTGGTTCAGGGATCAAGAGCACACCGCTCGTCGTCGAGACATTGCGTACGCCCGAGTCTGGCGCGCCACGGGGGGGCTCAGCCACCACCCCGCCGCGATTGACTGCGCAACCGATGCCGGAGCCACGACTCGAAAGTCGAGTGGATTCCCGTACTTCTCAGCTGGCAACGCCCTCGAGTGCCGCGGCGTCTGGTTCTTCGGCCTCCGCAAATTCCGGCCCGGCAACTACGGCCTCGGCAGCCTCTGCAGAATCTCAGACGAACTGGGTTTGGCCAGCCGCAGGACGGGTGCTTCAGTCCTTCGAGCCCGGTAAGACGAAGGGTATGACCCTGTCCGGCACGCTGGGTGACCCGATCATCGCGGTGGCTGATGGCAAAGTGATTTTCAGCGGACAAGGCCCGCGCGGCTACGGCAATCTCATCATCATTAAGCATCCCGGGGATCTGCTTTCGGTGTACGCCCACAACCGTGCCGTCCTGGTCAAAGAAGGCGCGTCGGTCGTGCGCGGCCAACGGATTGCCGAGTTGGGTGACACCGACTCCGATCGACCCAAACTGCATTTTGAAGTGCGCCGCCAAGGGCGTCCGATCGACCCGATCCAGATGCTTCCGGGGCGTTAATTCTAAAACTAATGTTATGCGACCCCTGATGCCGCCGCGCCTAGACTGCGAGACTGAAAGAGCCGTGCGCCGCTTCATGGAGCTAATGGAGGAAGAGTTCCATCCGCATGGGGCTATTGTGTTTGGCAGCAGAGCAAGGGGCACTCATCGGATTGATAGCGATGCCGACGTTGCCGTTTTGCTCGATGGCCAGAACCGACGGCTCGTGACCATCAAAATGGCGCTCGCCAATCTTGCTTTTGATGTCCTGCTGGAAACAGGAATCAATATTTCACCCTTGCCGGTTTGGATGGATCAGTGGGAAGACCCGGAGCGTTTCTCGAACCCCTCCCTGTTGCAAAATATTGCCCGCGAAGGGATTCGACTGTGACGGACAACGTTGCCGCCCGCGCCTTGATGACGAAAGCCCGTCAAGCACTTCGATCAGCGCACCGCCTGATTGATTTGGCAGATTACGACGGCGATTCAGTTGAGATGGGCGATGCGGTGAACATGGTTGCCGATGGTGAGGTTTTTATTGCCGCGATTGAGCAATTCATGGCTTGAACTCGCGGGCTTTGTGAATCTCGAAATAGCCGCAGTTCGGTCTCTTCATGCGCACCGTCAATTTCCCGGTTGATCCTGAGCCCCTTCTGATCGAGTCACTCGATCAGGAGGCCCGTGGCGTGACACACCGCGACGGCAAGGTAGTCTTTGTTCGCGACGCCCTGGCGGGTGAGCGCGTGATGATCCGGACCGTCCGCCGTAAACCCAAGTTTGAGGTGGCTGAACTGGCCGAGGTGCTGTCGCCCTCTGCGGCTCGGGAGGCACCGCTCTGTCCGAATTTTGGTAATTGCGGGGGCTGTTCGATGCAGCACCTTGCCGCCCGCTCACAGGTGGCGGTTAAGCAACGCACACTCGAAGATAGCCTCTGGCACCTGGGGCGAGTGCGGCCCGAGCGAATTTTGCGTCCGATCAGTGGGCCGCAGTGGGGGTATCGATTCAGGGCCCGTTTGTCGGTACGTTACGTTGCTCGCAAAGGTGGCGTGTTGGTTGGCTTTCATGAGCGCGGGTCGAGCTTTGTCGCCGACATGACCGAATGCCGGGTCCTGCCGGAACGGATGTCGGCGTTGCTGCCGCTGTTGCGCGAACTGGTGAGTAGTCTTGATATTCGGGACCGCCTGCCGCAGATCGAACTGGCCATCGGCGCGGATCTCGAAGATCAACAATCGGGTGCCGACGATGCGGTGATTGCGCTCGTGATGCGCGTGCTGGAGCCGCCCTCCGAGCAGGATCAGGCGCGATTGCGTGCGTTCGCAATTGACCACGGCCTGGAAGTTTGGCTCCAGCCAAAGGGTCCCGATACCATCACGCTCTTCGCCAGTGGATTGCCCGCCGGTGGGTTACCCGCCAGTGAGCGCCCGGCGTCTAACGACCCTCGGCAGCACTCGAGGCTGTCCTACAGGTTGCCCGAATTTGGTGTCGTGATGCCCTACCGTCCGACCGATTTCACGCAGGTCAACCACCGGATTAATCAGGTCTTGGTCGCAAAGGCGCTTCAATTGCTCGACCCGCAGCCGACCGATCGCGTTCTGGATCTGTTTTGCGGATTGGGCAATTTCACGCTGCCGCTCGCTACTCGCTCGGCCAGCGTAGTGGGTATCGAGGGGAGCGCCTCCTTGGTCGCGCGGGCAGCTGAAAATGCCCGCCTAAATGGGCTCGACGCGCGCGTTCAGTTTGCCGCCGAAAACCTTTTTGACTGGAGCGTCGAACGCTGGACCGCACTCAACGGCGAGAAGCCGTTTGATCGACTTCTGATCGATCCGCCGCGCGAAGGTGCTTTGGCGGTGGCTCACATCCTTGCTCAACCGTCAGGCATTCAGCCGACGAGAATAGTCTACGTGTCTTGCAACCCGGCCACTCTCGCCCGCGACTGCGCGATCCTGGTGCAGTCAGGTCGGTGGCAGTTAAGTGAGGCGGGGGTGGTGAACATGTTCCCCCAAACCTCACATGTCGAATCAATCGCGGTGCTGGATGCTGTCAATCCGACGGCTGCCAGTTCTTAGTCGCGTTCGCCGCCGAAGATTCCCAGGAGCGACAACAGGTTCGTGAAGATGTTGTAGATGCTCAGGTAAATCGAAAGGGTTGCCGTCACATAGTTGGTCTCACCGCCGTTCACGACGCGCTGAACGTCGATCAGGATGAACGCTGACATGATGCCAATGACGATCACGGACAGGGCCAGCATGAGTGCTGGCAATTGCAGCCAGATGTTGGCGAGACTGGCGACGAGGACAACCAGCATGCCGACGAACATCCAGCGCCCAAGGCCCGAGAAGTCACGTTTGCTTACCGTTGCTACCGTAGCCATTGCGCCGAAGATCACTGCAGTGCCGCCAAACGCCGCCATGATCAGGCGCCCACCGTTCGACATACTTAGAACGTGCGACAGTAGTTGCGTCAGCATCAGGCCCATGAAGAACGTGAAAGCGAGCAACAGGGCGACGCCCAGGCCGCTGTCTTTGGTCCGTTCAATCGCGTAGAAGAAGCCAAAGGCAATACCAAGAAACAGGATGGCGCCCATGAAGGGACTTCCGGCGAGCAGCGAAAATCCGGTGCGCAAACCGACGAACGCGCCCAGAACCGTAGGGATCATGGACAGGGCCAAAAGCGCGTAGGTATTGCGCAGGACTCGGTTTCGGGTTGCACCCGCGAGTGCACCTTGCGTCGCGAACAGCGGATGTTGGTTGTCAAAAGCCATGATGGAGATAATCCTCAAGTGATGAAGTAGCGGACTCTAGAGCACCGCCCCAAACCATTCAAGTCGAGACTTGCCCTTAGGACGTGGTCGACACCGCGGCGCGGGGCTTACGCGCGATGGTCAAAAAACTCGCGTGATAAACTCGTGGGCTTTCCCTTTGAAACGTCTACGAATTCCGGAGTTCGCATGGCCATTGAGCGCACCCTTTCCATTATCAAGCCCGACGCGGTCGCGAGCAACGTCATCGGTCGCATCCTGTCCCGATTTGAAGAGGCCGGGCTCAAAATCATCGCCTCGCGCATGATGCAGCTTTCGCAGGCCGATGCCGAGGCGTTCTATGGGGTCCACCGCGAACGTCCCTTCTTCAAGGATCTTGTACATTTCATGATCTCTGGTCCTGTCATGGTGCAGGTCCTCGAAGGCGAGGGCGCAATCGCTAAGAACCGCGATCTGATGGGAGCAACCGATCCTAAGAAAGCGGCACCTGGAACGATTCGCGCCGACTTTGCGCAGAGTATCGATGCCAATGCCGTTCATGGCTCGGACGCCTCTGAGACCGCAGCGAACGAAATCGCCTTCTTCTTCCCCGCCATGGCGATTCACTCGCGCTGATTTGCACGGAACCAACCCGCCCCTGAAGAACGACCCGGTCGGTGATCGGGTAAACCTGCTGGGTTTGGACGCCGCCGGGTTGGTGGCTTTGTGCGCAAACTGGGGCGAAAAACCCTTTCGGGCTCAGCAACTCCTCAAATGGATTCACCAGCGCGGTGTCGGCGAGTTTGACGCCATGACCGATCTGGCACGCACGCTGCGCGAGCATCTGGCAGCGAACGCCGAGGTTCGGGCTCCCGCGGTGCTCACAGACCATCGGGCGGCAGACGAGACTCGCAAGTGGTTGCTGGACGTGGGTCAGGGCAACGCGGTCGAGATGGTGTTTATTCCCGAGAGCGCTCGCGGCACGCTTTGCGTTTCGACACAGGCCGGGTGCGCGGTTGATTGTCGTTTTTGCTCCACTGGCAAACAGGGCTTCTCGCGAAACCTCCGACTCGATGAGGTGATTGGCCAGTTGTGGTGGGCCGAGCAGGCGCTCGGTGGCACCGCAGCGGGCGCCGAACGCAAAATTTCGAATGTCGTGTTCATGGGGATGGGCGAGCCCCTGCTGAACTACGACGTCACTCTCGCAGCGCTTCGGTTGATGCTCGATGACCGGGCCTATGGTTTGTCGCGGCGGCGGGTCACGGTGTCTACCTCTGGGGTGATTCCGATGATGGATCGGCTGCGTGAAGACTGCCCGGTTGCATTGGCGGTGTCATTGCACGCGCCCATTGATGCCTTGCGTGACCAATTGGTGCCACTGAACCGAAAGTATCCGTTGGATCAACTCTGGTCAGCATGCTCCCGGTACCTGCAATCGGCCCCGCGAGATTTTGTGACTTTCGAGTACGTGATGCTGGACGGTGTGAATGATTCCGAGGATCAGGCTGATCAAGTCTTGCGTTGGGTGGCTGATTTGCCGTGTAAGTTCAACTTGATTCCCTTTAATCCTTTTCCTGGATCGGGCTTGCGGCGTTCGCCAACAGATCGCATCCTGCGCTTTGCCCGCCGGCTTTCGGACGCTGGTATCGTGACAACTGTGCGGCGTACGCGGGGTGATGATATTGATGCCGCGTGCGGTCAACTCGCGGGTGATGTTCGGGATCGGACTCGCCGTGCAGAGCGCCTGGAAGGCAAAATCATTCCGATTCCGATTGAGCGCGCCGCAGCACCCCACTAAACAATGAGCCGATCATGACAGACATGAATCCCGATAGCGGTTCAGGTGCCGGCACCCTGGGGATTGGGACGGCGGCCGAACTGGCGGCCGTGCGCGAGGCACGCGGTTGGTCGATCCAGGAAGCAGCCCAGCGGATGCGTCTGGCGGTTCGCCAAATCGAAGCGATGGAAAAGGGTCATTGGCATGAACTTCCCGGCGGCACGTTTATTCGCGGCGCCCTGAGGGGTTATGGCCGCATGTTGGGGGTGGGTGTAGAGCCCCTGATCGAAACCCTTGGCCCGGCCGGCGAACCTAGCGATCTCCGCTCAGCCGCCTCTCTTAGCGCACCCATGCCGCGTGCCGATGGCCTGGATTTCTCGGGGTCTTCCGGTAGTCGACGCAATTGGATTTTGTTGGCCGTCGTGATTGTGGCGGCCCTTGCCGCTTTCGCTCTCTTTTTTGGCCGATCAACGCCCGTTGGGCAAAAATCCGGCATGGCGCCTGGCAGCGTTCCCGCGTTGGGGCCGGTCGGTGCGCCTGCAGACGGCGCAGTAAGCTCGCCCCCGGGTGTGAGCGGCGTGCAAAATGATTCACAAAATGGAGTACAGAGCGGATCACAGAGCGGAGCACAGAGCGGCTCCCCCTCCAATTCATCACCGACCGGGCCCACCGTGATCGAATCGGTTCCGGCGCAAAACCTTCGTTGATCGCAATATGAGTGTCAGTAAGCACAACATTCCCGGGCCGCTGAACCGGCATGCCACCCGCATGGCCACCGTCCGGTGGGGGGATCGGACGGTCAAGATCGGTGGCGACGCGCCCGTGGTGGTGCAGTCCATGACGAATACCGATACAGCGGACGTCATCGCGACCGCGATTCAGGTTAAAGCGCTGGCTGCGGCCGGGAGCGAAATCGTTCGAGTGACGGTCAACTCGCCTGCAGCAGCACAAGCGGTTTCGGCGGTCCGCGAACAACTCGATCGGATGGGCGTGTCGGTCCCCTTGTGTGGTGACTTTCATTACAACGGGCATCGCTTGTTGACCCAATACCCGGACTGCGCTCAGGCCTTGTCCAAGTACCGAATCAATCCCGGCAATGTGGGTACCGGTGCGAAGCGAGACGACAATTTCGCTCGCATGATTGAGATTGCCTGCCAGCACGACAAGGCCGTTCGGATCGGGGTTAACTGGGGCAGTCTCGATCAGGATTTATTGGCCCGTCTAATGGACGCCAATGCTGCGCTCCCGGACCCATTGGGTTCGGCGGCCGTCATGCGTGAAGCACTTGTGCGTTCGGCGCTTGATTCCGCGGCTCGTGCAATTGAGTTGGGATTGAATCCCGATCAAATTGTCCTGTCCTGCAAGGTATCAGCGGTTCAGGATCTCATCGCGGTCTATCGCGATCTGGCCAGTCGCTCTGATTTCGCTTTGCACCTCGGACTTACAGAGGCCGGGATGGGTTCCAAAGGGATCGTGGCGTCTACGGCAGCGATGGCGGTGTTACTCCAGGAGGGCATTGGAGACACGATTCGGGTATCGCTCACGCCGGAGCCCGGTGGCGATCGGACTCGCGAAGTCATCGTCGCGCAGGAGATGCTCCAGACCATGGGCCTGCGCGCATTTACGCCATTGGTAACGGCTTGCCCCGGGTGTGGCCGCACGACCTCGACCTTCTTTCAGGAGTTGGCCGACTCGATTCAGCGTTGGCTTCGCGAACAGATGCCCCAGTGGCGCGCAAACTATCCGGGCGTCGAGACGATGGCGGTCGCCGTCATGGGTTGCGTTGTCAACGGGCCCGGCGAATCGAAGTTCGCCGATGTCGGTATCAGCTTGCCAGGCGCGGGCGAAGCGCCAGTGGCGCCGGTGTTCGTCGATGGCGAACGCACCGTCACGCTCAAGGGCGACCGGATCGCTGAAGAGTTTCAGGCCATCGTCGCGCAATACGTCGAACGACGTTACGGGGTCGCGGGTTTGATGGGGCAGCGTGAGGCGGAACCCGCATGACCGACGTGAAGCTTGCGCCCAAACCCGCAGCAAAGCCCGTAGCCCTAACGGGCGTCAAGGGCATGAATGATCTGCTGCCGGCAGATGCCCACTACTGGGAAATGGTTGACGAAGCCGTCCGTGACTGGACCCGCGGCTATGGCTACCAACAGATTCGCACGCCGATCGTTGAGCCCACCGCGCTGTTTGCTCGTGGGATTGGTTCGGCGACAGACATTGTCGAGAAAGAGATGTATTCCTTTGTCGACGCTCTCAATGGTGAACATCTCACGTTGCGCCCCGAGAACACCGCCGGCGTTGTGAGGTCAGTGATTGAACATCACCTGACCTATGAAGGGCCCCGTCGACTCTGGTACTTCGGACCGATGTTCCGGCACGAGCGGCCCCAACGAGGTCGTTATCGTCAGTTTCATCAGATTGGTATTGAGGCGATCGGATTCGACGGACCCGACATCGACGCCGAAGTCATCGCCATGGCTCAGCGCCTGTGGGACGACCTGGGTCTGGACGGTCTGCAACTTGAGTTGAACTCGATTGGAGACGCGAGCGAACGACTCGCGCATCGAGCCGCCTTGATTGCTTATTTTGAACAGCATCTTGATCAACTCGATGATGATTCAAAGCGTCGTATGCATGCCAATCCGATGCGGATTCTGGACTCTAAAAATCCGGCGCTGCAGACGCTGATTGAGGCCGCGCCAAAGCCCGTCGACTTTCTGGGCACAGACTCGCGCACGCATTTCGAAGGCCTTCAGCAGTTGCTCGCAGATCTCGGTATTCCCTATCGTTTGAACCCACGTTTGGTGCGCGGGCTCGATTACTACAACCGGACCGTTTTCGAGTGGACCACCACGATGCTGGGTGCGCAGGGAACCGTCTGCGGCGGCGGTCGTTATGACCCCCTGGTTGAGCAAATGGGTGGTAAGCCCACCCCGGCCTGTGGTTTCGCGATTGGGGTCGAACGCTTGATTGAGTTGCTGCGTGAACAAGGCGAAGCAGTTGCGTCCGCCGCGTGTTCCGTTTATGTGGTGCATCAGGGCCAAGCTGCCGGGCGTTTGGCGTTTCGGTCTGCGGAGCGCCTGCGTGACGCTGGGCTCGATGTCATCCTGCATTGCGGTGGCGGCAGTTTCAAGAGTCAGTTCAAACGCGCCGATGCCAGCGGGGCAACGCTTGCGGTTGTGATTGGCGAGGAAGAAGCCGCTCGCGACGAAGCCGCGATCAAGTGGTTGCGCGCTGACCGCGGTGATTTAACTCAGAACAATGTTCAGCAGAGCGTTGCGCTGGCAGACCTGCCGAATACAGTGCTTGATGCCCTGTATCGATCGAATGAGGAAGGGCATGGCCTACGATCTTGAAGAACAGGAACGCCTCGACGAACTGAAGGCATTCTGGAGCCGCTGGGGCAACTGGATCACGCTGGGTTTGACTCTGGTGCTGCTCGTCGTTGCCGGTTGGCGTGGCTGGGGCTGGTGGGAACTACGCCAGGCGGGCGCGGCGTCTGCAATTCACGAAAAGATGGACGAAGCATTACGTCGTGGGCAGCTGTCTGAGGCCACGCCGATGGCCTCAACCCTCATGAACGATTACCGCCGAACCGCTTATGCCTCGATGGCCGCATTGCGTGTTGCACGGGCCCAGCTGGACGCGGGGGACGCCAAGTCTGCCCGAACGACCTTGACCTGGGCCGTCGAGCACGGACGCGACTCCGGGATTCAGGCCGTGGCAAGGATCCGCCTGGCTGGGATGCTGCTAGACGAGGGGGTTACCGACCGGTCGCAACTCGATGCAGGACTCAAACTTCTCGAGGGGGCTCCCCCCGCGGAGATGGCCGGTTCCTGGATCGACCGGCGGGCCGATTTACTGGCTGAATTGGGTCGGGCCGATGAGGCCAGGGCAGCGTGGAAAGATGCCCTGAGCAAACTCGATAGCAACAGTCCCTTGCGGCCGCTGGTTCAACTCAAACTTGACACGTTCGGAGCGGGTTCATGATGCATGTCCAAACGCTGGTCAAGGCGTTTCCCGGTCGCCTGCTGATCGCTGTGGTCACGCTGAGCCTTCTGTCCGCTTGTTCCTGGTTGGGGTTGGGGCGGGGTGGGCCGACACCGCCGCCTCTGCCACCGACGGTGGGGGGGGTTAGCCCTCGGGTCGCATGGTCGGCCTCGATTGGCAATGCCGGTATGGGTTTTCAGCCAGCGGTCGTCGGATCATCGGTTTATGTCGCGGCGGTCGATGGCACCATCGTGCGATTCGACACAACCAGCGGCAAAATTGAATGGAAAGTCTCGGCGGGTCAATCGTTGAGTGCTGGCGTCGGTGCCAGCGAGTCTATGGTCGTTGTCGCTTCGCGTGACGGGGACGTCATCGCGCTCAATGCTTCAGACGGGCGCCAAGTCTGGAAAGTGGCTGCAGGCACTGAGGTGTTGTCGACACCGAGCGTTGGACTGAATGCGGTTCTGGTGCGGGTGGGTGACAAAGTGTTGGCACTCGAAGCCGGCACAGGCAAAACCCGGTGGACCTGGCAGCGTGCATTGCCCACTCTTGTTTTGCGTCAGCCATCGCCGGTCGCGATCGCAGCGGTGACGACCACCGCCGGGCCAACGGGGCTGGCTTTTGCAGGACTCCCGGGCGGCCGATTGGTGGCCCTCGATCTCGAGACGGGGGCCTTGCGGTGGGAAACAGCCATTGCGCAACCTCGCGGTACGAACGAGATTGAGCGGATTGCCGACGTACTTGGGCGCCCTTGGGTGGCGGGACGTGAGGTCTGTGCGACGGCTTACCAGGGCCGTGTCGCGTGTCAGGATGCCCTGAGCGGGGCGCCTATCTGGTCGCGCGAACTGCCGGCCTGGACCGGTATTGCGGTTGACGCGCGTTTTGCGTTCGTCGCTGACGACCGTGGCAACCTTCATGGTCTGAGTCATACCAACGGTGAACAAGTCTGGCGTCAGGAGGCACTTTCTTTGCGTCGGCTTTCTGAGCCTCTGTCCATCGGGGGCTCTGTCCTGGTTGGCGATAGGGACGGTCTTGTGCATTGGTTTGCGCGCGAGTCCGGTGCCGTTCAGGCCCGTCGTGATTTGAGCGGGGGTCCGATTCAGGCCCCGCCGGTTGCCGCCGGAAATCTCGTGATCGTGCAGACGATGCGGGGTTCGATTTTTGCGCTGGCCACGGACTGAGTGCCCATATTTTGCTTCGTGATCAACGCATTGACCCAATTTTTGATCTGCTACCTGTTGTTCCGCTGCCGGTGGTTGCGCTCATCGGGCGCCCCAACGTGGGCAAATCGACCCTCTTCAATCGACTTACCCGCAGTCGCGCCGCCCTCGTTTACGACCGTCCCGGCCTGACCCGGGACCGGCATTATGGTCAGGCCCAAGTGGGCGACCGCCGCTTTATTGCGATCGATACCGGCGGCTTCGAGCCCGTGGTCAAAGATGGCATCGTCGCCGCGATGGCACGCCAGACCCGGCTGGCGATTCTTGAGGCGGATGTCGTTTTGCTGGTCGTCGACGGCCGCGACGGTCTTAGCCCCCATGATCAGACGATCGTGGATGAATTGCGCCGATCGCGCGCACGCGTTTTTGTCGCTGTAAACAAAGCCGAAGGCTTGCCCCGTGAGCAGGTCGCAGCAGAGTTTTGGGCGCTCGGTCTCGGTGAGCCCTGGGCCATTTCAGCCGCCCATGGCGACGGTGTGCGCGATCTGCTCGAAATCGCGCTGGAGGGCCTTGCGGGCGGAGAAGAGGAGCCAGGGGGCGATTTGGACCAATCGGACCAATCTGACCAATCGGACCAATCGGACCCAGCCGATGATGAGGTTTCGCCGCTGGTTGAGGAGTCCATTGACGGCCTGACGCAGGCCGAGGCGGACGCTCGCACCGCGGCCGAAGAAAGTGTTCCTCACTCGACCAGGCCAATTCGGATTGCCATTGTCGGGCGTCCCAACGTGGGTAAGTCAACTCTGGTGAACACACTGTTGGGCGAAGAACGCATGATCGCGTTTGATCAGCCCGGGACCACGCGAGACGCTGTGGCGGTTCCTTTTTTGCGCGACGGCCGGCCTTATGTGCTGATCGATACCGCGGGGGTTCGTCGGCGCGGCAAGGTGACCGATGTCGTCGAAAAGTTCTCAGTGGTCAAGACCCTTCAGGCAATCGATGTCAGTCACGTCGTTGTATTGATGCTCGATGCGCAAGACGGCGTCATGGAACAGGACGCGCACCTCGCGAGCTTCATTCTCGAATCAGGCCGTGCATTGGTCGTTGCTGTAAATAAATGGGATGGCCTCGACGCGGGCGCGCGCGAGCGCATTCGTGGTGAATTTGCTCGCAAGCTTTATTTTCTGAGCTGGGCGCGAACACATTTCGTCAGCGCGCTGGTTGGCTTTGGAGTGGGCGCGGTGTTGCGCTCTGTCGATTCCGCCTATGCCGCCGCCAATCGCAAGTTGTCAACGCCCCGACTGACGCGGGTGATCAACGATGCCGTCGAACGGCAGAATCCTCCCCGGCGTGGAATGACTCGACCCAAATTGCGTTTTGCCCATCAGGGTGGGCGTAACCCGCCGATTATCGTGGTCCACGGGAACTCACTGGCTGACATCCCCGAGACTTACCGACGGTATCTCGAGGGCGCGATCCGGGCCAAGTTCGACCTTGAAGGGACCCCCATGCGCATCGAGTTCAGGACCGGCGCAAATCCCTTCGCCAAGTGACCGGAGCATCAGACCTGCGTTGTGGGGTCGCGTGGCAACATCGTGACAATTCAGATACATTGAAAGTTCCGCGCCGCAGACCGGACCCATCCAGTAGCGATGTCCGCGGACTCCGCCCCAAGAATTCCTAAAACGGAGCCTTTCAAGAAAAATGAGCAATAAGGGCCAACTTCTTCAGGACCCATTTCTGAACCTGTTACGCAAGGAACACATCCCCGTGGCCGTTTATTTGGTCAACGGCATCAAGTTGCAGGGACAGATTGAATCCTTTGACCAGTATGTGGTTTTGCTTCGCAATACCGTGACGCAAATGGTTTACAAACACGCCATTTCCACGGTGGTGCCCGCGCGCCCAGTGAATTTCCAGCAGGAAAGCGAGGCCACCTGAACCTGCAGCACGCATATCGCCGGGCGCTTCTAATTGGCGTCGGGGTCGGCCGCATTCGACGTGATGAGCGTTCCCTCGACGAACTTGCCGCTCTGGCCACCTCGGCGGGCATTGCGGTGGGCGGGCGAATCGCTGTCCATCGGGCTCGCCCCGATCCCGCGACATTCATTGGGCGAGGAAAAGTTGCCGAAATTGGTGAGCGCCTTGAGGCGGAGCAGATTGATCATGTGCTCTTTGACCATGCCCTGACGCCCATCCAGCAGCGCAATCTCGAGCAAATCTGGGGCATCAAGGTTGTCGAGCGAATCGGCCTGATCCTCGAGATTTTTGCCCAGCGTGCTCGCAGCCACGAGGGTAAGCTTCAAGTGGAACTGGCTCAGGTGCAACACCAGGCGACCCGTCTTGTGCGCGGTTGGACGCACCTTGAGCGACAGCAGGGGGGTATCGGTTTGCGCGGGGGGCCAGGTGAAAAGCAGATCGAACTCGACCGGCGCATGCTCGACAACAAAATCCGCCAGTTGCGGACCCTGATCGACCGCGCCGAACGACAGCGCCTGACACGCCGTCGTCAGCGATTGCGGCAAGGGGCGTTTTCGGTTTCGCTTGTCGGCTACACCAACGCCGGCAAAAGCACTCTGTTTAACGCCCTCACACGCGCAGGCACCCACGCTGCCGATCAATTGTTTGCGACGCTGGATACCCTGACCCGAAAGCTTCACGTCGCTGATCCCGTCTTGGGTACCTCGTCCCAATTGGTTTTATCCGATACGGTTGGCTTTATTCGGGATTTGCCCCATACGCTGGTGGCAGCCTTTCGGGCGACGTTGCAAGAGACGGCGGGTGCTGATTTATTGCTTCATGTGGTTGACTGGAGCTCGCCCGAGCGTGACGAACAGTCCGCCGAAGTGGATCGGGTATTGGCCGAGATCGGTGCCGCGGAGGTGCCGTTGCTCGTCATTTGCAACAAGATCGATGAGACTCATACGGCGCCGGGCGTTGAGCGGGACGACCGTGGTACGATCCGTCGCGTTTTTGTCAGTGCCCGTACGGGTTCGGGCCTGGATGGTTTGCGGGTTGCATTGGCCGAATTGAGCCGTGGCCAGCTGTCCGGCGCCGACTTCGACGGCGACCTTCAAGACCCCAAAGAACCGATCCTGATCCCAGGGCTTGGCAACAAACCTGCCTCGTTGGATCCTCCCGACTGGACAACGGCCCTATGAGCCTGAATGACCCGAATTGGGGCCGCAATGCCGGCCAAAAATCTGACAGTGATCAAGGTTCACGTCGGCCGAAGAATGACGGCCCACCCGACCTCGACGAACTCTGGCGCGATTTCAATCGGCGTCTTTCGTCGCTTTTTGGCGGCGGCGGAGACTCCGGCAACAGCGGTGGCAACCGACCTGGGACACCGTTTGGCAACCCTTTTGGGTCGAACCTGAATGTCGGCATCGGCCTCGGCGTTCTCCTGGGCGCGTCGGTTTTGTTGTGGCTCGGCAGCGGGTTCTACATCGTCCAGGAGGGGCAAGCCGCGGTTGTCATGCGTTTTGGTGAGTTCCGTGAACTCAACAGCCGGGCCGGTTTCACGTGGCGCTTTCCATCGCCGGTCGAGACGCACGAGCTGGTCAACGTGCAGCAACTGCGTCAGCTCGAAGTTGGTTACCGCAGCAACGTCAAGAACAAGGTGCTTAAAGAGTCGCTGATCCTGACCGGTGATCAGAGCATCGTTGACATGCAATACGCAGTGCAATACCGAATCGTCGATCCTAAAGCCTGGCTGTTTAACAACAACCCCGGTCCTCAGCCCGAGGAACTCATCCGGCAGAGCGCCGAGACTGCGATGCGCGAAACAGTCGGTCGCCGTCAGATCGACCAGGTGCTCTACGAAGAAAAGGAGCAGGTTGCCAAGATCGCCCAGAAGCTGATGCAGGACGTCCTGGATCTTTACAAGGCGGGCGTGTCGGTCGTGGACGTGACGGTCCAGCAGGTTCAACCCCCAGAGCAGGTACAGACCGCATTTGAAGACGCAAACAAGGCCGCGCAAGATCGCGAGCGCCTCATCAACGAAGGCCGTGCTTACGCGAATGACGTAATCCCGAAGGCCCGAGGCACTGCAGCGCGCCTTTTGCAGGAAGCGGATGGACACAAGCAGCGCGTTATTGCCGTGGCAACCGGTGACGCGAGCCGGTTTGAGTCTGTGCTCAAAGAGTATGCAAAGGCGCCGCAGGTCACGCGTGATCGTCTCTACCTTGACACCATGCAGCAAGTATTCCAGAACACCAGCAAGGTGTATGTGGACTCCCGCAGTGCTAACAATCTCCTCTATCTCCCGCTCGACAAGCTGATTCAGCAGGTCGGCGCAGGGTCTGGGTCGGGGCCTTCCTCGTCGGCTAGCGGCAATGGGACTTTCCCACCTGCAGCTTCTAGTGGCGGCACACCCGCTGCGCCAGCGGGCACCCCGGCATCCAACGAGACCGAATCACGACCCAGAGTCGATCCGCGCGAAAATCTGCGTAACCGCGAGCGACCGTAATCGGCTGGAGCACTGACATGCAGCGAATTTTGTTTGGAGCCTTGGCCGTTCTGACCCTGTTTGTGGTGGGTAGCGCCAGCTTGTTTATGGTTGACCAGCGCGAGTACGCGGTGGTTCGTCAAATCGGAGAAATCCGTCGCGTGATTGATCAACCGGGCCTCTATGTGAAGGTCCCTCTGATCCAGAGCATCACGTATTTTGACAAGCGCATTCTCACGATCGACACGGCCGACGTCGATCGGTTTATCACGAGTGAAAAACTGAACGTCCAGGTAGATTCCTTTGTCAAATGGCGGATTGCCGATCCAAAAAAGTTCGTAGTTTCGGTGGGTGGTAGCGAACTGATCGGCGCTGACCGGATCTCGCGCAGTGTTCGCGACGCCATGAACAACGAGATCGCCAAACGCACTGTTTCCGACATGATTTCGGGTGAACGCGAGCTCATGATGGCGAGCGTTCGAAGCAAGGTGGCCGAAGATGCCAAACAGATCGGCGCCGAGATCATTGACGTGCGGATGAAGCGGGTCGATTTTGCACCCGAAGTCAGCGAGCGCGTTTTCGACCGTATGCAGGCGGAACGGAAGCGGGTCGCAAACGAACGTCGGGCGACGGGGTCAGCAGAAAGCGAAAAAATCCGCGCCGACGCCGATCGCCAGCGTGAGGTGATTCTCGCCGAGGCCTATCGCGACGCGCAGGCAACGAAAGGGGAGGGTGATGGAACGGCGTCGGCGATCTATGCCAAGTCCTTTGGTCAGGACCCTCAGTTCGCACAGTTTTATCGATCACTTGAAGCTTACAGAGCTTCCTTCCGCAATCGATCCGACGTCATGGTGCTCGATCCTTCGTCCGATTTTTTCCGTTACTTCCGCTCCAGTGGCGGCCGAGCGAACGCCGCAGAGCCAGCCAGTGCGGGGTCGGCGGCACGTCGCTGATGTCGATTTTGGCGATTGCCGGGATGGTTTTGTTGCTTGAAGGTGCGTTGCCCTTTTTAGCACCGAAGATGTGGCGCGAAACCATGCTACGAATCGCCCAGATGCAGGATGGGCAGATTCGATTCATCGGACTCGGTGGTATTGTCGTAGGAGGACTGCTCGTCGCGTTTGGCTGAGCAATCCATTCCTGTGATGTTTCTATAATGCGCTGGCTGTTGCCTGAAGCCTTCTCTGATGTGCTGCCGACCGAAGCGCGCCAGCTAGAAGAGTTGCGTCGTCATTTGCTTGATCTGGCTCGGTCCTATGGTTACGAGCTGGTTCAGCCTCCTTTGGTCGAGCATCTGGATTCGCTCGCGATTGGACGCGGTAGTGACCTCGACCTGCGCACGTTCAAACTCGTCGATCAACTCTCCGGGCGGACATTGGGCCTGCGCCCCGATATGACGCCTCAGGTCGCTCGTATCGATGCGCAGCGCCTTGACCGGCAGGGAGTAGTCCGTCTGGCCTATTGTGGGAGTGTCCTGCACGCCCGTCCGGGCAATCTTGGTTCGACGCGTGAACCAATCCAGGTCGGTGCCGAAATTTACGGACACGAAGGACTTGAGGCCGACCTTGAAGTGATTGACCTCATGCTCGCCTCACTGCGCCGGGGCGGCGTGCAGACGGTCAGAGTCGATCTGTGTCACCTTGGGCTGGTTCGGGCCATGCTCGCTCTGGACGCCCGACTCGACGAAGAAGTCCTGTTCCCGTTCTTCCAGCGTAAAGATTTGCCCGGCTTGTCGGCTGTCCTAAGCCAATTGCCTGGACTGGCACTGGAGGTACATTCCGCGCTGCTTGCCCTGCCAACGCTCTATGGCTCGGATCCTGCAGATGTGCTGTCACGTGCACGCGCTTTGTTACCCAAGGTGGCCGCTGTTCAGCAGGCTCTGGATGAACTCGAGCGTCTGGTTCAGTCCCCTTTGCTGGCCCGCAGTGTCGGGGCATCCCTCACCATTGACCTCGGAGATCTGCGCGGCTACCGTTACCACACGGGAATCACCTTCGCCGCTTACGTCACCGGACGCTCGGGATCTATCGCGCGAGGCGGACGATATGACAATATCGGGGCTGTGTTTGGTCGCGGCCGACCAGCGACGGGGTTTTCACTTGAACTTCGCGACCTCGCCGCTCTCGCTGCGCTTGCTGAAACCGTCAAACCCAGTTCAGCCGTCCGCGCCCCCTGGCTGGATGACCCCGCGCTTGCTTCGGCGATTGTTGAATTGCGCACCGCTGGCGAAATCGTTGTACAAGTGGTCGGGTCGACCACCGAACAGGAAGAATACCGGTTTGACCGTGAGTTGGTTTTCAGGGATGGGGCGTGGGAAGTTCAGCGCCTGATCGGTCCTTCCCCCTTCGAATGAGTAAATGGGTATGACGCAAAACGTCGTGGTGATCGGCACTCAGTGGGGTGACGAGGGCAAGGGCAAGATTGTTGACTGGCTTACGGAGTCTGCCAAAGGCGTGGTCCGTTTTCAGGGCGGCCATAATGCTGGGCATACGCTGGTCGTATCTGGCCGCAAACAAGTATTACGGCTGATCCCTTCGGGGATTCTCCGCCCCGGCGTCATCTGTTACATCGGCAACGGCGTCGTCCTGTCGCCCGGCGCCCTGCTGGGCGAGATCGACGAACTCGAGGCCGCCGGAGTCGCCGTCAGCGAACGCCTGCGGGTTGCGGATAACGTCCCCCTCATTCTGCCGTACCACGTCGCCATCGATCAGGCACGGGAAGCCCGCCGTGGCGACGCAAAAATCGGTACGACTGGCCGCGGTATCGGTCCCGCATATGAAGACAAGGTCGGACGCCGGGCCCTGCGCCTGAGAGATCTGTTCGCCCCCGAACGCTTTCGGACCCGCGTGGCCGAAGCGCTCGAATTGCATAACTTTGTCCTCGAGAAATATCTTGGCGCACCGACGATTTCGGTCGATCAGGTGTGTGACGCCGTCTTTCCGCTCACCGAGCGCCTGCGCCCGATGGTGGCCGACGTTCCAGCGCTCCTCGCTCAGGCGATCGGGCGGGGCGACCCACTGCTATTCGAAGGTGCGCAAGGCGCCTTGCTTGATGTGGACCACGGAACCTACCCGTTTGTGACCAGTTCCAATTGTGTGGCGGGTGCCGCATCGGCCGGCGCCGGTGTGGGTCCGCAAGCCCTGTCCTATGTTTTGGGAATCACCAAGGCCTACGCAACCCGCGTGGGTTCAGGACCATTCCCGACC
>Ga0209401_1000621_pt1 | contig 23925 bp, 25 predicted proteins | sample M_140807_MF_Meta_FD_187318 | JGI IMG/M metagenome (GOLD analysis project Ga0209401, IMG submission 187318) | Freshwater microbial communities from Lake Montjoie, Canada to study carbon cycling - M_140807_MF_MetaG (SPAdes) (version 2) | ecosystem: Environmental > Aquatic > Freshwater > Lake... | reverse complement strand
TTGCGTCAGCTACAACATCTGCTGTTTTATTTATAACAGTTCCTGTAGTATACCCAAATAATGATAAAAAATTCACGAAAACTGGCCCAAATATATTTGAAATACGTTGAACAATATCGCCAGAAATATTTAATAAATTTATTCCTAAAAATGATAAAATAAGTAAAAAAATTAACAACATTATAATAGTATTTTTATTACTAAACATATCATTTGTATTATTTATTGTTGGTTTAGGAAGACTATTTTCTATTGTATTATCCATTTCTAAATTTATTAATACTATATTATATGATTTTATTTTTTACAAATGAATAATAATAAAAAATGTATTTAGAGCTTTCGTTCGCTTTATATTTATATATTCTTTTATTATATTAAAATGGCCTTTTTTAATTTTATTGAAACATTTTTCTTTATTAGTTTAGGAATTACGTTTGTTCTTGTATTATTATTAGTATATCATTTCAAACAACGTGTTTCTGGATTAGAACATAAATGTGATACTATGTTTGAAATAATAAATGATATAGTAAAACAATTAAACACCATACGTATGCAAAATAATGTTCCTTTTATGAATGTATATAATCCATTATCTAAATCCATTCCAGAAATACAACATTTTATAAATGAAACAATGAATATTAGTAAAAATGATTACAAAAATGAAATCGAAGAAGTCGATGATGAAGATGAAGACGACGAAGACAACGATGAAGACGACGAAGATGAAGATGAAGACGACGAAGATGAAGAAGACGACGAAGATGAAGACGATGAAAATGATCATGAAGACGGAGACAGTATTAAAATTATTAATGTAAATATCAAAGAACCAAATGAAATAACCGAATTATCAGTAGAAGAAATAACTGAAAACAATTATGTTGATGTTGATGTAGATGTAGATTCATCTGAAACTGAACCGTTAGACCCTGTAAATATAGAAAATATTAATGTTGAAAAAATAATGCCATTAGATGATGAATATATTATTGAACCAACTGAAGAAACCGAATCAGTAAAGGAACAAGATAAAAAAGAAGCAGAAAAAGAAGTTTATAAAAAAATGTCATTGACTGCTTTGAAAACTTTGGTTATATCAAAGGGTTTATGTAGTGACGCTAGTAAATTGAAGAAACATGATCTTTTGAAACTATTAGAAAATATAGAAGAATAAAAAATACTTTAGCATATTGCATAATTATATATTATATACTTTATAATATATAATCCAATGTTTTCAAATTCACCTGTTAATGTTAATTGTGGATGTCCTTTTGTAAAAGAAACAATTCCTGCTTCTTCCTTAGGGTATAATACTAATAATAAATACTCAAAATTCCCACCATTAATGAGTGATGGACGTTCTATTGTTGCTAGTTGGCAACCAGAAACGATTATCAATGCAGAGCTCATTGAAACAAATAACATAAAATCAAATTGGGAATACCGTCAGTATTTACAGAAAAATGCAAAACAAATCATGGAATATAATTTCAACGAATCTGCTAACGATACTGGTTATTATAAACGTCCTATTGATGTACCATCTATACAATCAATTGTTGTAAATGGACCACATAAAGCACCTTATATGTTTACATCTGGATTAGATAATACAAAACCTTTTGGTTATGCATCTAGTGATTTGAAACAAATCTATTTATCTAGAGAACAATTAGAATCACGTAAGATATCACCTGTTATTACACAAGATAAATTATTAGGAAAAATGTCCCAATAAATTTGATATGTAGATTCGTTATCAAAATAAAAATATAAGATATTGAGATTTTATATTTTTTATTTACAAAATCGAGAACAATGAATCTAATAAGTTTTGACATCGGCATCAAAAACATGGCATATTGTATTTTTTGCATCGATGCTTCTAATAATGTTTCTATAAGTGATTGGAATGTTCTCAATTTGATGGATATAGAAGAACCAGAACCGAAATGTTCTTGTAAAAACATTCCAAAATCCAAAAAGGCACCTGCCACTAATTGTACTTCGAATGCAAAATATCATAAAAATAATCTTTATTATTGTGAAAAACATGCCAAAAGTTCTCCGTTTTTGATTCCAAAAAAATCCTTGAATTTGAAGAAAATGAAAGTTGATGAACTTATAAAATTAGGAAATTCCCATCTTTTATTTATGGATGTTGAGAACATTACAAAAACACTAAAAAAAGGCGAAATAATAGATAAAATCGATGAATTTTTGAAAAAACAATCATTAGAACCCATAGTCAAAAAAAAATCGAAAACCGCGAACGACACCGATCTAATAAAAATAGGTAAAAATATGAAGAATTCATTGAACCATGTTCTCGAACCCGTCGATATCACGAATGTAATTATAGAAAATCAAATATCACCGATCGCAAATCGGATGAAAACAATTCAAGGAATGTTGGCACAATATTTTATTATTAGAGATGAGAACATTGTTATCGATTTTGTTTCTTCTTCTAACAAATTGAAACAATTTGATATAAAAAAAAATAAGACCAATGAGAACATTTTAGAAAATACAATGAAACCCGTTGAAAAAACAACGGAAAATAGTCTTGAAAAAAATATTAAAATTCCAGATTACAAAAAACATAAAATGGACGGTGTATCTTATTGTTCTCGAATATTATTAAAAAATGAATTTCTAACCCAATGGTGTGGATCTTTAGCTACAAAAAAGAAGGATGATTTAGCCGATTGTTTTTTACAAGGATTATGGTATTTAAAACAAAAAAATATAATAATATACGCGGAGGATTTAAAAATAAAAATTGTATAATTATCATAAATGGAAATTATTGATCTTGGTATTAATGATTTAGAACCAGTTTCTTTAAATTTAAATGAACCATCAAGTAAACCTAGTGTAAGTTTTGGAGGTGGAATTGAGTTATTAATGAATGATAAAAAAAAGTCATCTTCTTCAATAAATTTAAATTTAGGTGAACTTGATTCTTTAGAGAATGAATTGAATGAGCTTACAGGTAATTCTTCTAAAAATATTAATGCAAACACAAGTAGTTCATTTGTAAATTTTGCATCTAACATGTTTGGAATTGGTGGTAATGAACCTACTGAATCTTCTAAAAAAGTATCTTTGAACATCGAAGAAGAAAAGAATGATTCTAATTTAGGAAATGCAACCCGTGAAAGTGTTGGTAATAATAAAACATGGGATGGTTTTTCAAAAATGACTGATATTCCTTTGAATAATATTGGCGGAGGCATTGGTAATTTTTTTTCGTCGTCTTCATCTGCACCAGCACCTGCTCCTTCGTATTCAGGATCTTCATCATCTAAACTTAGTGATAGAGACCGTAGACGTAAACAACGTATGATGATCAAAAAAATGGAAGAGTGGTATGAAAAAGGATTGACAAAACATAATTCTCATTTCAATATGGATTCTGATTTTGCTGAAGTCGAAGATGAATATGAATCCGCAATGGAAGATAAACGTAGAAAGGATAGTGTTAAATTACAGGGTTGGTGGTTTATGACTTTTGTTAATTCTATGGAATATGCAAATGCTGCATTCAATCCTTTTGATTTGAATTTGGATGGTTGGGGAGAGCAAGTTAGTGAAGATATCGATAGTTATGAGGAAATTTTTGCCGAATTATATGATAAATACAAGGGTGGTAAATTAGCTCCCGAAATTTCACTTTTATTGAGAGTAGTTTTTAGTGCTGCTGTATTGAATTTTTCAAATAAAGCTCTTTCTAGTGCTACACCAGCATTCAATGATGTTATTAAACAAAGTCCTGAATTGATGAAAATGTTCACTGATGCAACTGTCAACGTTATGGGAAAAAATTCACCTGGCTTTCAAATGGCTAGTAATCTTATGCAAGAAAATACTCGTCCTAGAGGACCTCCACCACCAGGTCCAGTTGAAACTAAATCACAACCACCACCACAACGACCTGGTACAAATTTGAATTACACAGAAACTCCTTCAAATAGGCCGGATTTAAATGCTGGCCGAGGATCAACTATGTTTTATGAACAAGGTGTAGAAATCAACAATAGTTTCCGTGATGTAAATCAACCAGATCGTAGTATTAGACAAATGAACTTACCACCACAGCCTCAAATGCAACCTCAACAACGTCCTGAAATGAGAGGCCCTCAAACTAGTGATATTGATAATATCTTGTCTGGTTTAAAAACACGTAATATAAATATACAAGAAACGACAAATACGGAGGATGATTCGATGGTTTCAATTAGTTCTTTGAAAGATATTCAAAATAGTAACATGCCAAAACGATCGAACCGTAAGAAAAATAATTCAGCTAAGAATACTATTTCATTGGACATATAGACCAATAGTAATAAAAAAATACCCACAAAGGGTATTTTTTTATATTTTAGTATTTATATTTTTATATTTACAAAAGCATATCATCTATAGTCATCATTATTTCATTCAACACAGCGCCACGCTTTTTTTGGTATGCACGTCTTGAGTTAGAACGTACACGATCAGCATTACGTAAACGCCATAACTTGTGTATTAAATTATCATGATCGCGATCATTAAGATTCAGTTTTGAAATTTCTCTGCGACGATCAGCAGAACTTAATTGATTAAGTCTTTGTAGATCTAAATCAGTTAAACGGCGAAGTGTTACTGTAGCAGGAGGTAACACTGGCTCATCGACCGGCTGATTATTTTTAGAATCTGTTTTTAAGTCACTCATTGTGAGTGGTGGTTGCTTTGAACTAATAATTTCTTGAATTTCTTCTTCAGTTTTGGAAAGTCTTTTTATAATATCGGTATAAGTTTTAAAATTTTCATGAGTAAGAGAAGCCCAGTGATATATAACATTATCTTGGTCTCCATTAGAAAGACTGGAATAAATCTTAATGTTAATGTTATTTTGATTCATTTTAATATTATTAGTATTGATCAAAAAGTATTATTAGTATTGATTATAAAAGTTAGTAAATTAAGTAGATAGATCAGACAGTTTGGTTGTTATTAATATCATACTTTTATTCGTCCAATTTTTCGTTCAATTTTTTATTCAATAAAATTGATTGAGAACGCGTTTTTGATTGTTTGAATTGATTGAATAAATTGTTAGCCAGCATTTTTATACATGCTAAGCATTTTCGTCTTTTGTTCAAAATAATCAATTATTGGTTTTGGATATTTGACGCCTTTGTATTTCGGATCACTATTAGCGGTATTCCATTTATGAATATCCGCTGGTTCGACGTCTTTTAGTTCCGGAACCCACTTTTTGATGAATTCCGCATTTTTATCGAATTTTTCTTGCTGTATCCAAGGATTCATATCACGAAAATAGGGTTTCATATCAACCCCGGTTCCACTAATACCTTGCCAATTTCCATTATTGGATGCAAATATCATAATCCGTAATTTTTGAGCGAAATATTTTTCACCCAATCTCCAATCCATAAGAAGGGTCTTTATTAAAAAACTAGCTACAGTCATACGCCCACGATTATGCATATAACCAGTTGCATTCAATTGTCTCATAGAAGCGTCAATAATTGGGAATCCGGTGAGACCATTTTGCCATTTTTTCAAATTGGCAGAACTATTATGCCATTGAATATGTTGATATCTTGGTTGATAGGATTTTCCAACTACTTCTGGATATGCATAGAGAACATGTGCAAAAAATTCACGCCAAATAAGTTCACGAATAAGCCCATGTCCCAATCCAAAAGCATGTTTAAAAGCATGATAGACTTCACGTATAGAAACACAACCGAATTTTATATAAGCCGACAAAAAAGTCGTATTTTCTATGAAAAAATCGCGTTTTTCATCATATTTTTTTTGTTCTCGAATCGCTGTTTTTAATCGTTGTAAAGCCAAGCTTCTACCACCATGCACCAGTATTTGATCGTTCTTTTTTGTAAAACGGTCGAATGCTTGGTCCAGACTAATTTTGTGATCTAATTTGATAGTAGTTTTCGTAAAATTATTGATTTTTGTGGTGTGAGGTTTATCGACCGCCTTATGTAAAACATTTGTATAAAATGGAGTATATTTTTTATATGCCGCTTTCCCACTTTTGATTGTTCCAGGTTCATATAAATAATAATCCGAGAACATTTCACAATTTATGTGATTAGATTCACATATTTTCATTGTTTTTTCATCCCGATCAACAGAATAGGGAGTATAATCTTTATTGAAATACACACCATTTATGTCGAGGCTTTTGACTAGTTTTTTTAGTATGGTTTGTTGATTACCATAAAATGTCATCAGTTCTCCACCATGGCGTGCTATATCATGTTGTAATTCTATCAAACTTTCAATCATGAACTGTATAGCATTATCACTTTTGTATTGATTAGATGAACTAACTTGGTCTGGTGTAAAAATAAAACAAACATATAATTTTTCACATTTTTTCGAAGCTTCTATAAGACCTATGTTGTCAGTGATTCTAAAATCACGATGAAAAATAAAGAGTCCATGTTGTAATTTCATTGTATATATAATAATGATATTTTTATATTTATAAAAAAATATATAAAAAATACTTTGTATATATATTATCATGTTAGATAATCTACCATTTATTCAGAAAATAACTCTTACTATGGATTTTTTTAAAAATATTATTATAGAAAATATCGAAAAAACGAAAACAAAAACAAAAGAAACAATAATGCAAAAACTAGAAACCAATAATGTATATGAAAAATGTTTTAAAATTATCAATACTTATGCAACACAAAAAGAAAAAGTAATGGGCTTTTTTAAAAAAATTTATGATTCGGATCCAAAAATAAAAACCCTGATCGATAATGTCGTTTATTTGATAAAATATGCTTATTGTAGTTCATATGGTCAAAAAATAGAACCAATGAATAATAATTGGATCTGTACATCTGTTTTATTAAAAAGAAATGCTAATTTTATTGGTGAAGAATATAATTATAATGAAACATATGAATTTATGAATACCGATGAAATTCTTCAACCATTAAAAGAGACATCTGATAATATTTCGTCTATTATAGAATCAACTAATAATACATTGGAAGGTATGATTACTATTAAAAATGGTGAAAAATATATAAATCGTATTTTTTTCAATAAAAATGAACCAAAAATGGAAACTGAATTACCATTAGTGCCTAGTAAACATAGACTGATTAGTGTCAAATACAAACATCCAAATATGGACGAACCTATTTTTATTGATATTGACAAAGAATATTATTACGCAAATAACGAAATTTTATCACCCCTTTTTATTAAACGATGCTTAGAATATCAACCATTGATATATGATTTTGATATGAATTATGAATTAGAAATAATGGATAATGATATTAATACATATGTATTAACAAGTAAACAATATATTTTATTGGCTGATAGTACTTATACTATCAAAAACATAGAATAAAACAAAACGACAAAAATATGTAAAAACAATATAAAGCTATTATAACACTAATATCTACGGGCGTAATCACTAATGGATACAGTGAGTATTCCTACCCAACAACATTCTTTGCATGGTAAATGGAATTTGTATTATCATTTACCACACGATAAAAACTGGGATTTATCTAGTTATACAATTATAATGAAAAGTATTGATACTGTAGAAAAAGTAATAACATTGAACGAACCTTTACATGAAAATATTGTAAAAAACTGTATGTTGTTTGTTATGCGGGAAGGCATTACGCCCATGTGGGAAGATCCACGAAACCGAAATGGTGGCTGTTTTTCTTATAAAGTTCTCAATAAATATGTTCCAGAAGTATGGAAAAATTTGTTTTATTTGATGTGTGGCGAGGCTTTATGTGAAGATATTAACGATATGAAACATATTAATGGTATTACTATTTCACCGAAAAAAAATTTTTGTATTATCAAGATTTGGTTAGATATATCTGAATTACAAGATCCAAATGTAATTATCAATATAAATAATTTATCCAAACAGGGATGTCTTTTTAAAAGGCATGAGCCTGAGTTTTAGACTTTTAGAATTATAAATACAAATTGTGTTTTTATAATTTTTGTTTTAGTTTATATTATTTTAATCAATACCGCGAAGAATCGAAATTGTATTTGGTAACTTAGTTAAATAATTTCCCAATTTATCGATCAATGGTGCATATATATATATTCATCATCAGTAAAATCAATTTCCTCATATTCTTCAGGTGGTTTTTCTTGTTTCTTTATAATATTTTTTTTATTTATATTTTTTTTATTTATAACTTCTTTCAAATATTGTTTATAAAGAACCCAATTTTTGAATTTGAAATTAGGTATAAAATTAATAATTGCATCTCTATCAAAAGGATTTATTTTTTCAAAACATTGTAAACTATCTTGTGCAAATGTATAGAATTCTCCAATATTATCTATTTCTAAATAATCTAATATCATTATTTTACCATAAGCTAATGCAATACCCCATTCTTTCAAAGAACAGAAACAGTCCATTTCATTATTGATCGTTAATATAAAGATTTCACTATTTTTTATCATTTCTTCATTGCGCTTGATCAATATATCGGTATATGGTACCATGTCTTGAAGAATATCACTTCCAAATTGTCCGTGTTGTGCCTCAAAATTTTCAGTTAAAACAACACAAGGACCAGTTAAGAAATGTTTCTTTTTTTCAATAATAGGAATTTTATATGTTAAATTTAAAAATTCTGATAATTTAATTATTTTATCTTCTTGTTCTAATTTTATACCTAATGATGTTTTACGAGTTGTTAAATCTTGTTTTGTATTCGTAACTAATATTCGATTTCCACTATCATAATTTTCAATTGATTCGATTCCTATTTTGCCAGCAAAATATATTTTTTTTTTCAAACTTTTTCTACATGTAGGACAACTTAACTTAGTTAAATTATCATAACATTCGTTACATATATGAAAAACACAAGAAACACAAAATTTCATACCAATTTCATCATTACATAAATTACATAAATTCGACATGATTATAACTTTTATATTGATAATACTTTATTATAAATTCATTATTCAATTTTTTATATTACGTAAAATATGTTTGGAACTTTTTTATTAGTATTTTTAGGATCTAGTTCCTACTAAATACTAACGAAAAAGTTCCGACAAAAAAATGTTTTTGCATTTTTTTATTTTTTTATTTTAGATATCAAAGCGTATGACTGCATAACGTAAAAACCATACTTTTTTACACCTTTTCTCAATTAAAATGCCCATATAAAAAAAATTGATTTATTATAAATATAATTTATAATAATTATAAAATCAATTAATAACTTAACTAATTATGTTGCGTCGTAGTAAAAGAATTAATAATGATTATACTTGTAAGAAAATTGAATATCTTACAAATGAGCTTAAAATTTTTAAAAATAAAACAAAACAAGAACGTATAAAAATTTTAAATCAATATTATATTTTCACTTATTTAAATTTTTATGGATTACGCCATTATATGCATAATACAACAAAAGGAAAAGAGAATTCATTTATTATTCATATCAAAGCTTTAGAAGAAAAAGGATTTATATTTTTGAATGAAATTAGAGAACCAGATTTTGGACATTTTAAATTAGTAAAAGCACTTAAACAAAATATTGTAAAAACATGTAAAAAAATAAGAAAATATATTGATAGTTATAACAATGATAAAAAAGAAACTTACATTTTGTTATCGTGTAGAATTGGATTTGATTTAATGAAACATATTAAATCTTATTTGTAAAATTTACACTACATAATGATTGGGCGTTTTAAATGAGAAAATGTGTATAAAATTTTTCCTTGGACTTTCTAAAAATGGACAAAAAAAATGTCCATTTTTTCGGAGCGACCCGATTTCTTTTTCCAGATTTTGTGTAAACATTTTACGTAAAAATATCTATAACAGAACCGGCCCAACCAACGGTCTTATAATATTAATCAAATTCAAATATAAATCTTTATTATGGATTGATGGATTTTCAATCGTGATAACACTTAGGTTTTTATATATACTATCAAAATAATCATTATCAAAGTAATCATCAAACAAATTTTCGTTGTATTTTTTAATCATACAATAAAGCATTTCACTATCTAGAAAATGAACTTTCGCTCTACGTTCAATATTAGCATGTTCTGGTTTTCGACTAATGATTTTCCAGCCATCAGGATTTGATTCTGTTTTTAATCGGTATCTCGGTAATTGTTCATAAGATACTGTACGAACTTCAGGAATGGTTTTATCGATATCTTCACCAACATTCATATACGTATTATCATTGTATTTTTTTGAAATATACCAGTATTTATGCTCGTTTAGTTTTTTTATTAATTCATCGACCACTTCTGTCAAAACAATAAATTCTATACTTTGTGTAAGATCACTTCTGTTAGTGCTATAATAAGTATACACGTATTTATTTAGTTCCAACATTTGATTATATACAATAGGATCATTTAATAGATGGTCTTCGACATCATTTTCGATAGTTCCTAATAGTTTTTTTCTACCAATTTCTAGTAGTTCCATGTATTTATAAATATAGTTATTTTGTTGTTCACATAACATTTTTATTGCATTTTTTGTTCTCAAAATACAATATTTGTATTCAATTTTTTATGTAAAAATATAAAAAATTGATGTAGTTTTTATATTTATATTTATATTTATATATAAAAACCATGAAAATCGTAACCAAATACATCGATTGTATTGAGATAGAATATAAAGTAGGATCAAATGCACAAGAGAATCATGATATAATCGACGCAGCAGATCCAGAAGATTTATGGTTTCATATATCAGGTTGTGCTTCATGTCATGTTATATGTAAAATACCCGAGAACATAAATGATAAAAACATATTACAAAAAATAGCAAAACAAGGCGCTGTTATATGCAAATCAAATTCAAAATATAAAAGTTATAAAAACGTACAAATCGATTATACAAAAATAAAAAACGTCACCAAAAAAGAAATACCTGGCAGTGTTATTATAACAAATTTTAAATCGGTTTTTATATAAAACTCAATGAATAGCTAGAAAACATAAAAATATCAATGTGGTTGCAAGTGTTTCTGTAGTTTTCAAACCATATTTTTTAATTGTTTTTTTACCAAATACGGTGTTTTTGACATCTGTGAGTCTAGTTAGCATTGGTGATTGTAAAAGAAAAAATATGATACCATAGGTAGGATTATAAATATTGGATAAAAGAATTGTATTAGTAAGAATACTAAATGTTAATATTTTACATATTAATCTATAAGTGAATTGTTTACCATATTTAGTTGGTAAAGTATTAATACCATTTTGAATATCTCCATCCGCGTCTTTTATATCATATAACATTTCTACACTAATTGATCCAAACAAAATCATACGGGCTAGTACCATTAATAATTCGAAATTTCCATTTGTACAACCAATACATAGAGCTGGAAAAATTGTAGAAAATGATATAAGACCAGAGCAGACCAAGTTTTTTATAAATAAAATCCGTTTAAATATGGGTGTATACAATATTATTATCATATTTGCAATATGTACAATATTTTGTGATGATAGATTTAGATAGTTAATAGATAATAATTCCGAAATTATTATGAACAAGGACGAAATACCGACTGCTTCGATTTTTGTAAGTTCACCGGTAATAAGTGGACGTGTGGGCGCGTTTATTTTGTCTATTTCCATATCAAATATGTCATTGATAATCATGCTATTAGACATTATTAGTAGGGTTGTTATAATAGATACTATGAATGACTTCGATTTAAATAATTGTATGACGTTTGGTAACATAATAAAACCACTGGACATCAATAGCAAAAAAGTAGGAAGAATATTTTCAGTACGGATTATTTTTATAAAACCCGATGTTTTTTTCTGAAGGGTTGATCGTATTTGAACCAATTGGTTGTATTGGGTTATACCAGATAAATCATTCCAAGGATTTATATAAATTTGTAGGTTTGTCGATTTTTGCATTGTTTTTATTGATACAAATCCAGATGTTCTCGAAATAATAATAAAAACCCCAATCAATATAGATTTGAAAAACATAGATATAGTTATTTAGCGTAAAATATTTATACTATTTTTATAAATATTTTATTATACTATGCAGGAGGTAATGGAGCTAAACATAATTTTATTTCACCCAATGATGCTACGTCATATTTAACAATCAATGGCAAATCATTTCCTAAATACATTTCTAAATGACTACAAAGGGGTGTACATTTAATAAAATGACTGAGACTTTTCAATGAAAATTCGCCTTGTATTATGACAGATGCATCGGATTTTTGGATGAATTCCATGTTTCCATCGGATTCCGATCTAAAGATGCGAGAACTTGCAAAATTACCTTCACATGAAAATATCAAATCATTACCGACGGACTTAATTTCAATACGATCGGAAATACCATTTAAATCACGGATTATTTTTTGGAAATCGGTTGTAGGTAAATTGATTACAGTGGAATATTCGACATCGGGAACAACTAATTCTTCCATATCAGGCTCGATTAGACGGAGTTTTTGACTATAACATTGTTTGATATCGCCATTATCATATTGTAGTCCTAAATGGGATACAATACCATCATGATAATCAGACTGATCGATATACATAGATAATGTATCGTCATTTGACATGGTAGAAATAACCTTGAACAAATGAAGAGTATTTGCACATACTATGATTTTATCTGGATTACAATTATATTGTTCGAATTTATTCGAATGGAGAATAACATTCACTAAAATTGTATGTGTTTTGTCGAAATTAATTATTTTTAATCCATCTTTAGTAAAAGTTATTGTGGCGTCGGTTAATATATCCTTGATGGCTGTTATCATATTACGAATTGGTTGAATTTGAACAGTTTTTATTGTCAATACATTATTATCTTCGTTCATTTGTATTTATATAATATTTAATCGTTTGTTTTTATATTTTATTTGTTTAAATGTATTTTTTCTTTTTTGAACGCGGATATCTCAATAAAATATTATTTCATAAATTTCCGTGTTCGTCGAATACCATGTTTGTTACGACGAGCTAATTTCAATGCAGGACTATCCTTAGCACAACCCTCTTCCAATAAATTGAAATCAATAATACTGGCTTTTCCTCCAGTAACAGAACTTGCTAAACGTGCGATTCCCCATGACTCTGGAGTTTGGTTTGGACGGGAACCACTCGAATAATACGCACCTTTACCTTTATTAACGATTTTTTTCAATGTTTTCAAACTACAATGGGTTTTTTTTGAAAGTTCTCGTGTAGGACCGAAATGTTCTATTTTATACATTTGTTTTGCATTTTTAATATGGTTTGATTTTTTATTTTTGAAAGATTTTACTTTAGGACGTTGAAAATATTTACCACGGCTATATAGTTTTCTTGATTTTATAATATTTTTATACTGTTTTGTAGTATCAGTATTTGATAATGATTTAGGAATATATCTTTGAGGGATAGACATTTTATAATATATTTAGAAAATTTTATAGATAAATATATATTCAATATATATAATGGCTCAACCACTAAACCCAAATAATTATTCAACTATTAATGATGAAATCAATACTCTTTTAACAAGTGGTGCATATTCAGGTATTACTTTTACACTTTACACAGATTCTAATCAAACAAATATTGTAACCACAGAAAGTGGACCTGTACAAAATGAAACTATATCACAAATTAGTCAAACAAATAGTTATACTAATGCTGAAAATCAAATAGTACCTTCTACATTAACATTGTATTTCAATGATGGTACTTCTGTAACTGTTACTGATGGTGTAGAGAACTATTGGTATGTATTATCAGGAACAGTTTTTCAACCAAGAATTTTCGGTACTGCTTAAATAAACTTTTTATAAAAACGTATATAAAAATAATCACAATATATCAATTATGATTAATTGGCTTTTGTTGGTGTCTTTTTTCACAGTTTCCAGTACAATTGAATTAAATAAATGTCATAATTGTAAACACTTTTTACCTTCATATTTCAAAGGCGAATTTATGATTGGTTATTATGATGGTAATTGTAACAAATTTTTGAAACAGCATTCTATAAGTGGAGAATTAGAATTTGTTAGTATTCATGAAGCAAGACACAATGAAGAGTTATGTGGAATATCTGGTACAGATTTCAAACAATACAATACTACAGATACCATTGAAAATATATTAAGTGGATTTTATGATTAAATAATGTAAAAACAATATCAATATATATCAATATATATTGATAAAATGTATGATCTTGTCATTGTTGGTGGCGGAATTGCAGGTTTGTATTCAGCATATAAAATTAAAAAAAAACATCCACGTGCTAATATTTTGATATTAGAACGAAATCGTGAAGGATATTTAGGTGGAAGAACTGGTAATGATATGTTCGAAGGAGAAAAAATAGTAACCGGTGCGGGTATAGGTCGCAAACATAAGGACTTACTATTGATAAAATTATTGAAAGAATTAGAAATTAAAACTCATACGTTTTTGACAGGTCAGACTTATGCGTCAACTATTATACCACAGTGTGATGTAAAGGATGTTTTTTTGAATTTGAAAAAAAAGTATAACCGTAATATCCATGGTGATATGACTTTTAAACAATATGCGACATCAATAATAGGTAAATCACAATACAAACAGTTTGTGATTTGTGCAGGTTATACAGATTATGAAGACGAATCTGCATATGAAACCCTGTATAATTATGGGTTTGATGATAATTATAGTAGTTGGACTGGTATTCATATTACATGGGATACTCTTGTTGAAAAATTGGCGAGAAAAATAGGTCTTGGAAATATTTTGCATTCACAAAGTGTTCAAAATATTCGTCCTATTAAAAACGGTAACGATACTACATACGTTATTGATACTAAAATAAATCAATCGAAAACAAATCGTTTCGAAGCAAAACATGTAATAATAGCTACAACGATTGAACCTTTGAAAAAAATGCTTCCTGGCGCATCCAGTAAAAACAGTGTATATCAACAGATACATAGTCAACCGTTTTTACGTATTTATGGTAAGTTCTCGAAGAACTCTATCGATACAATGAAATCATATGTCCATGGGTTATTGATCGTCCCTGGACCACTTTATAAAATCATTCCTATCAACCCAAACAAGGGTGTTTATATGATAGCATATAATGATAATGTTCCTGCAACAATGTTACATCAATATACGAAAAATACGAAATTCAATAGAGAAACCCTAGCCAGATTATTAGAAAAATCGATCGGAATACCCAATAATATATTGGAACTAGAAAATATCAGTGAGTATTATTGGAGTGAAGGAACACATTATTTTGATCCGTTGAGGGGTATTTATAAAAATCGTGATTATTTTTTGAAGGTAGCACAACATCCTTCGGAAAATATGTGGGTAGTTGGTGAAATGGTTAGTAAAAATCAGGGTTGGGTAGAAGGGGCATTGGAGAGTGTTGAAAAGGTGATTGGTGAGGTGTTGAAGACTTTGTAATAATATTTAATGAATCATATAAATCAAATATTATTTTTTACATATCAATGGACGTACTATTCGTGTCCAGTGTTTTCCATGTATATCTTTTTTTATACTTTGTTGCATTTTTACCACATAAACTATCGAATTCCCTCGCAGTATAACAATATCTATAATTCGAATGACGATGTACTCCGTCAATCAAATATTTCTGACTTTCTATTACAAACAAGGAACATTTGGCAAATTCATTCGACGTTCCTCCTGACGGCTTAACAAAATATTTACAATTGATACAAAATTTAGGTTTGATCGAATCTACTAATAAAGCCGCACATAAAAACATCAATAACCATACCATCATTGTATTGATAGTCAAAAAAACATTTATATTGTTTTTATAAATGTTTTTTTCATATATTTCTATCAGCTCAAACTGGTACAAACTTCATTTTATTTCCTTCATTAACTAGGCGTCCTATCAAACGAGGCTCTCCATTTCCTTGTACAGCCTGCTGGTAACTTTCAAAATCATATATTTCGTTGGTTCGCTCATTCATAGCATAATCTTTACCAGCAATTTTTACTTTTGTTGCTTTCCAATCAATTCGTTTATTATCCAAACCCAATTTTTCACTCTGGTCTTTTTCCAATGTAGGATATGATGAAAACTTATTGGATTCTACTTTTCCAAATCCATAACATACTAATTTTTCACTATCTGGATCATCCTTTTTGGATAATACCGAATAAATATTACAATCTATCGCACTCTCTTTAACCGCTCTTAATATTTGATTATTAATACGTTGTTTTAAACTAGCAATTTCATATAAATTTTCATCTGTAGTAATCGGAGTCTTTTTATCGATACGACTAACATCACGAATACGTAATTCAACATTCTTTTCATCCGTTTTTTGTGCTTCACTGAATGTGGTAACATATAAATAAACCTTTACAGTACGTTTATCTTCTGGTAAATCCTGATGACTACATATACGTCTAGCACGTCCTACCACTTGGTCTACACGTACCATATGCCAATAAGGTTCTATAATATGTACAAAACGGGTATTTCTAAGATTGATACCTTCTGCACCAGATGAAGTGATCATAAATACTTTGATTATCTCTCCGTAATTATTGTTTTCTGATTGTTGTTTTAATTTTGTTACGATATTTCCAGGAACGAAATCCCACATACTATTATAAATATTACGTATTATTTCCTTTTCTTCGGCAGTCTCTGTTCCTGTATATAATACAAATCTAGGTTTACCTTCATCTTCGATAGAATCTACTATATCCCAATTTTCACCTATTTTTTTGATTTTGAATTCTGCAAAACCATTTGCTAATAAAATCAACCTAATTATACCAATACCTTCTATAGTACGGAAATGACTATATAATAAATGAAGGCCATCATTCTCTGAATTAGAAATATTTTCTAATACTTTGGCAAATTTTGGACTATATGTACCAAGAGCGTCTTTTGATAAATATTCTGATTGATTGGTATTTTCTATTTTTTTACTTAGATCCGCCATCGCTTTTTCTATACGTTTTTCATAATTTAACATCTCTTGATCAACCTCAGTATTAGGAACACTATTAATATCCTCTTGTTCTTCTGCAACAGAATAAATGTCGACTTCTTGACGTAATTCTTTTGGAACAGCATCAAAATCCAATTCATTTATTTCTTCAGTTTGTTCACCTTTAATTTCTGTTTTTTTTGGGTTTGGTAATGGTCTATCAATACCCGATGGAAATGCGAAATTACAACATGCTCTTGAAAATATACGATAAGTAGACGATATATTGAATAGTTCTTCTGTGTTCTTTTTTTGTAGGTTTTTAATTCTATTTTTTTTCGTGGTTTTCTCTCTATCCGCTTCTTCTTTTCTTATTTTCTCGTATATACCATATTGATGTTGTGTCATTTCGCATTTTATAACATGATATGTATCACCTTCGGGTGTTTTGACAAATTTTGGTAATAACTGCTCTTGAGCACTACGAAAGTAAGAAGTAAGTCCTAGTATACGCCGCTGTAATAAATTGGATTCTTTTATATCGCCTGTATCTGTATTGACAAACATATTTAAAAATTCTTCAGCATCATCTGGTAAAGCTTTGTATTTATTGAGCTCTATGCTACCACGTATAGTTATATCACTCTTTTTCAAAATAGTTTGCAGTTTGTTTATAAACACATCATCTGTCAAATTACCGGCATCATCCAGTGTTACACCATCATAGCGTTTGAATACATCACCACTACCACCTTCATAAGGATTTTGTAAATTTTTATTATATTGAATATCTTGGTCGTTTTCATCCGTTATTTCATCACTTTTAAAACCGAGTTTGTTGATAAATGATTCCCTTGATTTTTTCGTACGATTTTTACCACCAACAATCATTTTTGGATTTCTCTTTGTTCCTTTGATTGCGCCCCTCTTTTTTGTATTAATAAATCCAAATGGATTTCTAGTAATGGTTATTTTATTATCCGCGTATTCTACATAATCGAATGTTTTCAAATTACCATCGTCTAGAATTTTCAAAATAGTATCTGTATTTATTTTATCGGCTTTTTCCCACACAGCTGGAATAGTCCATGTCTTCAAATATCCACGTAAAATATTATATAAAATACCGATTTCATTTGGATAATTAATAATAGGTGTTCCTGATAATAATACAATACGCGCATTCGTTGCATTCATTAAATAATCATACATCATATAAGGGATCGATTTTGGTTTTTTAATTTTATTCACAATACGACTTACGAAATTATGTGCCTCATCTATGAGAACCACCGAATTATCAAACGGATTTTTTGTAAAATTTGATGTTAAGATTTTCATTTTATTCATATTCAAACCATTGTAATTGATATCTGTATATTTACTACGGATCATTTCATTCAACTGTGTATCTATATCTATTTGTTGTGATGGACCTAATTCTGTATAGTTTGATGGTTTTTGGACATTCACTAACCATGCACCATTTTGTTTACGTATGAAATCAATGGGTAATGAAAGTGCACGTGACAAAATACCCAAATATTCGGGTTTTCCGTCTATTGAGACGAATTCCCAGAATTGATTTTTTTTATACAAAGCATCACCACATTTCTTCATTTCACTGAAAAAATTCATTTTTAAAGCTGCAGGAGTTAATACAAAAACACGTTTGTTTGATTTCATTCCTTCCGCGATAGCAATACTGGTGCACGATTTGCCTGTACCTAAATTATGGTACAGCAGAAGCCCACGATAAGGAGTATACAAATTCAAATAATCACGAACTATTTTTTGATGCGTCAACAAACTAAATTCGTCATTTTGAGAACGTGATTCACATGAAACGGATTCTTGTGTTTCTATTAGTTCTTTTTTATAAGGTTCAAATAATTCTGTTAGTTTCTGAACAAACAACTTACGATTATTCATATAATAAGAAGACGCTTTGATAATTATTTTTTCTTTTTCTTTTGGAAGTCTATCGAGAACTTTCTGATTGCGTATTGTTGCTGTAGTTATATCCACTTCTGGTAATTCTTCGATTGGTTCTTGTTTTTTGGTTTTTTTACCACGTTTGGGTTTTTCAGCTACTGGTTCTTTGATTGTCTCTTTGAATACTTCTTTTTCGACGGCTTCTTCTTCGATAAATTCTTTTTCGAGGGCATTTTCTTCGATTTTTCTTTGTTCTTCTACTGGTGCAATCAATGGATAAATAACAGTTGTTTCGGTTATAGTTGGTTCTGCAGGTTTCATTCTTAATTTGGGTTTTATAACTAGTTTTTCACCAGTTTTTATTGGCACAGGTGGTTCTATAATGGTAGGTTCAATGATCGGTGGCGATTCTAATGTGTTTTTTGTAGCTCTCTTGTTTTTTAATCGATTTATAATTAATTTTCTATCTAAACGACTAGTTTTTCTTCTATCTAAAATTTCAATCATTTGAGAACTTTCAACGGGATTTACATTGTTTTCGGTTGGTTCGCTAGGTTCTTCAGTTTCATTAATTGGTTCTTCACTAGGTTTTACAAATGCAACACGAACTTCTTCGAATTTTTTTGCAATGGGTTTTTTTTCTAATACGACTAAAGGTTGAAACACATTTTTATTCATGTGATATATTTCTTTTATTTATTTATATTATATTTATATAAAATTCAAAAAGCATTCGGTAAATTATAGAAATCTTTATTTCCATAAAATAAATATGAGAACATTTGTTGGGGTAAACCAATATCAACACCATTATCACTGCCCCTAGCAGTTCGGATATTTTCCTGTTGTGTCAAATTAGATAATCCTGGAAACATGCATGACATGCGTTTTTGTGCACGTTTCAATTCCCATGGTAATGTATTATCTTTATTTAATACTTTATTAAAATTTTCGTAATACATTATGTGTTGTATATCATCTTTATGTGTGAGTTTTAATTGAATACGTAAATTATCATCGTGACTTTTACCATTATTTGTATTCATGGTTCCAACATGTATTAAATTCGCATTAAATATTATGAAATCACCTTTGTTACATAGTATGTTTTTTACTGTATCATTGATATTCACGGAATTTGCATATAAATCTTTATGACTTCCAGGCATTACACCTAGACATTTTTCCATATCTTCCAAATAAACCAAAACAGTATATGATGGATGTTGTTGATTTTTATTAAAAAAATCGCCATTGTTATCACGATGACATGTATGGACGCTCGATTTTTGAATTATCCATATATAATCTTGGAATACATATTGATCATTGGTCGCTTTGTTTTTCAGATCTATTAGTTTTTGGTTACTTAATATGGTTTCCTTTGTTTTTTTGTATTGTTTATTTATACACATTGTTTTTAGATCGTCGATTTCGGTATCAGTCAACACGTTTTTATATAAACAAAACCCATCACGATCCAAATTGTATGTATGACCATTTGATATTGTTTGATCTTTATATAAAATGAAATAATTTACGCAAAATATCAAAATCAATAAAAAAATCAAAAACCATATTATATAGTATTTTTGTTTCATTTAGTATATAAATTATTATATACTAAATATGCAGTCATCTATATAATCAGTAATTATATTTTGTAGCATTATTGGTTACAATCTGTAATCAATCAAAACCCATTCAAATTACGGATCGCCGTATCACATGCAATTTGCTCCGCTTTTTTCTTTATTTTATGAATTCCTTCACCTAAAAACACAAAGATCTTGTTGTGTTGTGACATATATTGATGTATTTCGTAATATGATTTGAATTTTTGTATTGGAATGGATTGTGATGGAATCACATCATGTATTGGTTGTCCTAAACACAAATAAACCCCCATATGGTATCCAGTTTCCTGATTATATTCTTCAACTTCCAAGTAATCCGGTGTTACTTTGAATTCTTTTTGTATTTTTACTTGTAAAATATTTTTGAAATTATCGTCATTTTTAATCAAATTAATCCAATCTACGTGTTTTTCAAATACATTTTCTACAAATATTTGTACCATCTGAAATCCTGGGCCAGTAACAAATACATTTTCAAACCATCCGTCATCGTCATGAACACTTATTTTATTGAAATCTAAAAACATCGCACCAATGAATGATTCAAATAGACACCCCAATTTTTTCAAATTGACACGGATTTGTTTACCCTCAGCATGTTTCGATAATATAAACCATTTATGTAATCCCATTTCATATGCCATTTTACCAATCGATTCGTTTTTTACAAGCGCGATCTTTTTTTCTGTCATAAATCCCTCATTTTCTTTAGGAAAACGTCTATACAAATAATATTTAGTAATACATTCTAACACACCATCACCTACAAATTCTAAACGTTCATTCGATTTTGTATATAAAGGAAGACAATCATTAGGTTTAGGAACAATAATAATATTATTGATATCATTTTCGATGTTAGGTCTTTTTATATATGAACGATGAATAAATGCCCGTCTATATAGTTCAAAATTATGTATAGGAACGCTAATTCCATAATTTATCAATATTTGTTGTATTTCCTTATCGGTTATTTGTTTATTTAGGGGATTATAAGGATCAAAAATATATGTATCAATACCTTGAGAATTTTTTTCAACACGTATGTCTTCGTCTATATTCATGTTATTCTATAAATAAGATGAATACAATCTAATTTAATATGATAAAAAGTTTTTATATTATTTTAAAATATATTTTATTATGCAAAAAAAAATATTTAGTAAATATATATATTATAGTATAATGGCAAATTTTATGAGTTCAAGTAGTAGATCTAAAATGGGCAGCAGTGTATACACTACTCAAAATCAAGGTGGTGGATCTAAAAAAGCTGGATTTCCTTACCAAATCGGTCGTGATCATTGGGTATCAATCTTTTTACATTCAACTGATCCAGTAAGTGGACGTTGCTGTTCTTTATCAAAGATGCAATTTACTGTCAATCCTAATACTAATCCTAGTCGTAACATTGGATCGACTTATGTTCCTAATACTTATTTCCATATTCCTGGAACAAGATAAACATCCACAAATATATTTATTGAAACAATATAGTAACTTCATATAAAATACTATATTATTGTACAATAATGAAAATTATAATTGATGAACGAGAACATTTACTTTATGAAAAATGTATATTGATATCGAATCAATATAAAAATATTGTTTTATCCAAAGAAGTTCTCCCAATAGGAGATATATTGGTTAAAACCGATCATGATACGGATATTTTATTAATAGAACGAAAGAGTTTTTCCGATTTATTATCATCCATTAAAGACGGACGGTATGAAGAACAATCATATCGTCTTTTGAACTCGAGTGGTTTACATCCACATTCTATATTTTATTTATTAGAAGGAATGTTCTCTCAATTATATAATCCGAATGATAAAAAAATAATTTTATCAGCAATGACATCATTACAGTATTTCAAAGGATTTAGTTTGATTCGAACATCATCTGTAAATGAAACTGCGGAATTTGTTTTATCAATGGCCGACAAAATCGACCGTGAATTACAAAAAGGAAAGCAACCTTTTTATTTATTGGATGTGTATCGACAAAATAATAATATTATTGAGAACCTTGAAAATACAATTGATTTATCTAACAATATCAATACTATTAATACAACTCTAACAAGTTCTCAATATTGTTCAGTTGTTAAAAAAGTAAAAAAGGATAATATTACACCTGAAAATATAGGTGAAATAATATTATGTCAAATACCGGGAATAAGTTCTACCATAGCCATGGCTATTATGAAGAATTTCAATGGGTTTCCTCATTTTATTGATGAATTGAAAAAAAACCCTCAATGTATCGAGAACATTACAACGGAATCTAATGGAAAAATGCGTAAAATATCAAAAAGCTGTTTAGATAATATTCGCCGTTTTTTATTATAGTATATATATATATATATATAATGGATAATTTAGCCAAACAACCACAACAACAACCACAACAACAACCACAACACCCAAAACAACCATGTGATAAACATGCAACTTCTGGAGACAAATGGAGATATACTATTTATACTACTATTCTTCTATTGATTTTATTCAACCCTTGGACATACAAAATAGTAAATAAATTATTATCAAATTTCGTCGGTGCTATTGCTAGTAAAGATGGATGTCCTACTTTATTAGGTTTTGGTATTCATGCTGCTATATTTACTATTATTGTAAGGTTATTGATGGATATGAATATTTAGGTTATTCCAAATAATCTATTCACAATGTTGAATAACAACATTAGTAAATTCATCATCACTATCAGTAAGCTCGTGATTATGATATTCATCAAAATCGTCTACATTAATTGGATCTTTTAATTCATCTGACTCAGATGTTTCGGATGGTTCAAATATTTCTTCTTTATTTGTTATATTATTATCAATATGTACTGATTTATTTAATTCAACATCATTTGTTTGTTCTTGACTAGAATCATCATTACATTTTTGAAATCCATTTTTTGTTTTAACACAATCGGCGTTATTACAACATAGCTTTGATAAAAACTTAGAAAAACGGCTAATATATTCCATTGTTAGTAATATATAATATGTATTATATATTATTTTTTACACATTTTATTATTTACACCATATAATAAAACCTCGTTATAATTATTGAAACAAATCAAACAATTGAGTATGAAACAAAAATATCCTAAATTTTTTATATTATATTTCACCATATTTACTTTACACCGCTGAAGATTTTAATATATAACTATTATATAATGAATTTTTTTAAAAAAATATGGAATAGAACAATATTGAATAGAACAAGTAAAAATTATAATAAGGA
>Ga0209401_1000620_pt1 | contig 23929 bp, 24 predicted proteins | sample M_140807_MF_Meta_FD_187318 | JGI IMG/M metagenome (GOLD analysis project Ga0209401, IMG submission 187318) | Freshwater microbial communities from Lake Montjoie, Canada to study carbon cycling - M_140807_MF_MetaG (SPAdes) (version 2) | ecosystem: Environmental > Aquatic > Freshwater > Lake... | reverse complement strand
TTGCGCTCCGCCCGTTTCCATCCCAACACCATCTGGAACCCCTTGAGTACTCCCGGGGTTCTTAGCTTTTGAGTCGAATTGGAATTTGCGGGCTTCGTCGTCAGGTTCTTGCGCTGCTGTCGTTGACTTGCTGCGCTGGGTCGAATCCGAATCGGCCTTTGCTTCCTGGCCCTGAGCATGCATCATGCTCTCGCCGCCGCCTTTGATCAGGCGGGTTGCATCTCCAGAACCGGCACCACCATCCACCGCCACCCGCAAGGGGTTCTGAAAATAGGCCGAGATCCCTGCCAGGTCACCTCGAGTCGTTGACCCGAGCACCCACATCAGCAGGAAGAACGCCATCATGGCGGTCACGAAGTCCGCGTACGCAATCTTCCAGACCCCGCCGTGGAAGCCATGCCCGCCCTTTTTGACCCGCTTGATGACAATCGGGGCCTTATCTTTGTCCTTCTCACCGGCCATTGAGCGGGCTCCGTGCCATCAGCATAGTTGAAATGAAAGGTCAGTTAACTGGGCTTGAAAGCCGCACCTACTTTCCTTTCACCGCCTTCATGGCTTCATCGAGTTCACGGAAGCTTGGACGCTGATCCGAGAAGAGAATCTTGCGACCGAACTCCACCGCCGCTTGAGGCGTGAATCCGTTCAAATGGGCCAAAAGAACGGTCTTGGTCGCAAGGAATGCTTTGCTTTCGAGATCGCCCTTCTGCTCGAGGGCTGCCGAAATCGGACCGACGAAACCGTATGACAACAAAATCCCCAGGAAGGTACCGACGAGCGCAGCAGCAATCAGCTTACCGAGTTCCGCTGGTGGCAATCCCACTGATTCCATCGTGTGCACCACGCCCATCACAGCCGCCACAATCCCGAACGCGGGAAGTCCGTCGGCCATCTTCTGGATCGCGGTCGCTGGATAGTGCGCCTCTTGGTGATGAACGTCGAGTTCAGTTTCCATCAAGGCTTCAAGCTGAATCAGGTTCATTGCACCACCCAGCATCATGCGCAGGTAGTCAGTAATGAACTCCACCAAATGATGGTCATGCTCGACTTCTGGGTACTTCGTGAACATCGCGCTCTTTTCGGGCTCCTCGATATCTGCCTCAAGCGCCATCATCCCGTCTTTGCGGATCTTGTTGAGAATCTCAAACAAGAGGCAAAGAAGGTCGAGGTTTTTTTGCTTGCTAGCCGCAGGATTCTTGAAAGCCAGCGGGAAAGCCGCGAGTACGAGTTTGACGTTGCGCGTATTGTTGCCCGCAACAAAAGACCCCACCACAGCGCCCACGATGATGATGACCTCGTAAGGCTGCGCCAAAGTGGCCAAATGCCCCCCAGAAGCCGCATAGCCTCCGAGGCAACAAATGATCGTGATTATGTAACCAACGAAAAGGGTCATCGGTCTGACCTATAAGAAGAATTAACGGAGAAAACTGAAGAGCGACATGCCCTGAATTTTAGCGAAGCTTGCCTGCAGGGCCTGCAGAACCGTTTGATCGCGCGACAACGCGATCGCAACAGTCCCCAGATCAGCATCCCGTAAGTTTGACACGATTCGCTGGGTATCGAGTCGCAAAGCCCCACGAGTTTCACGAATCTTATCGACTTGCTCATACTGAGCACCATATCGCACCGACATCACCAGCGCCCCGGAATCCTCCGTAAGCGTCAATTCCTTGTTCACTTTTTTCAAGAGGTCATTCCAGCCGGCTGCAGTCGACAGCGGGTTGACTTCAGGAGTACCCGCTGCCAAGTCCTCAGGCTGTTTTTGGATCAGCAATCCCAATTCCGTACTGAGTGTCTTCAGAGCAGTAAGGTCAGTCGTTGACAACGAGATTGGCATCTTTGTGCCGTCGGATACTACCGTTGTCCGATCAACGCCAAGAGGACCTTCACCAACGGCAGCAATATAACCATTGATCAGGTCGAGTGTACTTTCTGCGGTCGTCCGCATGGCCGCGCGATCTTGAACAGAGTAGGTTCCGCTACTCCCTTGAACCGACAGCTCTTTCAGGTTATTGAGCATGTCGCCGATACGAGAGAGCTGATCTGTCAGCTTCGAGAGGCGCTCTTCGGCGAAATTCAAGTTTCGATCGTACTCGTCCAAGTGCGCCAATGCAGTCGACAGTTGAAGAATCTTGGGTGCGGAAATCGGATCATCCGAGGCCCGGGTCACGCGCCGTCCCGAACCCAGCTGCTCCTGGGAGGACTGAAGCCGAGAGGCCGCCAATCCGAGCTGGTCGGTTGCGGTGCGGTACGTATTGTCAAAGGCGACGCGGGTCATGAGCAGAGCTCCGGAAAGTGGACGCGTTGATCAAAGGGGGCACGTTCAAACTCATTTAGGTCCATCAAAGTGAAGCCATCAAATCATCAAACATTCTATTTGCGACTTCAACGACTTTCGCTGCGCCCGCATAAGCCTGCTGCAGACGAACCAGATCTAGAGCCTCTTCGTCCATGCTCACCCCACTGACCTGGGCACGCTCGCTCTCAATCTGGGTCGACATCGAGGTCAAGGTTGTTGTGACTGCGTCGTTGGATACCTTGCGCTGCCCGACTTCACCAAGGATTCGCGTCATGTCCGTTTCGGTTCGGCTTCGAGCAGCCAACAGATTGTTAGCCGCGCGAGCCACGAGTTGATAGTCGGTAACGCCGCCGATTCCGGGCAGCTCGAGTTCTGCAATGTCGGCAGTTGTCAGATTGTCAACCGTCGCACCAAACGCACGGAATACGTCAGACTTAAACCCTTCATATACGCCCCGCAACCGAGCCCAAGTCGACGAAATCTGAAAAGCGGCTTCGCGGGCGCCAGCTTGCGCCACCGTCACTGGGTTCGTAACCGGCGACTGATCGAAATCCTTATCTGCGTTCCCCGTTTCAGCGAAATATCCGTTTCCAAGATCCGTCAATCCACGCGGATTGTTGAATCGCACAACGTACAACTCATAGGGCTGGATGGTTTCGATCGGCACCCCGAGTGTCGGAACCTTCGTCGAATCTGGGGTGATCGCAGGAGTCGTTGTGCGGACAGTGCCGGGAGGAATGGTAGTACCCCCCGAGTCGGTCGACTCTACGCTGTCGATCGACAAGCTCAGCGTATCAAACCGTGCGGTCGCTGTGATTCGCTCACCACTAGTGTTCGCTCCAGAAATGATGTACCCCTCGGGAGAGACCAGCGAGACCTTGTTACTGGGCAAGTCAGAGACAACCCCGTTGATCACGAGTTGGTCCTGCATATCAGCACTAAAATCCAGGGGATTCAGGCCAATATTCAAGGTCCTAGTGTAAAAACGCTGCCCTCTAGCGTCAGTGACCTCGAAAAATTCATTCGCACTCTGAGTCGACACCGTGTTCAGAGCCGCCAGCCGTCCACTCGCGGTGGGAGTGACCGCGGCGAGTTCGCCCCTGAGCAACTCGTCAAGAGCCCCAAGCGTGCCGCCCGATCCGATCTCGGTGTCCGCCAATACCGAAGCCGCTGTGCCGGTGACCAAATTAGCCCCCGTCAACGTCTTAACGTTAACAGTCCCATTGTTCTGGATATTCACTTCAACATCGTTAAGCCTCGACAGCTCAAGCAAAAGGTTGTCGCGCTGATCCAATAGTGCTGGTGAAGCTTCGCCCCCGGATCCAACATTGAGTTCGATGCCTGTATTGGTTCCGGCCAATGCCTGTGCAATCTGGTTTATTCGGGCAACAACCCCAGTACGCTCAGCAACGGCGTTGTCGCGAAGCCCCCCCAACCGAGCGTCCAGCTGGGAGTAGATGTCCTTAACCAGCGAGATGGAATTCAACAAACCGGCACGGTAAGCGCGGTTTTCCGGCTCGCGGGCAATGTCATTGACCGACGAATAAAATCCGTTGAGCGCCTTGGCAATCCCTTCGTCTGGCGCCCCCATCAAACCATCGATAGAACCAAGATAACCACCCAGGGACTGGGCCTGGGCCAGAGACGTCGAAGTGGTGCGACGCTGACGCTCAATCAACTCAGACGCGTTTCGACGAATGGACTCGATGCCGACTCCGTTTGCGCCAGCGCCACCACCTTTAACAAGACTACCGATAATCGCGCGCTGACGTGAATACCCTGGAGTAGACGCATTAGCGACGTTATTCGCCGAGATATCCATTGCCGTCCGGGTCGCTGCCAACGCCGTTGACGCAATGTTGAGGGCTGAAATGCCTGCCATGGAAATTGTCCGAAAGTCAGCTTTCTAAGCCGTTGGTGAAGTCGAAATTGGCCGAGACATTAGCGGATTTTTGGGTTTACGTCCTGTGCCGCTTCTGCTGCTGCCTCTGCCTCCGCTGCCGCAATCGATGCCTTGCGGGCATCCAACTGCTTCACCATATAACGGCCAAAACCAAGGCCACCGCTAGCGGCCAACGACCCAGCTAACGCTTCGGTCACCATATCGCCATAAGCGCCTGACCCAAGGGCCGAGTCGCCGCTATCAATTGAACCGGCTTTCATTGCTTTGACCAGCTCAAGGGCAAAGACATAGTCAATGCCGCGCTGGACGCGAGTTGCCTCATCTGCAGCGGGACCACCGATCTTGGAACCCAAGGCGGTTAAAGGATCCATCGACATCAAATCACCTCGAGATCAGCTTTGAGAGCGCCCGCCGTCTTCATGGCTTGCAGAATGGCAATCAGATCCTGCGGGTTGGCGCCGAGCAGATTAATTGCCCGAACGACGTCCGATAGGTTTGCACCCGCCTTCACCTCGGTCAAAGCAGATTCCGCCTGGGTGATTTCGATCGTATCCTTAGACGTTTCGACCGTCGTGCCCTGTGACAACGCATTTGGCTGGCTGACGATCGGCTCTTTGTTGATCTTGACCGTCAGACCCCCATGAGCGATCGCGCAATTCTCAATCGTCACGGTCTGGTTCATCACGACCGAACCCGTGCGAGCATTCACAACGACTCGCGCAGCATCGCGGGTTGCACCAATTTGGAGAGCTTCTAATCTAGCGAGAAATCCAACCCGACGTCCCGGATCGACTGGGGTGCGAACATTGACAGCCCGGCTATCCAAAGGGACTGCCGTATCGGGGCCAAAGGCGAGGTTGACGGCATCAGCTACCGCCTGAGCCAGAGCAAAGTCACTGCGGCGCAACTCAAGCGTCACGAGATCGAGCGGACCAGAGGGAGGTGGGACCGCTCTTTCGATAATGGCACCGTCAGGAATTCGACCAACCGACAAGTGGTTTACCACCGTACTGGCTTTGGAAGTTGATGCGCCAAAGCCGCTCACAATGATATTTCCCTGCGCGACCGCGTAAATTTGACCATCGGCCGCCCGCAGGGGCGTCATTACCAGAGTCCCGCCGCGAAGGCTTTTCGCGTTACCGATCGAAGAGATCGTAATGTCCATACGCTGCCCCGGACGGACAGAGGGCTGCAAATCCGCAGTCACCAGCACAGCGGCAACATTTCGCAACTGCGATGTTCCCGGCGGCAATGACACGCCCAGTGTCTCCAGAAGCGAACGAACAGATTGTCCAGTAAACGGCGCCTGGGTGGTTTGGTCTCCGGTCCCATCAAGACCCACAACAAGTCCATAACCGACCAACGGGTTCGTACGTACACCCGAGATCGTAGCGACTTCTTTGATCCGCTCAATCGAGTGCGCCGCGCCCGAAAATAAAACCAAAACAACGAACACAAAAGTCTTCGCATCGTGAAAAAAGCGATCCAAGTGGCGCCTCGACGAGATGAACGATTTAGGCATCAAAATGGATTAACGATCGAAAACGCACGGCTGAACCAACCGGGTCGCATTGCATCATCGATGGTTCCGCGGCTCCGATACTCGAGCCGCGCATCCGCGACCTGAGTCGAGCGAACCGAGTTTCCAATCATCATTGTCGGATTAACAACGCCCGAAAACCGAATAAATTCTTCGCTATCTCCAATTGCAACCTGCTTTTCGCCAGCAACAATTAAATTTCCGTTTGCGAGAACGTCTAAAACGGTCACGGACATTACGCCAATAAACGAGTTGTTTTCGCTAGCGGCCCCTTTTCCGTCGAACGAAGAAGTGCTGTTAAAAGTCAATCCAGCCTTACCCAAATTTTTTAACGCGCCCGAAGTGGCGCTGGCCGTCTGCGATAGCTCGTTCTTGCGCTCTGCCTTATTACCCCCTGCCTTCGATGCCGAGGTCGATTCATCAATCGATACGGTCAAGGTATCGCCAACTTGACGCGCACGTCGATCTTCAAACAAAGGGCGCCAGCCACCCGTAGCACCACCAGCAAGGGCGACCTGGGGAAACAGACTGCCATTCCCCGCCGGAGCCATCGAACCGGTCTGCGGACGCGCAGTCGACGTCGCCCACGGCTGAACCGAGCGTTCTGCCGTCGAACAACCGCCTAAGGCAAATGTCAAAAAGAGGGCGACGAAGGCAAGCCGGCTGAGTTGTCTCATGATGGTTATAACGAGGTAAGTTTCTGGAGCACCTCATCCGACGCCCGGATCGAGCGGGTGTTGATTTCGTAAGCGCGTTGCGCCTGAATCATCGAAATCAGCTCTTCGGCCACGTTGACGTTTGAGCCCTCGGTATAAAACTGCTTGAGTGCGCCGCGGCCGCTTGAGTTTGGGGCACCGGTTTGGGGAGCACCAGACGCTGCAGTTTCAATAAAAATGTTGCCGCCAATTGCGCTCAGGCCGCCCGGGTTGGCAAAGGTTACGGTGTTAATCGTGCCGGCCTGCTGCGGGGCCGACTGACCCGGCAACGTCACGGTCACTTCGCCCGACGCTGCAATGTTGACAGCGGTCGCCGAGGCGTCAATCGTGAAATCGGCAACGGGATAACCCATCGCAGTTACTAGCCGGTTTTGGGCATCTTTCGTGAAGTTACCGTCACGAGTGTAGCCGACCAGACCATTACCAAGATCGATCCGGAAAAAGCCATTGCCGTCAATTGCGAGATCGAGTGGGTTACCGGTGCGCTGCAGCACGCCCTGGGTGAAGATCGGCTGGGAAGCGGCTGCCCGCGAGCCCGTACCCATTTGCAGTCCGGTTGGCGCCACGTTTTCGCCGTCGGTTCGGGTACCCGCAGAGCGCATCGTTTGATAGAGCATGTCCTCAAACACACCCTTGTAGCGCTTGTAACCAGTCGTCGAGGCATTGGCGAGGTTATTCGCGATGATGTCCAGACTCGTCTGTTGAGCGTCAAGACCGGTTTTAGCAACGAATAGTGAGCGGATCATGGGATCTGTCTTCCAGGAAATTCAATTAATTTAGCGGGCACGCCCAACCAAGGAGTTGGCTGCTTTGTCATTTTCACTGACGGTCTGAACCATCTTCATATTCATATCAAACGCACGGCTCTGGGTAATGATCTGTAGCATCGCGCTAGCCGTGCTAACGTTGCTTGACTCGAGAAACCTACCCCGAATCTTGATCGCCTGATCGGCCTTGAGTTGCTCCACAGGCTGGTCGAGAGTCACAAACAATCCGTCCCGATCTCTTAACAAGGTTCTCGGTGGCGGATTGACCAATTTCAAGCGCCCGAGAACCTGACTAGTCACAGGATTGGTCGGGAACTTCATGTTCACGGTGCCGTCTTCCGCAATATCCAGTTGCCCGCCCGAGGGAACCGTAATCGTGCCTTGCTCAGCCACCACCGGCATGCCGTCGACGAAGCACAGTTTGTCGTCAATCACCTTGAAGGTCCCGCTGCGATTCAGTGCTTGAGTGCCATCAGGTCGCTGCGCCACGAACCAACCCGGGCCATCAATGGCTGCATTGAACGGGTTATTGGTCGCCTCCAGGACCCCCGGCGCGAGCTTGGCGTAGGGAGTCCAACCAATCGCAAAGGCACGCGTTGGCGCACCTTCACCTTCAAGTGGGGCCGTACGAAAAAACGCCAGCTGTTCGCGAAAGCCAGAAGTCCCGGCGTTGGCCAGGTTATTGGACGTCACACCAAGCAGCTCAACGGCATGCTTTGCGCCCGTCATGGCGGTAAAGGCAGCGCGATCCATAGATTATCTGGTCAGTGAAGTCTCAAGGGGTGAAGGGCGATCAAATCTGGAGCAGAGTCTTTAGCAACTCATCAGCCGAGGAAATGGTCTTCGCATTGGCCTGATAAACCCGTTGCAGTTGGGTCAGCTTGACCAATTCTTGCGCCAAATCGAGGTTAGAGTCCTCAACGGTCTCTGACCGAATCGTTCCGAAACCAGGATCACCCGGATTACCGATCGTCGAAGGCCCCGAGAAATAACTTTCCTGGTAAAGGTTCGCACCAACAGGAATCAAGCCGTTTTCAGCCGGAACCAAAGCCAACGCGAGACGGCTACCGTAAGTGATGTCGCCATTTGAGTAGCTTGCGACCATGCGTCCGCCCGGATCGATCGTCAAACCGGTCAAGCGAGATAAGCTACGGCCGCCCGTCTGGACCGACTTCGTCTGCGAGTTGGCCGAGTTCACGCTGGTGCCCTCCCACTGCGAGATCTCGAAATTCAAGAGTGCGTTGGTGCCGCCGAAGGGAACGCCATTGACGATCGACGCCACGTCTGCGCCCATCTTCAAGGTGTATTTGAATGAGGGACTTAGCTTAGGAATGAGACCATTCGTGCCACTAGCTTTGTCGGGCTCGCCATTGGGTAAGCTTTCGAAAATTTTTGCAACGGGATTATCCAGCGTATCCAGCATAGTACCGGTCGTTGGATCGACTTCGAATATGTAGCGAACCGCTTGAGGTCGGCGCACGGAAGCGAGCTTCGATTCAAAGGTTGGCTTTTCCGTACCATCAGAACCGCCGCCCGCAATCAACAACTGTTGAAGGCCCTTCGGGGCAGTAGTTGATGAGGCGGAAATCGTAGAGTTGGTTGGATTCTGAAGATTAACAGTCATGATTGTGGCGTTGGTGGATGCCACAGTAAACGCATAGCTGGTTTTTCCACCCGCTGCGAGATCATTACCCACGAATGCCGTTGCCCCACTGTCTGTATAGCTCGTCCCGCTATCCGAGGAAACCCACAATTCGAGCGTGTCCTCAGTGAGTGACTCCCTGATCTGGTAGAGATTTCCGGCCGATGCAGTTTCGCCAAAGTTAACCGACGTGAGCGTCAGGCCCGCAAAGGAAATTGAGGAGGTTTGCGGAGAGGTGGTCAGCTGGCTCGCCGCGGTCGCCGCATTAATAGCCGAAGCATTCGAAGTCAGCTTGAAGGATGCGAGCTCCGAAGTTCCGTTTGAGAACGTGACAGTCTGGGAGCCGCCCTGGGCGAAATCCCCGAGCACGTCATCCGCCGTGTAGACCCTGCCGTTGTAAGTCAACGTAAGCGTCTTGCCATCGGGTTTGACCTGAAGCGCCGCCGTCCCGACGGACGCACCAGCGCCCACCTTGACCTCGGTAATCGTTAACCCCGAGGAAAGGGCCACCCCATCCTGGATCAGCGACGACGAGTCGACGCCCAAATTGAGTCTATCGCCTACAGCGATATTGGACAACGAGCCCGGCTCATAAATCGACTGAACAATCGCACCCCGGACGTCCCGACGTGGCTCGCCGGTCGAAGCATCCAGTTCTGGTTCTGCGGCTGTCCACATCCCGCCTGAGTCGAGTTTCAGCGCATAGTCGTCCATGTAGGTATACATCGCCCACTGATTAACGGCCAGCCCAGACTCGCGACGGTAGTAATAGCGCAATTCATGTTTCGCGCCCACCGAGTCATAAACCGTTACCGACGTCTGGTAGTCGAACGAAGAAGGGTCTTTAGGATTGAAATCAAATCTGGATGTTCTATATGCATCGAGGCTTGCCCGCGTAGCTGGAGCCTCAATGGCCCGGTTGAGATTGAACTCCAGTTTCGCGTCGAGGGTCTTTTGCGGCTCGATGGTCTCAGGAGGCAGACTCATCGGCACCAAATCGTTACTCGACGTCTCACCAGTTGACGCGTAGGTTGCCCGGCCATAAACAAATTGGCCGTTACTGTTCACCAGAAAACGGTTCTTATCGACCGCCAGTTGGCCGTTCCGGGTCAAAAACTTCTGCCCGGAACCATCGCTTGCTGGACTGGTCACCAAAAAGCCTTCGCCACTAATCGCTACGTCAAACTGGCTGCCCGTTTTCCGGAAAGAGCCTTGACTGAAGTTGCGGCGCACGCCAATCTCCATCGCGCCCTGGCCCACCTTGCCGGCGTCGGTCTGCGACAAAAAGGTGCTGAACTGGTCCGCAAACAGGTACTCGCCCGCTTTGTAGCCGACGGTTGACGCGTTAGCAATGTTATTGGCCGACGTTTCGAGCGCGCGCTGGTGCGTGGTAAGGCCCGTCAGGCCAATGCTAAATTGTTTCATCTCAGTAAATTCCCTTCAAATCTGACTGCGAGTAAGTTTTTCCGTCGCCCAACTTCAACTTCCAGGTACCCCCATCATTCAGGACCCCATCCACCAGCATGAGCGGGTTGACTTTTAGCGGAACCCGAGTGCCATTCGTGGAAACGCCGATTGCCGTGATGCCATAGGTCCCGTCAGGGAGCTGGACACCATTTGAATCAAGCCCCCCCCACGAGAAGTCCATATCGCCCGCCACCACATTGCTGAAGGCATTCATTGCAACCACCTTGCCAGCGGAGTCGGTCATGGTGACCTCGACGGTGGGGTATGGCACATCCGCCGCGACCGAAGCCGCTGCCCCAGCACTGCCCAACGTGACGCTGCCTGACTCGACTTTGGCGTATCGCCCAATCGCCGACACCAAGCCGTAACCCTGGCTCGCGCCGATCGCCTTGACCAACTCGTCAAGCTTGGTGTTCATCTGTTCAGTTGATTCCAGTGACTGAATCTGCGCGAGCTGCGAGGTCATGTCTTTGGAATCGGTGGGGTTCAGCGGATCCTGATTCTGCATGGACGCCACCAGCAGGCTGATAAAGCTGGCACGAATTTGTTCGGGCGTCGTCCCGAGGGTGTTTTTTGCGACAGGGTCCGGCTTGACCGTTGGGTCATAAAGCGCGACTTGCTGCCCGGCGACGGTGGTAGTTGCCATAATCTTAAGTACCCAGAATATCCAAACTGCGTTGCATTAACTCGCGCGCCGAATTCATCGCCTCGAGATTCATCTGGTAACTGCGCGAAGCAGAAATCATATTGACCATTTCTTCGACCGGGTTCACGTTCGAGTAGGTCACAAAACCTTGCCCGTCCGCCTTGGGGTGGTTGGGTTCATAGACTCGACGAGCCGGGGCCGTACTGTCCGATATCGACATCACCTCGACGCCATCTGCGCCCTGGTCTTCCATGGGGATGGTACGAAACACAACCTGCTTGCCTTTGTAGGGCTGGCCGTTGGTGTCAACCGTACTGTCTGCGTTGGCCAAGTTGCTGGCCACCGTGTTCAGACGCAACGACTGAGCATGAAGCGCCGTGGAAGCAACGTGAAGACTGCTGATCAAACTCATTGGGTACCTATCGACCGTCTGGGGTCATTGCAGTAATGCGACCACGGAAGGCTCCGGCCAAAAAGCGCATTTGAGCCTCGGTTTTGGTCACGTTCTCGGCAAAATGTGCGCGCTCAATATCGAGATCAACGGTATTTCCGTCCATCGAAGGTTGCATCGAAGTCCGAAACAACTGGGTGGGCATGCCTGGCCTAAACGTACTCGAGGGGATGTGCCCCGCGCTAGTCACAGAAAGCGGAACCCGATTGCTATAGCCCTGCCCTTCAAGCTGTTCACGAAGAGCAGCGGCGAAATTAACGTCCTTGGCCCGAAAACCTGGCGTATCAGCATTGGCAAGGTTCGAGCCCAAAATCTGCTGGCGATAAGTTCGCAACCGCAATGCGGTTTCGCCAAAAGATAAAGGGTCATATTCGGGCACCGGATTCATCAAACCCCTCGAAGTTTAGGGTGGAATGATGCAGATTTCATGCCAACAGTTCTAAATTGCGAAAATCCAAAGCGAAACCCTTCCATCAGCCAGAACCGCCCTCCGAGCCCAACCCGCAGACGTTCGAAGCGATCGCCGCAACCTTTGCGGCACTCCGTTCGGCAACTATTGCCGGTGAAACTCACGAGGGACCGCAATTAATTTGCTGCCTTGATTAGACGCCCATTCACTGGCTGCACCGGCCGAGCATTCATACCAACCACTTTTCGGAAAAGAGCGATCTGCTCTGAAGAGGCTGTCACTGGTTGGCGCAAAACAATCCAAACCACGCCTTCTGTGCAAGGCGGCGTCGTCAACGATCCGATGTACTGTAAATGGTTTGCGCGGTTAGCAGGGAGCATCGAGACCGGGTTAAAAGTCACGCCTTCACCGCTGCCCACACGATCGTTCGAGTCAAGGGGCATGTAATCCCAAATTCGCTGCAACTCCGGGTTCGCCGCGCCCTCTTCAAACAAGACCGTAACAACCGCCAACTCCCCATCGTCCGCGCGATGGACAAAATGCGCATCCAGCGCGAAGCCTTTGCCATTGAACCGCTCTTCCGCGGGGTGATGGAAGTGAAACTGCAACAGCTTGTAATCCTTTCCGCGAGCGACAATCTGGTTAGCGCCGGCCGGACGCACTTCAACCGTGTGCCCGTTGTGAACCACCTGAAAAGCTGCAGGTGCGTAATCAAACCTCACCCGCTCGAGGCTCAACGGCGAGAAGTCACGATCGACCAGGTCGATTGGTGACTGGCGGCGTCCTTTCCCACAAGTGGCAAACTCAGCAGAAAGCCTCGACCAGGCCTCTGGCCCGATTGCGCCCGTGTAACCCCAATGCGCCTTGCCCTTCGCGGACTTTTCATGGGCACCCGCCGCCGTAGTGGTTGACACCGCCGAAGGCCCGTGAACCGCCGCCGCCCCGGAGGCGTCCTCTTGCGCGATCTTCGCTGCATGCCCGTCAGCGCTTGGCATGGGCATTTTATTGCCGACACCGGCCTCCTTCGATTTTGGCTCTTTAGCTTCTTTGGTGTCCTTGGATTCTTTGACCTCTTTCGTGCGCGCCGGGTTCGCCGGCGAGTTCTTCTCGGGAGCAGGCCTCGCCTCGTCGCCCGTCTTCATCAGCAGCTCACCCGTAAGCGCCGACTTACCAATCAAAGCCTTACGTAACTCGGATTCGATGACCGCGTCGCCCTTGCCACTCTTGGCCTCAGCTTTCGGCTCAGCGGCCCTGACTTCATAACCACTGACAATCAGGGCCATCGCGATTAACCCTGCAAGGATTAAACCGACCTTACCGCCGGCACACTCACGAACGCCACATGACATATGGCTTAATGGGTGCGTGAGGTTCGGGTTTATTGATTCAGAGGCGACCATCAGAGTCTCCGCAGCGTATTTCAAATAAGGGAAAAGCGAGAGAGTGCCGCGCTAACGGACGGCACCGGCAGTCTTCGGCCGGGGTGGCGGCCCCATCAAAGGCAACGAGGGCGGCGATGAGACCGAATAACCAGAACTGGAGCCTTTCGAATTAGAAGAACGAGCACTCAATTCCGATTCTGGTACCGCCGGTACCCCCGATGACTTTCGCTGCAAAGAGGAACCGTCTGTTGTGGTTGCTACGCTGTAACCCGTCGGCCTGCGCTCTGCTCGAACGGTGGTACGCCGTGCAGGCTTCCGACTAGCCGTGGAAACTGCCGGTAAAGCACCAATTACAGCGCTCTCGGAAATTGGAGTTGACGCGGCGGGATCAGCAGCAACGGTTCGCAATTTGGATTTACCGCCAATTCGATCGCCTGACCCATCGGGCAGTTTGTCTGCACCGAGGCGCTCTTCCGCCGTTGCCACTGACTTGGGTGCGGATAACGACACCGCTGGAACAGCCAAATTCGTTGCTTGACCTTCCGACGACTTCGCAGAGACTGCCTGGAGTGGAGCCGGTGAGGTAGCGGGACCCAGATCCATCTCCGAAGCCATCCCATACGAAACGCTAGGCGACTGCACGGCCCCGGTTATCCCGCCGCTGCCGGCCCTTGAAACCCGACTTGGGCCTAGAGTTCCGACCGCTAAAGGTAGCCCCGGCACGACCGATAGAGCCATCGAACAGTCCGGCAGTTCATGCAGACGAATGCCCATCATCGGATCGACTGTTGGGACCACAACCGTCCTACGCGAAAAACTCGACATCAGGGCATCCGATGCACGAAGGAGCGCATCAGGGGAACTGGGCGATCGCGGTACCACAGTCTCATGGCGCAAGTTACGGCAAACATCCTCTAGCGCGTTCACCTGATCAACGTTTGCGCCTCTGCCAGCAATAAGCGCGTCCCCAAGGGCACGGTAGCAGCTTGCCACTTCGCCAAGCATTGGTGACTCGCTGGTACGCACTTCGTCGCTCAAATCATGAGCCACGCATTGCATGCGTGAACCATAGTCCTTAAAGCTCTGACAGGTTTGAGCACTGGTGGTACGGGCCAACAGACCGAGACCACAACGCCTGCGAACCCCATCCACCATGCCCGAGAGTTCAGCGGACGCAGTGGGCGACTGCGCGAAGACCGGTTCGCCTGACACCAACCCCAACGCCAAGCAAAGTGCCAACGCCAACTTCATCTTCACCGGGTCCATTGAATCAACTCCAACGCAGGCCGCACGGCGGCGTCATATTGCGCCCCCAGGGCAGGCAATAACAAGAGCAGAGCCGCCAAGGCAACGACGATCGTCACTGAAAATCCAACCGCAAACTGTCCAAACTGGGGGCTGGCCCGACCGAGCGCGGCTTGCAACATATTGGCAATCATCAAAAAAATCAGAGCGGGTAAAGCCAATAACGTGCCGACGCGCAGGGCATGCGCCACCAATGCCATAAGAGCGGCCGGTTGAGCCACATCTGGCAATGACCCGAAGGGTACCACCCGATAGGATTCCACCAACGCTTCGATCAAAACCAGATGCAGATTGGTCGCAAACCCAATCGCGGTGGCAAACAGTCCGAGCAGGCTGCCAATTGGCAGTTCCCGCGCCCCGATTTCGAGACCGTTTGCCTGCGCAAAATTCAAACCGGCCTGTTGACTCAACAATTCACCCGCGAGGTCAAATGCGAGGTAAGCCATCCGAACGGCAAAACCCATCAACGCGCCAACGGCAAATTCAGCCGCTACCTGAGCAATTGTGGCCTGACCGGGTGTCCCGACCGCGCTTGATTCCACGGTACTCGCCACGACAAAAGCGATCACGAGAATAATCAATGCGCGAGCACGCCGTGGCACGCCCCGCATACTCAGCAGCGGTGCAGTCACGAAAAACCCAGACAGACGTACAAGTGCAACGGTCAACGACTGCGCAAACGCCATCAAGGCAATTTCAGAAAAATTGAGCATTGTTCTCGGTGATCTATCTGGACGCTCAGCCGAGCAAACTCGGAATGCGCTCGAGAAGCGATCGGGTGTAATCCACCAGCGATCGCAATAACAGCGGCCCAGCCAGCATAAAGAACACCAACAACGCTAACACCTTGGGCACAAAGGCCACCGCAGATTCGTTGACTTGGGTCGCGGCCTGCAAAATGCCCAACAGAAGACCGAGTATCAGAATGACCAATAATGGCGGGGCGAGCAGCGCGATCATTGCTTCGATCGCCCCATTTGCAATTTCAACGACGCCCGCTAAATCCATGGATCGTGGCGTCCTTTAACGAACATCAAAACTGGCAACGAGCGAAGTCGCCAACATCGTCCATCCGTCGGCGAGCACAAACACGACGAGTTTGAGCGGCAAGGTAAACATCATCGGGGACACCATCACCATCCCCATTGCAGTCAAAATAGCCGCCACGGCGAAGTCGATAATGATGAAGGGCAGGTAAACGACAAACCCAATCATGAACGCCGTCTTCAGCTCGCTGGTCACAAAGGCCGGGACGAGAACCGAAAATGGAATGGCTTCCCGGGACACCACCTCAGTCTTGGACAAACGTGAAAAGACCGCGAGATCGTCCTCTCGGGTATTTCGCATCATGAACTTGCGGATCGGCTCAGAGCCCTGTTGCACGGCCTGGACAAAATCAAGTCGCTTCTCGGTGTAGGGAACCCAGCCCCGCTCATAGGTTTCTTCGAGCGTCGGTCGCATAATGAAAAACGTCAAAATCAAAGAAATGCCCACCAGCACCTGATTGGGCGGCACGCCCTGCAACCCAAGCGCCTGACGCAAGAGCGAAAATACGATGATGATTCGGGTGAAGCTCGTCAGCAATAACAGGGCGGCGGGCAAAAGGCTGAGCGCAGTAAAGACAAGCAGCGTCTGAACCGGCACACTGTAGTTGGTCGTTCCCCCGGCCGCGGGCGTCGATGTAAAAAGGGGAATTGACTGGATCGCCCCACTCGACGCGACGCTCGAGCCCAGATTAGGCGATTGCGACCAGACCGGGTCAACCCACAAGGCGAGGCCCGTCAAAAGGATGAGCATCAAGAACGAGATGACAGAAGAACGCGCATTAACCATAAATTCAGATCACTGAATCGACCGATCGTCGACCGATTGCACCGACAATTGGGCGGTTCCAAAACTGGCTCGGTCGAGTTCACACAACATCGTAATTTGTTGCGGGGTAATCCCAACTAGCAAACGGCGCCCCTCAAATTCAACCAATGCGATCCGCTCGCGGGTGCCCAACATCGCCACCGGAATAACCCGGGCCCCTGTCCCGCGGGATGCACCGGGTTGTAATCGTCGGCGCAGCCACCAGACTGCGAGACCCAGTACCGCAATCACCGCCAAAAACATCGCGTTGTTGAAATACCGGAGTGCTGCTGGCACCTCGTCGCCGGCGCGAGCAACCAGCGGAAATAAGACCAGAGCGGTCAGCGAAAAAGGCGCAAACCCAAGCCCCAACGCAATCGTCCGCCCGACCGTCGGCGAGGCCGCGGCGACCGGCGACCGCGCACGAATCATCGGTTAAGTTTGCGCAAGCGCTCTGTTGGCGTGACGATATCGGTCAAACGAATACCGTAACGGTCATTCACGATGACGACTTCACCCTGAGCGATGAGGCAGTTATTGACCATCACATCAAGGGGTTCACCGGCCATGATGTCAAGTTCGATCACAGAGCCGTAGGTCAGCGAGAGCAGATTACGAATCTGCATCTTCGCCCGTCCGAGTTCGACCGTGACATGCACCGGGATATCGAAGACCAAGTCCAAGTCATGCGCGTTTGCCGGGCCTCCAGAGGAATCACCGTCAAACTCACTGAATTGCATCTTGCGGGTTTGCCCTGCTGCGAGCGCATCACCCAGTTCGTCGCCACCCGGCGCGGTATTGTTATCAGCCATTCGGGGATTCTCCTAGAGCCTATAAAAGCGGCGCAAGCGTTTTCGTGTCGCGCGGGGTCAACGGCCCGACGGACCAAAGTCGCTAAAGCCACCGAGGTCGGCGCCCAGCATTCCACTGTCACTTGACCCACCGAGTGAGCCACCCAAATCTGCGAACGAGCCACCCGATGGACCAGCGGACGACATTTGCCGACCATCCAGGGGGGTTTTCATAAATTCAACCGGATTCTTCATTTCGTCGGTCTTAACCGCGTACTTGCCATTCTTGATCCCGAAACGCCCCCGGATCATGGGCAGGTTATCAATATAAATCGTCGTGAGGTCACCGATCTCGACCGGTATGACCTCGCCCACCGCGAGCGACAAAATGTCGCCAAGCGTCATCTGTCGCTCCGCCAAGCGGGCAACCATCGTAAGCGGCGCGGTTTGCACCTCTTCCTCAAGCTTGCGACCCCATTCGCCATCGTCCTCGGTCTGGAAGCTCTGCAGGTTATTGAACAGCAGTGTCTTGACCGGCTCCAACACCCAAAACGGAATACAGAGGTCAATATCCCCTTCACGGCCGTTGATGTTGAGCGTGAACTTGCAGTGCAAGACCATCTCTTCGGGGCCAGTGATCTTTGCGAACTGGAAGCTTGTCTCAGAACGCATGAACTCAAACTTGACTTCGTAAACCGGCTTCCAGGCCTTCTCGTATTCGTTGAAAATCCCGTCAAGCAAACGCCGAATAATACGGAGCTCAGTCGCGGTGTATTCCTTAGTCGTCGCTTTAGGAGGCAGCCGGCCCTCGCCACCGAACATATTGTCGATCACGAGATAGACAACCTGCGGGTCGATAATCCAGCAACCCACCCCTCGCAACGGCTTCACGTTGACGATATTGATGTTGGTTTGCTTGGGCAGTTCGTCCAAAAAATCGCCGTAGGCTTTGACCTGCGGCAAATGGATGCTGACCTCAACCGAACGCCGAACGAGGTTAAAAAGCGTCAACCTAACCGTTCGAGCGAATCGCTCATGAATCAGTTCCAGCGTCGGCATCCGCCGACGCAGAACGCGATGCATCCGATCGAAGACAAACGGGCGAACCCCCGCTTCATCCTCAACCAGCGTCCCGCCGTTGCTGTCGGGCTGGTCTTCTTCAGCCATGCTCTACCACCGAGTAATCGGTCATCACTGCATCACGAACTTGTTAAACAACACCGCCTGAACTGGAAGGTCCATTTCAGTCACTTTCCAGAATTGCGCTGCCGCTTCTTTGGCTGCATCGCCCACGCGCTCACCCGCACTGGTGCCGCCGTATGCCCGCCCACCCGGCGTCATCACGCCAATCCGCTCAAGATTTCTTAAATCCGCGGTCGTTGCATCCTGCTGGAGCACATAAATCGCCGTGAGCTGAGGCTCGATAATTGCGTTGATGACCAACGCACACTCGCGAGCCATCAGATCTTTGCCTTCCACGGTGGACAGTTGTTCCATCGGCCGTGAAGACAAAACAGTGAGTACGCGATCGCGAATCAAGGGGAGAAATTCCTTCACCTTGCTCTCGGTCTTGCCGTCAGCGACACGCAAAACCATCGTCGTACTCAGGAAATGCTCACCGCCCCGCGAGGGAAGGTTCACCAGGAATTCATCCAATGGCACAAAGACTGGCGCGGAGGGTTGCCTACGCGCATCCATCTGAGCCTTGAGCCGATTCTCGATGAGGTTTTCTTCCTCTTCTTTGGCCTTTTTCTTCGACTGCCACCACATCCAACCGGCGGCACCACCGCCGACGATAATCAGAGCAACAACCACCAACCCAATAATGAGTGGGAGTTTGCTCTTCTTTGGCGCCGCGTCTTCACCAGTAGGCAACGCGGCGAGCGCTGTGCCGTCTGCTGAGACTTGGACATCACCGGGCTTGTTTTCTTCAGCCATAGGAAATCTGATTCTGTATGGTTAGGCAAAAAGGCTCAGGGAACTAGTACCAGGCCGGACTTGGGTATTTGAAGCACGAGATTGAACGCTGTCACCGGAGCCAACAGACGAGCCCGAAGACTGCACCCGACGATTCGAAGTTTCAGCGAAGGCTTGATTCTGACTGTTTTCTCGCTGCTCAGGTGAACTGAAACCAGAAGAAACCGTAAATGAATCGAGTTTAAAGCCTTCTCGAGACAACGAATCACGTAATGCACCAGCCGCATTCTCCACCAGAGCGCGCACCGTGTCATCTGCTAATCGAATTGCAACAAATGCGGCACCCGAATCGTCAATACGCATTTCAAAACTCAGGCGCCCCAAATCTGCGGGTGCCAACTCAAGTGTCAGCATACCGCCTCGAAGACGCGCCAAGTCAATTGCAGTTTGATCCAGTGCAACGGGCAGTTGGTCGGCGGTGACGGGGGACTGCACGGTCGCCGGACCGCTCGCATCAAGCCGCAACGAGCCACCAATCGTCTGGGGTGTTATTGCGGAGGCAACCCCAGAACCAGGCAAATTCGAGACTGCGGCATCAGCGGCTACCGCTACGGCGCCCGCAGCAAAAGCCACACCGGAGGACCCCGCCGCGGCGCTCGCGGATGCGATGATTTCCTGACCAGAGGTCCCCGCCGGGCCATTTGCGACGCTCGGCGCACCACCAAATGCTGAACTTACCGAACTCGGAGCAGAAGTTGCCGCGCCAAGCACCGCCCCACCAAAGCGCGGGCCCCGGGCAGCGGCACCGCCGCCTGTTTCAAGCCGATCGGAGGAATCACCAGTCGATCGCCCACCAGAGTCAGAACCAAGCCCCGATTGATTACTAGACCCACTCGCGCTCAAACCGGCTAATACACTCACATGCGCGCCGTCGATAGATCCGTCAAATAAAAGGCCTGCCCCCCCCGCGGCAATCATGTCAACGGACTGCCCGGTCTCTTGAGCGGTCAGTGGCGAAACCGCAATGGGGTTATTTGGGACAACAAATTGACCTTGCCTCTGCGCCTGAGCACGGGCAACTCTGGCATCAGCAGCGGCATTCGCCTGATCAAACTGCTGGGCAATTTGAGCAAAACCCTGAGCCACGTCGGGCGTCCCTGACGCACTCAAATCTGCCTTCAACTGGGTAGCGCCAGTGGCCTTAGTGAAACCACCCCCACCAGACAAAGGTTCTACATCCGGCTTGCTGGGCACAACTGGAACGAACTCTGCCGACAAGAGACCGCTGTTCGGCAATGAAACCCCTGATTGGGAGACGAAATTCGTCGTCAAGGAGGGCTCTGGTGCCCCATCAATCAACGAGTTTTCCGGCACTGAAGCACTCAATGGCGCGGCCTTTGGCATCGTAGCTGCCGAAGTCCCCGCCACCTCAACGGACCTGCTGCCCCCTGATACCGATTCAACAGGATCGTCAGACGCCGCGGAGCCGCCGGTGTCGGTCATTGTCAAACTGGCCGAGGGAGCATTCGCACCCCCAGAGCCGGCGGGAGAGCCCTGCTGGGCAGGCATAAGTTGCGTGACTTTCGAAGAATCAGCAGCCGTACTGGCACTCTGAATAGAGCGTAGCAACCCTAGTTGGCGGGCCATCCGATCAACGCCGTCAGCCGATGATCCAGCACGCGCTGCGGACATCGCTCCCCAAGCTGAAAGCTCCGAACCGCCAGCGCTCCCGGAAATCGACGCCCCCGCAGTCACCGAAGTGCCCGAAGTCGCCGACACTCCCGCAATTCCAGTTACGCCAACGATCCCTGGAGCTTGCACTGCGCCGGGAGCCATCACGGCCGGAGTAATCCCCGATGGGTTTGCAGTGGTGCCAGCCGATCCCGTCGAGACCATACCGACCGAAAGAGTCGCCGCGATTGCACCGGCAACAATTGCCGACCCCGCGGCAGGTTCCACGCTGGTTGGCATTGCGCCAGCGTCGCCTCCGGAAACTTGCGGCCCGAAGGCTTCAACTTGAGAGCGAGACAAATCATCCGCCCCCCCCCCACCAGAACGCGCTTCTTGGTGGGAACCATCTCCTTGGTCGTCCACCTGCCTGCCCACTGGTTCTTCTTTGGTGGCGGAGGCTTCAGACGCGCGTTCCGCCCTGGCTTCATCACGCTTAATTTCGTCAGCCCGAGCCTGCACCTGAATTCGATCGAGTGCGCTAGCCTCCGAGCGCTCCTGAAGCGCTTTTGCTGAGGCAAGGTCAGACTCCGCCAACTTGATGGATTCGCGGCGTTCTGTGAATTTGGCCTCAACGTCATGCGTAGCGCTTGTCCGATTGGCATCGAGCGAATGTTCAGATTTTTCTTCGGCCCTAGCTCGAGTTCCTGATCGAGCATCAGACCTCTCGCTTGCCGCAAACCGATCGACTTGACGATGACCCGTTTGTCGTTGACCAGCCTTGATCAATTGATTGTCATCACCCGCTGCAACCTTCGCCTCGTCAAGCGCATTCGAAAACACCATGCCATCGGAAGAACGATCACGAGCGCGCACATTGCGCGAGGGGTCAACCAACAGGTCGGCGATCAAAAGGTCGGGGAGATTGGGCGTCATAGGCATTCAGATTTAATAAACCAACTCATGCATCGTCCGTGCCAGCGGAATCGTCAACCCGTCTTGAGTTCACCAGATCATCCAACGTAGCCTGCTCGGTCCGCTCAGCAAGGCGCCGAATTCGATCGCGTTCACGCGCTTCAAAACCTTCAAAAATCCGCGTACGCATCCGATTTTGACCGACAAATTCCACTGCACCCTCATAACCGCTTCGATTTTTCTCGATCACATCTGCCTGCTCGGCACGGGTTTGATCCAGCTTTCTACGAAACGCGTTCTGTAAATGCAGTTCTTGCGCCGTGGCACCACCGCCCAAACCCGCCGCAACAAAGTTACTGGCGTACTCCCTCGAGTACGCCAACAAGGCCTGCGAGAGGTTTTTTGAATCATCGAGCGCCTTGCGCTTGCCACGGGCCTCGATGCGAGCCCGGTCTTCCGCCTGCCGAGCCAGGCGCAACAAGGTTTCAATCGTTCGCAGGCGCATCAGCCAAACTGCGCCAAGCGCTCAATGGTCTCGGAAAACGGCGTCGATTCGGTCATCCCCTGCCGCAAAAACGTGTTAATCGCATCCCGCTTGGCCAGCGCCCGATCCAAAATCGGATCGCTACCCTGCGCGTAGGCTCCCATCGAAACAAGATCCTGCGACCGGGAAAGCTTTGACCACATCTGTTTGAAGGCGCTTGCCCGCGTCAGATGCTGGGCGCTAGCCACGCGCGGCATCGCGCGCGAGATAGAACGCTCAACGTCAATCGCTGGGTAATGCCCCATTTCCGATAAATCGCGGGACAGAAAAATATGGCCGTCCAAAATCGCCCGCGCCGTGTCTGCCACTGGGTCGTTGGTATCGTCGCCCTCGAGCAGAACGGTATAGAACGCGGTCAACGAACCCTGCTCATTCGAGGAGTTCCCGGCCATCTCCACCAACTCAGGAATTTTAGCAAACACGCTCGGGGGATATCCTTTAGTGGCTGGCGGTTCGCCCGTTGAGAGCGCGATTTCCCGCTGCGCCATCCCGAATCGCGACAGCGAATCCAGAATCAATACGGTATGTCGGCCCGTATCCCGAAAATACTGAGCCACTCGGGTCGCATAGAACGCCCCCCGCAATCGGGCCAGTGGAGCAGCATCTGCCGGTGCCGCGACGACGACTGAGCGCTGCAAGCCTTTAGGGCCCAAGATATCATCGCAAAACTCGCGCACCTCACGGCCCCGCTCGCCAATCAGACCGACAACAACGACATCGGCCGCCACGCGCCCGGCAAGCATCCCGAGAAGTACGGATTTACCGACACCGGAGCCAGCAAAAATGCCGACGCGCTGCCCGCGACCGATTGTTAACAACGAATCAACTGCTCGCACACCCGTCTCGAGGGGCTCGCCAATCAACTTTCGGGTTAGCGGATTGATTTCGATCCGCTGGCCATCCTGACTCGAACTCGTCACCGGGGGCCGGCCATCGAGCGGGCGTCCAAGTCCATCGACGACCCGCCCCAGCAGTCGCTCGTCAACCCCTGGCGATGTCTGTTCGATGACCGATCGATGCGCGCCGGCACTGCGGCGTGGGGTACGCAGCGGGTACACCGCAGCCCCGGGCGCAAGCGGCCGCGCCTGATCAACCCCCATGTACAGCGTGACATCACCCCGAAATCCCACCGACTCAATATCCATCAACTGGCCGGTCGATGACTCGACCCGCGCGAGGGATCCGATCGGCTGCGGCAGCCCCCGGACCTCATAAATCAGCCCGGTCACCCTATGCAACGATCCGGTTCGGATGCCCATTGGGGTTGTCCTGAGGGAGTCCCCCGCATACGACAACTCGGCCCGCGAGTTAGACAGAGGGTCCAGATCGACCTGATCGGTCAGCGGCGAGGAGATTAGAGGCGCGGGGGATAAGGAGGACGATTCGGCGGGTTCCGCCATCATCGCGATACCCGCCCGTGCGTAGTCCGTCAACCAGCGCGAGTTCCCTGCGTCAGCCGACTCCGCCCTGATGGACGCCCCCGACTCCTCAACCTCAATCATCGCCATCCAGCGGCAGGCCTAAGGCCTGGCGCACCAATGCGCGTCGTGAGTTAGCTCCGAGATCAAGACGCAAGCCTTCGACTTCGACAAAACAAGAGCCGCGAGGGATGTCCTCATCCTCGACCAGCGCCACCTTGCAAACCTGCTGCTCGCCCTCGGCCAAGAGAGCCCACAGCGCCGATTCGGCCGGATGAACCCGCAAGAACAGTTGCTCACC